>Ga0326727_10001869_pt1 | contig 75339 bp, 58 predicted proteins | sample MB2enrmetagenome_FD_207643 | JGI IMG/M metagenome (GOLD analysis project Ga0326727, IMG submission 207643) | Lab enriched peat soil microbial communities from McLean, Ithaca, NY, United States - MB29MY | ecosystem: Environmental > Terrestrial > Soil > Wetlands > Peat | place: USA: New York... | reverse complement strand
GGAACTTCTCGGAATCGCAGATCAATCTCGCCTGATCTCAAGTGTCCACTTAAAAATACGTGGACACTTGAGAGCCCGATTCACGAGATTCACTCCCTCGACAATACGGCCTGCGGATGACGCTTACTCCGCACTTTCGCGGCAATGCTTTCAGGAGATGCCGTTAATGGGGCAGCAATCGACACCGTCAGATCTGGTTCTACCGCGATCTCCAGAGTTCTGCGCTTCCTTCGCACAACAACGTATTTGATGGAAAGCCGGCCATACTCAATGCTGTTCCGCTCCAGCTTCATCCAGGAAACCTCGCACGGGCGAGATTCATGATCTGCTCGTCCAGGGCATTCAACTTCTCGACAGGCAGGTTAATTCTCTTTTGAGCCCGCAGGACGTCGAAGAAGTAGTCGTCCACAGCATTGCGCATATTGTTCTGGGCGACGTCATTGCGCCATACGTCCACGATGTGATGGGCTTTGATGATTTCGATGATGTCCAAAGCGATCTGCGCAATCTCGTCCTTATTGACGGGCTCCCCGTTGGGATAAACAAGAACGCCATCCAAAATGCCGTAAAAGGCTTGACCGTCCTCGTTCCCCTTCACTGGTTCAGGAACGTCATGGCCACGATCCTTAACCGACGGCCAGAATCATCTCCAGGTTGTAGTGCTTGAGCGCGCGACGGACCTGACGGGAACCCTCGTCGCGAACTTGTAAGAATTCCTTACAGGTTGCCTCGGCGGAGAGTTCCTGATCCTCGTAAATAGTTGCAATAAGCTGCGTTATGGCCTGCGGCGAGGTCTGAAAAAGCTCCGCCATCTGCGCCTGCGTGAGCCAGACCGTGCCCTCGACGGCGCGCAGTTGAATGCGGGCCGCGCCGTCTTCACTGGTATAGAGAATCAGTTCACCGTTCGACATGGACGCCCAGCTCCTTGAGGTATTCGGCCATGCGGCCACGTACTTTGACCAGTTCACCCTCCAGGCGGTTGATCTCCTTTTGCAGCGCGGCAACGTCGATCTCTTCTTCCGGAACGAAGGTATCCACGTAGCGGGGGATGTTGAGGTTGTACTCGTTCTCCTGAATCTCTTCCGGCGTGGCGCGGTGCGAGTACTTGTCGAATTCGGCGCGGGTGCGATAGGTGTCGAGTACCTTCTGAATGTGGCCGTCGGTCATGATGCTCTGTGTCTTGCTCGACGTGAACTCTTTGCTGGCGTCGATGAAGAGAATGTCTTTGCGCGACTCGTTTGCGCCGCCCTGCTCGCGGGAGCGGTCAAAGACCAGGATAGCGACGGGAATACCAGTGGTGGTGAAGAGATTGGCAGGCAGGCCGACAACGGCGTCGAGCAGGTTCTCATCGATAAGCGCCTGACGAATCTTGCCCTCGCTGCCGCCACGGAAGAGGACGCCGTGGGGAACGATGACGGCCACGCGTCCGCTCCGTGGACGCGCAATCTCAATCATGTGCGAGATGAAGCCGTAATCGCCCTTGGACTTGGGTGGAATGCCGCGCCAGAAGCGCTTGTGCTTGTCTTTGACGGCATTCTCGGCCCCCCACTTATCCAGCGAGAAGGGCGGATTGGCGACCACGACATCGAACTTCATCAGGTGATCGTCTTCGATCAGAGCCGGGCTGTTCAGCGTATCGCACCACTCAATGCGGGCAGCATCCTTGGAGTGAAGGAACATGTTCATGCGGGCCAGTGCCCAGGTTGCGCCGTTGACCTCCTGTCCGTAGAGGGCGTAGTTGTCCGAGCCGACCTCTTCGGCAGCGCGGATCAGCAACGAACCGGAACCACAGGCGGGATCGCAGATGGTGTTGCCAGGCCTTGGTCCGGCCAACTGAGCCAGAAGGCGCGAGACGGCGGCAGGCGTATAGAACTCACCTGCCTTCTTACCGGCATCGGAGGCAAAGCGCGAGATCAGATAGATGTAGCACTCGCCGATGATGTCCTCATTGACGCGGGAGGGACTGAGGTCGAGCGCGGGCTTGGCAAAGTCTTCCAGCATGTTCTTGAGGCGGCGATTGCGATCCTTGACGCGGCCCAGATTCGACTCCGAATTGAAGTCGATGTTGCGGAAGACGCCTTCGAGCTTGGCGCGGTTTGTGTCTTCAATCTTTTCAAGCGCAACATTGATGAGTTCGCCAATGTTGGCTTCGTTGCGCTGCTCGTAGAGGTTATAGAAGCTGCATCCCTCGGGGAGAATGAAGCGCTCACGCTCCAGACGACGGCGAATGCGCACGTCGTCCTTGCCGTAGCGTTTACGGTAGTTTGCGACGTGGTCATTCCAGAGGTCGGAGATGTATTTAAGGAACAACATCACGAGGATGTAGTCCTTGTACTGAGCTGGGTCCACAGCTCCACGGAATGTGTCGCATGCCGCCCATGCCGCCTGGTTTACCTGACTTTGCGTGATTTGATCGTTCATTTGGGCATCCTTTTCATTCCGCTGATCGCGGTGTGTCCCTGGGCACGTTCGACCAGTACACGGTGAATCAGTTCATGACGCTTTAGGGTGAGTTGTTCGGCAAGCTCGCGCTCACGCTCGGCCAGTGCGTCGATCCTTAAGATCTGCGCCTGAACATCTAGTTCGGGAACTGCAACTTCTAGTTCCTCCAGGGCCGCGCGTGAAACCATTCGAAGGTTGGTGCCTTGGCTCATTTCCAAGAAGTAACGCTGGGCGGGTTCCTGATTGATCGCCCAGGCCAAGTACGCCCCTGAAAGCAAGTTTGTATTGGGGCGAAGAATCATGAGCGGCAGAACTGCCAGCGCCTCCCCAGAAAACGAGGCATCGACAACAGCGGCGGTGGTGCGTTCGCCGCGTGACCGGAAGACAACATCTCCACTGCGCACCAAATACTTGTCCAGCGCAGAATTAAGATGGATGCGCGTCAAGTTGTCCGCCTCAATTTTGTCTGTCGGCAAAATGTCCCGGAGCTGAAGCGCGAGCACATTGCCATGCTCCGACGGCTCCAGGCGTCCGCGAGCAGTAAAGCCGGACTGAATCGAGCAAATTGCCGCCAAGGCCATGGTTGGTCTCTGTAGACTCATCTACTACATAATATCCGTCTAGAGCACAGAAATGTCAATAAAAATATCTATAGGCACCTCTACAGAAATATCATTGGGATGGCTGTACGATATCCAAGCTGGGCGAGCAGCAGTCAAGCCTAATGTCTTCCGAGCAGTACGCTCGCCTTTGCCCGCCAGAGTTCTGGCATCCAGATCTGTACCTTGACGCTTTTATGGAGCTGCCTCCTTGAACAAGAGAGGCTGAGAGTTTCTGGTCAGCTACGCGGCTACCGAGAGACTGACACGAAGCTTTCTCGGGACCGATTAGCTTACCAATCAGAAAGCGGGTGTACTAGTTAGTGATGCCGGTGAGGGGAAGTCTTGGCACAATCCTGGCACATTCTTGGCACAAATTTGGCACAAACGTTTTTCCGGTTTTGTAATCGTATGATTTTAAATAAGTTTAGGTGTGGTGCCGGGAGGGGGGGTCGAACCCCCATGACCCGAAGGTCGGCGGATTTTGAGTCCGCTGCGTCTGCCAGTTCCGCCATCCCGGCACATCTTTTATCTCGTATTTGACTTATTCATACAGCGATTTCCACGTTTTGGCCGATCGCGATAAAAGCTGCGGCCGCCCGTCGAGTCGCCACCTCTTCCTCCGGCGATACAGCTTCTCGTCCCTGCCCTGGTTTCGCTCCAGAGCCAAATGCCCAGAACGCATCTTCTTTTGTATTGTACGATGCCCTGTCTATTGTGCAACAGTGCGAATCTCCATGTCCACCACATGGTCTGCGAGGGCGCTCACCCAGTTCGTTGGCTCGGCGCAATGACTCGTTTGGAGAACTCTCCGCCGCTGCGGTATCGCGCCGCGAGCCCCCCGAACGCCTGCTTCCGAAGATGAAACCATCCATCGTCAAATGGGCCGGAGATGACGCGGAGCAGGGCGGCATTGTTGACTGCTGTATTCCAGCTCGCTTCGTTCTGGCCGTCAAATCTCCTCGGCCTGTGAGCCGGCATCTGTCGCCGATCGCGGCTGCCCAAGTGGAGTATCCCGAAGACAATCGTCATGCCATTGGCGCTCTCTAGGCGCAGCGACAGAGGCTCATGGGGCATTTGCCGCCGCGCTGATCGATGCATTCGGCGACGCCGGTTTCGGCGCTTTATCGACGCGTGAAAGCGGCGCTCGAAGGCGGCGGAGTTCCGGGCCAGGAACCCGATCTGGACACGACCGAGGCCGCCGCCGGCAGTTGCTCTTCGGCCGTGCGGCAGAGGACTCTGGAAAGCTCCGCGCGAGCGCGCTCCAGACCGATGAGGGCATGAGTAAAGCTGCGCATTGGCGAAGTCGCGGGCCTGGCGCGGGCGCGGGCAGAGGATTGGCGCTCCGCAAGCATCTCCGGCGCGGATTGCCGGGTAAACGTTTGCTATTGCCACAACCGTTCGCTTGCGATAATCTGGCCTCCCATGTGGAATCGATCTTTTGCACTCGCTCTGCTTGCCCTTCTTGCCTTGCCCTTGAGCCTGGCTTCCCAGGCGCCCTCGCTGGCCATTCAGGCCGATCGCCCCACCGCCAAGGTCAGTCCTACGCTGTATGGCCTGATGACCGAGGAGATCAATTTTTCCTACGACGGCGGCCTCTACCCCGAACTGGTCCGCGACCGCTCCATCGGCAGCGACTGGCAGGCCCTTGCGCACTGGACGCAGGTGGTGCGCGGAAACTCCCAGGTGAAGGTCTCGGTCGATGACAAGACCGGGCCCGGCGCCGCCTTGCCGCGCAGCCTCAAAGTCAGCGTCGCCGCGGCTGCCGAAGCTGCGCCGGCCGGCGTTCAGAACGATGGTTTTTGGGGCATTCCCGTGCGTCCCCAGACGGTCTATCAAGGCTCCTTCTACGCCAAGACCGACAGCGCCGGCATTCCGGTAACGGTGAGCCTGGTCAATGATCGAACCGGCGAGGTTGCCGCTACGACGACCGTCGCCGGGTTGACCGGAGAGTGGACGCGCTACACCTTTGCGCTCAAGACCGGGCAGGCGCCGATCTCTGCGAACAATCACCTGATTCTGACCCTCCCGCGCCCCGCGACGGTGTGGTTCAACCTGATTTCCCTGTTTCCGCCCACCTATCGCGACCGCCCCTATGGCAACCGCGTCGACCTGATGGAGAAGCTGGCGGCGATGCATCCCAAATTCCTGCGCCTTCCGGGCGGGAATTATCTCGAGGGCAACCACATCTCCGAGCGCTTCGAGTGGAAAAAGACCATTGGTCCATGGGTAGACAGGCCCACGCATGCCAGCCCCTGGGGTTACCGTTCCTCCGACGGCATGGGGCTGCTTGAATTCATGGAGTGGTGCGAGGACCTGAAGATCGATCCGGTGCTCGCCGTGTATGCGGGCTATTCCATGGCCCAGGAGCACGTCGAGCCCGGTCCGGCGCTGGAGCCGTACATCCAGGATGCGCTGGACGAGATCGAGTATGTGACCGGGGACGCCGGCACCAAGTGGGGCGCCGAACGCATCAGGAACGGACACCCGGCCCCGTTTCCGCTGCACTATGTCGAGATCGGCAACGAGGACATGTTCGACAAGTCCGGCTCCTACGACGGCCGCTACGCGCAGTATTTCAAGGCCATCAAGGCGCGCTATCCCGATTTGCAGTTGATTGCCACCGCGCCGGTGAAGAGCGTGAAGCCGGACGTGCTGGACGAGCACTTTTACATGGCTGCCGAGCAGTCGTTTGCCGACGCCAATCACTACGACAAGGCCGACCGCAACGGTCCCAAAATCTTTGTGGGCGAGTGGGCGACGCGCGAAGGCGAGCCGACGCCCAACCTGCAAGCGGCGCTGGGCGATGCGGCCTGGATGACCGGCATGGAGCGCAACAGCGATCTGATCGTCATGGCCAGCTATGCGCCGCTGTTTGTGAACGTGAATCCCGGCGGCATGCAATGGGAGACGGACCTGATCGGTTACGACGCGCTCGCGAGCTACGGATCGCCCAGCTACTGGGCGCAGGTGTTGTTCGCCAGCCACCTGGGTACTGAAGTTGTGCCGGGCGCGCTCTCCAATGCCGGACCCCGGGTCTATGCGTCGGTGACGCGCGAGGCAAACCGGCACAAGCTCTTCGTCAAGGTGGTGAATGCATCGTCGGAGGCGCTGCCCTTGGGCATCGCAATCGAGGGCGCGGGTCGGGTCGGGCGGCAGGCGACGCTGGTGACCTTGAGCGGCAAAACCCCGAACGCAACCAACAGCATTGCCGAGCCCGAAGCCGTTGTGCCGGTAGAACGGCGCATTGAAGTTGCCGCACCCAACTTCGAGCAGCGCTTTGCGCCCTACTCGATCAATGTCCTTGAACTGAGCTACGAATAACCCAGATCGCCAGAACCTGTGCTCCGCGCATTGCGCGGAGCGCGGGCTATAGCATTTTCGAAATGGTGCAGACCGAAAGCACACACTCAAGTGGCTTTTTCCTTAAGATAAAGCCCCCGCTGCTGCTCGAAAAAGTCTACCTGTATTCCGAAAATACTCTGACTGACCTTCCCGTTTCGTCTCATTTCAGCGCAAAACGCCGCTCGGATTGGCGGGCAGCGTTAACAAAGGCCGGACCGATTGCCGATATAGCCTGTACGATTCCCACGAAAGGCGACGCTGGCAGAGAATGCGGCCCGGTTGGGTACAGAAGGTTGGTCGTGAGATGCGTTTGAAGAGGGGCAGGCCAGCTAGCGGGGGGCGAATCCTGTGCGTATCGGCTTCTACCGTTGCCCTGGCGCTTCTTCTCTATCCGCTTCTTGCCCTCGCGCAAGCGAGCGTAGGCCCGCCCCGCCAGCGTACCTTGCGCACGGTGCATGGCGTCTTTGCCCTGACCAAGGCCGAGGCCAGCAAGGCCTACCCCATCGACCTGCAAGTCGTTGTGACCTACTCCGATCCGGTGTGGGGCCTGCTCTTTGTGCGAGATGCAACCGGCACAACCTTCATCGACGCTCGCGGCAAAAGCACTGTATACCCCTTGGGAACGCGCATTCGCGTGAAAGCCGTAACGGGCGTGAATGAAAACGGCAATGTGATGGCGCATCCGAAGATTTTCGTTCTTGGCAGCGGGGCACTCCCCAAACCGGATCGCAAGAGCATCCCCGAATTGGACAACGGAGCAGATGAAAGCAACCTTGTGGTCACCGAGGGCCTTCTGCATCCCTGCGACGGCGACTGGAATCGAGTCTGCTACCGCATCTTCGACGGGAAAAAACTGGTCTGGTTGTTCGTCAACCAGCCGGATAGCCCGGCAGCACAAAGCCTGGTCGGCGCCAAGGTCCAGGCGACGGGCGTTGTTGGACGTCACGTCGATGAGACAAACAAACGGGTAGCCGCGCAGTTGTTTGTGAACAGCCTGAAGGAAATCGAAGTGGAAGCGCCTGCCTTGCGGGACCCCTTCGCCTCATCGCCCACACCCATCGGCGACCTGCGCGCCTCAGAGGCGGACGAGCGCTTTGCGGGACAGATCCATGTGCGCGGCATCGTCACTTGGGCGTCGCCGGGACGCTTCGCTGTTCAGGACGCTTCCGGCATGATCTTTGTGGGAACAGGGAAAAACGTAGCTGTTCGTCTGGGGGATACGGTAGATGCGACCGGCTTCCCGAGTCATGGCGAGTTTGGCCTGGAGTTGTCGGATGCGCTCGTGCGCGGCGCCGCGCTCCCGTCCCGCGCCGTTGCCATCGCGCCGCTCCAACTAACGGCGGCGGCGATCGTCCAACAGGGGCTCAACGGAAGGCGCGTGCGCTTGCGGGGGCGCCTGACCGGCCAGCGAGCGAATGCCACGGAGTTTGTCTACGACCTGGAAGATAGAGGAGAGAGTTTTACCGCGATTTTGCCGCGCAGCGATGCCACGCGAGAGATGGTAAGCCTGCCCAGCGATTCCATTCTCGAGGTGGCCGGAGTCGCTGTCCTTCAGAATGGGACCGCGGCGTGGCCCAGGCGCCTGCTGGTGCTGATCGACTCCCCGGGCGCCATGGTGGTGCTCGGCGGCGACGGCTGGCTGACCCTCAAGCGGGCGCTGGCCATCCTGGGGGGAATGAGCCTGTGCGTGGTCGCTACGCTCGTCTGGGTGACCTTGCTCAGGCGCACCGTGCGCCAGCAAACCGCCACCCTTCGCGCGCGGCTTGAAAGTGAGTTGCAGTTGGAAACGAGGTACCGGCGTCTCTTCGAGCGCAACCTTGCTGCGGTCTTCAGTTGGCGGCCCGACGGCACGATTGTCGACTGCAACATGGCCTTCGCGCGATTGCTTGGGCTTCGCTCGCGCGAGGAGGCGATCGGACACTCGTATTGGGATTTTCAGATCGACCCTGTTCACCGCGAGGAACTGTGCGGCTCGCTTCGCGATGAGGCGCTGAGCAATCGCGAGGCCAGCTTGCGCCGTGAAGACGGCGTGACCGTGCACGTGCTCAAGAACATCACACCCGTGAACACTGCGGAAGGCGTGCTGTATGAGACGACCGCCATCGATGTCACCCAATTGAGACAGCAGCAGGCCGAGTTGCAAAGAGCGAAGGACGCGGCGGTCTTCGAGTCGTTCAACGATCTTCTCACCGGCCTTCCCAATCGCAGGCTCCTGATGGAGAAGCTCTCTTCTATCCTGGCGCGGGCTAAGAACGGCGCCAGCATGGTTGCCCTCCTTTATATCGACCTGGATGGATTCAAGCTGGTCAACGACAGCCTTGGCCACCCCATAGGCGACGCGCTTCTGGTCCAGGTGGCCGCCCGCCTGCGATCGTGGGTCCGGGAGACAGACGTCCTGGCCCGCATCGGCTCCGACGAGTTCATCGTGATTCTCGACAGCCTGTCCAATCAGGAAGATGCCGCGCTGGTCGCGGAACACCTGCTGAATGCCATCTCCAACCCCTTCCGCGTGGAAGGACGCGATCTTTCCATCGGAGCCAGCATTGGCATCAGCATCTTTCCGGAGAATGCGACCGATGCCGAGAAACTGATTCAGCAGGCCGACAGCGCCATGTACGCCGCCAAGCGCGAGGGCAAGAATCGCGCGATGAACTTTACGCTCGAAATGGGCTCTCTGGTCCATGAGCGGCTGAACCTGGAAAATCAGTTGCGAGGAGCTCTTGCGCGCCAGGAGATTTTCGTCGAATATCAGCCGGAGTTCGAGTTGACCAACAACCGGCTGGTCCGTTTCGAGGCCCTGGCCCGCTGGCGCCATCCGACTCTCGGTCAAATTCCCCCGGTCAAGTTCATCCCCATCGCGGAAGAGAGCGGACTGATTTCGGCTCTGGGCACCTATATCATGGAGCAGGCCTGTGCCCAGGCGGTGCGCTGGCAGAGCTTGATGCGCCACCCAATCCAGGTCGCCGTAAACGTCTCCAGCATCCAGTTCCGCCGCAAGGGATTCGTCGAGGAAGTTTGCGCGATCCTGGAGCAGACCGGGCTCAAGCCGGAACTTCTGCAAATCGAACTGACAGAATCGGTGATGCTGAGCGGAGCCAACTCGACCGCCGCGACAATGCACCGCTTCCGGGAACTCGGCATCGGTCTGGCCATCGACGATTTCGGCACCGGCTATTCCAGCCTGAGCTACCTGCCGTCGCTGCCGTTCGACGCGCTCAAGATCGACAGATCCTTTGTCATGAATCTGGACCAGCGGCCGGAGAGCGAATCCATGATCCGGATGCTGGTGGCGCTGGCCCACAACATCGGGATGCGCGTGATTGTCGAGGGCGTGGAAACGAGCGAACAACTGGAACTCATCAAGGCCCTGGGAGCCAACGAAGTGCAGGGATACCTGCTGGGCCGTCCGACCGCAAATCCAGTGGACACGTTTCTTAGCCCGCATCCCTCCGTGGATTTTTCCGTCCCGCTGTACCAAGGCTAGGTGCCGTCCGCGCCGGCCCGGCGGATTCGCTCCGTCGGCCTCTGCCCGCCGCAGGCTCCTACAAACTCATCTCCGCTGGCAGAATCTCTTCCACATCGACCCACTGCGTTGGGTAGTTGCCGGTGTAGCAGGCGGTGCAATAGCCCGTGCGCTCTTCGCCTTCGCAGCATCTCAGCAGGCCGTCGAGGGACAAGTAGGCCAGCGAGTCGGCTTCGATAAAACGGCGAATCTCTTCGATGGACTTGTTGGCGGCGATCAGGTCGCGCTTGCTCGGCGTGTCAACGCCATAAAAGCAGGGCGAGATGGTGGGCGGGCAACTGATGCGCAGGTGAACCTCTTTTGCGCCGGCGCCGCGGACCATGCGGACAATCTTGCGACTCGTCGTTCCGCGGATGATGGAGTCGTCGATGAGAATGACTCTTTTGCCCTCCAGCAGATTGCGAACGGGGTTGAGCTTGAGCCGCACCCCGAAGTCGCGCACCCGCTGTTCGGGTTCGATGAACGTTCTGCCGACATAGTGGTTGCGGATGAGGCCAAGACGAAAAGGAATGCCGGCTTCTTCGGCGTAACCCAGCGCCGCCGTCACGCCGGAGTCGGGAACGGGAACCACCAGGTCGGCGGGTACGCTGGATTCGCGCGCCAACTGCCGGCCCATCTGGTCGCGGCTTTCCTGCACCCAGCGGCCGAAGATGCGGCTGTCGGGGCGGGCAAAGTAGACATGCTCGAAGATGCAACTGGATTGCGAAAAGCCGCTGGCATATTGGCGGCTGGTGACGCCGTCCTCGGTGACCATGACCAGCTCGCCGGGCAGAACGTCGCGCACGAATTCGGCGCGCAGCAGGTCGAAAGCGCAGCTTTCGCTGGCAAAAACAATGGTGTCGGGTCCGTCGGGGTTCTTCAGGCGGCCAATGGAAAGCGGCCGGAAGCCGCGCGGATCGCGGGCGGCAAAGATGCGGTCGCGCGTCATCATCACGATCGAGAAAGCGCCCTCCACCTGGGAAAGCGAGTCGGCGATGGCGTCCACCAGGGTGCCGGCATGGGAGTGGGCGATGAGCTGGACAATGATCTCGGAGTCGGAGGTGGTCTGGAAGTACGCGCCGTCGCGCTCCAGCCGCGCGCGCACGTTGCCCAGGTTCACCAGGTTACCGTTGTGGGCGATGGCGATGAGGCCCTTGGTCGAGTCCACGCGGATGGGCTGGGCGTTGAGCAGGGCCGAGTCGCCGGTGGTCGAGTAGCGCGTGTGGCCGATGGCCATCTGGCCGGGCAGCTTGGCCAGCACATCGTCGGTAAAGATTTCCGAGACCAGGCCCATGCCCTTGATATTGGCCAGATGCTGGCCGTCGGCGGTGGCGATGCCGGCCGACTCCTGGCCGCGATGCTGCAGGGCGTAGAGGCCGAGATACGCCTGGCGGGCGGCGTCGGGATGGCCGTGAATGGCCACGACGCCGCACTCTTCGCGGAGCTTGGGGTCTTCGACAGCGGTCAGTGGACAGTGGTCGGTGGACAGAGAATGCGCTGGCATGCCCGCGTCTTCAAAGGTCGCGGCTTTCCACGCCGCGGAAGATTGGGAGCGCGTCGCGGCACGGCTAAAACCATGCCCATTCAAAACCTCTGCGCGCGAAAGATCCGTGACGCCTTCCACACCCTGAAAGAGCCGCCGGGTCATGCCGTTACCTCGCCGTGGAGTGTGGCTTCCAAGGCGGAGGCCCAGGGCTTCTTCAAACTGGACAGGGATGCGGAAATCATGGGCTGGCGGTAGACGTCGATCTCCAGCCGGTCGCCTCCGGTGGTGCCGATGCGGGCCGCAAAGTAGCCATATTGGTCGGCGAGTTCCTCAATCGCGTCCAACTGGTTCGCCTCGGTGGTGATCAGCATCGTGGAAGCAGGCTCGGCAAAGAGACCGAAGAGCGGATGGACCATGAGCGACTGTTCCTGCTCGACGACGGCGCCAATCTCGTTGGGAAAGGCCGCCTGCGCCAGGGCGACGGCCAGGCCGCCGTCGGAGAGATCGCGGGCCGAGCGGAGCAGTTGGCGTTCGGCGAGAACCGCCAGCAGCGTATGCAGGTCGGCCTCGGCGTCCAGATCGAGCGGGGGGGGCTGGCCCCAAACCCCGCCGAGAACCACGTGGGCATATTCCGAGGAGCCAAAGCAGGTCAACTCGGCCGTCGCCGTGACTTCTGTTTCCGCCGCGTCCTCGGGATGGAGCGCCGTCTGATCGGCCAGCGCCGGGGCCAGCGGATCGGCATTGCTTTCCACCGGTTCGGGATGGAAGGGAACGTGGAGATTCGGATCGGGCTCTTCGCCGGCCGGAATGGGCCAAAGCAGGACGATGGCGTCGCCCGCGCCCTGGAAGTGCGCCGGCACCGCCATCGAGACATCGTCGAGAATGCCCACAATGCCCAGCACCGGCGTGGGATAGATGCCCTCGCCGCGGGTCTCGTTGTAAAGCGATACGTTGCCGCCCGTGATGGGCGTGCCCAGTGCCGTGCAGGCCTCGGCGATGCCGTCGATGGCCGCGGAAAGCTGGGCCATGATTTCCGGCTTCTCGGGATTGCCGAAGTTGAGACAGTTGGTGGCGGCCACGGGTGTTGCGCCGGTCATGGCGACCTTGCGCGCGCACTCGGCCACGGCATGCATCGCGCCCAGCTTGGGATCAAGATAGGCCCAGCGTCCGTTGCCGTCCAGAGCCATGGCCAGACCGCGCTCGTGGCCCGGGGTCCCCGTGCCCTTGATGCGCATGACGCCGCCCTCGCCGCCGGGGCCGATCACGGTATTGGTCTGGACCATGGTGTCGTACTGCTCGTGGACCCAGCGCTTGGAACAAACATTGGAGCTGGCCAGCAGCTTCTTCAGGTCCGCCGTAAGGTCGCGGTCCTCTGCCAGTTGCTCCAGAATCTCATCCCAGGGTTCCAGCGCCACCGGCGCCTTCCACATGCCGACGGGTCGATGATAAAGCGGAGCGTCGTCGGTGAGCGACTGGTTGGGAATGTCGGCTACCAGGACTCCGTGATGGCGGATGCGCAACCGCGGCTCCGGCTCGACCGTGCCCACAATCACGCCGTCCAAACCCCACTTCTTGAAGACGGCCAGAACTTCCTCTTCGCGGCCCTTCTCGGCCACCAGCAGCATCCGCTCCTGGCTTTCCGACAGCATGATCTCGTAGGCGCTCATGCCGGTTTCGCGCTGCGGAACCAGGTCCAGCTCGACATCCAGACCCACGCCGCCGCGGGCGCCCATCTCGCAGGTCGAGCAGGTCAGGCCCGCCGCGCCCATGTCCTGGATGCCGACGATGGCGCCCGTGCGCATGGCCTCAAGACAGGCTTCCATCAGCAGCTTTTCCATGAATGGATCGCCCACTTGAACGTTGGGACGCTTGGCCTCCGTGCCCTCGTGAAACTCCTCGCTGGCCATGGTGGCCCCGTGGATGCCGTCGCGCCCGGTCTTGGCGCCCACGTAGATGACCGGATTGCCGGCGCCGGTCGCCTTGCCATAGAAGATTTCGTCCTTGCGGACCATGCCGAGAGCAAAGGCGTTCACCAGCGGGTTGCCGCCGTAACAGCTTTCGAATTTTGTTTCGCCGCCCAGGTTGGGCACGCCAAAGCAGTTGCCGTAGGCGGCGATGCCGCTGACCACGCCCTCGACAATCGAGTGGTTTTTGCGGACCAGCTTCCGCTCTTCCTCGTCCAGCCCCGCTTCCTCGGTGATGGAGCCGAAGCGCAGCGAATCCATCACCGCCAGCGGCCGGGCGCCCATGGTGAAGATGTCGCGCAGGATTCCGCCCACGCCGGTGGCCGCGCCCTGGAACGGCTCGATGTAGCTGGGGTGGTTGTGGCTCTCGATCTTGAAGGCGCAGGCCCAGCCGTCGCCCACGTCGATGATGCCGGCGTTTTCGCCCGGCCCCTGCACCACGCGGTCGCTCTGGGTGGGCAGCCGCTTGAGATGCACGCGGCTCGACTTGTAGGAGCAGTGCTCGCTCCACATCACGCTGTAAATGCCGAGTTCGGTCAGCGAGGGCACGCGGCCCAGGGCCGCCACGATGCGGCTGTACTCATCCGCGGTGATGCTGTGCTGAGCCAGCAATGCCGGGGTCATTTCAACCGGCTCGGGAAGAACTGCAGAAGACGCGGTAGTCATCACGGTTGCCTCCATTGTCGCACGGGATTCACATTCGATGCGCCTAAGAGAGTGTGTCAGAGCCGCGGTGCAAGCAATTTGTTGCATTTCGGGTGCATCCGGCGGACCAGCTTTTCCTCCGCATCTTGAAGAAGCGGCCATCATGCGCAACGGCCGCTTCTTTATGTTATTGAACATACGAGCCTTATCCATCTCTTGAAGCTGCCGTCTGGAGTGCAGTCGAAGCTCTGTCGCTCGGGAGCCAAATGGATGCCCTGAAGCCGGCACGGAGCGTGGCATCTGACCGGTGGCACGGTACAACAATCGCTCCGCGGGCCAATCCCGTTGCCGGTTTTAAGGCGATCGCCGAGCTTCGGAGCAGGCAGCGAATCGAGCCGCGAGGTGTTCCGGACAAATTGCGCTTTCGAATCTCACCATGGAATCCGCGCCTCCCGCATCAGCCATCCCAACAGGTTGTCTTTTCCGGGAGCGGATCGTGGTTTTACGCCCAGCGGCACAACAGTTCTTCCCACTGCCGAACCGGCTTCCCTGGCGAATATTCCCGGGAACGCTCCCGCGAGAGTTGCTCATACCGGGCGTGCATCCAATCGTCGGTCAGCATCGAGGCCATGGCATCCGCCAGCGCCTCGATGTCGTCGGGATGGACGATGATTCCGTACTCGCCGTCGTGCAGGATTTCGGCCGGACCGGATGCCGGCGATCCGATCACCGGCACACCGAGAGCGATCGCCTCGAGAAAAACGCGCCCGAAACCATCCACGCGCGCCGGAGCAACCAGTGCCCGGGCATTTTTCAACCATGGAAATGGATTGCGTTGAAAGCCCGGCATGCTGAGCGAATCGCGCAGATGGAGCGATTGGGCAAGCTGTTCGAGGGCCACGCGGTCTTTGCCATCGCCAAGAATGACCAGACGATGATCGATGCCCCGGCCGCGCACGGCGGCGTGGGCGCGAAGAAGCGAATCAAAGCCCTTTTGCGCATTATTGAGGCGGCCGATGCCAAGCAGGTAAGGCTTGCGGAGAACGGTTGCAAGGGCGGCGGGCGGATCTTCGATCGCCAGAGCCCTGACCCGCGATCGATCGACAGGATTGTGAATCGTGCGCACACGCTCCGGAGGAAACTGGACCACGCGCAACAGTGAACGCGCGGCGCCTGGGGAAGGAACCACCACCGCATCGCACGACGGATAGAGACGGCGGGCGAGGCGGCGATGCCAACCAGGCAAAAAGTCCAGATGATTGTCCAGATCGGTTCGAACCCAGGCGATCAAGGGCTTGCGCAACAATCTGGCTACGAGCCAGGCAACGTAGGTGGGCAGGCCCTCCATCGCTCCCACGATCACGTCGGCGCGCAAGCCGGGCCGGACGGCCTGAATCAGGATGGAAGGCAGGTGATAGCGCAGGCGGTCCTCTGCCTCGCACCCAAACCGCACATCGATGCCCGCATCGATGCGATCCAGATGGACGCCGCTGCGGCGCAGCAGGAAGAGGCTGGGCGCGATTCGCTTGCGGTCCAGACGGCGCAACAACTCGAGAAGAGACAATTCCGCGCCGCCGCCGGCAAGATCCATCATGACGAACAGAGGCTGAATCATGGAACGCACCACCGCATTCAGGAATCGGATTCGAGTTCAGGCCTCAAAGTCGGCGCCCGCGCGATACCAGCTGCGAGCCCACTGGCTTTGACCCGCGCTCGATTCCCGCAGGGAACTGGCGGGACGCCACTGGTTAGAGAGCCAGCCAAGCAGCAGGCCATGAAAGGTATGCCAGTGATAGCGGGCTCTGGCCAGGTTTCCACGCAATGCATACCAGGCCATGCCGCCCCCCGACCGGGTCAACTTATGCAAGACAAAGAACCGGGGATAGCGATACTTTCTCAAGACACCGCCCAGGGCCCTGCTGTCGCCGAAAGCAAGGCCGATCTGCCTCTTGTCCTCCGATCGCCAGGCGCGGTGAAAAACACGCAGGTCCGGCGAATAGAAGATCGAGCAGCCCTGCAGCAACGCCCGAATCAGGTAGTCGCTCTCTTCGGCCGAGGTTAAACCTGTGCGCGCTCCCCGTCCAAGGTTCTCATCGAACTCCCCCACCTTCTCCACCACCGTCCGGCGAAGAAAGATGGTGACACTCGTCGACCGGCACCACAGGTTGCTGAAATCGATCGTCCCGCCGGTCTTGTGAAACCAGGAAAATCCCTCTGGATACGCGGGGTCGGCAAGCACTCCGGTGAGCCCGTCCCACTCGGGATGTTTCTCCAACCCGCGAGCGACACTCTGCAACAGGCCTTGCGGATACCAGCAGTCGTCGTCGGGAAACGCGACAAACTCACCGCGGAGATGACCGAGGGCGGCGTTGCGCGCGCGGGACAAGCCAGGTTCCGAACGCAAATGCAGTATGGGGAAGCAGGATTGAAAAGCGGCCAGCGTTGCGGCCAGGTAACCAGGAGGATTCTGATCGACCACGATCACCTCAAAGCTCTGACAGCTCTGAAGGCGAAGGGTCTCGAGGAGACGAGCTAGTTGCGCAGTTCGTCCGATGGTCGCGACCACGAGCGAGAATTTGGGCGGCAGCTCATTCATTTGGGCTTGCACTCAATTGGGTGAACTTGGGGTGAAAAGACAACTTCTCAAACCACTCCGCGAGGCGGAAGATCGCCAGCGAGCTATGCCGCCGGCATACGGAAGGCGACAGGAGCCAAAGACAGCGCCGCGGCCCCGCGCTGGAGCCGGTGGCTCGAGCGCAGGGGACCGCGCCTGCTGTTATTGCGGCGCGATGGTGGAAGTGGGCGTGCCGCTGCCAGGATTGTAGTTATTGCTAAACGACTGGATGGATCCGTTGGTTCCGGTCTGGAGTCCAGAGACATTGGAGAACAGAGAAACATTGGCTGCGCGGATGGTGGCCGCCGCGCCGCCGCCGCCGGCCTGAACGCCAGCGCCCATGTTATTGGCAGCCACGGAATTCACCAGGCTCATGGTTGCGCTCAAACTGCTGGCGTAGACCTGAAAGCCCGCTCCCGCGTTTCCGTTTGCATCGCTCGATTGCATCGAAACGCGGCTGGTGTCGCCCGCGTAAACGCCAACCGCATTGTTGGGAAAATGCGAGTTGTAGACGCTCACGTGCACTTCTCCCGAGGATCCGCTTGCGGTGCCGACAACATTCAGCCCGTTGCCGGCGTTGTCCTCGCTGATGGTGTCGTCGATAAAAACCTGGGCGCCGGAAGTCGGGGTGATGTTGATTCCGTTTTGGCTAAAGCCCATGATCGCACAGTGATCGATGTGCAACACCGAACCGGAGGTAAAGTTGATGCCATTGAGTCCGCCTGACCCACTCTGCTGGAGTCCCTGAAACTGCAGGTTGCGCAGGACCACGACGCTTCCGGTCGGGGCGCTGATGGTGAATCCATTGGTTCCGGAGACGAGGGCCGATGCGATGCCACCGCCGCCGCCGTCGATAGTAATGGACTTGGTGATGGTCAATGCGCCATAGCCGCCGGCATCGAGGTTATCGATTTCTCCGCCGGTTGCGGTTTTAGAAATTGCGCCGGCCCAGGTCTTGCACGGCGCGGTTCTGCTGCACGGGTTGGCGTCGTCGCCTACTCCCGAGACCCAGGTGCGCGTAGCTTGCGCCTGAGCCGCCAGACCGACGGAAAATACAGACACCGCCAGCATGAGCGTGGAACGGAGCTTTCTCATATTGACCTCTGGTTGCAGTTTGATCCAAGGGGGGGGGGCAAGTGGGAAGAGTCCCCCTGAATTTGCTGCGATACTAAACTAGCTGCTCCAGTTCCCGCAAGATGAATAGTTTCCTTTTTTTTGAAGGAGCTAGCCGTGCCCGCCACACAGAGGGTGTTTATGTTTTGAAAGGGCGTCGGCAGCAGCCCATCATTCGCGCTGTAGGCGCAGTGGTTATTAGCCCCGCGCTTCAGCGTGGGGATGGCGAAACCAACCATTCTGCCGGAGTCCCGTAGGGACGGCGCTCAGGCTCCGCGCCTTCCAACCTGGTTGCCGGAAGAAGCTAAAAAAACAAACCGCGGACGACTCCCGCACATGTCAAACGGCTCCTGCCACCCCGGCAGCGCCGGGGGATCTCCTCACCCTTTAGCCCCGGAGGGAAACCTCTCCTACCAATTCAACCCGCTCGCGGGTAGCGGTAAATCACACGATTTTGGCGGCGGCCTACACCAGCCGACTCGGTTCCGCGATCTTTTGCGGCCCGCCGCCGATGTGCTTAGAATGTCGCAAGGACTCATGCCGACTCTTCGCGAAGGGCTCAGGTCGCTGGTTCACAACACCGCTTGGTTGCGCGCGCCTTATCTGCGGATGCAGTTTCGGCGCAGCCTGCGCGCAACGGCGGCTGCCTGGGCCGGTTTGCCCGCCGCCGCCAGAGAAAAGCCCCAGGCGGAGACCTTCATCTTCAGCCGCTACGGCACTGAGACCGTCGGCAACCATTTCATTCAACTCGGCTTGCTCCGCCTTTGTTGCCATCTCTCTCCCACGCGCCCGGTGTATCTGCTCAGCGCCGCTCCCGCGGTGACGGAAAAGGGCCTGGCGGGAATGAAGGAAGTGTTGAAACGGAGCGCCGCCGGTGCGCCGCTGGCACATTTTATTGAGGAACGAGTGCAAGTGGTGCGGGAGGATGGAATCCGGAGGCTGGGACCAGGAGACCTGCTCATCCTCGGCGGCGGACCCATCATGGACGATCCCGCGCTGGCGCAATGGGAATCGTGGTTCCAGTGGGCGAAGCGCGCCGGCGCGCGCGTCTTCATTGCCGGGTGCGGCCTGGGTCCGCTGCGCCGCAAGGAGACCATCGCGATTTCCGAATCGCTGCTCGGAATGGCCGACGCCGTCGTCCTGCGGAACAAGCCGGAGGAAAACTTTGCGCGCGCGGCAGGACCGGAACACATCGTGGCTCCCGACCCCGCGTTTCTGTGTGCGCCCTTGTTCCCGGCGACGGCCGCGCCCAGAAAGCGTCTGCTGGCGGTGAACGCCCGCCTGATCGGCTTCGACAGCAACCCAGGGAAGAAGATCGCGACTGATGAGATCGTGGAGCGTGTCGCCAGTCATGCGCTCAGCGTCAGAGAATGCCTGCCGATCGATGGAGTCTTTCCCTTCTCGACGCAAGAGGACGTGAACTCGCCGGATTCCGCCGTTGCCGTGCGCGCGGCGCAGGCGATTGCGGAGAGATTGCGCATCCCATTGCTGCCTCTTCCGGAAGCCTCGATGCCGGGACTGGTGGATGCCTTGTCGCAGGCGGAGTTTGTGCTGTCGATGAGAATGCATGGCTTCATTCTGGGCATGTTGCTGGGCTGCCGGGCCGCCGGCCTCGATTACATCGCGAACGAAGGGAAATGCACCGATTTTTATCGTGACTGGCTGGGACACGACAGTTCGCCCTCCCTCTACGTTCCCGGCAGTCTGCGCTGTGATGATTTCGTTTCCTTATCCGACTTGGATGGAAACGACGTCTCCGGCGATATGCTGCTTGATGCCTACGCGACTGCCCTGCGGCAATCGCTCACGCCATGACCGGCGCCGCGGAATTAATGGGAATGGCGGCCCGCGCGCGCGGAATCCGCGGCCGCCTGCTGCGCGGATCGGGCATTTATCTGCTCACCAGCGCCGTCCTGCGGCTGATTGGCTTCGCCGTATTGACGATCTATTCCCGCTATTTGACGCCGCGCGATTTCGGCATTGTGAGCATTGCCGAGAGCGCCAGCCTGGCAGTTGGCATCATCGCTGGACTCGGCCTGGAAAGCGGATGCAGGCGGCTCTATTTCCAGTATGCGGCGAATCCGGAAGAGCTGCGCAGTTACCTTGCCACGGTGTTTCGCCTGGGGGCGGCTGCGGGCGCGTTGGTGCTCCTCCTCGCGTATCTTGCGGGACCGTGGATTGTTTCCCGGATCGTGCCGGCCTCGCCTCTCCACTTCTTCCCCTATCTCGCGCTCCCCATCCTTACAGCGATCGCCTCGCAACTGCTCTCCTGCCTCCTGGTCGTCTTCCAATGCCAGGAGCGGCACTTTGCCTATAGCGGATTCGTCGCACTGCAATCTCTCTCGACCACGCTGTTCACCTTGGCCCTGGTGGTCTGGAGCCATCACGGCGCGGCGGGCCTGCTGTGTGCGCGCGCGCTGGGAGCCTGTCTGGCGCTGAGCGCCGCGGCAGTCGTCTCAAGCCCCCTGCTTCGCGCGCGAACCAAGCGAATCTATATTCAAGAGACCCTCCGCATCTCCATTCCTCTGGTCTTCCACGCACTGATGGCGGCGGGCCTGGTGGTGATTGATCGCTTCATTCTGCAGCACGATCGCCCGCTGAGCGATGTTGGCCTGTACTCGCTGGCGTACAGCTTTGGAATGACGATGACGCTGGTCACCGGCTCGGTCTACCGCAGTTGGGCTCCGCTCTTCTTCGCGCTCCATCAAAAGGGCGAAGAGGGCCGCACGAGCGCGGGGCGCGTCGGCGGCGATCTGCTGTTGCTGATGTCTCTTGTCGCGTGCGCGGGCAGCTTGCTGGCTCCGCTCTGCGTGCACTGGCTCTTCGACAGCCGCTATTGGCCCGCCGCGGGCCTCGTGCCCATCCTCATTTGCGCGTACCTTTGCCACTCGGGATTCGCATTCTTCCAGCTCGCGCTGATCCAGGCGCGGCGCAGCGTGCTGGTCACGGCGGTGAGCGGCGCCGCTCTGGCCGCAAATGTGGCGCTCAATCTTGCCTGGATTCCCAGATTCGGAATTGCCGGCGCTGCCTTCGCTACGCTCGCGGCTTACGGGCTAGAAGTCGGTCTGGCGGCAATTCTGGCGCAACGAGTAAACCGGCTCGAGTATGGATGGCTGCGCCCGTTGCTTGCTGTGCTGGTGGGAGCGCTTGGCCTGGCCAGTTGGCGGTTTCAACTCTCCGCGGTCTCCTCTTTGATCGCGCTTGGCTTGCTTTCCATGGGCTGCGCGGCTGCGGCGTTCCCCGTGTTTCGCGCGCGAAGGCGCAAACAGGAAAGGCGTTGAGGATTTCAACCGAGATTTCGTCGCTTTCTGGAACCAGCAAGTATCCTCCAGCAAGCCGGAGGCTTTACGGCTGGCATCCCTTCAAAGGGACCTGTGCACGAAGTGCTCCGTGCCGACAGCGGCTGGCACATCGAGCGGCTTCTGGTGCGAGAGGACGACAGCGTGCGCTCCGTGCAAACGCTGCCAATGCTCCACGACGCGAGTTTGCGGGCCGAGGCCGCGGGTGCACGGCCTTCGCGCTACCGGACCTTCCACTTCATCGAAAGCGCGGCGAGTTTTTCATCCATCGTGGGCTGCGGCTTGGCGACGGGCTTTTCGGCCTTGGCCTGGGGACGCGGAGACGGCGCCGACAACTGCTTGATGGAAAGCGCAATGCGCTTTGCGCGTGGATCCACGCTGAGCACCTTGACCTTGACGATCTGCCCGGTCTTGACGGCCTCGGAGGGTTCTTTGATGTAGCGGTTGGAGAGCTCGCTGATGTGAACCAGACCGTCCTGGTGAACGCCGATATCCACGAAGGCGCCGAATTTGGTCACGTTTGTCACCACGCCCTCCAGCACCATGCCCGGCTGCACGTCGGCAATCTCGCGCACCTCTTCGCGAAAGCTGGGCGCAACGAATTTGTCGCGCGGATCGCGGCCCGGCTTGCGCAACTCGGCCAGAATGTCGTTCACCGTGTAGGCGCCGGCCGAGAGCTTGGCGCGATCGACCTGCTCCAGCAGTTGCGGCTGCTGGATGATCTGCTCGACGGAAGAGTGGAGCAGCCCGGCGATCTGCTCCACCACCGGATACGATTCGGGATGAACGCCGGTCATATCCAACGGGTTGTCGCCGTTGCGGATGCGCAGGAAGCCCGCCGCCTGCTCGAAGGTTTTGGGACCGATGCCAGCCACTTCGAGGACTTGCGCGCGCGAGCGGAAGCTGCCCTTCTCGTTGCGATGGCTCACGATGTTCAGCGCGGTGCGCTCCGTGATTCCGGCCACAAAACGCAGCAGCGTCCACGAGGAGGTGTTCAAGTCCACGCCGACCTTGTTGACGCAGCTTTCGATCACCGTTTCGAGCGACTCCTGAAGCTGGCGCTGATCGACATCGTGCTGGTACTGGCCCACGCCGATCGATTTTGGATCGACCTTGACGAGTTCCGAGAGCGGGTCTTGCAGGCGGCGCGCGATCGAGATGGCGCCGCGCACGGTCAGATCGAGATCGGGAAACTCCTGCCGCGCAACCGCGGAAGCGGAGTAAACGCTGGCGCCGGCTTCGCTGACCGTGACCGAGAATATTTCAGAGATGCCCTTCTCGCGCAGGAAGTCGCGCACAAACGCATCGGTCTCGCGCGAAGCCGTGCCATTGCCGATGGCGATGGCGCGCACATTGTGCTTGCGCAGCATGGCTTCGAGCTTGGGCGCGGATTCGGCATTGCCGTGCTTCGAGGTGTGCAGATAAAGAACGTCGTGCGCCAGCAGCTTGCCCGTTTCATCCACCACCGCGACCTTGCACCCGGTGCGCAGGCCGGGATCGATGCCCAGCACCGAGATCGGTCCTGCCGGCGGAGCAAGAAGCAGATTGTAGAGATTGTCGCGGAAGACTTTGATGGCCTCGGTGTCGGAGCGCTTCTTCAGTTCCAGGCGAATCTCTCCCTGGATGGACGCATTCAAGAGACGCTTCCACGCGTCGTCGATGGCGAGCTCGAGCTGGCGCGTCCAATCGCCCTGTTGGCGCAGCACACGGCGCTGAATGATGGCAACAGCGCGCTCCGGCTCGACTTCGATGAGGAAGTAGAGCACATTTTCGCCTTCGCCGCGGCGGATGGCCAACATGCGATGCGAAGGAATGGTCTTCACCGGCTCCTTGTACTCGTAGTACATCTTGAACTTTTCCTGCTCGTCCACCGCATCCATCGCCTTGCGGCTGACAACGATGCCTTCGTCGAAGACAAGCTGGCGCAGCGCCTTGCGCAGATCGGCGTCTTCGCTGATCCACTCGGCGACAATGTGGCGCGCGCCCTCGAGCGCCTCATCCACCGTGGCCACGCCCAACTCCGCGTTCACGAATCCGGCGGCAAATGCCTCCAGCGGCTCCGCGGCGTCCTGCTGCGCCCAAAGATACTGCGCCAGAGGCTCCAGGCCCTTTTCGCGGGCGATGGTGGCCTTGGTGCGGCGCTTGGGCTTGTAGGGAAGATAGAGATCTTCAAGCTCGCTCTTGTCGAGCGTGGCCTCGATGCGGGCCTTGAGCTCATCGGTCAGCTTGCCCTGCTCGGCGATGGAGCTGAGGATGGATTCGCGCCGGTCGACAAGATCGCGGAAGTAGGCCAGCTTCTCCTCGATGGCGAGAATCTGCACTTCGTCCAGGTTGCCGGTGGCCTCCTTGCGGTAACGCGCGATAAAAGGCACGGTTCCGCCGTCGTCGAGCAGTTCGATCACCGCGACGAGCCCGCGCAGAGGGATGTTCAGCGTTTGAGCGATGTGCAGAAGAATTTCAGGGGAGAGGTCTTTTGTCTCTTTCATGAGCGGTCCATGTACATGGTACATGCCGCCGCCGAGGAAATGCGGCCTGATCAAATGTGCAAAACGCGCGTCCTTTCCCAGGTCCCAAAATCGGGACCTGGGACGCCTATTCCTCTTGACGGACTAGGCGAGATCGGCCTTGAGCGTGATGCCTATGTCGGAGATCTTCTCCGCTGGCATCTCCACCTGCAATCCCGCTTCGTCCTGCTTCCACTTCAGCCCGCCCTTGTAGCCGAGCAGTTCCACATTGCGGACCTTGCCTGGATTCTGCGGACTGGCGAGGCCAAGCGCCTGCACCACCGCCTGCTTCTCGGGCTGGCCCATCACGAAGGCGTAGATTGCGCTGCCTTTTGCGGTGAAGCGCACGTCCTCGGCGGTCAAGTCCTTCTGTTTGTCCTCGTTGAAGTTGCCGGTCTCGATCTTGACCTTGGTGGAGGGTCCTTCGCCATAAATCTTCCAGGGACGCGAGGCATAGATGCCTTCGCTGTTCACCGCCATCCACGCGGTGATGCCCTCGAGAACATTCCTCTCTTCGAGATCCAGTTCGCCGGAATTGGGCAGCGGAAAGTTCAGCAGCAGGTTGCCGTTCTTGCTGACGATATCCACCAGCAGATCGATGACCTTCTTGGCGGACTTGTATTCCTGGCCGCGGTTATAGTGCCACTGGCCGATGCAGGTGTCGGTTTGCCAGGGGTTCTTCGCGATGCCGTCGGAGACGCCGCGCTCGTGATCGAGCAGGCAGGTGCCGATGGCGCAATCCGTGCCTTCCTTGCTGGTGTAGATAGCCTCGTTCACGCCGCCATGCGCCTGCGCGCTCACATTGTAGAGGTGCGAAACCATTTTCAGGCCCGTATCCTCGAAGGGCAGGTGGCCGTCGGTGTAAAGAAGGTCGGGCTGGTACTTGTCGATGAGGTCGGTCATGCGGTCGAGATAATGGCGCTTCCACGATTCGGGAATGCCGTCGTCGTTCCAATCCAGATGGTCGCCGAACCGGGCGCAATCGGCATCGTGATAGAGATCGGCGAATTGCGGATCGGCGCCGTCGTAGGCAACCCCGGCCAGCGGCCCCGTCTTGTCGGCGCCGTGACTCACCGCCCACCACTTATAACTGATCCAAAGGTGCTCGCTGACCCCGAAGCGCAAGCCCTGCTTCCGCGCCGCTTTCTGCCAGGTTCCGACGATATCTCTCTTCGGCCCCATGTTCACCGCGTTCCAGCGTGTGTACTTGGAGTCCCACAGGTCGAAGTTATCGTGATGGACGCCCATGCTGACGAAGTATTTGGCGCCCGCCTTCTTGTACAGGCTCATCAGATGATCGGGGTCCCACTTCGCGGCCTTCCAGTGATCCACGAGATCCTTGTAACCGACCTTGGAGGGATGGCCATAGGTCTCCACGTGATACAAGTATTGCTTCGATCCCTCCTGGTACATCGTGCGCGCATACCAGTCGCCGAATTCGATGGCCGACTGCGGGCCCCAATGGGACCATATGCCGAATTTGGCGTCGCGAAACCAGTCCGGAATCCGGTAGCCATCGAGAGACTTCCGGGTTCCCTCGAAGCTGCCGCCCTGGACCGTCTGGGCCATGGCAAATCTTCTCAGTGCGAGAGCGGAACATGCACCGCCCATCCATTGCAGCAACTCACGCCTGTTCAATGTCATTCCAGAATCCTTTCTGTCGCGATGCCCTTGGCATCGAGAGCCGAACCGCATTGGCGCGGCATCCGTAACGGTTGCCTGTCTTCACTTCGTATCCGAAACCAGCATCGCCTGACGCAGCCGCTGTTCCGCCATCGCGTTCCAGTATCCGCAGTCGAGCTCGAAGAAGATGGAGGTATAGGGAATCGTCGTCTCCGTCTTGATGACCAGGACGCGAAAAAGCTGCGCGGCCCGGTCGAGCTTTTGAATGATCTGCTCGTGCGGAATGCGCTCCACTGTGGAGCCATAGAGCGCCGCATCGAGCTGGCGACGATACTCCGCAACGCCCGGCGCATCGTACTCCCCAACAAAAGCCAGCTCTTTGTCGGCATACACGCACGGACGGATGTGCCTGGACGCGGTGATCGCATCCAGAACCTTCTGCACCACATCCATCTGCTCCGCGCTGGCGAAGATCGTTTCGATTCCCGGCCGGGACTGGGCCGGATAGGCGGCATCGACAACCGCGATCCAGTTGCGATGCCCAAAGAGCGGCAGGCACTCGGCTAGCCGCCGCTCCCAGTCAGGCACGGATGAAGGTGCTGATACGGTCATCGACTCTCTCCTTGCTGCTCTACGACAGCTCTTCGTCCTGGCAGACCGCAACCTTGCCGCACTTGCCCGAAGCCATCAGCGCATAGGCCTCGGCCGCGCGCTCCAGGGGAAACCTGTGCGTGATGATCTCGGCCGGATGCAGGTTCCAGCGCACCAACCGCTCCACCAGCTCTTCCATCAGCCATGTTGAGGTGACCCACGAACCGTAGAGCGTCTTCTGGTCGTGAATCATGTCGGGCGAGGGATTGAACTCGACCGTCCCGCCTTCGCCGAGGAGAACGATCTTTCCCCACTTGCGGGTGGCGCGAATCGCCGTGGCGCGCGCCGCGTGATGCGCGGAACAATCCACCGCGCGCTCGACTCCGCTGCCGCCGGTCAGTTCCCTCACCTGGGCGACGTTGTCCGGCCCGGAAGCCAGCACCGCGTCGCAGAGGCCGAGGTCCATGGCGATTTTCATGCGCTCCGCAAGCACGTCGATGCCGATGATCTTGTGGGCGCCTAGTTTGCGGCAGAGCGCGCCGGTGGCCAGACCCACCGGGCCGAGGCCAGTAATCAGCACGGCGTGATTGCCGTCGATGCCGATCTTTTGCAGGCCCTCGTAGACGGTCCCGAATCCGCAGGCCACCTGCGCGCCGTCGGCATAGGAAAGCTGATCGGGAAGAGCGATGAGATCCTTCTCCTCCGCGATCATGTACTCGGCCATGCCTCCATCGCGCTGCCAGCCGTAGGCGCGGCGATACTTCTCGCTGGTGCAGGAGATCATGTAGCCGCGCCGGCAGTCGTTGCACACCCCGCAGCCAGAGATGTGGTAGACAATGACGCGATCGCCCGTCTTGAAGCGGCGGCATCCCTCGCCGGCGGCCACAATCTGGCCGCACGGCTCGTGACCGGCGATCACTCCCTGGTAGCCTTCAGGGCCCTTGCCCAAATGCTCGTGATAGATGCAGCGAATGTCGGAGCCGCAAATGGTCGAGGCCTTCACGCGCAGCAGAACCTCTCCGTGGCCCGGAGCCGGCACCGGCACGGTGCGCATCTCAACGGTCGAATTGCCGGGCAAAAACGCCGCTCTCATCGTCTCTTTCATTTCTTTCCTCTCCATCGATCGATACAGTTGAATGGACTCCAAGCGCCTCGGCTACGCCGGCGTGATCTCTCCGCTCACATCCCACAGATCTTCCCAGGTCTGCCCGTCTTTCCACAGAAAGACCTGGCCTTTGATCAGCCGGCAGTTGCGGTCGAGCTTGCCAATCGCCTGCATCTCTTCTGCGCTCAGCGGGTCGCGGGCAGCGCCCTCCAAATTCGCGCGGTAGTTGTGGATGGAAAACGGAATCGGCGTTTGTCCGCGCTGCACCGCCCACTTGATGCAGACCACCGCGGGATGAACGCCATGACGCTTGGCGATGTCGCCAATCACCGGATCGCTGGTCGGCGCGGTGTCTTCGGGCGTGCGGTCGCGCTCCGGGCGTCCCGGCGAGCCGATGGGGCAATAGCCGATGGGCTGGATGCCATTCTCCACGACAAACTTGAACAATTCGGGCTGCTGGAAATGCGGATGCAGCTCCATCTCGTTCGCCGCCGGCTTGATGCGCGCGTCGCGCAACACCAGCTTGAGCTTGGGGATGGTCATGTTGGAGGTGCCAATGTGGCGCACTAGGCCCCTCTCCACGAGCTCTTCCATCTTGCGCCAGGTTTTCATGTAGTTTGCGTGGATGTAGGGCTTGGCGTCCGGACTGCGCGACGTCACATCGCAACCCGGCGCATGGAAGTTGGGAAAGGGCCAATGCACCAGGTAAAGGTCGAGATACTGAAGGCGCAGGTCGGCGAGCGACTTGCGGCACTGGGCAATGACATCGTCCTCGCCGTGCTTGTCGTTCCACAGTTTGGAGGTGACCCAAAGTTCCTCGCGCTTGATTCCGCCCTGGATGATCGCCTCGAGCGAAGCTCCGACCTCGGCCTCGTTTCCATAAACCGAGGCGCAGTCGAAGTGCCTGTAGCCCACCGCGGCCGCACCCTTCACCGCCTCGGCAACCTGGGCCGGGGTAACGTGGTCCGAGCCGAATGTGCCCAAACCGACGGCCGGCATTGCGGCCCCTGTGTACATTTTTCTTTGCGGAATCGCAGCGGGATCGATGGGTGCGGACTGACTCTGGATGGACGTACTCATGCTGCTCCTTGCCGTCGAATAGTTATCGATAACTATGACCCTCGAAGAATACGCGCGCACCCTCGCTCTGTCAACTTCGGCATTCTCCTCGGCCGATGAACCTCGACAAGCGCAGAGCATCCCCGCGGATACTTGTTGAAACGGGATCAACGGCGGGATACTGAATTCAATGCAAGAGAGCGCACTGCGAGGCCAATGAACGAACCGCGTGTGGGAAACGAGAAGCGGCGGAATGCGGGTAAAGACGCGCCGGTGCGCATGAAGGATATTGCGCGCGATCTGGGCCTCTCGACCGTCACCATTTCAAAAGTCATGCGCGGCCACTCCGACATCGGCGAAGAGACCCGCAAGCGGGTGCTGAAGCGGATGGAGGAACTGCACTTCCAGCCGAACTTCGCCGCGCGCGCCCTCATCACCGGCCGAACCTACACCATCGGCCTGGTCGTTCCCGACCTCCTCCATCCCTTCTTTGCGCAGATCGCCAAAGCCATCTCGGCGGGAATCCGGGGGCATGGCTACAGCCTGATGATCACCTCGTCGGAGGAAGACCCCGAGCTGGAGCGCCAGGAGATCGAGCAACTGCTGGCGCGGCGGGTGGACGCGATGCTGATCGCGTCGGCGCAAACAAGCCTGCAGAGCTTTCGGCGCATCGCGGAACGAAAAACCCCCTATGTGCTCATCGACCGGAGGTTCCCGGGTCTGGCGGCGAATTTTGTGGGCGTGGACGACGAAGCCGTCGGCCGGCTGGGAACCAATCACCTGATCGCGCAGGGCTGCCGCAGAATCGCGCACATCCGTGGCCCTGAAGCCAGCACCGCGCTGGGCCGCATGGAAGGCTTCAAAAATGCTCTGGCCGCGCACGGGCAAAAGCTCCTGCCAGGGCTCATCGTTGCCAGCGGAAGCTCCGGAGACGACCGCGGAGAACCCGCCGGCTATGAGGCGGCCAAGAAACTGCTGCGCAGGAAGCGCCGGCCGGACGGAATCTTCTGCTTCAACGACCCGGTGGCGCTGGGCGCAATGCGGGCGATTCTCGATGCGGGCCTGCGCATTCCCGAGGAGATCGCCGTGGTGGGCTGCGGCAACGTGCTCTACTCCGATTTCCTGCGCATCCCGCTCACCTCCATCGACCAGGACAGCTCCGCCATCGGCCGGCGCGCCGCGGAAATGGCCCTTTCGCTGGTCGCCGCCAAGGGAATCGCGCCCACAAAAGTGGAACTGCTCAAGCCGAAACTGGTGGCCCGCGCTTCGTCGCTGCGCCACCTCGGGTAAGAATCAGGAACGCGTTTTCCCCGGCCCGGCGGCGAGCGCGGCCCAGATGAAGCCGACGAGGAACTCCGATTCCTCGTCGAGGGAGAGATCGCTTTGCCCCAGCAGCCGGCGCTGGATCGCTCCCCGGGTCATATCGGCGATCGTCCACGCGACTCTTTCGGCCGGCAGGCGGCGAGTTTCGCCGCGCCGCGCAGCCTCCTGGATGGCGGCAGCCAGGCGAAGCACCGGCTCGCGCAGCCAATTCCGATACTGGCTGCGGGTAAGAGAGAGATTCTTCTGTTCGGAGTCCATGATCTGAAAGATTTCTCTTTTTGCCTCCGCATTCTCCAGCCGGGCAAGGGTGAAGGCGCGGATCTTGCCGCGCAGGCTCTGAGCCGCGTCGATCCGTTGGAGGGTGCTCTTGCACAGGGCCTTCATATCGTGATCGATCACCGCGCGGTAGATCTCAGCCTTGGATCGAAAATAGAGATAGACGGTTCCCTTGGCGATGCCCGCCTCTTTGGCGATCTCGTCGATGATGCCGCGGGCGAATCCGCGCCTGGCAAAGACGGTGCGCGCGGCATCGACGATCTCGGTGCGCCGGAATTCTGAGACGATCTCTTGTTTGGTTTTCATTGTGAATAGGTGCGCATTCGCCTTGAATCGCGCGGCGAAACGCTTTCTGACCACACAGTATACTAAAATGACTATATGGTCAGTTGCAAACGAAACGCCACCGGAAACTGGAACTGCGGATGAGTTCAGGAAGCGCGACACCGCCCGCCGCGGCGGAACACCACGACTGGAAACCCTCCGTCAATCCATGGATGGTGGCGGCCTCGGTGATGCTCTCCACCTTCATGGTGGTGCTCGACTCTTCCGTGGCCAACGTGGCCCTGCCGCATATCGCGGGCAACCTTTCGGCCTCCACCGACGAATCGACCTGGGTCCTGACCAGCTATCTCGTCTCCAACGCCATCATGCTGCCCGCCTCGGGATGGATCGCCCGGCGCATCGGGCGCAAGCGTTTGCTGATGACCTCGATTCTGGTGTTCACCGGCGCCTCCTTGCTGTGCGGCATGGCGATCACCATGCCAATGCTGATCGTGGCCCGCGTTCTGCAAGGCATCGGCGGCGGCGGCATGCAGCCCCTGGCGCAGTCCATCCTGCTGGAGAGCTTCCCGCCCCAGAAGCACGGCACGGCCATGGCCGTCTATGGCGTCGGAATCGTCGTGGCCCCGGTGATCGGCCCCACTCTGGGCGGATGGATCACCGACAGCTACTCCTGGCGCTGGATCTTCTACATCAATCTCCCGGTGGGCCTGCTGGCTCTCTTCATGGCCAACCTGTTCATCGAAGACCCCCCGTACCTGCGCCGCGCCTTTCGCGGAGCCATCGACTATCTCGGCTTCGGCCTCATGGCCATCTGGCTGGGCACGCTGCAGTTGGCGCTGGACAAGGGGCAGGAGGCCGACTGGTTCGAGGCCTCATGGATACGCTGGACCCTGGCGGCATCCGCAATCGCCCTGGTCGGCTTTGTCCTGCGCGAGTGGATGAGCCGGGAGCCCATTGTGCAGTTGCGCATCCTCGGCAACCGCAATTTTCTCGTGGGGACGATCGTCACCAGCCTCTATGGCTTTGTCCTCTATGGCGTCACGGCCCTGCTGCCCCTGTTTCTGCAAACGCAGGTGGGCTACTCGGCGCTGGACAGCGGCCTGGCCGTGAGCCCGCGCGGCCTCGGTTCCCTGCTCTCCATGATTGCGGTGGGCATCCTGGTGAATTACATCGACGGCCGCATCCTGCTGGCCTGCGGCTTTGGCATCTTCGGCTACTCGACGTTCTTGTTGAGCCACCTGAATCTCGGCATCTCGATGGGGTCGGTCGCCGTGCCGAACTTCATCAACGGCTTCGCCGGCGGCTTCGTCTTCGTGCCGCTGACCACCATGGCCATGGGCATGTTGCGCAAGCAGGAGATCGGCAATGCCGCGGGAGTCTACAACCTGATGCGGAATATCGGCGGCAGCGTCGGCATCGCCACGGTGACCGCTTTCCTGTTGCGCGGCGCGCAGGCTCACCAGAACTACCTGGCGGCCAACCTCACGGCGAGCAATCCTCTCGCCCAGCAAACGATGCAGGGCCTGGGGGCCAAGTTCCTTGCCGGAGGAGCGAGCGCATCGACCGCGCATCAGGAGGCCCTGGGGGCTCTTTACAGGAGCGTGCAGCAGCAGGCCGCGGTAATGGCATATACCGACAACTTCCGTCTGCTGGCATATCTTGCGCTGCTCTGCGTTCCGCTGGCGCTGCTCTTCCGCCAGGTGCGGAAACGCTAGAGAGGAAGCGCGCTGCGCTACGCCTGTACGCGCACCAGCAGGCAGGTGATGTTGTCGTGGCCGCCGGCTTTGTTGGCCGCGGCTACCAGACGGACGCAAAGGTCGTCGAGAGAAAGATCGTTGCAGAGAAGGGATTCGATAAGGGAGTCGGAAAGCTCGCGGGTGAGGCCGTCGGAACAGAGCAGAAAGAGGTCCGCGGGCTCGGCCTCCAGCTCGAAGAAATCGGGCGTGACGTGGCTCTGGGTGCCCAGTGCCCGGGTGATGACGTTGCGCAGGGGCGAGCGCAAGGCTTCCAACTGGGTCATGCGGCCCAGCCGGACCTGCTCCTCGACCAGCGAGTGATCCAGGGTGATCTGTTCCAGGCGGCGGTTGCGCAGGCGGTAACAGCGGCTGTCTCCCACGTTGAGCACCAGGACGCGGCGCTCCTCGGCCAGCAAGCCCACCAGCGTGGTGCCCATGCCGCTGAGCTTGTAGTTGCGCTGGGAGCGGGAGAAAATGGCGTGATTGGCGGCGCAAACGGCGCCCTCAGCGGCCTGCGGCATGGGTTCGGCCAAGCTCCGCGCGGTAAGCAGGCGCAGCACCTCGTCCACCGCCAGGGAGCTGGCGATCTCTCCGGCCGCGGCGCCGCCCATGCCGTCGCAGACCACATAGACCCCGTGCTCGACGGAGTAGCCGAATGCATCTTCGTTGGAGGGGCGCTTGCGGCCGCGATCGGTGACCGCCGCAGCTAGATAGTTGACAACAGCCGTGGCCAAGAAAAATCTCCCATCATCCAGTTTACACAGGTTTGCAATCGCCGCGAAGCGGGCAAAAGCGGTCTCAACGCGCGAGCCGGGCGGGTGCGGGGGCGAGCGGCGGCGGCGCGGGAAGTTCGAAGACCTGGATCGATCCGCCGTTGAGCACGGCTACGCGGCGGCCGGTGGGCGAAAGAGCGACATTCCCGCCGGCGTCCAGCACCGGACTGACCGGCGCATCGAGGACCAGCCTGCCGTCGGCCGCGTCAAAGACCTCCACCACCTGGCCCCTCACATCCTCTGCGCCCATCGGCGCATTGGCGCTGATGGGATGACTGACGGCCAGAGTTTCCCGCGCCACGCGGGAGCCGTCCATGGACCGGACCAAAAGCGGCCAGACCGCCTCGTCCGAACTCCAATAGCGCCACAGGCGACGGCCGTCCATGTCCAGAGCCTGCATTTCTCGGCCGCCCGACGGGTCGCACCCGCTGACCAGCACCTCGGCTTTCGAAAGAAAATCGAGGCTGGGCGAGCAGACCGAGTCCACATGACCCAGAATCCTGCTGCCGCCGCCGAAGTAGTTCAGATTCAGCACCCACCTTTGGCCGTTGCCGCGCAGGCTTTCAAGGTAGCCGTCGGCGCCGACAGGCAGATTGACCGTCGAGCGAACGCGGGTGACCAGAATCACCTGGCCGGAATCCCGGAGCAGGATGCGCACCACCACATCCGACTGCCCGCCGGGCTTTTGCGCATCCCCCGCCGGACCGGTCTGCGCGGACCTCTCGCCGGGCTTGGTTGCGGCGGCCGCGGGCTCGCGCGACTCCGTGAGCAGAAACTGCTGCGTGGGATCGAGGCCGATCCAGAGCAGAGGCCCGGGAAATTTGAGGAAGGGTTTCAATTCCAGCCTGCCGTCGCCCACCTGGAGGCCATCCCGGTCGCGCAGCAGGAAGCGGCCGTCCTTGAGCATCCACAGGTAGCGCACCCGATCGTGCACGGTCCACAGCGCCTCGGCCTGGGCCGTGCCCGCCGGCAATGACAGAACGACGGCGCGAATCTGCCGCTCGACGTTCCAGGCGGTGTCGTCTGCCTCGCGGCGTATGAGCCCCGGCACGCGGAAGGTAAAGAGCAGGTGGTCTTCGTCGATAAAATCCAGCGAAGCGAGGCTGTTCTGCTGCCCCAGGTAGATGGGGCCGGGAGGCGAAAAACCCAGCGGCGCAACCTCGATGGTGAAGGCGGGCGGCTGAGAAGGCTTATCCGGAACCCGGTTGGGAGAGCTCCGCTCCACATTGGCGAGGGACTGGTCGAGCCCCACCGCGGCGCGCTGAGCCCTCGCAACCGGCAGCACGCGCAGGCATAGACCGGCCAGAGCCAAGCCGAGGCCCACGCGCAAACCTCTCTTTATCTCACGGAGCCGTTTCGCCATCGAAGAGTATTCTCGCCGATACGCGCGGTTTTGCGCAGTGATGCGCGACGGCGTTTCTCTGCGCCTGCCGGATTCACTGGGAAAACAGCCCACCCACTGATCCAAGGGCGTTTCAGGCCGCGAAGATCTCTTTCGCCAGTCCTCGTCCGCTGTGGCCGGTGCGCTGCGCCGCACGCGGCCCGTGTGCGACAGTAAAAGAGGGATGGAAGAGAACACAACAAGCGACCGGGGTCCCCAGCGACAGGTCCACGTCGCCGGGGTGGTCGACCGGGGTCCCCAGCGACAGGTCCACGTCGCCGGGGTGGTCGACCGGGGTCCCCAGCGACAGGTCCACGTCGCCGGGGTGGTCGACCGGCGCATCGCGTTCCTGGGATACGGCGCCTGCGCATTGGCGGGCTGCCTGTGGGGCACGGGCTTCTACTTTGGCCGCCTGGCGCTGAACGAGATGAGCGTGGAGCACATGGTGCTCTACCGCTTCCTCTTTGCCTGCCTGGGCATGGCGCCGGTGGCGCTGATCCATCGCCGCCGCTTTCGCCTGACCGGCGGCGAGTTGCGCCTGCTGCTCCTCTGCGCCGCCTTGGGCGTGCCCATCCAGTTTCTTGTGCAATTTCACGGACTGGCCCTGACCACGGTTAGCCACGCCTCGCTGATGGTGGGCGCCATGCCGGTGCTGCTGGCCGCCGCGGCCGCCCTTTTCACCGGCGAGCGGCTCGACCGGACCGGCTGGCTGGCCCTCTTTGGCTCCACGCTGGGCGCGGCGCTCATCGTTCTGGGCGGCAGCAGGGCCGCGGCCGCGCGCGGAGAACCTTCGCTGGCCGGCGACCTCCTGGTCGTGGCTTCGCTCTTCACCGCGCTGGCCTGGATTCTGCTCAGCAAAAAGCTGATGGAAACCCACAGCCCGGAGGTGGTGACGGCTTACACCATCCTCTCTGGAACCCTGATGCTGGCCATCTGGATCCTGGGCCCCCTGCTGCTCAATCCCTGGCTTCGCAACAAGGTCCCGCCGCCGCCGTGCGCGCAGGTGAGCCCGACGGCCTGGGTTGCGCTGGCCATCAGCGGCCTCTTCTGCACGGCGACCACCACGCTGCTGTGGAACTGGGGCATCCACCACGTGCCTGCCTCGCGCGCCGGCGTCTTCCTCAATATCGAACCGGCGCTCGGCTCCTGGCTGGGAGTGCAACTGCTCGGCGAACACCTGGGCCCCTACGCCTGGGTGGGCGGCGCGCTGATTCTGACCGCCGCCATCACCCTCACCACGCGCGGCCCTCAAGCGGGATCGGCCGCGGAACCGGCCGTCCTGCTGGAGTAAAAGCATGCGGTTGCTCTACCATCTCTGGCATGACGAGGAGCCAAGCCGCGGGCGGAAAAGTCTCCGCCGACCGGCGCGGAAAACGCCGTGACCTGGTTGAGCTGGCCCTTGCCTATGGCCTGATTCTGCTCGTCGTCTGGACGCCCCGCCCCTGGCAACGGATGCTCTGGTGGGTTGCGGCCGCCGCAATCGCAATCATGACAGCCATCTCCTTCGACGGCCTCAGGACGATGGGCCTGCGCGCGGCAAACTTCTTCCGTTCGCTCTGGGTGGTGGCCATGGCACTGGCAATCGCCACGGCAGCGGCAGCGTTGGCCGGCCGGCTCCATACCCTGCATCTGCCCGCCGGCGGTCCCCTGGCCTTGATCGCGAACTATTGGGCCTATGCGCTCTGGGCCTGCGTACAGCAATTCCTGCTCCAGTGTTTTTTTCTGTTGCGGCTGCTGCGACTGCTTCCCAGCCAGCGATGGGCCGCGTTTGCGGCCTCGGCCGTCTTTGCGGCGGCGCACCTGCCTAATCCGGTTCTGACCCCGATCACTTTCGTCTGGGGCCTCTTCGCCTGTCTGGTTTTTCTTCGCTACCGCAATCTCTATCCGCTGGCGCTGGCGCACGCCCTCCTCGGCATCGCGATCTCCGTTTCGATTCCCGGAACGCTGGACCACAATATGCGCGTCGGCCTCGGCTACCTGACCTATGCGCACCGGATTCACCCGGCACGGCCCGCGTCAACGCAGCCATAAGGACCAGATCGCGTCCACCGAGGCGTGCGTAATGGCGGAAGCTCCCACCCTGCGCTCCTGCCGCCATGCCCGTCCGTAGAAGATGCCGGCCACGGCAGCCAGCAGAACGTAGCGCCAGTTGAAGTGCGCCGCTCGCTTGTTGAAGTGGGCCAAGCCGAAGAGGGCCGCGGTAAGAAGCAGCGCCGGCGTGCGGCCCATGCGTCGCTCGAGCAGATTCTGAAGCCAGCCGCGAAAGAACAGTTCTTCGGGAACGGCGATAAAGAAGAACGTGAAGATCCAGGCGCCGGCCATTGGCGCGAGGCCGGGCCACACCCCATGCAGGTGCAGGAATCCAAGGCTCAGGCCCAGCACCAGCGCAACCGGCGTATACCAGGCCAGTTCCCGCAAGCCGATGCCGGCATCGCGCAGGCGCAAGCGCAGATCAAAGCCCACCCCATCCAACGCGCGAACAAAAAGAAAGCCCCAGATCCCCGCGTCCAGCAGCAGCATCTTGTTGAAGATGGCCAGATGGGCCGGCCAGGCGCCCTCAAACCAGCGCAGGTCCACCGCCAGGCCCAGGGCGGCGAGAACCACAAACTCCCGCCAGTTGCCCGGCTGGCCGAAGGGGGCCCCAGCCGCAGGTTGGGGTGGCTGGGTTGGTCTGTTGGACGTGGCGCGGCCCGCCTGCCAAAGCAGGAAGGCGATCGCCGCGGGAAGCGCGGCATACAAGACCAACCATCCCCAGCGGAACTGGCCCGCGGCGCAGGCCACCAGGAGATAAGGAAGGCTCAACGCGGCCGGGCCCAGCAGCCGCGCCCAGAGAGGCAGCCCGCGCACCCTGGCAGCGGTGGCCTGGGGAAAGAACGCCGCGCAGAAAAACGGGAGAAGCGTGAGCAAGGCAGCGATCGAATTGGCCGGAGTGAGCATCGCGCTGAGCACCATTGTGCACCCTCGATCGGCAGGAATTCATCGCTCCGGGGCGTTGGGGCGAGCCAATGGCAGGAGGCGAGGGAGTGGATGAGGCAGGCGGCAAACTTCGGTTACCCGGAACGGCGGATTACTGGTAACGTCCAGCCTCCTCTGGCCGATACCTCCCATAGTCGTTCGCGGAGGCAGTTGTGACCCTTCTCACCTGGAACCACGCCTGCGCCGTCGGGGTGCGTGCGATGGACGACCAGCACGGCATCCTGATGGATGCGGTGAACGAGCTGCGGCTCGCGCAGATGCACGGCAGCGGCCGGGAGCAGATCGGCGAGTTGCTGGACCGTCTGATCGAGTTCACGCGCATGCATTTCTGGAGCGAAGAGCAACTGATGGAGCAGACCGGTTTTCCAGCTCTGGCCGAGCACCGCTCCGAGCACCGCAGCTTTCTCGCGCAGGTGCTGCAGTGGGCGCACCGGCTGCAATATGGCGAAGCCGTGCAGATCTGCCCGCTGCTCTGCTTTTTGCGGGACTGGCTGACCGAGCACATCGAGGAAGTGGACCGGCAGTATGGCCCGTGGCTGAACGAGCGCGGCATCTCCTGACGCGCGCCGGGCCTCGCTCAACTTTCGTAGCCTCTCTGCCGATAAATCTCTTGCCGCAGGCGCCGGCAGGAGATATCGCATGCCCTTCATGACTTGGACCGACCAGCTTTCAGTCGGCGTTCCATCCATCGACAACCAGCACTCCGTCCTGATTGAAACCCTCAACGAACTGCACGCCGCCATGATGAAGGGCAAGGCCCGCGCCATCGCCGGAGACCTGCTGAAAAAGCTTGTGACCTATACCCGCGACCACTTCGCGGCGGAAGAAGCGATGATGCAGGCCGCCGGATATCCGGGGTTGGCCACGCACCGTCTGAAGCACAAGGAACTGACCAAGCAGGTCGAGGAGTATGTCGCCCGCTACGAGAGCGGCGACATCACCCTGAGCGTGCAATTGCTCAGCTTTCTCTCCGACTGGCTCAGCACCCACATTCAAGGCGAGGACAAGGCCTATGGGCCATGGCTGATCGAGCGCGGCGTGCGGTAAGAAGCATGAAAACGGCGAGCGGCTCTACCCCTCGAACGAGAGTTGCGTCGAGGCGAACAGCGGAGCGGTGGGCTTGGGCTCGGAAGCCAGCTCGTAAACCAGCCGCTCCAGCACCAGGCGCTTGTCCGGAGGCGAGGAGCGCAACTCCAGATCGGCGCGGGCAATCAGGCGCAGGGCGCGAGTTAGATCGCGGCGGCTCTTGTAGCGGCGCGCCTGGCGGATCAGGTCGTCGGCGGCAAAGGGCGGCATGCGGAAGCCCTGCCACAGCGCCTGCCAGATGGCGCGCGAGTCGCGCACGTTCTTTTCCAGGATCACCAGCATCTGGCGGAAGGTGCGAGCAAGCATGTAGAGGTGGCCGATGGCGGCGTCCTCGCCGGCGTCGGAGCTGTTCAGCAGCCCGTGCAGCAGGGCCAGCGCGCGCACCCGGTCGCGGGCGCTGATGGCGTCGGTCAACTCGTACAGCGAACGCTGCTTGGCGCTCAGCACCATGGTCTCCACGTCGCCCAGCGTAATGCGGCCCTTGCCCAGGGTATAGAGCAGCAGCTTTTCCAACTCCGAAGAGATCAGCATCATGTCCGCGCCCAGCGCGTCCACCAGTTCTCTTGCGGCGTCGGCGTCGATGCGGACGCCGGCTTCCTGCGCGGTGGCGACGGCCCAGCGCATGGCGTCCTCTTCGTTCACCCGCGCCAACTCCACCATGCCGCAGTGCTCGCCGAGGGTCTCGGTGAGCCGCTCGAAACGGTTCTTGTCGTCCATCTCCATGCGCCGCGCATCGGAGGGAATGCGCAGGAAATCGGCGACAAAAACAATCAGCGCCTGCGGGTTCGGCGAGCGAAAGTAGCGGCTCAGCGCCGCAAACTCGTCCTTCTTGGCGCCGCGCGTGTAAAGCTGGCGCACGTTGCGCACAAAAATCACCTGGAACGGCGCCATCAGCGAGGGAGTCTGCGCGCGGTCCAGCACCTCGAAGATCGAAGTTCCGGAGAGATCCAGTTCGGAAAGGCAGAAATCCCGCAACTCCTGCGGCACGAAGGCCTTGAGCACGGCCCCGCGGCAGCGGTCCAGCAGGAAGATTTCGTCGCCGGCCAGCACGTAGCCGGGCCGCAAAGGCCCCTTGCCAGCCGCGGCAGCCTCGATCTCCGCCACAAAGCGGCCCTCGGCGGCAAATCCCGCGCCCCAGCGCGCGCCGCTCAAAGGGCCATCCCTCTTGCAGCGCGGAAAGTATTTGCGTCCTTCATGCGCCTCCAGAATACCTTTCCCGGCGTTGCAAGGCCAACCCTTCGCGGCAAACGTTGCCAGAAGTGACAACGCCGCGCGGGACGGGCGAGCGCGGCCCCTCTAAAATCCTTCCAGCACATCGGCCACCAACTGCCGCGCGAAATCGCGCGAGAGCCGCGCGACGGCCGCCGGGTCTTCCTGCAAAAAAGTCGGCAGGTCGGTGGTGGACTGGTACTGCTGGCGGAAGACGTAGTTCTTGTTCTCGTAGAGCACCTTGCCGTCGCGTCCGGTGAGGGTGATCGAAACCACCATCGTGATGAGAAAGCTGGACGACTCCTGCGTCGAAGCGTTGTAGGTGAGCGGAGCCACCGTCTGCTTGAGAATCGTCCCATGCAGCGTCGCGTCCGCGTCGGCGTCGGCCTTCGGGATCACGCGAAAACGGCTGCGCGCGGCAAACTCGCGGATGACGGCATTGGTCATCGCCGTCTCGGTGCGATAGGCCTCGGTGTGCGTGGCAAAGACCGGCACCGAGAGCGTATGCACATCGGGCGGCAGGTGAGCAGCCGCGCCCAGCGTGTGGTAGCCGCATCCGGAAAGCGCGAGCAGGGCAAAAACAGCCGTCGAAAGGATGGGCAGGCGCATGACTCATCTTACCGCGCGGGCAGCCGCGGCGGGCGCACTCAGACCCAGGCGCTGGCCAGACGGCCCAGTCCTGCGCCGGAGAGTTTGAGGCCGTCGGCGCGGTTCCTGAAGTAGAGATCGTTGAGCTCGCCGGTATCCACCTGCTCCAGCCGCCGAAACCCGGCGCGGTGAAGTTCTGCCGCCAGTTGCTCGGGAGCAAAAAAGAGCCGGAACGGCTCCCCGGCGGCGGCGACTCGTCCGGCCAGCGCGTCGAAGACCCGCCGGCGCTGCGGGGTAAGCGTCTCCGGGGAAAAAGCGTAGTCGAAGCTGACCCCGCTGCCAAAGGGCAATGCGGCGATGGTGCTGAGCGTGGCGCGAAAGGCATCGAGGGTAAGATACGGCGTGACGCCGAGCCAGCCGAAGAAGGCCGGTTTGCCGGCATCGAATCCCGCCTCGGCAAGCCCCCCGGCCAGCGTCTTGTGCTCGAAGTCCAGCGGCACAAACGTCAGGCCGGCGGGCGCATCGATGGCGGCTTCCTCGAGCAGCGCGCGCTTCCACTCCTGCGTAGCCGGATAATCCACCTCGAAGACCCGCAGCGAGGCAAAGGGATTGCGATAGGCGAAGGTGTCCAGCCCAGCTCCGAGGACCACGTATTGCTCGACCCCGTTTTGGACGGCCCCGGCCAGCCGGTCCTCGGCATAGCGGCTGCGGGCGGCCATGAAGAGGCGAAAATCCCGCGCCACCTTGTGCATCGCCCGCTCCATGTCCCGGGCATAGCCGGAGCCAATCAGCCGCACCGCGATGGGATCTTCCAGAATGCGCGGCCGGTCCGCCAACTGGTGCGCGGCGCGCCGTATGGCTACGCGAAGAGCGGTCTTGCTGGCTTTGCCTTTCTCCATGCCTTCGAGTGTAGTAGACGGCCGACGCGCCCTCGACCGCGTACCATGTCTCTCATGAGCTGGATTGGATGGGCACTGCTCTCCGCGGCCTTTGCCGCCGCCACCGCCCTGCTGGCCAAGGTGGGCGTGGCGCATGTGGACTCGAACCTGGCCATGGCGCTGCGCACCACCGTGGTGCTGGTCTTTGCCTGGGGCATCGCGCTGGCGCTGGGCAAGCACGGCGAAATCCGCTCCCTCGACCGCCGCACCGTGCTCTTTCTCGTGCTCTCCGGGTTGGCGACCGGCCTCTCCTGGCTGTGCTACTTCCGCGCCCTGCAACTGGGCCCGGCCTCGCGCGTGGCCCCGCTGGACAAGCTCAGCGTCCCCCTGGTGATGGTCTTCGCCTGGCTGCTGCTGGGCGAAAAGCTCACCGCCCCGGCCGTCGTCGGCGGCCTGCTCATCACCGCCGGCGCCGTGGTGATGGTGCTGGGATGATTTGCCGCGCAGCCGCTTGCCTATACTGAAAGGAATAAACGCGGCTCTCCCTGGCTGCGGGAAGCTCCCATGACCGCTCAAACCCAATCCGAAGCCAACGCCGCCCCGCCCCGCCGCATCGTCCTCACCGGCTTCATGGGTTCGGGCAAGAGCACCGTTGGCCCGCTGCTGGCCGCGCGCCTGGGCTGGAAGTTTCTCGATGTGGACGACGTCATCGAGGCCGAGGCCGCCGCGACCATTGCCGAACTCTTCGCCCGCCACGGCGAGGGCCCTTTCCGCCTCCGCGAGCACGCGACCATCGCCCGGCTGGCCGGCGAAGACGCGCTGGTTCTGGCCCTGGGCGGAGGCGCCATCGAGCACCCCGCCACCCGCACCCTCCTGCTCGCCACCCCCGGCACGATCCTCGTCCATCTGGAGGTCAAGCTGGCCACCACCCTGGCCCGCTGCCGCGGAACCGAGCGCACTCGCCCCATCCTTGCCGACCAGGCCAACCTGGCCAGCCGCTACCAGCGCCGCCTGCCGCTCTATCGCACCTCCCACGTCTCGATTCCCGTGGATGCGCTCACCCCGGAGCAGGCCGTGGACGCGATTTTGCGGGCCGCGGGTCTTCAATAACCCGCTCGCTGGTGATCTCTGGTCGCTTGAACTCACGTGCAAAACGTGCTACACGTATTACACGTAAAGAAAGAGGAACAGAGTATGCCCGCAATCGATGATAAGCAAAACATCACCTTGCGGCTGAGCCGGCAGACCATCCAGAAGGCGCGGGTTCTCGCCGCCCAACGTTCCACCTCCATCAGCGGCCTGCTCACCAGCCAGATCGAACTGCTTGCGGACACGGGAGATGATTACGAGCGCGCCATGCGGAGAGCCATGGCCCGCATGGAGAAAGGTTTCCATTTAGGCGAAATTCCTAAATTGGACAGGGACGCGCTCCATGAACGCTAAAGTCTTCGTCGATACAAACATCCTGGTTTATGCGCATGACCAAGAGGAAGGATACAAGCAAGAAGCGGCAAAACGGATTCTGCGCAACCTCGCGCAACAGCAATCCGGAGCCGTGAGCATGCAGGTATTGCAGGAGTTCTACAATACGGTGACACGAAAATTGGTCTTTCCTTTACCGAAAAACGAGGCCCGGGCGATTGTCGAAGACTTCTCCTACTGGTGCGTTGCGACAACTCCGGCAGAGATCAAGCAGGCATTTCTGATTGAGGATGCAGCCAAGATTGGCTTCTGGAACGCGCTGATTGTCGCCGCTGCGCTCAAGGCGGGCGCGACGCAGATTCTTTCCGAAGACTTGAGCCACGGCCAATCCATTGCGGGAATCCAGATTGTGAACCCCTTCGTTACTCCTTGAGCCCCCTGGCCTCCCGCTGTATCTTCGCGAAGCTGCCTCCCCGGCGCTTCCCGCTTGCTATCATCGACACAGATTTCCGGCAGCAGCGCAATCCGGACCCACCCACCGAGGTCTTGGCACGTCCCGATGACTCCCGCCTCCCAGGCCGCACCCGCCGAACACGCCCACCACATTGCGGTCCACGCGCCCCAACCCGGCGCCACGGCTACGCTCATCCACGACCTGCGCGAGCTCTTCAAGGTCAAGGTGGTGACCATGGTGCTGGTCACCGGCTGGGGTGGCTTCTACCTGGGATCGATGCAGTCCGGTATCTCCACCATGCAGCGCGGACTGCTCGACACCCTGCTCGGCATCGGACTGGTTTCCGCCGGCGCCGGGGCGCTGAACGAGGCGCTGGAGCGCCGGACCGACGCACGCATGAAGCGCACCGCGGACCGCCCTCTGGCCGCCGGGCGCTTTTCGCTGGCCCAGGGAATTGTCGCCGGTCTCGGCGCTCTGGCCCTCGGCGCGGTGGGTCTGGCGCTCACCACCAACCTGCTCACCGTGGCCCTGGCGCTGCTCACCGCCTTTACGTACGTCGCCATCTATACCCCACTCAAGCGCGTCACCACCATGGCCACCTTCATCGGCGCATTTCCCGGCGCCATGGGCCCGCTGCTGGGCTGGACCGCCGCGCGCGGACGCATCGAGTGGCCGGCCGTGGCCCTCTTCGCCATCCTCTTTGTCTGGCAGTTTCCACACTTCATGGCCATCGCCTGGCTCTACCGCGACGACTACGCCCAGGCCGGCATCCGCATGTTGCCCGTGGTCCAGCCCGACGGATGGTCCACGGTTGCCGAGGCGCTGTTTTTCGCTGTGGCGATGATCCCCGTCAGCCTGACGCCCTGGCTGCTGGGCACGGCCGGCAACGTCTATGCCGGGCTGGCCGCCGCGCTGGGCCTCTTTTATCTCGCCTACACCGTCCGTTTCGCCCGCATCCTGCGCAGCCGCGACGAAACCGAAAGCCGCATGTTGGCCCGCGATCTGCTCAAGGTCAGCGTCCTCTACCTGCCCCTGCTCTTCACCACGCTCATGCTCTGCGCCAGGGCAAAGCACTAAGGAAGCGGAACCATGACCACCCAGCCACCTTCATCCAGCACCAGCCCCGCCATCGCGGCCATTCTGGCCATCAGCGCCGCAGCCACAGCCTTTCTCTTCTGGCTCATCTACGTCCATCCCGCCGCGGCGGCGAACACGCAGTACGCGTTCCTGCCCGCGCTCAATGCCCTGCTCAACGGCCTCAGCGCGACGGCATTGCTGATCGGCTATACCTTCATCCGGGCAAAACGCGTCAAGGCCCACCGCGCGGCCATGATGACCGCCTTCGCGTTCTCCACGCTCTTCCTGGTCAGCTATATCGCGCACCATGCGTTGCACGGCGACGTCCGCTATCCCATCCACGCGGCCCTGCGTTCGGTTTACCTGCCTCTGCTGGCCACCCACATCGTCCTGGCCATCGTGGCGCTGCCGCTGGTGCTGGTCGCCTTCTTCTTTTCGCTCACCGGCCGCATTCCGCAGCACCGCAAGGTCGCACAATGGACCTTTCCCCTCTGGCTCTACGTCTCGGTAACCGGCGTCATCACCTACATCATGCTGCGCCTGGCGCAGGGATAGGACGGTCATGCCCAAAGCTCCATTGCATCCCGGCCAAAACGGCGACGGCACCCGCCAGTTGCTGCAATGGGGTGCGTCGATCCTGGGCGCGGGCCTTTCGGCCGTTCTGCTCCTGCAGACGCTGCTGGGCGGTTTTTCGCCCACCGGCGCCAGCACCAACGCCGGCTGGTTCGCCCTCATTGTCGCGCTGATGTGCGTTCCCTTCGGCAGCCTGCTGCTGGTCCTCGGCGCGGCCAAGTGGCTGCGCAACCGCGCACTCACCCGCAACCGCTGATCGTCTGCTATCCTTTTCAATTACTGGAGTGCACGAACATGGCCAAGAGCGTCAACAAAGTCATTCTGTTAGGCAACGTCGGCAAGGACCCCGAAATCCGTTCCACCCCCAGCGGCACCATCGTCGCCACCTTCGGGCTGGCCACCAGCGACCGCTACCAGGACCCACAGGGCAACTGGCAGGACCGCACCGAGTGGCACAACCTGGTGGCCTTCAAGCGCACCGCCGAAATTGTCCGCGATTACGTGAAGAAGGGCTCGAAGCTGTACGTCGAGGGGAGCCTGAGAACCAGCAACTGGGACGACAAACAGTCCGGTCAGAAGCGCTACAAGACCGAGATCATTGTCAACGACCTCTCGCTGCTCTCCGGCCGCGACGAGGGCTCGGGCGGCGGCCAGGGCGGATACAGCCGTTCCTCCGCCAGTTCGACAGCCAACTTCGACCAGCGCCCGCCTGCCGGCCAGGACGACATCGGCCAGTCCGCCGAAATCTCCGACGACGATATACCCTTCTAGAGAAGCCGCGGACGGCGAACAGTTGGCAGCCAGCAGTTTTCAACTGTTCGCTGTCAACTGTCTGCGGTTAGCCTTCTTTCATCAGCGTGGCAATCAGCGTATCCCTGCGCATGTTGGCCATGGCATCGGCATTGCCCAACATGCGCATCCAGGCAAAGAAAGCGCCGCCGGCCAGCGCCAGGAAGATGGGCACGGCCAGCCATAACCTGCCGGCGAGGGAGCAAATTCCGAAGACCGCCGCGCCCACGCCCAGCACCGCCAACTGAACCAGCAGGCTGAGCAGCGCGCTGCCCTGCGATCCGCGCTGCCGCGACAGCCGCCCCGGATTCAAGCGGTAGGGCATGGTAAGGGAAAAAATGTTGCCGGCGGCCAGATTGGTAGGCAGCGCAAAGAGCAGCCACGCCACCGTGGCCGCCAGCACGGCCGCGCTCGGCCGGCCCATGCGCAGACTGAGCAGGACCCCGGCCAGCAGCGCATCCAGGGCGAAGAGCAGCGAGTGGAAGAGATTCTTGGCCAGCAGAACAGAGCGGATGGGCGTGGGGGAAAGAAAAAGCACCTGAATCCCCGCGCCCTCGGCGCCCAGGTTGTTGTAAATCAACTGCGTAAAACCGAGCAGCGCATAGGCCACGGCCATGGGCAGTGCGAAGGCAAAGGGATGCCCGCCACGGGGAGCGGCGTTGCGCAGCATGGCTCCGAAAAGAAAAACGAAGACCAGCGGCGCGCCCAGCGCATAGAGCAACGGCATGGAGCGCAGGATGCTGCGCAGTTCCTTCTCCATGACCGCTGCGATGGGACCGGAACCTACCCGGAAACGGGCGCCCTGGCCCCGCGCTTTGTCCCGGTTCGGGAGCGTCTTCTTCAGCGCCGGGGCCGTGCCCAGGATTTCACCGCGATACTCGGCGCGCAGGCGCGCCGCCAGCACGCCGCCTGAAGCCAGCGCCCAAAGCCCAAGCAGTCCGATCGCACCCAGCGCAGGAACCGGATCCTGGCCGCCGGCCCGCTCCAGCGCCCGCGCGGCCAGCCCCGGCGGCAGCCAGCCTTGCACCGCGACCACCACCGGCAGCCAGCGCGCCACCGCCGCCTTTGAAGCCGCGCGCGCCTCGGGACTCATGGGCTCGCCATGCCTGTGCTGGTGGAAAGCCGGATTGAGCAGTTGCGCGCTGAGCGCGAACACCAGAAACACCGCTCCCAGAATCTCCCGCGTCTTGCGCTGCGCCAGCCAGCGGTCGATCCAGGCAAAAACGGCCCGCGCCGTGAGGATATTGAAGACCGCGAAGACCGCCAGCGCCAGAGCCGCCCAGGCCGAGAGATCGGGTCGCGCCGCCGTGATCCCCAGCCAGATGCCGAAGCAGCTGAGAGCGCCGAGGATGGTGGAGATATCCGCCAGCCCAAAGATGAGGTGAAGCAGAAAGAACGGCCCAAAGCCCACCGGAAAGCGCAGCAGGCTGCTCATGTCGAACTGCTCCTGAAACGAGGCCATCGAAACCGGAACCAGTTGCCAGACAACAAAGACGACCCAGGGCAGAATCGGCAGGAACTGCCAGGCCTCGTTTTGGACAATGAAATACGCGCCCACGCCCAGGCCGGCGCCCATCCCCAGGCCCATCGCGGCGTAGAGCGCAAAGCCGACGGTGCGCGCGCCCAGTTCGAAGGCGCCCTGGCTGGTGCGCAGGCCGTTGATGAAGATGCGCCAGCGCAAATTGGCCAACGCCTTATATTGCGCCCGCGCCAGAGTGGCTGGGTCGATCTCTTCCGGAACGGCGCCGGTCCCTTCTAGGCCAGCCATGAGAGCTCCTGCGCCGGCTCCTGGCCGCCGGCTCCCACAATCGAGAGAAAGATCTCTTCGAGGGTCAGCCGCTGCTCCTGCCCGGCGCCGGGCAGCGTGCTGGCCACGCCCGCCCGCAGCTCTTCCAGCGATCCATTGGCCACCAGCCGGCCCTGCGAGATGATGGCCACGTGGCTGCACAGCCGCTCCACAATCTCCAGCACGTGCGTGGTCAGGAAGATGGTCGCGCCGCGGTGGATCATGCCCTGGAGCATGGTCTTCAACATGCCCGCCGCAATCGCGTCCACGCCCTCGAAAGGCTCGTCGAGAAAGAGCACCTTGGGTCCGTGGATCACGGCCGCGGCCATGGCCAGCTTCTTCTGCATTCCGTGCGAGAAGTCGGTCACCAGCTTGCGGCTCTCGTCGGCCAGTTGCATGAAGTCCAGCAATTCTTCGGTGCGCCGGCTGACGGTTTCGCCGTCCAGCCCGTACATGCGGCCCACAAAACGCAGATACTCCGGCGCGGTGAGCCGCCCGAGCAACGCCATCCCTTCCGGCACCACGCCGATCTGGCGCTTCAGATCGAGCGCCCCGGCGCTGAACGGCTGGCCCAGAATCTCGATCGATCCCGCGCTCGGCTCCAGCAGGCCGGTCAGCATTTTAATGGTGGTGGACTTGCCCGCTCCGTTCGGCCCCAGAAAGCCGAAGAACTGCCCCGGAGCCACGCTCAGCGTGACATCCTCCACGGCAGTCAGCGCGCCAAAACGCCGCGTGAGGCCATGGGTTCGAATTGCCGCGATTTCCATGTGCCGCCAGCATAGCAAGAATTGCGAGTGAAACAAAACGGCGCGCACACGCGCAAGCATGAAGCTATGGACGAGTTAGCGGTGAAGTCAGTTCACAAAGCTAGCGGAGCCGCGCTTCCCTGCCCTATTTCGATGGCATGACCGGAAGATTCGCGCTGGGCGCGGAGAAACTGGGCGCGGAGGCGTCGATCTGCCGTTGCACCGCGCGCAGAGCCGGATCTTCGGGGAAGTTTGCGCGGTATTGCTGAACCAGGTTGCGCGCCCGCCAGCTTTGGCCGTCGAAGTGGTAATGCTGGGCCAGCCGGGCCACCAGCGGGCCGCAGTAAGGGTAGGCGGCCACTCCGCGCTCCAGAACCGCTTCGGCCTCCGGCGCGCGGTGCAGGTTATCGAGGGCAGTAGCCAGATTCAAAAAAGTCGTGGGCTCTTCCGATCCCTGCTTGAGCGCCCGCGCAAAATCGTCGGCGGCCTTGGCGTTGTTCTTGTTCTGCGCCAGCTCGACCGCGCCCAGAAAGTTGAGCACCCGCGGATCGTCGGGCAATGACTTGCTCAACTCATCCAGCTTTTTGAACCAGAGCGGCCACAGGCTGGGGTCCTTGCGGCCGACGGTCCAATACGCTTCCAGTTGCGCCAAATCGGGCATTCGCTCGCCTGCCTGGCCGGCCGGCCGATTGAGCCACAACAGGCCGGGCAAATCGGGCCTCGGTTGCTCGAAGGCGACCTCGGGCAAGGGCTGGCCTGGAGAACGCACGATGCGATGCTTGGTGTCGTTGGAGTGCGCGATGCCGGCCACCGGCCGCTTCTCCATGTGACATGCGATGCAGTTGTCCGCGGTCGCGCCCCGCCTCGCGTCGTCCGGCTTGAGCGTGCAACCGGTCTGCTGGTGGCAGCCCAGACAGGCGGCGCGATAGGCGGACGTTTTGTCCTCGGGCCGGGGAGCGTGATGAATGCTGTGGCAGGTGCTGCAGGTCAGCCGCCCATGGCTCGCCTGGTAACACCTGCTCAGTTCCAAGGTGGAGTTCTTCCACCACAGCGGCTGCTCCAGGCTGCCGCGGATGGGAGGATTGCTTTCAAGGCGATTGGCTTCCTCGCGCTGCTCCGGCTTGATGGGGCGCTTGACGATGGCCATGGTCTCGGCCAGCGGCGTGCCCGGCCGGTAGTCCATCGCCGTCTTGCCGGGATAGACCACCACGGCATCGCCCGCCTGGTGGCACTCGCGGCACAGGTCGTCGGCCAGCCGCGGCGACAGCTTGGCTGGATTCACGATGGATGTATCCACCTCATGGGCCGCGAGCACGCGGCCTTTTTTGCTTTGCATCTCCTTGACGTGAAGCGCGCCCGGACCGTGACAGCTTTCGCAACTGATGCCCAGCTCGCCGAAGCGGAAGGGCTGTTCCTTGTACATGCCGTCGCGGTTGGCCACCGGCTCCGGCTGGCCGTTGTGGCAGAGCAGGCAGCCGGTGGTCATCGCGCGGTTGAAGCCCGGATCGTCGGCGGCGTAGCCGGGCGACAATTCCCAGCTCCCGCTGTGCGCGTAGTAGGAGAGCGGAGCCTGAAAGATCCACGGGCCAATGCGAAAGAGATAGGTGTAGCCGACGCTTTCGCCGCCGGTCACGTAGTCCATCTTGTGAGCGAGGCTGTATTCCTTGCGCCCGCTCTTGTCCAGTTCATAGACGCCCTGATAGAGATTTCCATCCTTCTGGTAGACGGTGTAGTAGCGGCCGCTTTTCGGGTTGAAAACGGTGACCGGTTCCGGCGCTCGCCCCAGCTCGGTGGACGAGTCGGCGGGCGCCATCGATTGCCCATGCGGGGTGCGAAGATAAGCGCGGGCAATCTCTTCGTGGCAGCCCGGGGCGGCGCAACTCTTCGAGCCCACGTAGGCTGCCGGGGAATCCACGTTGCGGAAGATGGAGCCGCCGGAGTTGCTTTGCGCGGGAAGGCAGACAGCCGACGAAAGCGCCGCCAGCAAGACAAGACACAGGCCGTTCGCGGACGCCGGGTGGATTGCGCTGCTACCTTCAGGACGCGGCATAAGCAGTTCGACCTGTGGCCAGAAGACGGCGCGCCCTGCGCGGCGATTCTCCCCTTCCCGTCTTCCCGCCGGCTCTGCGCAAAGCGGGTTTTGCTTCCGCTTCGGCGACGATTGCCCGCCATCAGGCTCCCGTACCGGGAAAGGCCGCATAGCCCCCGTGGCAGGAGGAAGTGGAAATGGGAAAACAGTGTTGCACAAGATGGGGCGCACTCCACTTTGCAACTGGCCGCATCAGTGTAGAGCGGGCTAATATCGGAAGGCAAGGAGCGCACATGCTTGAGAAGTTGGCTGGCAGACTCAAATGGGAGCAGAAGCCGGAAGGCATCCGTGTTGCGATCCCGATGCGGCGGAGCGTGATCTCGATGCTCTACGGCCCGATCGTCGTGTTTTGGCTGGTTGCCGCCACTGTTCACTACTGGCATTTGCTGGATGCGCCCCACCCGAACGACGCTGAATTCACGCTGCAAATGGTGGCGCTGGGAGTGTACGCGGTGGGGTTCCCCTTCTTCCTCTGCTGGCTGGCCTTCACCTTCACGGGCGACACCCTGGTTGCCCTCAACCCGGACGAGATGGTGATTCAGCGCCGCGTTCTCGGCATCGAGCTGGTCACGCGCAGCTTTCCAACCAGCCACGTGAGCCAGTTGATCTATGTCGCGCCAGGCAAGCTGTCGCGGAACCAGTCCCTGGTGGATCCCAATTCAAGCAAGATTCAGTTCCTGATGGATGCAAAGACACACAGCTTCGCCAAGGGGATTGCGGCGGAAGAAGCCCGCACTCTGCTGGAAGCGATGCGGAAGGTTTACCAGTTCAAGGGGTCCAACTTCGCCTGAGCAAGGCCCGGCCGTACCTCGGCTTGGAAGCGCGGAGAAGCAAATGGAAAGACTGGCGGGAAGACTGAAGTGGGAGCGAACGCCTCGGGGCATTCGTGTCGCTATCCCGCGCCGGCGCGGTGCGTGGAGCGTTCTCTATCTCCCTCTGATCGGGATTTGGTTGGCGATTGCATCGGTTCGCTACTGGCATCTGCTGGAGACGCCTCACACGCCCGATGTTGAATTCACGCTGCAAATGGCCGCGATCGGAGCTTATGGCTTCGGCTTCGCCTTGTTCGTCTGCTGGCTGGCATTCGCGTTCACCAGCGAGACGATCGTGACTGTGGATGCAACCGAGTTGGCGATTCAACAACAGGTTCTCGGCTTCGAGTCGGCGATGCGCCGCTTCCCGGCCAGCGAGGTCAGCCGTCTGGAGTATGTCGAGCCGGGCAAGAGAACGCCCAACGGCACTCTCGACGGCCCGAAATCCTCGAGTATCCGGTTTCATGCGAGAGGCGCGACGCACAATTTCGCCAAGGGGATCGGGCCGCTGGAAGCCAGCGCGCTGATCCAGCAGATGCTGGAGATTTACAAGTTCCCCGGCAGCTACTATGTGTAATGCGGCGCGGGCGCTCCCGGAATTGGAAGCGCGGAGAAGCAAGATGCTCGAAAAGCTGGCGGGCAGGCTCACGTGGGAACAAACAGGCCAGGGCATTCGCGTGGAGATTCCGGCGCAATGTGACTGGTTCGTGGTAATCGGAGGCTTGATATTGGCAGCGATGGCTCTCTTTAGTACCAGCCTCGGAGCCATGTCCCTGATCTTCGAAAACCCAAACAGCACCAGGTGGCTCGGTACGCTGGGCATGTTGGTCTTGGAATGCCTGGCCCTGAGCGTGTTGGCCTGGAACTTCAAGGGCAAGACAACGCTTCTGCTCGATCCCTCCGAAATGAAAATCGATTGCAGGCTCGAAATTTGCGACTTCCCCAAAGAGCGAGCGCTGGAGTACATCGGCATCCGGCAATGAATCCAACCTAATCCACGCCCGACTCGTTCTCTTCCTCCGGCTCGCCCAGCGGATCGTTGTCGCGATCCGTTCCTTCAACCAGTTCGGCCAGGCGTGCTGCCAGATCGGGCGTCCAGCTCCCTTCCGGGGCGCGCCATCCCCAGTTTCCCGCACCCACGGCCGGCGTATTCATGCGTGCCTTGGCGCCCAGTTCGAGCAAGTCCTGCGCCGGAACCACCGCCATCCGCGCCACGCTGGTCTCGACCGCCCGGATCAGCGGCCAGACCGGCCTCCCGGCGACCGGACCCACATAGGCTTCAACGGCGGCTTGCTCGATTTCGCTGGCGGCCTGCCACCAGCCCTGCGTGGTGTCGTTGTCGTGCGTGCCGGTATAGGCCACCGTGTCGCGAGTGAAGCGATGGGGCAGATGGATGTGCGCCCCCTTGCTGTTGAAGCCGAACTGGAGCACCTTCATGCCCGGCATGCCCAACTCCAGCCGCAGGGCTTCCACTTCGGGCGTAATCAGCCCCAGGTCCTCGGCCACCAGCGGCAGCGGCCCCAGCGCGGCTTCCAGCGCCCGGAAGAGTTCCAGTCCCGGCGCCTTCACCCACTTGCCGTTCACCGCTGTCTCTTCGCCGGCCGGAATCGCCCAGTAGGCCTCGAAGCCGCGGAAGTGGTCCAGGCGCACGATATCGTAGAGCTGCGCCGCGCGGCGAATCCGCTCGATCCACCAGTCGAAGCCGCGCGCGGCCAGCACATCCCAGCGATAAAGCGGATTGCCCCAGCGCTGGCCGGTGGGGGAAAAGTAGTCGGGCGGCACGCCGGCGATCCGCACCGGCTTCAGTCCCTCATCCAACTCAAAGAGATGGGGATGCACCCAAACATCCGCCGAATCCATGTTGACGAAGATGGCCACATCGCCCAGAATCCGGATGGCTTGAGATGCGGCAGCCTTGCGGAGGGCTTTCCACTGCCGCGCGAAGGCAAATTGCAGCACCCGCTCCCTGGCCAGCGCACGGCCGTGCTCCGCGGCCACCTGGGCCAGCGCCTCCGGCCGGCGGCGGCGCAGCGGCTCCGGCCAGGTTGTCCAGGCGCCGGTGTTGAACTGCGCGCGCAAGACGGCAAAGAGAGCATAGTCGCCGAGCCAGCCCGCCTCGGCCCGGCAAAACTCCTCGAACTCGCCCCATTGCCCGGCAAGCTGGAGATCGCGCGGGCCGCGGTCGAGAAAGTTTTCCGCCGCCTCGTCGAGCAGCGGCTGCTTGCGCGCCTCCACTTCGTTGAAGTCCACATTTCCGCTTCGCCCGGCCAGTCCCGCGATCCGCTCGCCCTCAATCCAACCCCAGTCGGAGAGATACTCGAGGCTGATGAGATTGGGATTGCCCGCAAAGGCCGAGGAACCGGCGTAGGGCGAGTTGCCGTAGCCGGTGGGGCACAGCGGCAAAACCTGCCAGACGTGCTGTTTGGCTGCGGCCAGAAAGGCCACAAACTCGTGGGCGGCTGGCCCCAGGTCGCCGATGCCCCCATACGAGGGCAGCGAGGTCAGGTGGAGCAGGACTCCGGATGAACGTTGAAACTCCATGGCTCCATTATCGGCTGGAGCGGGGGGAAAATGCCGGTCGGGGGCATCTCCAGCCAACTATAATGCGTCTGTCAGCTCCCCATAGCCGTCAAACCTTGCAGAAAAACACAGAGGATAAAACTTTTGCAGAATCGTTGCAGTCGATCTCTTTTCTCAGCCTTGGCACTCATCCTTGCGGCCGTGGCGCCGGTTGCCGCCGCCGCCAAGTCGGCTCCGCCCCAACCGCTCGTCCTGAATGCCGGCTGGCAATTGCAGGACGTAGCCAAAGTGCCGCAATCCGGCGCTGAAGTCGCGGCGCAGGGCTTCAACACCGTCGGCTGGTATACGGCCACCGTTCCCGGCACCGTGCTCACCACGCTGGTGGACAACAAGGTCTATCCCGAGCCCCTCTACGGAGAGAACAACCGCCCGGAGATCGTTCCCGAGAGCCTGGCGCGGACCTCCTACTGGTACCGGACGGCGCTGGAGATTCCCAAGAGTTACAAGGGCAGCCGGATATGGCTGAACTTCGACGGCATCAACTACTCCGCCACCGTGTGGGTCAACGGCGCACAGGTAGGCGCAATGCGCGGAGCCTTCAGCCGGGGCATCTTCGACATCACCTCCCATGTCGAGCCGGGCAAACAGGCCGTGCTGGCCGTGCTCGTCGCGCCGCAGCCGCACCCCGGAATCTCGCACGAGCACACCCTGCGCAACGGCCTGGGAAAGAACGGCGGCGAAACCGCCATCGACGGGCCAACCTTTCTCTCCACCATCGGATGGGACTGGATTCCCGCCATTCGCGATCGCGACACCGGCATCTGGCAAAAGGTCTACATCTCCGCCACAGGTCCGGTTCAGGTAAAGGACCCGCTGGTGACGACCGATCTTCCCTTGCCCCGGACCGACTCGACCGACGTGGGTGTCCAGGCCACCGTGGAGAACACCGGCGACAAGCCGCTGAAGGGCGTGCTCAAGGGCAGCATCGAGAACATCGCCTTCGAGCGGCCGGTCGAGTTGGCCGCGCACAGCAAGCAACTGGTCGGTTTCGACTCCAAGACCACGCCCGCGCTGCACATCGAGCATCCGCGGCTCTGGTGGCCCAACGGCTACGGCCCGCAGAATCTCTACAAGCTCCATCTCAGCTTCGAGGTGGGGAACAAGGTCTCGGACGCGCAGGATGTGGAGTTCGGCGTCCGCAAGATCGCCTACAGCGTGCCCGACTCGGAGAACCTGACCATCTCGGTCAACGGCGTCCGCGTTTTCATCCGCGGCGGCGACTGGGGGCTGGACGAAGCCCTCAAGCGCATTCCCCGCGAGCGGCTCGACGCGCAGATTCGCATGCACAAGCTGGCCAACATGAACATGATCCGCAACTGGGTGGGCCAAAGCACCAGCGAAGATTTCTATGCGATGTGCGACAAGTACGGCATCCTGCTGTGGGACGAGTTCTTCCAGCCCAATCCCGCCGACGGTCCCGATCCGGCCGACCTGGACACCTATATGGCCAACGTGCGGGAGAAGATTCTGCGCTTCCGCAACCATCCCTCGATCGCCGTCTGGTGCGCCCGCAACGAGGGCAACCCGCCCGCGCAGATCGACGCCGCTCTGCGCAAGCTGATGGCCGAGCTGGAGCCGACGCGGCTCTACCAGCCCAGTTCGACCGACGGCCGCGGCGTGCGCTCCGCCGGCCCTTATTTCTGGCGGACCCCGCGCCAGTTCTACTTCATCCGCGACGATTTCTTCAAGACGGAAACCGGCAGCGTCTCGGTGCCCACCCTCGAATCGATCCACGGCATGATGCCCAAGAAGGATTGGGAGACGATCGACGACGACTGGGCCGAGCACGACCTGGCCAAAGGCGCGCAGCGCGGAGATGCCTACCCGGCCATCCTGGCCAGCCGCTACGGCAAAATCGCCAACCTTGCCGATTTCGTCCGCAAGGCGCAGCTTGCCAACTATGAGAGCTTCCGCGCCATGTACGAGGGGCGCAACGCGCAGCTCTTCCATCCCGCCACCGGAGTGCTGACCTGGATGAGCGATCCGGCGCAGCCCAGCTTCGTGTGGCAAATCTACCACTACGACCTGGAGCCCAACGCGTCGCTCTTTGCCGTGATGCACGCCGCCGAGATGGTGCATATCCAGTTCAACGAGGCTACCGGCGACCTCCAGGTCGTCAACAATCGGCCCGATCCGGTCGGCGATGCGGTGGCGCGCGTCTCGGTCTACCGCCTGGACGGCTCGCTGGCCAGCCAGTACGACACCAAGCTGACGGCTGCGCCGGATGCCGCGACCAGCCTGGGACCGGTCAACTTTCCCCCGGATTTGGCCGCAACGCACTTCCTCAAGCTGGAACTGCTCGACGCTGCGGGAAAACTGATTTCGAGCAACTTCTACTGGCGCGCCCAGCCCGGCTATCCCGAGATTCTCACCGATCTGGAGAAGATGCCCACGGTCACGCTGACCGCGGTGGTGGAGAGCAAGGACGCGGACGGCAAGCGCCTGGTGACGGTCACGCTGCACAATCCTTCGGCGCACATTGCCCTGATGGCGCATCTGCAACTGCGCCGCCAGCATTCCGGAGAGCGCGTGCTGCCCGCCTACTCGAGCGACAACTACGTGACCCTGGTTCCCAACCAGAGCACGACCATCGCCATCGAAGCCGCGCAGAAAGACTTCAACGGCGAAGACGCCCTGGTGATGGTGGATGGCTGGAACGTCAGCGTCGCCCCGGCATCCTTCAGCGGCGCTTCCATTGCGCCCAACCTCGACGCCCAGCCCGATCGCTCGCCCTTCACCGGACTGCCCTTCCAGACCACCGGCCTGCGGTAAGGCGTCTCAACCCCCTGCGCAGAAAGGCCCGCATCCATCCCGGATGCGGGCCTTTCTGCTGCTCGGTGGTAAGGTTCGCGGATTACATGCCGGGAGCTTCGGGGCCCTGCGCCTTGGCGTTGAGCCGGATGCGGTTGTGCTTCTTGTAGTCGTCCATGATGCCGCTCATGAAGATGCTGAAGGCGTCGGAACGGCGCTCTTCCAGAATCTGGTCGCGGGTCTGGTCGAAGTTCTTGGCGATCTCGTCCGCGCTGGGCTCCTGCTTGTCGAGCAGCTTGGCCACCACGCCCGTGCGCTGCGCGTTGATGGGTCCGCTGATCGAGCCGGGCGTCATCTCAAGCAACTGCGGGGCCACCTGCGCCACCTGGCCCAGGTCGGGCACCTGGCCGGTCGGGCCCACCAGGTCGCTGGTCTTGACGGTCGCGCCCACGGCCTTGGCGGCCTTGGCCAGATCGTTCGTCGCCTTGGCCTTGTCGGCCAGGTCCTTGGTCTTCTGGCTGAGCAGGCCGGGGAGCTGCTCGTCGCGGTAGTCGTCGAGGATATGGCTCTTCCAATCGGCAAAGACCGGCGCATGAGCCGGGGCGATGCCGGTCACCTGGAAGATGGCATAGCCTTCGCCGGTTTGCGCAAACTGCGGCGGATCGCTCTGCTTGGACGTGAAGGCCTTGGCCAGCACCTGCGAGCCGTCGGGCAGCGAGGCGATCATGCCGGACCGGTTGACCAGCGGCGTGGTGACCAACTGCAGATGGTGGGCCGCGGCGGTCTTTTCCAGGCCGTTCTTGATGGCCTCGGAGGTGAGGGCGTGGGCGTAGTTTTCCTGCGCCTGCGCCGCCTTCTCGCGAATCAGGGTGGCCTGAATCGTGGGCAGCACCTCGTTGATCGACTCAGCGTGCGCCGTCTGGCGCTCCTCCACCTGGACGATGTGATAGCCGAACTGGCTCTTCACGATCTTGGTGTCGCCGATCTTCTGCGTGAAGATGGCGGTGTCGAACTCAGGCACCATGCGGCCGCGCTGCGAGAATCCCAGTTCGCCGCCCGTCTCCTTGCTGCCGGGATCGTCGGAGTACTTCTTGGCCAGTTCGGCAAAGTTCGCCCCGCCCTGAATCTGCTTGAGAATGCCCTCGGCCTTGGCCTTGGCCGCGGCGTCGGTCTTGGCGTCGGCGCCCGCATCCACCTTGACCAGGATGTGGCGCGACTTTGCCTGCTCCGGAACCGCATACTCGGACTGGTGCGCGGCATAGTACTGCTGAATCTCCTGCTGGCTGGGCTGCGAAAGCCCGCCGGGCAGCTCATTGGGCGTGAAGGCAAAGTAGGTAACCTTGCGCTCTTCCGGCACCGCCGAGGCATAACGGGGACCATTCTTCTTGAAGAAGGCTTCGAGGTCGCCGTCGGAGGGATTGATCGTCTTGCGCAAGTCGTCGGCCGAGATCACCGCGTAGTCGAATTTGATCTTGATGTTCTGCTTGCGATACGCCTCGCGGACTTCCTGGTCGCCCACCGAAACCCCGGCCGTGACCAGAGCCTGCAGTCGGCGGATGGCGATGTCGCGCTTCACGTCCTCTTCGAAGTCCTTGACCGACAGATTGAAGCGCTCTGAGATCAGCCGGGCATAATTGTCGGGACCGATGAACTGGCCGTTGGGAAAGATGATCTGGCCGGCGGCGCCGGTGTGCAGGTACTGGCGCACATCGTCGTCGGTGGCGCGGATGCCCAGCTTCTCGGCCTCGGCGAGCAGGATTTGCTGCTGCACCAGTTGCTGCCCGATGCGCTGCTCGAACAGGCCCAGAATCACCGGGTTGTCGGGATAACGCTGCTGCTGCAACTGCTGCCGGGCCAGCGTCTCAACCTTCTGCTGGCTGACCGTTTCGCCCGAAGAGAGAAAGCGGCTGTACCAGTGGGGATAGATGACGGCATAGGTATCGGCGGATGCGGCTCCCCCGCCGGTGAGGCCGGGGATCAGGTACACCACCATGGACACCGAGGCGGCGGCGATGATGACGACGAAGAATGCCTTGACTACACGGCTGTCTCTTTGCAGGAAACGGATCATGGATGGACTTGAGCCTTCTACTCTCTATGCGCACGCGCGGCGAGCCTGCCTCGGGGGCAGCACAGTGGCGGCTGGAGGCGGGCATCTCTCGCGGATGCGCAATTCTCTGCCATTATAGACGACCGGGAACCGGAGCCGTGCGGCTGCAGAATTCGGACGCGGGTTCTTGCGCACGACCGCGCCGCCGAAAGCACAACGGGCATCCCGCCTTTGGGATGCCCGTTGCGTTTCCATCGGATGGCCGAACGCTTACCGCCAGTAGTAGTAGCCGCCGACCACGTAGTAGGGCCGGTAATAGACCGGCGGATAGCCATACGGATAGCCGGCGTAGTACGGAGAGCCGTAGGGGTAATATCCGCGGCGGTAGAGGGTCGGGCCGCCGGGATAAAGCCCCTGGGCCAGACGGGCAGCTTCCTGCGCGCTGACCGGCGTGACCGTGAGCGCCGTATTCAGGTGGAAGGTGACCAGCGCCTCGGCGGGTATCCAGACTCCCGGTCCGGGAGTGGCCGCTGAAGCCGCAGTGCCCGCCGCCGCGCCGGCGCCGGCGCCAATCGCCGCGCCTTCGCCACGGCCCACGGCGCCGCCAATGATGGCGCCCAGAACCGCGCCGCCAAAGGCATTGCCCACCGTGTGTCCAGCCTTGTTCGGCCCCTTCACTTTGAACTGGTCGGTATCCAGCGGGTAGCTCTGGCCGCCCAGATCCATCGAGGTGAGCTTGAGGGCCAGCTCCGGGCTGCCGCTCAACTCGCCGGATTTCTTGGTCTCCGTCACCACGCCATGCACGGTCGCGCCGCGCGGAATGGCCAGCACGCCGCCTACGGCTACGTCGCGGATCACGGTGAACTGAACCGGCTCCCCATCCTTGGCCCGCTTGCTGTTCACGGACTCACTGGTCCGCAACTGCAAGATCGTTCCCTGTGGGATGGTCACCGGGCCCTTGGGAGCCTCATAGGCCGGGGCCGGCGGCGGGTTGTAGGCCTGCGCGGGAGGCGGCACGGGCGCATACTGGGGCCGTGCGGGCGGGTAGGGCGCCTGAGGCTGGGCCTGATCGGGCGCGGGAACCTGCTGCGGCAATCCCTGCGGCGGAGGCATCGGGCCTTCGTCCGCGCCGGGCTGGTTGTCCGCGGCCTGCGCTGCGCCCGCGTCGCCCGCATCGGCGGGCTGCGCGTCCTGCGCATCCTGGGGATTGCCCACCTTCAGATTGTTATGCACCTTGCTCACGCCGGCCACATGGCTGGCGATGGACTCCGCCAGTTCGCTGGAAGCCTCGCTGGACACCGTGCCGGAGAGCGTGACCTCGCTCTGGATGGTCGCGGCCGTGATGAGATCGTTCTTGAGCGCCTTGGAAGCGTCCAGAGCATGGACCACGTCCATCTCGATCTGTCCGTCCGTCCGCTGGCCGGCTGCTTGAGCGGAGCCTGCCGCCGCGGCCGAACCAGAATCCTGAGCCACCGCAACGATGCCGCACAGGACAACCGCCGCGGCCCAGGCCAGGGTCTGCTGGAAAACCTTCTTGAGCAATGGCCGTTTCATCTTTTTCTATCTCCTCTGCCTGAGGTGTGCTCCCGCTTCATGTCGTATAGACGGGGAATTGCGGGTGCTGTCATCTGTTGGAACCCTGCGGCGGGGAAAAAGTTTCGCGCCAGGCAGCCCGCCTAATTCCGGAAGAAGAGCCCCCTCGCCGAGAGTCCGTTTCTTCCCTTCCGATTCTCCTCCTGCGCTCTCCTCCCAACCGGCAAGGACCGGCGGATGCCGGTCCCTGTCGCACATCGCGCAGCGAATCTGCCTCTTACGCCAATGCCTGATCGAAGGCCGCGGCCAGCGTTTTCAGCCCGGCCGCCAGGTCGGCGCCCAGATGTACCCGCAGCGCCCGCCGTCCGCGCGACTCCAGAACCGCCAGATCCCCGGCCGCCTGGGCATCGATGACCACCCCGAAGGTCATCCTCTGCCCCGGAACATCCACATCCACCATGTGATCCGCCGTGATCTGGAGGAAGACCCCGGTGTTGGGCCCGCCCTTGTAGTCCTGGCCGGTCGAGTGCAGGAAGCGCGGCCCGAAGCCCAGGCAGGTCGCCACACGCTTTTGGTCGCGCACCTTGTGACGGAAGCCCTGGATCGCCGCCTCGTATTCCGCGAACATGGGCAGAAAAGCCAGCGCCGCAAAGTAGTCCCCGGCGTGGATCTGGTCGAGATGCGCGCGCAACAGCCCGGCCAGCGACTGGGCCGGCGCGGCTGCCTTCAGCGTAGCGGCATAGGCGTCCGTGGCGTAAACCTGAATGCCTCCGTCCACCAGGACCGGCTCGCGCTCCGGCAGCTTGCCGGTCTGCTCGTAGGCCGCGGTGAGGGCGCGGGTCTCGATCTTGGCCGACTCCACGTCCGGCTGGTTGAAGGGGTTGATGCCCATCGCCGAGCCGGCCACCGCCGTGGCAATCTCCCAGGAAAAGAACTGCCCGAAGATCTCGTAGATGTCCGCAATCTCAACATGGACGACCGGATGCCCGGCCGCCTCGAGCGCGGCCACCTTGGCGTCCTGGCTGGAATCGGCCGTTCCCTTTAGGCGGATATAGGCGAAGATGCGGTCGCTGCCATAGGCGCCGGGAGCGGCAATCGCTTCGCGGTCCACGGGTGTAATGCCCTTGCCCAGCTTGCCGGTGGATTCGGCGATCAACTGCTCCATCCACGCCCCCAGGTCGTAAATCTCGGGCGAAGTGAAGACCGTGATCTTGTCGCGTCCGGCGTTGGCGGCGGAGCCCAGGATCAACCCCAGTTCGACCGCCGGATTCTCTGCCGGCGCCCGCTTGGCCGAGGCAACCGCCTTGCCCGCCTCCTCCAGCAGCTTGCCCAGATCCAGGCCGGCCACTGCGGCGGCCACCATGCCGAAGTTCGAGAGCGCCGAGAAACGCCCGCCGATCTTCGGATCGCCGTAAAAGATGGTCCGGAAGCCATCGGCCTTGGCCACCTGCTCCATCTTCGAGCCGGGGTCGGTTATGGCCACAAAATGGCTGCCGGCTTCCTCTTCGCCCACGGCAAACTTCATTTCGTCGAAGAAATACTGCTTGAGGATGTTCGGTTCCAGCGTGGAGCCCGATTTGCTGGCCACAACAACCAGGGTTTCCTTCAGGTCCACCTTGTCGCGGGCGGCCTTGACCTGCGCCGGATCGGTGGAGTCCACGATGTGGAGCGCGGGAAAGCCCTCCTGCTGCCCGAAGGTCTCGGAGAGCACCTCGGGACACAAGCTGGAACCGCCCATGCCCAGCAGCAGAGCCGACTTGAAGCCGCCGGTCTGCACGTCGGCGGCCAGCTCGGCCAGCCTTCCCAGTTCTTTCTGTTGCCGCTCGACGATGTCGATCCAGCCCAGCCAGTTTTCCTCGCCATCGCGGGTCCACAGGGTGGGGTCCTTCTGCCAGAAGCGCTCCACCTTGTGGTTGGCGCTCCAGTCGGCGGCAGCCAGATCGACGGCGCCGCGAAGTTCTTGGGGTACTGCAAATCGAAAGCTCATATCGTCCTCAATTTTGCCTGAAAAATCCGGATTCGGACAGGACGGCGCGCACACACGGCGGTGAGAATCGCAAGCAAACGCTCACGCTCCCGTGATTTGCCCGATGTGTTGAAAAACGAAAAAGGCTGCCTCTGGGCGAAAAAGAGGCAGCCTTTCCCATGCAAGCGCGGTTCCGTCCGCGAGCCCTTGAGAAGCGTCAATACCGGTGCATGTGCCTGAAATCGTAGGACGCGCCGATGGTGAAGCCGTTGGGGGTAAGGTGGTTGGGCGATCCCCACAAGAGCCCCCAGGTCTGATACTCATAGTCGCCGCGTACCCAGATGTTGCCTAAGACCCGGTATTCCGCGCCTCCGCCCGGCGACATGACCGAGCGCGTGTCATGGTCATACACTCCATACGGGGGGAAGTCGATGCTCCCGATGCCTGCCACATACTTGGCGTAGGGGCGGAAGTTGCGGAAGTGGCGCCAGGTATAAATGGCGCCGCCCTCGCCGGTGTCCTGGCGCATTCTGGGGAGAACCGCGGGGCGGTTATAGTTGATATCGTGGCCTACGAACTCAACGCCCAGCCCGCGCAAAAAAGAAGGCAAATGCTGGGGGTAATAGTCGACCCACGCCGAAATGCCTTCCATTCTCCAGCGGGATGCCGGTCCAAAGTCCGTGCTGAAGTCGGAGATGCCGACGCCGACAACAAGCGGCGGGCCGCCCACGCGGGCTGCCGGAACAACCTGAGAAAATGCGGGAAACCCTGCGGCGACAAAGAGGGCTGCCAGCGACAGCCTTGAAATCAGCCTGAAAAACATGCTGTGTCTCCTCCAAAACTGCTGAAATACCCCCGAGGCAACATCCCGTGTTGGGAAAGTGTACACCGGCAAATCAGAGTTGAATGGCAAAGATTTCGCTAAGAACCATGCTATCCACCTCTGCACTCCAGTTCGCGATCTGTACGCAAACAGATCAAAAAAGCAACTCACCTGCCTCCGCCTCGAGGGCAGCAATCCAGGAGCGAAGCACTTCAACCCGCGGTTCGGCTAAACTCCGCGCACTGGTTAGACGCAGCTTGCCCGGCAACTCTTCCACCGCGCCCCGCAATACCGGCAGCACGGAACTAAAAGTGGGATAGCGGGTATCCCGGCCCACCTTGACCAATGCCCGCAAAGCCCCGATGGCGCCCAGTTGTTCCAAAATGTCGGCATCGCGCAACAGCATCGCCTCGACGCCGGCCGGTTCGCTCTGCGGCTGATGAGTCCGGATCGCCTCCGCCACACCCTCCAGTTTATCGGCGGGGAAACCCCACCCGTTCAGCAATTCCCGCGTTTGCGCGATGGTAGAAGGAACGTGATTCCAGCGGGCCAGATGCGCCGGGTCTTGGGGCCGGTGCCCGAGAAAGACCCCCAGATCGTGCATCCAGGCGGCGGCAAAGAGAATGTCGTCATCGTACTCCAGCTCCTGCCCGAGACGAACCGCCAGCGCATACACGCGGGGCTGGTGGCCGAATTTGTCCTCCGGCTGGGCCTCGGCCCGGATGTAGGCCACGACCGATCCCCGCCAGCCAGCCGTCGTCATTGCTTCTTCTCCGGCCAGTTGGGTGCGATGCGGATCAGCTCCAGACCGCCCAGATCTTCGATGGCAAAATCCAGTGAGACCGCGGGCACGGCGACAATGCCGCGCGCGGGCAGATCGACCGGCTCGAATCCGGGTCCGGCAACCCTGGCCGAGCCGGCGGCGGCGAAGAGATACGCCAGCCCTTGCGCCGGTTCGCCTTCTCCCGGCAAGCTCGCGCCGCTCCGGCTCCCATCCACCGCGATGCGCTCCACGCGGAAATACTCCGCATCCACCAGAATCGTGCGGCCGGGAAGCGCTTTGGCCGGAACCTTGCCCGCGCGCGTGATCAGCCGCGTGGCTTCGAGCGATTTCTCGATGTGCAACTCGCGCGGCCGTCCGTAGTCGTACATGCGGTAGGTCAAGTCGCAATTCTGCTGCGTTTCAAGCAGGATCGATCCCGGCCAGATGGCGTGCACCGTCCCCGCATCGACAAAAATCATCTCTCCGGCCTCCACCGGCAGCAGGTTCAGGCTCTCTTCCAGCGTGCCGCCGTGAATGCCTTCCTTGATCTTGTCGAGGCTGACGCCGGGTTTGAGACCGCACGCAACCTGCGCCCCTTTTTCGGCTGCCAGGGCATACCAGCATTCGGTCTTGCCGCGCGGCTGGCCGTATTTCTGCGCCAGTTTGTCGTCGGGATGCACCTGCACGCTGAGCTTTTCCCTGGCAAAGATCATTTTGATCAGCAAGGGCGACCCACTGCGCGGGGCCGCCTTGCCCAGCATCTCTTCTGGAGCCTCGGCAAACAGGCCGGCCAGCGTCTTTCCGGCATCTTTGCCGGTAGCCACCAGGCACTCGTCGCCGGTGAGCCAGACTTCCCCGATCGGCTCGCTCCCGGCAACCCGGTCATACCATGGACGAAGGTCGCCGAAACCCCACACCCGGCCCACAAATGCCGGCGTAATACGAAAAGGAGCCAGTTGCTGAAGCGGCAATTGCCCAGAAGCTGCCATTGAATTCGACCTTCCCTTCCACAAAAACAAGCCGCCTGCCGGCCCTGGGGCCGAGCGGCGGCATACCCTGCGCGGCTCAAAGACGAGCTCCGCACTCCCACTGTACCAGAGAGAGAATCCGGACCGGGTAAAACCCGCCAGCGAGTCTCCGGCCCGAAAAAGAGCGTGATGCGCCCGCGCGACGGAAGCCTCCGGGAAGCCTTTGTCAATTTCTCTGCAATCGCCGGGATGGTTTGCCCGATCCCGCCGCAACCGGATAGCCTAGAGGCAGTTGACCTTGGACACTCGGACCGGGCGGTATGGTTCCGTGGCTTTTCGGGCCGTGGGCGCGCAAGCGAATTTAAGCAACCTCTGATCGGGTCCAAGTTTTGAAAGGGCACGGCTTTCGCCCCCGAGGGAAGACACAGAGATGAATGGAACTTGTTCAGAGGTTCCTTAAGTTGTTCCCGCCCGCCGCGGTCCTGGCTCGTCTCCCCGCCGGACCGGAACTCCGCGTGCCGCCAAGGCCCCTGAAAGACAGCGAAAGAGAGAGCACCTGCGCATGGCAAATCCAGTTTCCATCTGTGTGATCGGCTCGGGATATGTGGGACTCGTAGCGGCCGTCTGCTTTGCCGAAATGGGCCATCGCGTCACCTGCGTGGACAACGACGAATCCAGAGTGGCCACTCTCCGCCAGGGCGGCGTGCCAATCTTCGAGGAGCACTTGCCCGAGTTGCTGGCCAGGCACCGGGACCGTGGCGTGACGTTCACCTGCGACTTGGCGGGAGCGGTCGCGGGTAGCGAGGCCATCTTCATCGCCGTAGGCACTCCGCAGGGAGACACCGGCGCCGCCGACCTCTCCTACGTCGAGGCCGTCGTCTCTGAGATTGCCCGCGCCATCGACGGCTATAAAGTGATCGTGGAAAAAAGCACGGTGCCGGTTTACACCAACGAGTGGATTCGCCGCGTGCTGCACCGGCACGGCGTGGATCCGGCCAGCTTCGACGTGGTTTCGAATCCAGAATTCCTGCGCGAAGGCACGGCCGTGATCGATTTCCTGCATCCCGACCGGATCGTGGTGGGCGCCGGCAACGAGCGCTCCGCCGATGTGCTGCGGCGGATCTACGAGCCGCTGACCTCGGGAAGGTATTATGCGCAGCCCGATTCCTTGCCCGGCGCATGCAGCGCCGCGCGGCCGGCGCGGCTGCTGGTGACCTCGACGCAGAGTTCCGAGATCATCAAGCACGCCTCCAATGCCTTCCTCGCCCTGAAAATCTCGTTTATCAACGCGGTGGCCAACCTGGCCGAGGCCGTGGACGCGGACATCGAGGACATCGCCGCCGGCATCGGCATGGACAGCCGCATCGGACCCAGGTTCCTGCGCGCCGGGCTGGGCTACGGCGGGTCCTGCTTTCCCAAGGACGTGGCCGCCTTCCACTGGGTCGCGCAACAGCGCGGCGTGGACTTCCAACTGCTCCAGGAGATTCGCAAGATCAACGAAACCCAGAAGGATATCTTCTTCAACAAGGTGCTTTCGGCCTTGTGGACCCTGCGCGGCAAGCGGCTGGCGGCGCTCGGCCTGGCCTTCAAGGGCGACACCGACGACATTCGCGAGTCTCCGGCCATCGACGTCATCAAAAAGCTGCTGGAAGCAGGCGCGTCGATCGCGGCCTACGATCCGGCGGCGATGGAGCGGGCCAAGGAAGTGATGCCCCCCAGCGACAAGCTGCGCTATGTACCGGACATCTACCAGGCGGCCCAGGAGGCCGATGCGGTGCTGATTCTGACCGACTGGAAGGAATTCGCCAAAATCGACCTGATACGGCTCAATCGCGCGGTGCGCTTCCCCATCGTGATCGACGGGCGCAACCTTTACAAGCCGCAGCAGATGCTGGACCATGGATTTACCTACGTGAGCGTGGGCCGCCCGGCCAGCTACCTGGCGCAGCAAGGAAAGCCGCGCAGCACGATGCTGTAGCTGCCGGAAGTCCGCCGCTCCTTGCGCCAACCCAAACAATCGTTAAGCCCGGCATTGCCGAGCTTTGGAGCACGAACCTTTGACCATGCGCATCCTGGTAACCGGTGCGGCCGGATTCCTCGGCTCCCACCTGACCGATCGCCTGCTGGCGGACGGCCACAGCGTTCTCGGCGTTGACAACTTCGCCACCGGGGACCGGAAAAACCTGGCCCACCTGGCAAACCAGCCGCGCTTCCGCTTCAACGAGTGGGATATCTGCCAGCCCTTCGACCCCGGCCCGGTCGATTCCGTCTTCAATATGGCCTCCCCGGCCAGCCCGCCGGAGTATCTCCGCCTGGGCGTCGAGACCCTGAGGGTGGGCTCGGTGGGAACCGAGAACACGCTCCAGATCGCGCAAAAGTATGGCGCGGGCTATCTGCACGCCTCCACCTCGGAGTGCTACGGCGACCCGCTCCAGCATCCGCAGCGGGAGGATTATTGGGGCCACGTGAACCCGATCGGTCCCCGCTCGGTCTACGACGAGGCCAAGCGCTATGCCGAAGCCCTGGTGATGGCCTATCGCCGCTCCTGCGGCGTCAACACGCACCTGGCCCGCATCTTCAATACATACGGCCCCCGGCTGCACCCCAGCGACGGACGGGTGATCTCCAACTTCATGATGCAGGCCCTGCGCGGCGAGCCGCTCACCATCTATGGCGACGGACGGCAGACACGCAGCTTCTGCTATGTGGACGATCTGATCGAGGGAATCCTGCGCCTCTCCCGCTCCACCGAGCACCTGCCGGTGAATCTCGGCAACCCCGACGAGTTCACCATCCTCGAATGCGCGCAGGCCGTGCTGGAAGCTACCGGCTCGAAGAGCGAGCTGCGCTTCGAGGCCCTGCCCGAGGACGATCCCGCGCGCCGCTGCCCCGATATCGCCAAGGCCCGCGCCCTGCTGGGATGGGAGCCGCGCATCGCGCTCAAGCAAGGCCTGCAAAGGTCATTGCCGTTCTTCAAAAGCAGGGTCGCGGCTTAACCCATTTGTCCGCTCTGCCTTCCCCTGTATAAAGTTCTAGTCACGGCTTTGCGGCGCGGTCGGCCGCAGCGTGCGGCCGCGGCAGCATGGTCGAGCGATTTTCTAGCGAATTCCGTCGCCGCTTGCCGCGGAATTCGCGTCCTTCAAAACAGAAAATCGCACAGGAACGGGGTTGGCAACAATGCGTAGGCTGATTTTGCTGGGGCTGCTGGCAGCCATGGTTCTTCCCGCCGGTGCAACCAAGCTGGTGACCGTAGCGCAATTGGAACAGGAACTGGCAGCCGACAGCGCGGCCCACCGGGCGGATACCGACGTGGCGCTCCGGCTGGGCGTCCTAAAACTGACTGAGCGGCTCACCGACGCCGGCCTGAAGCGCGTCACCGCGAAGATGGTTCTCGGGCCCAAGACGGCGCTGACCCTGCGCCTGCTGGCCGACCAATCCCTCTTTCTGGAACCTCCCGCCAGCGAACGGCCCGCCGTTGCCCCTCCCGACGCCACCACCCAGCAGCACACCCTGCAGTTGGCGCGGGCCTACGTGACCCAGGCCTTGCCCCATCTGCCCGACTTCTTCGCCACGCGAACAACCTACCGCTTCGATGACAGCCCCCAGTTGTTGGTGGAAAACGGCTGGCCGGTGCGCGCCGGGCTGCACCCGGTCGACGTTTCCAGCCGCGAGATCACCTTCCGCGACGACCATGAGGTTGTGGCGCCGGAAAAGGCGGCGGAAAAAACGGCCAAAGTGCTGCCTGGAACGGCCACTGTGCCGCAGCAGGAGGTGGGCTTGCGCACCTGGGGCGAATTCGGCCCCACGCTGGCCTTTGTTCTGCTGGACACGCAAAAAGGCTCGGTGAGTTTCAGCCACTGGGAGCAGGCCTCCGGCGCAATGCTGGCGGTCTATCGCTACTCGGTGCCCAAAACCGCCTCGCACTACATCCTCGATTACTGCTGCCTGCGCGATCAGTCGGTCGGCGCCCGCGGCGGCGGACGCGGCCGGCGCGGCGGAGGCGGCGGGCAACTCACCAACCAGCCCTTCCCCGATGCCAAGCCCTTCCACGAGACGCCCGCCTACCACGGCTCGCTCTCCATCAATCCGGCCAACGGTACGGTGTACCGCGTCACCGTAGAAGCCGACTTGAACGACAGGGGCCCGGTGGCGCAAGCCGCCGCCGCAATCGAGTACGGCCCGGTGGCGATCGGCGGCCGATCGTACATCTGTCCGGTCCGCAGCCTCGCCTTCTCCATGGAGCAGCCCGCCTCCGATCCACGGCCCGGAGAGTCCCCGGTCCTGGTGGTGAACGAAACCAGCTTCACCGACTACCACCGGCTGGGCTCCACAATCAGAATGGTCTCGAATGCCGAGGCTGCCGCATCGAATGCAGGCGCCCCCAATCCGGGGTCGCCAGCTTCCGTTCCTCCCAGCGCCGCGGCTGCCCTCCCTGGCGCGCTGCCAGCCCCCGCCGCGGCCCAGCCCGCCGGGGACAGCGCTCCGACCGCCCCGGCGGAAACTGAGTCGGCGGAACACGCACCTCCGGTACCCGCGCTGCCGCCCGCGGCCGCAGAACCCGCCAGCCCGGAGATCGCCGTGACCGCGGTCTACGGCGTTCCCGACCAGCCCGCCCAGTCGCAGCAGGACAACTTCCTGCTCAAGGCGGCGTCGCGCATGGTCGATGTGCCCATCCTGGCCTATGACAAGAAAGGCCATGCGGTGAAGAACCTGACCCCGGAAGACTTCGAGGTCTACGACGACCAGCACCGGCAGGAGATTCTCTTCCTGAGCCAGTCGGGCGATCGGGCGCCGGCCGCTCCGGCCGGCGCCGCGCCCGGAACCACGTTTTCAAACCGGCCGGGCAACCACGCGGGCGCGGCTACACCCGAAGGCAGCGCCACGGTTCTGCTCCTCGACGGAAGCCGCCTGAGCTGGCAGGATTTCACCCACGCCCGCCAGGATTTGCTCAAGTTTCTCGGCGCGCTGGCGCCCGGCGAAGCTGTCGGCGTCTATGCCATGGCCGGCTCGGGCTTCCGCGTACTGCAGGAGATCACGGCCGACCGCGCCGCGCTCATCGACAGTCTGCAAAAATACATGCCGACCGAGCAGTCCTGGGCCCAGGCGCAGGAAGCCTGGATGCGCAACGCGTCCGGCTCGAACCCCACGGATGGCAACCGGGCGCAGACGCCGGGCTCCGCAGCCGACGACCCGCAGCAGCGGACCATGGGCAGGGAGCAAGCCCACGCGTCGCTGACCGTGCTGGCCGCGGTGGCCCGCCATCTCTCCTTCATGCCCGGGCACAAGAACCTGGTGTGGATCTCCAGCGATAGGGCCTTTGCCGGCTGGCAAAGGCAGTCGCCGGCAGCCGACGCGAACCCCAAATACGCCGACGATTTCGCACTGCGGACGCAGGAAGCGATGAACGACGCGCATGTCGCAGTCTATCCCTTCGATGTCTCGCGCTCCGAGGGCGGGGGCTTCGGCGGCGGTCGGCGCCGCGGCGCAGAGCCGACGGAGAGCTCTTTCGACAACAAGGCATTCGGCGCTCCAACGCCGCGGGACATGACGCAAAACCGCGGGAGCGAGGATGCGCAAAAGGAGGCGCACCCGGTCGAGGCTGCAATCCAGCAGGTAGCCGACGCCACCGCAGGCCGCCTGATCCGCCGCTCCGACGACCTGCCCGCGGCGCTTTCCGGCATTGTCGAAGACGGCCATGCCACCTATCTCCTGAGCTTTTCTCCCCAGGGCCCGGCCGACGGCAAGTTCCACTCCATCGCTGTTCTGCCGGCCGGAAAACAAAAGGGCCTCGCCCTGCGCTACCGCACCGGCTATCTCTTCGCCAGGGAACCGGCCACGCTCAAAGAGCGCTTCCAGCAGGCGATTTGGCGCACGGGGAATTTGAGCGAAATCGCTATCACGGCCGCCGCCAGCCCCACGAACGCCGGCGCCAACGTCAAGATCGGCATCCTGGCCGGCGACCTCGGCCTGCGTCAAGAGGACAGGCTGTGGCTGGATAAGCTGGACGTCTTCTTCATCCAGCGCGACGACGCGGGCCTGCACGCGCTGATCGAGGGAAAATCGCTCGATCTGCGGCTCGAACCCGAGACCTACCGGAAGATGCAGTCCACGGGCATTCCCGTTGAAGAGGCGGTCCAGTTGGAGCCCGGCATGGCCTCCCTGCGCATCGTCGTCGTGGACGAGAGCTCGGGCCGCATGGGATCGGTGACCCTTCCCGCCTCCGCGCTGAGTGCCGCACCCTGAGGCAACAGAGATACCGGCTGGTTTCTTCCCGTTGACGAGCCTACGCGCTGTTTCGGCACGCTGCCGGACACGCTCGCGCGAGGCCCAGAGCCGTCCCGCAAGGCGGTTTTGGTCGGCACCAAGAGAGACACTGAAGAGACCGCCGAACCCGCTTCGGACGGCAAGCTCATTCACATCGTTACAGGCTTCCGAGTAGTCTACGTCTTCGACGTAAGTCAGACCAGCGGCGATGATCTGCCCGAACCCGCGAAGGCGACCGGCGAAGTCGGGGAATGTCGCGAACGGCTTTTCAGCTTCCTTGGCCGGCAGGGGATCGAGGTCGAGTACAACGAGGCCATCGCACCCGCCCAAGGCGTCAGCTTTGGCGGCAGGATGGCACTTCTACCTGGCCAGTCGCCAGCCGAAGAACTCGCCACGCTGATTCATGAGGCCGCTCACGAACTCCTGCACCGTGTCGGCCGTCGAGCCGCCACAACCAAGACCATCCGCGAACTGGAGGCCGAAGCCGTCGCTTTCGTTGTCGGTCAGGCGGTCGGCTTGCAGATGGGCAACACATCCGCCGACTACATCAAACTTTACGAAGGCAATCCGGAGATGCTGGTGCAGAGTCTTGAGGCGATCCAGAAGCGGAGTGGCGAGAACGGCAAATGTCTACGGTGGCCAGCTAGCACAAAAACATTGCCTACCGGCCGTTAAGCCGCCGCTTCAACAACAAGCTCCGGCTTCCGCCAATCCGAAGCCCACCGTCACTATCCGCCAAGACCTTACTCAGACGCACTCCTAGACCGTCCATCGGCGCCTATCACCGGAACCTAAAGACAACTCCGGCGCCCAGGCGCAGATTATTCTGAACGTTCGTTGTGCCGTTGGGCAGTTGCGTACGCAGCCAGTCCGCGTCAAGGGCGCGCACCGCCACATGGCGCGACAGAGCCACATTCATGCCGCCGCCCAATACGAGCGCCAAACTGTTGTTGCTGCTGATGGCTCCGGTGGCGGCGGGGAAGACGCTGTTAAAGCCTTTCGCTATGCCGGCCAGCACTTGGCCGAAAAGCGCGTACCGCTGATGCGCGGGCGACCAGGTATAGCGCGGTCCGAAGGTGGCAGTCACCATGTCCAGCCCCACTCCCGAAGCATTGACGTTGCCTGCCTGCGCGCCCGCGATATCGGCAGCCACGCCCCAGCCGCGCCAGAGCTGTCCATGGATCTGGACGCTGCCGCCCTGCATCCAGAAATGGCTACTGGTGATAACATTCGACAGAGTGGCGTTGTAGGTTACGGTAACATTCAACGGATACTTCGGCTGAGCCGGTGTAACTTGCGCCGGCATGGCGCCGGCCGTTATTGTTCCCACGGTCGCCGTCCCCATAAGAAGCAGGCTGCTGAGTCGTTTACGCATGGCTTATCTCCTTATGAGTTACTGCAAGTTGAGAGTGAAGCTTGTCGTTTGTTGCAGGCTGCCGCTGCTGGCCGTGATGGTGATGGTGTAAGTCTGCTGTTGCTGGGCGAAGAAGCCGTTCGCGGAGCCGCATCCGCACAGCATGGCGGTGGCCGCCCCGCCCGCCAACAGCAGCGCGACGCACAGCAGCCGCCTCAGCTTAAGGCCCTGCCGGCGCATGCCCCCGGCTCCAAACAGCAACAGCAGAGCCAGCGCAAACGGCGCAAGCCTGCGTCCCGCCGATGGCGAGGGAGCGCGCTCCGCGGCCGTGGCCGCCGCCGTCTGGATGGTCACGGTGACGGTCTGCGGGCCGCCGTTGGACGCGATGCTGGCCGGCGAGAAGGTAGCCGTAGCTCCCGGCGGAAGCCCGCTGGCGGCGAAGTTCACCGTGCCCGGATAACTGCCGTAGGCCGGCGCCACCGTGAACTGATACGTGATGACGCCGCCCGGAGCCACCGTCCCGCTGCCCGCCCCCGCAAGGTTCAACGTGAAGGTCAGCGGCGTCACCGTCACGGTGATGGATGAAGTGGAGCTGCTGGTGGTGAAGTTACTGTCGCCGTTGTAGACGGCCGTCAGCGAGTGCGTTGCCCCCGCGGAGAGCGACGTGGTCGAGTAACTGGCCGTGCCGCTGGTCAGCGGAACCGTGCCCAGCAGAGAGGTGGCGTCGAAAAAGCTGACCGTTCCGGTGGGCGTGCCGCTGGTTGAGGAAACAACCTGCGCAGTTAGAGTGACATTGGTTCCCGGCGTAACCGAGGCGCTGCTAACTGCCAGCGTGGCCGTCGTTCCGGCCTGCGCGACAATAAGGGTCCCATTGTGTATGTTGAGGGTGTAGTCGCTTAGATTCGTGCCCGTCGCGCTGGGCACGATGGCATAGCTGCCCACGTTCGAAGTAACTGTCGCCGTGGTGGCAAAGCTTTCCGTAAAGGCGTCGCCGTTGACCGCGCCGGTAACCGACCCGGCAAAGGATGGGTTAGCCGCTCCGTAGACCCGGCTGGCGTTGTTGGCCGTCACGGTCAGCGCGGCCGTGCCGATGACCATGGTTGCTGTTGCCGATCCAGTGTAGTTCGCATTATTGACCGTACCCACTACCGTATAACTGCCAGCCGCCGTCGGAGCGGTCGAGCTGCCGTTGTAAGTGAAGGTGACGGTGAGCCCAGTTGGGTTCGTCGTTGCCGTGGCCGAGAGCGGCAAGCCGGTGTACGTCTGGCTCAGGCTGCCCAGCGCTACCGTCGCCGTCGCCTGTCCGATGACGAGCGTGCCGGTTACCGAGCCGGTGTAGTTCGCGTTATTGACCGTACCCACTACCGTATAACTTCCGGCAGCCGTCGGAGCGGTCGAGCTGCCGTTGTAAGTGAAGGCGACGGTGAGCCCAGTTGGGCTCGTCGTCGCCGTGGCCGAAAGCGGCAAGCCGGTGTACGTCTGGCTCAGGCTGCCCAAGGTCACCGTCGCGGTGGCCTGTCCGATGACCATGGTTCCTGTCGCCGAGCCGGTGTAGTTCGCGTTATTGACCGTACCCACTACCGTATAACTTCCAGCAGCCGTCGGAGCGGTCGAGCTGCCGTTGTAAGTGAAGGTGACGGTGAGCCCGGTGGGGTTCGTCGTTGCCGTCGCCGAGAGCGGCAAGCCGGTGTACGTCTGGCTCAAGCTGCCCAGGGTCACAGTCGCCGTCGCCTGCCCGATGACGAGCGTGCCGGTTGCCGATCCAGTGTAGTTCGCGTTATTGACCGTACCCACTACCGTATAACTTCCAGCAGCCGTCGGAGCGGTCGGACTGCTGTTGTAAGTAAAGGTCACGGCCAGTCCGGTCGGGTTGGTCGTCGCTGTAGCCGAAAGAGGCGAGCCGGTGTACGTCTGGCTCAAGCTGCCCAGGGTTACAGTCGCCGTGGCCTTGCCGATGACCAGCGTTCCCGTGTTCGATCCCTGATAGTTCGCATCGTTGATCGTGCCTACGACCGCATAACTGCCAGCCGCCGTCGGCACCGTAGAGCTGCCGTTGTAGGTGAAGGTGACGGCCAGCCCGGTTGGGTTCGTCGTTGCCGTCGCCGAGAGCGGCAAGCCGGTATAAGTCTGGCTCAGGCTGTCCAGGGTCACCGTCGCCGTGGCCTTGCCGATGACCAGCGTTCCCGTGTTCGATCCCTGATAGTTCGCATCGTTGATCGTGCCTACGACCGCATAACTCCCAGCCGCCGTCGGAGCGGTCGGACTGCTGTTGTAAGTAAAGGTCACGGCCAGTCCGGTCGGGTTGGTCGTCGCCGTAGCCGAGAGCGGCAAGCCGGTGTACGTCTGGATCAAGCTGCCCAGGGTCACCGTCGCCGTGGCCTTGCCGATGACCAGCGTTCCCGTGTTCGATCCCTGATAGTTCGCATCGTTGATCGTGCCTACGACCGCATAACTCCCTGCCGCCGTCGGAGCCGTCGGACTGCCGTTGTAGGTGAAGGTGACGGCCAGCCCGGTTGGGTTCGTCGTTGCCGTCGCCGAGAGCGGCAAGCCGGTATAAGTCTGGCTCAGGCTGCCCAAGGTCACCGTCGCCGTGGCCTTGCCGATGACCAGCGTTCCCGTGTTCGATCCCTGATAGTTCGCATCGTTGATCGTGCCTACGACCGCATAACTCCCAGCCGCCGTCGGAGCCGTCGGACTGCTGTTGTAAGTGAAGGTCACGGCCAGTCCGGTTGGGTTGGTCGTCGCCGTGGCCGAGAGCGGCAAGCCGGTGTACGTCTGGCTCAGGCTGCCCAGCGCTACCGTCGCCGTCGCCTGCCCGATGACGAGCGTGCCGGTTGCCGATCCAGTGTAGTTCGCGTTATTGACTGTACCCACTACCGTATAACTTCCAGCAGCCGTCGGAGCGGTCGAGCTGCCGTTGTAGGTGAAGGTGACGGCGAGCCCAGTTGGGTTCGTCGTTGCTGTGGCCGAAAGCGGCGAGCCAGTATAGGTCTGCGTAAGATTGCCCAGAGTGACGGAGGCCGTCGCCTTGTTGACGGTGATGCTCTGCGTTACCTGCGCCGCTGCTGTGTAGTTGGCATTGCCGGACTGATTTGCCGCTACCACCACCATGCCTGCGCCGGTGATGGTCAGCGTACTGCCGCTGATCGATCCCGGACCAGAGACGATGCTGAAGGTAACACCCAGTCCCGAGTTCGCAGTCGCGCTCAGCGCGATGGGCGAGTCGCCATACGTCACCGGCGAAGTCGGAGGCGTGAAGCTGATCGTCTGAGCGGCCTGGGTAATGGTGAATGTCCCGCTCGTTCCGGTCGTTGTGTTGTAGTTGGTGTCGGCTGTGTATCCCACCGTCACTGTATATGCCGTTGCGGGCAGGGCAGCGATGGTTGCCGCTGGTACCGCGTAGGTGCAGGTGCGCGGACTGCTGCTTCCGGTGCAACTCGCGGTGTAAGCCACGCTGTTCAGCGTGAAAGTGACTGCGCCGATCGGCGCTGCTCCGCTGCCGGTGTAGGCCTGCGTATCGCTGATGGTGATGATCTGGCTCGTGCTATAAGGCTCCGTCGCTGCCGGCGAGAAGATCATCGTGCCGAAGGTCGTAGTAGTCGTGGTAATAGTCAACGTGCTGGTGGCGCTTGCCGATGCGTAGTTGTTGTTGGCCGCGAAGCTGGCGGTGATGTCATTGGCATAGCTTCCCGCCGTCAGCGTTCCGCTGGGCGTGTACGTCGTGGTGCAGGTTCCACCCGAGGTCAGCGTGCAGGTGGCCGGGTTGAAGCTGCCGCCAACGCTGCCGGAGGTGCCGAAGGTGACTACGCCGCCGGTCACAACACCGGCCGAGCCGCTCTCGGTCGCCGTCACCGTGGCGCCGGTCGTCGATCCATAAGGCGCCGTTACCGCGCTCACTGTCGCCGTGGTTGGCGCGATCCCGCTAATAGTCAACGTGCTGGTGGCGCTTGCCGATGCGTAGTTGTTGTTGGCCGCGAAACTGGCGGTGATGTCATTGGCATAGCTTCCCGCCGTCAGCGTTCCGCTGGGCGTGTACGTCGTGGTGCAGGTTCCACCCGAGGTCAGCGTGCAGGTGGCCGGGTTGAAGCTGCCGCCAACGCTGCCGGAGGTGCCGAAGGTGACTACGCCGCCGGTCAC
>Ga0326727_10001868_pt1 | contig 75383 bp, 59 predicted proteins | sample MB2enrmetagenome_FD_207643 | JGI IMG/M metagenome (GOLD analysis project Ga0326727, IMG submission 207643) | Lab enriched peat soil microbial communities from McLean, Ithaca, NY, United States - MB29MY | ecosystem: Environmental > Terrestrial > Soil > Wetlands > Peat | place: USA: New York... | reverse complement strand
TGAGCAAAGTACTTCTGAAGCTCGCGGCGAGCCGCCAACTGGCTCCGTCGCGCTTCCCGTGGGTTTGACTGCCTTAGCCGGTCGATGTCGGCTGGAATCTCCACCACCGCCGCCGGCTGCACTTTACAGCGGCGGGGCGGCTTCCCCGCCAGCGCCCACTTGACCCGCTCCGAGCCCAGCCGCCATTCAACAATCAAGCGGTCGCTGGGCAGACCTCTTTGAAACCTGCTTTCCACTTCACCGTAGTAGTCTGATTGGTAACAGCGGGCGATGGCTCCCAGCCGCACGATGTTGAGAAAAGCATTTTTCGCCCGCAGAGGATCAAAGGTCCACTCGATCAGGTCGACACCGGCTCTCAGCGCTGCGCGTCTCTGTGCAATCTTCAACGCCCTGCCCAGCCCTCGGTTTTCGTGCTCGCGCAAGACTCCCAGGGAAAGCGAATGATAGTAGCGCTCGACTCCATGCCACGCGGGTAACGATGCGACGAAGCCTACAAGCGTGCCCTGCGGCGTGAAAGCGCCCAGCACTTGTCCTCCTATTCGCCACAGGGTTACGAACAGTCTTACGGGATACAGTTCGTGTTCCGCATACCCCCAAATCTCTTGCTGAACTTTCACCAGGGCAGCGAACTCTTCCAACTTTCGGCAAGGCCGGATCTTATATTTCAACTGGCTTCCTTCGATTTTAACTCGTTCCAAAGCGACTCCATTTCCTCGAGCGTACATTCGCGCAGGTTTCTTCCCTGCGCGGCCACTTCCCTTTCGAGTGCCTGGAACCTGCGCACGAATTTCTGGTTTGCTCTGCGCAGGCAAGATTCCGGATCGTAGCGGAGGAAGCGCGTCAGATGGGCAGCGGTGAATAGCAAGTCGCCCGCTTCTTCCTCGAGCCGGGATGAGTTGGCGCTCGCTCCTTGGCTCAATTCGCGGCGCAATTCTCGAATCTCCTCTTCAACCTTTTCGAGCACGTCCTCGGCCTTTTTCCAATCGAAGCCCACTTCCGCCGCGCGCAATCCGAGTTCGTAGGCGACAAGGGTCGCAGGCAGGGCTGGAGCAATCCCGTCCAGGAGGGATTTCTCCGCACTCTTACCCTGCCCCGCCGCGGCCTGCTCCTGCGCTTTTACGTCGAGCCAGCTCTTGAGCGCTTCGGCAGCGTCACGGGCGCGGACCTCGCCGAATACGTGAGGATGCCGCCGAATGAGTTTTGCGTACACGCCCTCGATAACGTCGTCGATGTCGAAACGTCCTTCTTCTTCCGCCAAGCGGGAATAGAACACCACCTGGAAAAGCAGATCGCCCAATTCATCTTCCAGGCCTTTGAAATCGCGCTCGGTAGTCGCGTCAACGACTTCGTAGGCCTCTTCGAGCAGCAATCCCTTCAGGGTGTCATAGTTCTGCTCGCGGTCCCAGGGGCAGCCCTCGGGCCCTCGCAAATGCACCATCAAATCAACTAGCTTGGGAAGTTTTTCGCCGGCCAGAATCGCTCCTATCCGCGACAGACCTGAGTCTGCCGCCACCTGAGTCTCGCTAATGTATCAGGGGAATAGGACGGACTGCAACAGGCAGTAGGCGGCCGGCAGTAGGCAGTAGGCAGCAGGCCTGTCCCACGGTTAAAAACGTATGAAAGAATCAGCCCTTGGAAAGAGAGAGAGAGAGTGAGTGAGTGAGTGAGTGAGTGAGTGAGTGAGAGCCGACAGCCCTCTCGCTCTTTTCCAAGCCTATGGCCGGCAGGCACGTTTCTTTCTCGTTTACATTCGCGAGGCGTACGGGGAAGTAACGAGCAGATAGAGTGGCTGGCCGAAAACAGAGTGACGCCTGACGAGCCGGATCGCGGATGCAAGGCTGTGAGTAGCAACGGCCCAAGGTGTTTCCTCGTGAGCATGTTTCGTGTCACGTATGGCCAGGCGATATTCCTTCTTGTTTTGGGCTGCCTCGTCGGCTGGCGGACTATATTCGGGGCCATGCCAGCCGCCTCAAGAGTGCCGCAAAATGGCGTCGATCAGTTTACTGCAAGATTTGGCGCAGCAGAATCAGCAGAATCTGCCGTTGACTACCCTAAACCTAGCCGATAAACTGAGGGCATTCCGCAAGATCGAGCGCTAAGATTCTGCCGAGGAGGAAAAGGAGCGTCCTAATGCCTGACGTAAACTCGGGTTCGCAAGCAGCCTGGGAAAACCCCGTAAAGAAGCTACTGCGGGAGGGAAAACCCGCGCTTGGCATCACGCTGACGGTTGGCAGCGCTGAAATCGCGGCGCAGGCTGCTAGCCTGGGCTTTGACTTCTTGTGGATCGAGATGGAGCACAGCCCCATCACTCTCGAAAGCTTGCGTGACATGGTTCTGGCCACCCGCGGACTGAAGGCTATTCCCTTCGCCCGGGTGCCCGTCAACGAGACTTGGACGGCCAAGCGCGTGCTCGACGCCGGGGCGCTGGGAGTCATGTTTCCGTTCACCAGCACGCCCGAACTGGCCCGCCAGGCTGTGGCCGCGTGCAAGTATCCGCCGCAAGGCCGGCGCGGTTCCGGAGCGGGGTTGGCGAGGTTTCGCTGGCCGGCTGGCGGAGGCTACTACGACTTCGCCGATGAGAACGTGGTGGTCGTGATCATTGTCGAAGAGGCGCGAGCCCTGGAGGAGATTGACGCGATTGCCGCCACGCCAGGGGTTGACGTGATTTTTGTGGGCACCAGTGACCTGTCGTTCTCACTGGGTTGCCGTGGACAACTGGATCATCCTAGAGTCCAAGAGGCGTTGAAGAAGGTCGTGGCAGCCGGCCGAGCACATCACAAGGTCCTGGGCTTGCCGGCTGGGGATTCCGACCAAATAAAGAGGCTCATGGACCAGGGCTTCATGTTCTTTCAAACCACAACCGAGATTAACTTGATGGCCCGCGGAGCCCGGCAACTTCTCGATCCGCTGGGCAAGGCAGCCGCCGAGCCAACAACAAAACCTCTGTATTAGCCCTGAACATGCGACTGAGGCTGGAGCGCACCGTAGCGTGGTTCCAAGAGGGCGCTACGCCATTACCGGCTGGGACACTGGTGTGAACGAGCAGCCCACGCGCTGTTTGCCCTCCAGAACTGCGCGGCGATAAACCCGATATAAGGTGAGTTCAGCGTCGGGCAGGAACGGGACTTGTATTCGAGCTTGAAAACTGTCAGGGAGATCAAAGTCGTCGATCAGTAAGCCAACGCCCCCGCGGCTCAGGTCCAAAACCGTTACGAACCTACCCTTCTCCGAAAGGCGAACGTAGCCCAACCGGCGCGCTCCCTCTACCGGAGTTCGTTCATGCCGGCGGCGGTCCCGAGCGTACTCGGAAGGTTGGCTGTCGCGTGCCTCCAGTACCTGGTCTGGAAACCCATCGGCGGTCGCAGAGCGACTCGGGCCGCCACGCTCTGGCGCCCCGTCAACGTCTCCGGCCACTGCTTCGGGTTCGGGCACATAACCCCCGCCTGGGGCGCCGGATTCATCGAGCGAGAGAGAGGCCTTTTGTTTGCTTTTGTAAAGGTTCTTGTCCGCCGTTTGGTACAGCGCACTTGCCTCCTCACCATCTTCTGGGAAAACGGCGATCCCGTAATCAAGCCCGACCCGCGCGCTGGGCGCCAACTGACCCGCATAGGTCTCGAACTTTCTGGCGAGCCGCTCCGCCAGCGCTTTGGCGCTGGGTCGATCGGCCTGAGGGAGAAGGATGGCAAACTCGTCGCCGCCTATCCGGCAAGATATATCAGACCCACGGGTAGTCTCCACGCTCGCGCGAGCCACACTACGCAGAATCTCGTCTCCAGTAGCATGTCCGTAAGTGTCATTCGCGAACTTGAACTTGCGAAGATCCAATAGCAGGATTGCAAACGAGGTCCCGTAACGCCGGGCGTAATTGATCTCCCGGCCCAAGTGCTCGTCGAACATGCGGCGGTTCTTCAGGCCCGTGAGCGAATCCGTGGCGGCGTTATGGCGCAGCTTCTCAAACTCTTCGTATTCCAGCAGAATAGGTTTGCGCAAGAGGTGCAGTTCACCGAAGTAATCCACCGCTGCAGTCCTTAGGAAAACCGAGCGGCCGAGTTTCTCCGTCAATTCGTTGCGGCGGGCCAAAATCCTTTCCCAATGGACAATGCTCTCCTTCTCGCTCACCTCGATGCTGGTAAGTCCCCTAAGGAGTCTCTGTAAGAAGGCGCTGTGGGGAACTGGGCCGAGCTGCCGCAAGTTGTGCACAATCAATTCCAGCAAATAATCGGAGCTGGCCTCGATGTCCAGGGCCAAAAGGGCTTCCGAATTCCTCGTCTCTGCCGGCGTGGGCAAAGGCCCCTGGGAACTCTCTGGCGCCCGTCCGTTTCCATCCGATACCGTGTCTTCCACAACTTCACCAGAACAGGTAAGTCCGATACTCATGGCGCGATTTCCACCCTGAAGCTCCGGATTCGGGCCTTGAATTTCAGTTGACTTCTTCCGAGGTAGGAAACTCGCCAGACCATGACCGCTGCGCCTTCTAAGAGATTCAAGCTAAGGTTAACCTTAGGGGATTGCAAAGAGGGGTTGCAAGCGAAAAAAGGCTGGGGTTACTCCAATCGCTACAGTTTGTTTACCAGAAGGTTAGAGTCGCGCTCGCCGGCCGCGGCTTTCACCGGATCGTGAGATCTGCCATGGCTACGCCACCCTCTGGGCGAGAGGCGGCCTAATCGGACGGGCGTGAGCAGCACGTCGTCTCCTCCTTGCGAGACGCTTTGAACAGAAGAAAACGGTGTTTGCAGGACGCTCGAATTCTGGTTCTGCGGATTTCTTATAAGAAAGACATCGACGACTTGCGCGAATCGCCGAGCTTGCGAATCATCGAGCTGCTGAAGGACGTCAGGGAGCAGCGCGAGAAGATCGTGCGGTGCTGAAACTCGAGAGGACCGAAGAGAAGGCGAAAGTACACAGAGTGTGCGCCCCAGACAATTTGACGCCGCGCCACTATGTCTTGTTGACAGAGGCATGACTCTTCGATGAAGATATGAGGTATGGGAGCAGGAACAATCAACCATGCGGTGGGTATGGCCCAGCCCGACGCATGCCGTTTAGTAGTACGTAGAGAAAAGGGCTTATTTGAAATCTTACAATTCGTAATCCCAGGGTTGGAAATCGGTCAACAGGTTGTCGTCGTGGCTGACCCGACCTGTTTGAATGAAATTGCGCGTGGCCTTAGTGAGAACGGGTTGAGACCTGACGTCTTCTTGCATAGCGGGCGTCTGGTGTTCTTAACCGCGCCGGATTGCCTCAACGAACTCTTGAGAGCAGGTGATCCGCTGCAAAGAAGCCCGTTACATCTCCACGGTACCGTCATGCGATGGGTTACAGATTGGTCGTGGGCCCTATCCAAAGGCGACGGGCTCAACGTCATTCGCGATTACCAACGCCGCCTGCATGACTTTGTTCGTCCACTCAATGCCATTTCACTCTGCTCCGTGCATTGCGAGAAGATCGGACGGGCATCGCTGCTGGCGATTTTGGCAAACCACCGTCGTGCCGCGCGCACCGTACAAGAGCTCCAAACGTTGCCCCGCACCGCGCAAGCCTGAGTTGTGACCGACCGTGGTCCGGCCTGATTCAAGCTGCAGGATAAGTGTTTCTCCTTCCCTTGTCGATCTCTGATTGTTGATTGCCGCTCAGCGCAGCGGCGACCTCCCCTGGTGTCGCAGAGTCTCTCGTCGGCGTGACGTTGTAAGTGCCCACCATCAGGCGCGGGATCGTGTAGGTTCCCGCGCCACTGGTTACCGTGTATTGGGAAACTCCCGTCGCGACGCTGCTAGCGGTGACTTTGACACCCGGGATCACGGCGCCGCTGGGATCGGTGACAACCCCAGTGATGCTCCCCACGGCCTGAGCGTGCAGAAAGGCACGTACGAAGCTCATGAGGTGGTGCGAGCGGCTAGCCCGCTGGGGAGTGAGTCGTCACGTGGTGCAGGCGTGTAGCCCGCGGGCACGACTGTGGCAAGGAGGTGGGGGCGACTCGCCAGCGGGTGCGCGGTCATTTTGTCGTTTCGCGCACGGCAGGCTCTGCTCGCGCCCGGCCTCGCTCGACACTTCCTGGGTGTGCGGAAGCGGGACGCTCGTGCGACAGCGGGCGAGATGCGCGCTACACGGCAAGTAACCTCCTTTGTTTTCAGTAACATTCCCGTAATAATCTGATAAGTACCATGTTTTCATAGACATTCAAGCTTCGCCAACGAGCCTTCGACATCGGTCCTTTATTTTCAATAACATTCCCGGTTTGTTCCTTAAGAAACTCTTCTTCAGGTGGCGGTATGATGGGGGGCGTCACGCTCCCACACTGAGGAAGTAGGGACCAGACGCGGGCAGAGCCTCCCTCCGCACAACGGCGGGCGAGACGCCCGCGCTCCAGGGCAGGTAATTCGCGAACCGACAGCAAGCCTTCGACCCCGGTCCTTTATTTTCAATAACATTCCCGGTTTGTTCCTGCAAAAAAAAAATTCTTCACTGGTAGCGCCCGTGAAACTTTGATGTTTGACGGCATCGGCCCGGCAAGAAATCATTTCTATTGACCGCCGGACGAGCCAGCGCGCGGGAGTGGAGGTGTTGCGGTGTAGCCTGCGGCACATGACCATACGCTAGAGTTATAGCTTACATTGGCGGATTTGTCAAGTGAATTTTCGAGGGCGTCTTGGGAAGGCAACAGCGCTTGTGGGCTGCCGCCGTGGAACTGGCGCGGGAACACAGGGTTCTCCGTGGGCAGGCTGGAGGGAGAGCAGAGAGAGGGCGCAGGATCACGATTTCTTCTTGCGCCGGGAAGAGTGGCGAAGCTCACGGCTGATGGCCTTGAGGAAGTCGCGTCCCCAAAGGCCAATTAACAGCAAGGCCCCGAAAAGCAACACGGCGTCCAGGCTGGCTCGGTCCCGCCGGGTCCAATAAACGCCTTCCTGGGGGTTCAGCCAGATGGCGAACTCGTCCAGAGTGAGAGCGGCGCCGACACCGTAGAGCAAGGACATCAAACGGCTGGCGAGGAGAGAGGATGACCTGCTGCCCGTGCCCACTTCGATCAGCCAGCCAAACCCCACAGCCAGCAGAAGGAGAATCCCCCAGACCAAGTGGTGGACATGCGTCCCGCGAATGTAAATGTACCGAAAGGGGCCGATGTTGTGGGAAGCCAAGAAAGCCAGCGAGCGGGCCAGGGCGAAGGTGGTAAAGAAGCCGACCGCAGCAAGGAAAAGGCGGCGTTTGGGGCGATCGGGGACATGCTGGTGAAAAAGCTCACCCACGCGTGGAAGGTACAGAATCAGGAGGACAGCAGCAATGGCGACAATAATCGAAATAGCGAAGAGCCAGGTTATGGGCGACATGAGCGTGAGATCTCCTGTGCATAGCCAGCAATGTGCTACCTGCCTGCGGTCGGGGCTTTGCAGGCTGGTGGGGCGACTCAGTCAATGTACAGACCGACGCTGGCGACCGGTCATTATAAATGGTTTCCTCTATCTTGTTTTGGCACTGAGCGACGAACCGGCAGCTCTGTAAGTCTTGATAAACCGCATCCACCTTTTTGAGGATTTCGCCTACCGGCGGTTGGCCGGCGCCCGCATGCGCCGGAAAAGTGAACACTGCCAAGAGAAATAAAACGCAAAGCAGCTCCCTGGTGTGCATTAGAACCCTTTTTGCACTGGGCACAATTTCCGTTTTCAATTCTCCATCGACGGACAACATACACCTGACCGCCACTGGGTGCAACTGCCAGTTGGGTTTCCTTCTTTCACTCCACGTTTTGTGATTTGCGCTTTGACCTTTGACTTGCTCTTCTCTGTTGGCTGCCCAAGGAGGAGAGCGCTGGAGACGCCAGATTTCAGGTTTCAAATTCCGGATTCAAGATTTCAGATTCCAGATTTGAGATTTGAGATTTCAGAACCCCGGCCACTCGTGGGCGTCGAACGTCGGACCGGCAATCGATATCGTCAATCGGCAATCGTCGAACGGCAATCGAAAATCGACAATCGACAACCGTCAATCGACAATCGGCCATCGGCAATCATTCGTATCGCAGCGCCACCATCGGGTCGACTCGAGTGGCGCGGCGCGCGGGTACATAACACGCCCCGACGCTCACGATCAACAGCAAAATCGTGACGGCAGCGTATGCCAACGGATCGATCGGGCGGACCCCATAGAGCAGGCTCTGGAGATAGCGGGTGAGGCCAAGCGCAGCAGCGATGCCAATGACCGCGCCGAGGGCGACCAGTCGAATACCGCGTCGGAGGACCAAACCAAACACCTGTCGCGGCAAGGCTCCGAGCGCCATGCGCACCCCCACTTCGTGCGTGCGCCGCGCCACCTCAAAGGAAAGCAGGCCGTAGAGTCCGATGCAGGCGACAATCAGCGCCAGCAGAGCGAACGCCCCGGAAAGCCACGCCACCAAGCGTTCCTGGAACATGGCGCGATCGATCTGCTCGCTTTGGGTCATCAGGCGAGCGATGGGGAGATTGCTGTCCACACTCCTCACTGCGCCGCGGATTGAGGGAATCAGCGCCCTGGGGTCCAAGGCCGTGCGCACTTCGAACGTCCCGCCACCGGACTGCATCGGGAAGTACATGGTCGGCTCGATCGCCTCGCGCAGCCCGTTGTATTTCGTATCCCCGACCACGCCGACGACCTCCACATCGGCTGGCTTCTTGTCGTCCAAGGCGATCAATTGCCCGACTGGATTGCGCTTACCGAAGAAGCGCCGCCCAAAGCTCTGATTCACAATGACGACCTTTGTCTTCTTGGCGAAGGCATCCTTGAAATCCTGCGCATTATACGTCCGCCCGCCAACCAGCGGAATGTGCATGGTCTCGAAGAAATTCGGACTCACATCGAGAACATCTGCCTGTTGGCCTGGTTCGTTGGCAAAGTAAACGTCCCGCGTCATGTACGCTCCACTCAGCAGAGGAACCGACGAGTACCCAACTGAGGCGACCCCAGGAAGTGCTCCAAGCCGCCGCTGCAGTTCGGGGAAGAGACTGGCGAGTCGCTCGCCTTTGTAGCCATTCAACTGCGGTTGCACGCTGAAGATTATGACGCTGCGCGCATCGAATCCAACATTCATGGTTGCCAGGTTGATCAGCGTGCGCAGCAGCAGCGACGCGCCCACCAGGACGAGAATCGAAAGCGCCACTTGTACGACCACCAGCGCGTTGCCCAAGCCAAATTTCCGGGGAAGCCACCACCCCTTAATCCCCTCCTCAGTAAGGAGGGGAAGCCTGGCGGCGCTGTCCTTCAGTGCCGGAATCACATTGACGCGCGTGCCTCGCACGGCGGGCGCAAGGCCGAAGAGAATTCCCGTCAGCGCAGCGACAGCCACAGTAAATCCAAGAACCCTGAGGTCGGGGTGAACGTCAATCGCCAGAGTAGTGTACCAGTTCGCCGAAAGAGAGGCTGCCAAGGAGCTCGCGCACAAATAGGCAAAGAGGATTCCCAACAATCCGCCGGCCATAGCCAGGATAAGGCTCTCGGTGAGAAGTTGGCGGAAAATTCTCGAGAGCTCCGCTCCCAAAGCGAAGCGCATCGCAAATTCTTTTTGGCGCGCCGCCGTGCGGGCCAGCATCAGGCTCGCGACGTTAGCGCAGGCAATCAGCAGCACGACTGCAACCGCCGCCATCAACAGAAAGAGAGGGTCGCCGAAGTGCTTTCGAAGAGATGCCAAGCCGTGCCCAATGTTGGGTAACTCGATGTGTGGAGCGTCATCGAGCTTCAACATCGGGCTTGTTCCGCCCGTGACGCCACGCCTGAAGACTACTTCCGTTGCAGCCTGCGCTTGGGCCGGCTTGACTCCAGGCTTTAACCGAGCGCCTACCATAAGCCACCAGGAAGACGCATCCGTGGTTTTTGGCACAAACGGGGACAGACGCCCTCGGGCTGAGAGCGGCAGCCACATGTCATCCACGATTCCGGGATCAAGGCCGAAAAATCCTGGCGGCCCGACGCCGGCAACGACAAAGGGAACGTTGTTAATGGCGATCGACTTCCCGATCACTGACGGCGCGCCACCAAACTTCCGCTTCCAATAGCCGTAGCTGAGTACCACAACGGGCGAAGCGCTGGTTCCATCGTCAGGCTGTCCTAGTAGGCGGCCAGCCGAGGCCCGCAGTCCGAGCGCAGGGAAGTAATCCCCGGAAACGAATTCGCCGTTGGCAAAGCCGGCGACACCATTGATGCTCACTCCAAATTCCGGGGACGGAACTATGGCGAACACTGCAGCAAAAATGTTGTTCTCGGCTCGAACCTGCTCGAACATCGGGTAAGAAAACGAGCAACCGACGGGAACAGGCTCCTTTAAACCGGTGGCCTGAATGGGGCAGCCACTCCATGCGTAGAAGGCATTTGTTTTGGGCCATTGGCGCGCGCTCCATTTCATAACCACCAGCCGCTGCGGATCGCGAACCGGCAAGGGACGGAGCATCACGGCGTTAATCAAGCTGAAAATAGCCGTATTCGCACCGATGCCGAGGGCCAGGGTGAGGATGGCGATGGCGGTGAAGCCGGGGTTTCGGCGCAGCATGCGCAGGCCGAAGCGAAGGTCCTGCACGAGGTGGTCCCACCAGAGCCAGCGGCCGGATTCGTAGAAGCGCTCCTCGGCTCGGGTGACGTTGCCGAAGCGCCGCCGCGCTGCCGCGCGAGCCTCTGCTTCACTCAATCCCTGCTCTCGCAGTTGCTGCGTTTCGAGTTCGAGATGCGCTTTGATCTCCGCTGCGAAGTCACTCGGTTTACGTTTTCGCCAGAACATCGCCTTAATCCTCCCCGGCCGTGGCACAGGCACTCCTGCCTGTGCGCTACACATCCAGCACATAAGCCTTGACCCAGGCACGCCAGTCATATTCACCCGGCGCATTAGCTGCGGCTCAGGCAGGAGTGCCTGTGCCACCACATGCCGCCCGGGGACAATTGACAATCGACAATCGGCAATCGAAAATCAGCAATCGTCAATTATTCGTACCTCAGCGCCACCATGGGATCGACCTTCGCCGCTCGCCGGGCGGGCAGGTAACCTGCCAGGGCCGCAACGGCGACCATCACTAGCGCGGACATGGTGATGGTTATGGGATCGCTTGGCTTCAGGCCAAACAAAACGCTCGAAACCAGACGAGCGGCCGCGAGTGCCGCCGGAATTCCTATCACGACGCCTACGGCGACCAAGATCAAGCTCTCGCGCATCACCATCCACAATACGCCGTACCGTTCCGCACCCAGCGCCATCCGGATCCCGATCTCATTCGTCCGCCGCGTAACGGCATAGGACATGAGTCCGTAGATGCCGATGCAAGCCAGAAAGGCCGCGAGCAGGCCGAAGAAGGTGGAAAGCTTCGCAATCAAGGATTGGCCCCCCAGGGAGCGGTCGACCTGCTCGACCAGGGTCCCCGAATAAGCGACTGGTAGGGTGTGATCGATCTGGCCGATAGCCTGGCGGACCTCCGAGATGATCGCCTCCGGTTTGCCTGTGTAGCGGATCTCGAAATCGTTCAAGTATTGAACGCGCTGGGTGTAAGGGTAATACGCGGCAGGGAACGGTCGTTCGCCCAAATCCTGGTACTTCGCGTCTTTCACCACCCCGACTACTTCAATGTCGTTGCTGTGTTTAGGATCGGTTCCCAGACCGAAGTGTCGCCCAACCGGCGACCCCCCAGGAAGGTACCACTTCGCGAAGGTTTCATTGATGACGGCGACCTTAGGCGAGGCACCCGTATCCTGTGGGCCAAACACGCGACCGAGCAAGAGGGGAATTCCCATCGTCCGAAAATAGCCTGGGCCGACAACGTTATGGGTGACCATCATGTCATCCTGGGGCGTCGGAGTGCGCCCAATCACGGAAACCGAATCGGTCCACTCACCTTGGTCGAAAGTGAAAAACGAAATGCTGTCGGCGCGCACTCCGGGCAGTGTGCTTACCCGCTGCTCGATTTGCTGATATAGACTCACCAGGCGCAAATCCTCCTTGTAACCCACCGCAGGTGGATCGATCCCAAATAGCAGAACGTTCTCTTTGTTGAATCCCGTATCCACGCTCGAGAGGTTCACAAGGGTGCGAAGGAAGAGCCCGGCCCCGATCAGGAGCACAACTGAGAGTGCCACCTGCGAAACGATCAACGCTTTGGCCAGCGGGGTGCGGCTGGCAACCACGGCTCTGCCTTTTCCTTCTTTGAGTGAGTTACCCAAGGCCAACCGCGTGGTGCGCAGCGCCGGAGCAATTCCACAAATGAGTGCCGTGGCAATGGAGATCACAAAAGTGAACCCCAGCACGCGAGCGTCGGGCGTCACGTCAATCGGCAAAGGCTCGGAGCCATGAGGAACCATGGCCACAAGCACGTTACCGGCCCCATAGGCAAATGCCACTCCCACGGCGCCTCCCACCAAGGCCAACAGCAAGCTTTCGGTAAGCATTTGTCGGATCAAGCGTCCTCTGCCGGCTCCAAGCGACATGCGCACCGCAATCTCACGCTCGCGGCTCGTGGCGCGCGCCAGCAGGAGGTTGGCAATATTGGCGCAGACGATGAGCAAAACCAAGCCCACTACGGCCATCAAGATTTGCAATGGCGTTTCGGCCCCATAACGGATGTGGGGCAGTCCATGTTCTATTGAAGTGAGTTCGATCTGAGCGCGCTGGAGGTCCTGCTGTTGTTGTTTCGTTAGGACGGGACCGGCATAATCATGCCAGATCTGCTTGGCCAACAGGTTTACGTTGGCTTGAGCCCGCCCAATGGTGAGCCCCGCCTTAAGTCGACCGAGGAGGTACAACGACTGGAACCATTTATCGTCCAGCCCGTTCCAGCCGGGCGACACCTGCTTCATCATGGAGAGGGGAATCCACATGTCGGGCGATTGGCCGACAGCCGTTCCGAAGAATCCTGAAGGAGTGACGCCGATGATGGTGTAAACCGTCGATCCCAGGGTCACGGCCCTGCCGACGATGGCGGGGTCGCGGGCAAAGCGCCGGTCCCACCAGGAGTAACTGACCATGGCCACGGGGTGGCCGCCGGTAGGCTCATCCTCAGCTTCCGTGAACGAGTGTCCCAGCAGCGGCTTCACGCCCAACATCGAGAAATAGCTTCCCGAAACCAATTGGACATGCAGTGGCTCCAACTCGGGCCTTCCCCCCACCGCACCGTGCATCCCCAACGGAAGACTGAGAATGGCGCTCACGTCGGAGAAGACTTGGTTCTTCTGCCGCATCTCACGGTAAAAGGGATACGAGTAGAGCTCAGTGCTGGGAACGTCGTCCGTGCTCCCGCCCGCTCTTCCGAGTCCTAGCAGTACCAGTTGTTCCGGTTTTTGGACCGGCAACTCCCGCAGCAGCACAGCGTTCAGCAGGCTGAAAATCGCGGTGTTCGCCCCGATGCCAAGTGCCAGCGTCAACACTGCTACCGCCGTGAAGCCGGGGTTCTTGGCCAGCACGCGCAGGCCGAAGCGGAGGTCTTGCACGAGGTGGTCCCACCAGAGCCAGCGGCCCGATTCGTAGAAACGCTCCTCGGCCCGGGTGACGTTGCCGAAGCGGCGCCGCGCCGCACTGCGAGCCTCTTCTTCACTCAATCCCTTCTCTTTCAGTTGCTGCGTCTCGAGCTCGAGATGCACTTTGATCTCCGCGGCGAAGTCACCCGGTTTACGTTTTCGCCAGAACATCGCTTTGACCCTCCCTGCACCAAGAGTCCGTCTGAAATCTCTCGATGGTTATGATATTCGCAACGGTTCGCTTCAGCCCCACGTTGTGCTATCGACAACTTATGCCCGCCTGAGGGCAGCCTCTAGATTTGCTCGCCGAGTTGTCACAGATACTCCTCAGGCCCCAGAACCCGCCCGATGACCCCTGCCAAAGTTCACTCATGGCGGAGAGCTTCGATGGGGTCGATCTTGGTCGCGCGGCGAGCGGGAAAGTAAGCAGCCAAGATGGAGACTCCAACCAGAAGCAGCGCTGCCGAGCCGAAGGTCAGCGGGTCGGTAGGTTTCACTCCGAAAAGAAGGCCCGAGAGCATCCGACCAAGCGCCAAAGTCACGACCGCTCCGATGATCACTCCCATTCCGGCCAGCCTCAGTGCCTGTCGTACTACCATCCGCCACATAACGCCTGGGCTTGCTCCGAGGGCCATGCGAATCCCGATTTCGTGGGCCCGCTGTGTCACGGAATAAGCGATCACTCCGTAAATGCCCACGGTCGTGAGCACCAGCGCCAAAGCTCCGAAAATTGCCAGCATCAGCAACTGAAACCGCCGCGAAGATACGGAAGCGTCCACCACCTCTGCCATCGTTCGAAGCTGGGTCACTGGGAGTTCCCGGTCCACACCGCGCGCGGCGCTTCGAATAGCGGAGGCGAAGGCGCTGGGTTCTATCGCCGATCGTACCGCCAGAGTTATCCACCACTGAGGCATCTGCTCGTAAAGGAAATACATCTCGCGCCCAGCGTCCTCGTCGAGCCCGCTGCGTTTTACGTCCGCCACTACACCGACGACGCGGAAGGGAGCATCCCTGCCGAAGAGCTGGATCTCCTGCCCTACGGCCCGCGTCGTCCTACCTGGTCCAGGCCAAAGCCGGCGCGCCAGGGTTTGGTTCAACAACAGCACGCGCGGGCTATCCGAAGTATCCCGGTCGGTGAACCCGCGCCCCTCGAGTACGGGGATGCCCATGGTGGCAAGATACCCGGCGCTTACGATGCGATAGCCGGCAAGCGGTTCCCTGCCCGGAACGTAGGCCTGGCCCACAGCGGTAAACAACCACTCCCCGCCTCCTTCCAGTGGAAGTCCATCGCTCACCGCGGCTGATTTCACGCCCGGCAGCGCTGCCACTTTTCGCAGCAGCTCCCTTACAAACCCGACTTTCGCAGAGTCCTTCGCATAACGTGCCCCCGAAAGCTGGATGGCAACGGTGGCCACGCCCTCCGACCGAAATCCCGGGTTCACCTGCAGCAGCCGCCAATAACTGCGCAGCAGAAGCCCCACGCCTATGAGCAGACTCAGGGCCAGTGCGATTTCCGAAACCACCAGCGCTCCCCGGATCCGGTTCCCTTGCCGCGACTCGCTCGAGCTGCGCCCGCCCTCTTTCAACGCTTCGCTCAGAGTCCCCGCTCGGCTCCCCTCTGAACACAGGAGCGCTGGAGCTAGCCCGAATAGGAAACCGATCACAAGAGTTATCGCCCAGGTAAAGGCAAGCACCTGGTAGTCCAACGCGATCGCAGCTTGGCGCGGTAACTGCAGGTCTTGCAGGCTGGCCAGGAGTTTTGTGGCGCCCTCGGCCAGACACAAGCCCAGCAGACCGCCAAGACCAGCCAGCACCAGGCTCTCCGTCATCAATTGCCGGAACAGTCGCAGCCGGCCGGCTCCCACCGCGGTGCGGATGGCCACCTCCTTCCGCCGCGAGGCTGCTCGCGCCAGTAACAGGCTGGTGACGTTGGCGCACGCGATCAGCAGCACGAGTCCCACCGCGCCGAGCAGCATCAGCAACGGCTGCCGTAAATCTCCCACGATTGCTTCGTGTAAAGGCAACACTGTGGCGCCCCAGCCGGCGTTGTAACGCGGATACCCTTTCTCCAATCGGGAGGTGATGACATCCAGGTCCGCCTGCGCCGTCCGAATTGTCACCCCCTGCTTCAGTCGTCCCACGGTGGTCAGGAACCGGTTTCCTCGGTCCGGTCGCACCAAGTCGGCGGCCAAGGGAACCATCAGATCCAACTTCTGTGGGACTCCTGAAGCAAAACAGTCCAGGGCTGTTTCCATTTGGGTTCCGCCCGGCAATACCCCGATGACGGTCGCGCTGCGGCCGTCCAACTGGACGGAATGCCCCACGATCGAGGGGTCCGATCCAAAGCGCCGCTGCCAGAGCCCGTAACTCATCAGCACAACATGCCCACCGCCCGGCCGGTCTTCCTCGGGTAGAAATCCGCGCCCAATCACCGGGCGCACACCCAGCAGGGGCAGCAAGTTGGAAGACACCCGCAGCCCGGAAAGCCGCTCCGGCTCGCCTTTGCCATCAAGGTTGAAGCTCGAAGTGGCGAAGACCGCTAAGTCTTCGAACGAGCTGTTCTGCTCCTTCCAGTCAAGAACGTTCGCCAGTGAGCTTGGAAACTGCGGAAAGCCTGCCGACAGGTTGTGGTCTATCACCAGCACCAGCCATCCGGGGTCCTGGAACGGCAAGGGACGAAATACGACTGCACGAACCACACTGAAGATGGCTGTGTTGGCGCCGATGCCGAGCGCGAGGGTGAGGATGGCGACGGCGGTGAAGCCGGGGTTTCGGCGCAACATGCGCAGGCCGAAGCGGAGGTCTTGCACGAGGTGGTCCCACCAGAGCCAGCGGCCCGACTCGTAGAAACGCTCCTCGGCCCGAGTGAGGTTGCCGAAGCGGCGCCGCGCCGCCACGCGAGCCTCTTCTTCACTCAATCCCTGCTCCCGCAGTTGCTGCGTTTCGAGTTCGAGATGCGCTTTGATCTCCGCAGCGAAGTCACCCGGTTTGCGCTTTCGCCAGAACATCACCCTAACCCTCCCCGGCTGTGGCACAGGCACTCCTGCCTGTCCCCGGCGGATCTAGCACATCCGCCGTGACCCAGGCACGCCAGTCATACCCACCCGGCGCATTAGCTGCGGCACAGGCAGGAGTGCCTGTGCCACCACCCGCCCGATGGCTGCTGCCAGCCGGCGCCACTTGGTGGTCTCTTTGGGTAGACATATAACCCAAGTATCCATACTCTGGGTAAGATGTCAACCCAAAAATTGATATCCCAGTCCGTCGACTGGTCAGCATCCAGCGTTTAATGGAGTCAACCAGGGTTGGGTTTGGTACTTCACCTCAAGGGTGGCAGGAAAGCAAATACGCAGTGTCTTTGAAAAGCGATCACCAATCGACAATCGCCAGTCGTCAATTATTCGTACCGCAGCGCCACCATCGGGTCCACCTTGGTCGCGCGGCGGGCGGGCATGTAACTGGCAGCGAGCGCCACGCCTGCGAGGACGAACGGAACCGAGACGAACGTGGCAGGATCGGTGGAACTGATTCCATAAAGCAAACTCGATAGAGCGCGCGTGACTGCGAAGGCGCCCCCCAAGCCGAGTCCAATGCCAGCGAGCGCGAGCAGCATGCCATGCCCGACCACCAGTTTCAGCACATCACGCCGCTCGGCGCCAAGGGCCACACGCACTCCGATCTCGTGCGTGCGCTGGGAAACGGCGTAGCACATCACGCCGTAGAGCCCGCCCACGGCCAGGATCAGCGCCAAAGCGCCAACGGCGCCCAATAACAAACCCGCGGTGTGCGCCGGAAACAACGGAAGAACCATGTACTCCTTCATGGTTTCGAGGTCGATGGGCACCACGTTTGGATCGAGAGCCTGAAGCGTGCGCCGCACCTCAGGCAGCAAGTTGTTCGGGTCGCCCGCCGCGCGGACCACCAGCGTGCAACGGGGCCTATACTCCTGAAGGACAGGCCGATAGAGGAAAGGAAGTGGGCTCTCGCTCAAGGTGCGGTACTTGCCCGTGCGCACCACTCCGACCACCTCGAGGTGTGCGTCGCCAACAATCAGTCGGCGCCTGATGGGGTCCTTGCCCGGCCAGAAACGCTTGGCCAAAGCCTCGTTGATGATGGCAACCCCCGGCGCGCCTGGGCGGTCCTGCGCGTTGAACTCGCGGCCACGCACCAGGGGAATGCCCATGGTGCGGAAATAGTCCGGCCCCACATCCGTATTGTCGATTCCGGGGGCCTGTCCGGGCGGCGCAGGATGGTCCTCTGGTGACGTCGCCTGCACCGTTTCTTCGGTAGTCAACGGCAGGTAACCAACCAGGCTGGCCGAGGTTACGCCGGGCAGAGCGCGGACGCGATCGAGCAACTCGCTGTAAAACGCCCTTCCCTTCGCGTCGGAATAACCCAAGCTGCCCGGATCGAGCACCGCCATCATTTCGTGCTGCGTGTCGAAGCCCGGATCAATTGACTGCGCATTCAGCAAGCTCCTCACGCACAGGCCGGCGCCGATCAACAACACGGAGCAAACGGCGATCTGCGCCACCACCAGCAAGTCGCGAAGCCTCGACTTGCGGTAGCTGCCGATCCAAACCTCGTCCTTCAACGCTGGGGCCAAGCCGGTCTTTACGCCGCGTAAGGCAGGAGCTATTCCAAAAACGATGCCTGTGGCGAGCGAAACTCCCAGCGTGAACGCAAGCACTCGCCAATCAAGAGGAACATCCAGCTTTATGGGAAGAGTCGGCGGCTTCAGGGTTAGCAGCGCGGGAGCAAGCCAACTCGCCACGAGAAAGGCAACGCAGCCGCCAAGCAGCGCAACCAGAGTGCTTTCAATCAGCATCTGGCGGATAAGCCGCCCGCGCCCGGCGCCCAGCGCCATGCGGATCGCTATCTCGCGTTGACGCGAGGTTGCCTGCGCCAGCAGGAGATTGGCAGCATTCGCGCACGCGATCAGGAGAACGAGGCTGACCACCACCATCAACAGCCCGGTAAAAGCGATCACGTAGCCACGGAAAGGAGCTGGAACGAGAGTCAGCGGAAAAGTTGCCGCTTCCAGCAGCTTGTTACTTTCAGGATAAGATTGCTGGAGCTGGCGCGATAACACCCTCAAGTCAGCCTGCGCCTGTAGCGGCGTCACCCCCGGCTTCAATCGCCCCGCGCCAAATAGCCAAAACGATTGGCGGCTGTTGAGATAGTTCGGGTCATGCGTAAGCGCGGGCGTCATTGCCAGGGGCGTCCAGAAATCAGGCTGGAGCCCCACGAGTACGCCGCCGAATCCTGCGGGGGCAACGCCCACTGCGGTGAAGTTCGTTCCATTAAAATTGAATGTCTTGCCCAACACTCGAGGATCGGAACCCAGGCGCTCGACCCAGAAGGCATGGCTGAGCACAATGACCGGGCGCGCACCGGGCGACTGGTCTTCCTCGGCAAGAAAGGTCCGGCCCAAGGCAGGTTTGACTCCCAGCACCGAGAAGAAATTCGCAGACACAAATCCGGCCTGTGCACGCTCACCCTGACCCGACCTGCTCCAACTCACGATTCGAGGGTCACCATCAAACGCTAGCATCCCGGAGAACGCCTGATTGTGGTCGCGGTAGTAGAGGTAGTCAGGATAGGTCAACGGTGTGTAGCTCTGGATGCCGTGGCCTCGAATGTTTTGATTCCAGATTTCCAACAACTCACCCGGGACACCCACTGCAGGCGGGCGAAACAACAGGGCGTTCACGAAACTAAAGATGGTGGTGTTGGCGCCAATCCCAAGCCCCAGCGAGATCACCGCCACGGCCATGAAGCCCGGACTCTTCCGCAACATTCGCAGCCCGTAACGAATGTCTTGCCAGATGCTGGCCAGGAAGTTCCCAGTTCCTCCTCCACCAGGCACGATCGGCTCCTGCGGCACCTCTTGCTCGACGCGCCGCAGACCGCGCGCCAGCAGGTCGTTCTCCCTGAGTTCCTCAAGCGCCACGCGACGTGCTTGCTCTTTTGTGGCGCCACGGGCGACCAAATCCTGGTAACGATCCTCGAGGTGCTGTGACACTTCCTCGACGATTTCCGCTTCGCGCGCGGGAGGCAACTTCAGGCTCGCCAGCCGCTTCAGTATTTCATCGCGCCACTCATGCATAGATCATCCTCACCTGCAATCAGCAATCGGAAATCACCAATCACCAATTATTCATATCTCAGCGCCACCATCGGATCTACCTTGGTCGCTCGACGGGCCGGTATGTAGCATGAGACGACCGCCACCAGGATCACGGCGAGCGGGGTGCCTGCCAGCACCCAGCCGCTGCGGACGCGGTAGCCCGTGAAACTGGCGGCGAAGAGATGCGGCAGCCCCAATGAGATCAAAAAGCCCACCGCGACACCGGAGAGGGCCAGGAATGTGGCGCCGCGCATAATCAGAGCCAGCACCTCGCCTGGCCGCGCACCCAGAGCCATGCGCACGCCGATCTCATGCGTTCGTTGCCCCACCAAATAGGCAAGCAGGCCGTAAATCCCGATGGCCGCCATGGTGAGTGCAATCGCCGCGAAAGTTCCCATCATCTCCGCCATGAGGTCGTCGCCCTGCCCGGAGTCGTGCACGACGCGTTCCATGCTTTGGACGTCGGTGACGGCCTGATCCTTGTCCACCGCCCAGACCGCCCGGCGAAGCGAGGCGGCGAAGGAAGCGGGTTCCGTCCGGGTGCGCACCACCAAGCGCATGGTGCCGTCGGGACGCGCCAGGAAGGGAGCGAAGATGTGAGGGCGCGGGCCATTCTGCCCAATGAACTCGCTCACCTCGTTTGCGACCCCCACAATCTCGCTCCAAGGAGAGGCCGCGTCGCCCAGGCGGATGTGCCGGCCCACGGGGTTTTGGCTAGCGAAGTATTTGTGCGCAAAAGCCGCGTCCACAATCACGACCGGCGCAGCATGCGAATTATCCGAGGCCGTAAACCCACGCCCGGCCAGCAGGGGCGTGCGGATCGTCTCAAGGTAGTTGGGACTCACGGCGTAGTAGCCGGCCGCCGGCCGTTCGTCCGGCGCCGGAGCGGGCTGGCCCTCGACCGCGAATCGCACCTCGCCGGGAAACGTGACCGGGAGGTCCGTGGTTACGGCTGCCGATTCCACTTGCGAGGAGGATTGCAGTTGGCGGAGCACCTCTTGAAAAAATGCTACCTGTTTTGAGGGCTGCTGATAGTCAGGACCACTGAGCGAAACGGTGGCGGTGAGGATGTTGCGGGGATTCATCCCCACACTCGAGCCCAGTTCTTCGATGAAACTCTTGACGAGGAGGCCAGCGCCCACCAGGAGGATGACCGAAAGAGCCAACTCGCCCGCAACGAGCAGGTTCTGGAGGCGATGCCTCTCGCGGCCGGCTGTCGTGGTCCGGGCGTTATCTTTGAGGCTGGCATTGAGGTCAGGGCGAGAAACCTGTAGCGCGGGGGCCAATCCGAAGATGAGGGCCGCCGCCACAGAGACTGCCAGCGTGAAAAGCAGCACTCGCCAGTCCATCGAGATGGTCTGCCCCATCTCAAAGGCGTATTCGTTCCAGTTCATTTTCGCGCGAATAAGCTGCGCGCCGAAGTACGCGAATAGCAGTCCCAAGCTGCCGCCCGTGAGTGACAGGAGCATACACTCCGAGAGAAGTTGCCGCGCCAGGCGCGCGCGTCCGGCGCCGAGGGCCGTACGAATGGCGAACTCACGCCGCCGGCCGGAGTTGCGCGCCAGAAGCAAATTGGCGAGGTTCGCGCAGGCAATGAGCAGCACAAAACCAACTGTCGCCATCAGAAACACCAGGGCGGTGCGCACGTTGGCGTCTTCGATGCTGTATCCCTGGAGCGACTTCACTCCGGCCCCCCATCCTTTGTTCGTCTCCGGGTGGCTGGCGGCGAGCCGGCCGGCAAGGGTGGCCATTTCGGCCTGGGCCTGCTCTTCGCTCACTCCCGGCCTCAGTCGCGCCATAACGGAGAGAGATCGCGTCTTGCGTCCTTCCGAACCCAATTGGCTGGGCGTGAATACCAGCGGCACCCAAACTTCCGCCGGAAATGACCAAAGCTGGAAACGACGCGGCACAATGCCAACTACGGTATAGGACTCGCCGTTCACTTTCACCGTCCGCCCCACCACCTGGGGGTCGGCAGCGAAACGCCGCTGCCACACCCGTTCGCTGAGCATCACCACGCGCGCGCGGCCGGCCTGGTCTTCCTTCACCGCAAAGGCTCGGCCCAGAATCGGTGCGACGCGCAAAACCGAGAAGTAGTCCGGCGAAACCTGGGCGCCGGGCAAGCGCTCTGGCTCGAAGTCGCCACTGAGCGTGAAGTCGTCAAAACTCGCGGCCGCCATGCCGGCAAACGACGTGCTCTGCGCACGCCAGTCGAGGAAATCCGGAGCCGAGACAGGCGACCGGTCCGCGGCCCAAACTCCCTCGGGGTTCTTGCTGCGCAACATCATCAAGCGATCAGGTTCCGGGACAGGCGGCTTGCGCAGCAGGATGGAGCTGACGAAACTGAAAATCGTCGTATTCACCCCAATTCCCAGCGCCAAAGTCAGCACTGCCACGGAAGTAAAGCCTGGCGTTTTGCGCAACACGCGCGAGGCGTAGCGAACATCTTGCCAGATGCTCGAAACCAAGCCGGTTCCGTCGCCTGCGCCAGGCACAATGGGGTCCTGCATTATCCGCTGCTCGACCTGCCGCAAGCCCCCCGCCAGCAAGTTCTCCTCGCTTAGTTCCTCGAGCGCCAAGCGATGGGCCTCTTCTCCTGTGGCCCCGCCGGCAACCAATGCTTGGTAGCGATCCTCCAGGTGCTGTGACAGTTCCTCGACAATTTCCGCCTCCCGGACGGGAGACAGGTTCAAGCCCGCCAACCGCTCATTTATTTCCTGACTCCACCTATGCATAGGTCATCCTTCGCACCAAGGGAGAGGGCTGTTTATCCACCCCGAATTCCGAAGTACGAAAAACCACCCGGCCCAGTTTCGTAATTCACTGTTCGTAATTCACAATTCAGAATTCCTCACGCATGTTCAATCTCAGTAATGCGCTTGATGGCTTCCACAAACACCTGCCAGCCGTGCCGCTGCGAAGCCAGAACTTTTCGCCCCTGGCGCGTCAGGCGGTAATACCGTCTTCGCCGCTGCCCGCTCTTCTCCACCCATCGGCCCTGCACCCAGCCGCGCTTTTCCAAGCGGTAGAGTAGCGGATAGAGCGAAGCCACGTAAAAGCGCAGCGTGCCGCCCGATCGCCGTTCGATGAGCTGGCTGATTTCGTAGCCGTGGCGCGGCCGAGCCTCAAGCAGGGACAGTATGAGTAACTCAGCACTGCCCTTTTTCCATTCGCGATCAGAGGGTTGTGATTCCATATATGGCATTTCCATATAATGGAGTGCCAGCCATAAAGTGTCAAGCTAATTCGGAAGGGGCTAGTGGCTGGTGTCCAGTGGTCTTGCTGCGACCGCCTCCCCTGGCTCGCCACGGCTCAGGGAACGACCGACTGTGGGCTACCCTCCCCCCAAAGGGGAAAGAGGGACGGGGGTGGGCGAGTTCGCCGCGGCACTCGCGATTCCAGATTTCAGACTCCAGATTTCAGAACACTCTAGATCTCAGATTCCAGACGGCGGTCACACATCTGCACCAGGAGTCGTCAATCAGCAACCGACAATCGACAATCGGAAATCGACACTCGGCAATCAGCAATCGCAATCCACTCAAGTCGTACGCGCGGCTATTGCTTCGCCGGAGCCGGTCTTCTGCAATCCCAACCGCCTTCTGCCTCCTGGCTTTTTGACCAATGGCCGCTCAGTTGGCCGTGCACCAGCTTGCCCGTCGCCGCATAACTTCCGTCCGGCAACTCGAGGTGGATTTCCAGAACCCCCTTCTTGTAGCTTGTGGAGGTCAGCGGGACCTCGCCGGAAGCGCTAACGAATTTGCCTGTCACTTCTTCCTTGTTCTGTTTAAGGTCCAGGCTAAACGGCACATCACCCTGGACGCTGCTATGCGCCACGCACTCCCAATGCCCAGCCAGGGGGCCCGACGCAGGCTCCTTTCCATTCGCAAAAGCTATATAAGCGGTCGCCGCAACCAGCAGTAAAACGCCAACTAGTGTCCAAGTACGTCTCATGGGTGCACTCCTTTGAAGGATTAACATCAACTCAAAGAAGTCCTTTATAGCACCAGTTGCGGGTCAAGTCACATTCATATGCGTGGCGCGGCCGAGCCTCCACCAGGGACAGTATCGGCAACTCGGCACTGCCCTTTTTCCAATGACGGTCAGAGGATGGCGGTTCAATATATGGCATAGCCATATGTTAAGCGTCGGCTCTGGTCCGTGTCAAGCCTATCTTCTTCGAGTCGGGCTGTCATCCTGGGTGAACCGGAATAGAAGCCCTTGATGTCCAGATCATAATGGCGTAACCTCGTTCTGCAGGACACATTCACTTGGCCGATGTATTGCTAAACGCCGCATCTATCCGCGGCCACCTTCCACACGCGCGTCCTCAGGGGCGCAGAAAGGAATGACCAATGTCCCTCCGCCCGATTAAGCGAATCGTCTTATCAAAGCCCACGCTGGAAGGCGCGGGCGTGCACTTGCGCCGTGCGTTCGGCTTCGGCAACACCACTGATTTCGATCCTTTTCTTCTCCTCGACGACTTCCGCAACGACGTCCCTGCGGACTACTTGGCGGGCTTCCCGTGGCATCCGCACCGCGGGATCGAAACCGTCACCTACGTCCTAGCCGGCACCGTCGAGCACGGCGATAGCATGGGAAACAGCGGCGTCATTGCCTCAGGCGATGTGCAGTGGATGACGGCCGGCAGCGGCATCATTCACCAGGAAATGCCCAAAGGGGACCATGCCGGCCGCATGCACGGCTTCCAACTGTGGGCGAACCTCCCCTCATCACTCAAAATGACTCCGCCTCGTTACCAGGAGGTGAAGTCGGGTGACATTCCAGAGATCAAAGATGACGACGGAACCGAAGTGCGCATCGTGTGTGGAGGCTTCTGGGGCAAGAAGGGCCCGGTGGATGGCATTGCTGCGGATCCCACTTACCTCGATGTTTCGGTACCTCCCGGCCGGAGAAAGCTCCTCCCCGTTGAAACCACGCGCCACGCCTTTGCTTACGTCTTCGCCGGCGCGGGAAAGTTCTGCAACGCCTCCGGCCCGCTGGCCGTTCCCACCGAACCGGTCGGCTGGCTGGACACAGCACCTCCGGCGGAGGCGGAGAACCGCTCCTTGGTGCTCTTCGACCGCGGGGACGAGGTGGTGGTGCAGGCTGGGGATGACGGGATCCGGTTTCTGTTGGTCTCCGGCAAGCCGCTCCAGGAGCCCGTGGCCTGGTATGGACCGATCGTGATGAACACGCAGGAGCAACTCCACGAGGCCTTCCAGGAACTGCGCGAGGGGACGTTCCTTAAGGGATGAGAGCGGGGTCGCGGGCCCCTTCATGTGATGTTCCGGCAAAATGTTTGTACCCTGGTACCTGGACGCAAGAACAGAACGTTTGAAAGATTCGACTAGTGTTGTCGTCCTCAGAGGGCGTGACCTTTTGAGTGACACCACAAAGAGGCGAGGGCGACATTGGAATGCGGCAGCGGAGCTTGCGGAGCTGCCGCACTCCAAGAGGATTTCATCAGACCTGCAATTTACGAAGGTACGGCACGCTGGCCTTCATCTTCCAGAGGTCCATCTCGACGAAGTAATTCTTGATGCCGCCGGTCTTCGCCGCGGCAAAGATTTTCTTCCAATCGAGGTCGTCCTGGCCCACCGGCACTTCCTTCCGGGTTTTCTTTGACCATCCCTGCACATGCATCGAAATGAAACGTCCCGGATATTTATTGAAATATTCAGCGGCGTCGTAACCCTCCGCGATGGTCGAAACCTGAAACTGGTACTTAACCAGCTTCGCATCCATCAGCTTAAACAGCAGGTCATACGTCCGTTGCCCGTCCACTTTCGTGAGCTCGAAGTCCTCGTTGTGAAGGGCCTGCTGGATTCCGGCCGCAGCGGCTTTCTCACCCATACGATTGTATTCCTCGGCCGCCCGCTTCACGTCATCCATGGTCGGATGCTCAGGCCCCCCGAGGCTGGCCACGAGCATCTGGGTAAGGCCGACTTCCTTCGCCCAGGCGATTCGGTCCTCCTGGTTCTTTCTCAGCTCATCCATGCCAAAGTGAGAGCTGACGCAAGTAAGGCCCGCGTCATTTATGATTTTCCGCAGTTCGCGCCCGGAGTATTTGGCGAGTCCGGCGAACCCGGAGTCGGAATAGCCAACCGGCGAGCAGAGCTCGATGGCTTGAAAGCCCGCCGCGTGAAGCTGCTTGATGGTGCCGGGAAAGTCCTTCGCGATCATATCTCTCACCGGCCATGTCTGACACCCAATCGGCAAACCAAGCGGATTGGCCCTAAGCAAATGCGCGTTTGCAGAGACGAGCCCCGCCACCACAGCGCTTGTCGAAGCCTTCTTGAAGAAATCCCTTCTCGAAATATTGGACATTCACACCTCCTTGCACGATGAATTTGAATAAAGCCTTTGACGTAGAGGCGGCTTTACGCCGCCACGTGGCGAGGTAAACTCGCCGCTACAACGTCAAACTGAGACACTGCGTATTACAAGCCACGGCATTATCTCACGATCAAAAAACTTTCACATCTTCTCTCGCCTGCGCTGTCCTAGTTTGAATGTAGCGCCGCCATCTTGGCGGCTCTTTGCCGGCTGGAAGCCGGCGCTACACCCGAAATTAGGACAGCACCCGCCTGCGCTACGAGCGGTGTGGCGCGCTACTCGGCCGGTGTAATTACAATGTTGCGAAACGCCACGCGTCCTTCCTCGCTGCCTTGCAGATAAATGGGGCCCGGCAATTCTTCATGGCTGTCGAGCGCTCCGCCCGTGATCCCTGGAATTTCTTTGCGGTCGATAATGGTCTTACCATTCTGGACAACCGTAACCGTGCGTCCGAGGAGGGTAATATCGTAGCTCTGCCATACCCCGGGCTTGCGTGGCTGCTCCGGCGTGGGGTCGAGAAACCCATAGATACCCCCGGTATGGTGGCTGGGCGGCTCCTGCACTGAGTCGGTTTCAATCTGCACCTCGTAACGGCCCCTCAGGTAGACACCGCTATTGGCTTTGGCCCCGCAGTTGAACTCGAGGTGCAACTTGAAATCTTCAAACTTGGCAGAGGTGATGATTTCAGGGCCGTGCCCATTGCTCACCAGAGTGCCGCCTTCGATTGTCCAAGTCTTCGCGCCTTTCGGATCGCTGAATTTCCAGCCGGTGAAATCCTTGCCATCGAACAAGGTGACGGGCGTGCCCCACTTCGGGGCGGCTGCCCGTTTCAGGCTTGGCGCCCGGTGGCCCGTCCAGGTCCAGGACATGCCGCCTGGGCCGCTGGCCGTACCCACGAGTTGGCTGCCAACCCGCTTGCCTTTGAACGTGGTGTCCTGCGCAAATCCCTCTTCTTCCTTGGGTGAGAGGAACTCGATCTCCCCCTCCTTGATTTCAACTTTTGCAAGCGGGGTTGCATGTTCCGAGACTCCCACCATCACCACCTTCGGCTGCCCTTGCTCCTCAGAAACCTCAATCCAAGAGGGAAGGACGGCGTGCGGTGTTTTTATGTTCAAATCCCAGCGTCCCAAGAACGGCTTGACTGCATCCGGCGCGTTCGCGGACGGGGCCGTCTGCAAGTTCATACCGTGATAGATGCCTAGAGGCAACAACAAAGTTAATAACAATAATTCATAGGTTAACTTATTTCTCATATGTGGCTCCTCGGTGTTCAGAAGATATCAACATTTCACGTTCCTTACGGCGCCGGCATGTTGCCGATCGTGCCGGGCGTTGGGTTCCAAATGCACGTGGTGATGGAAACCGCGGGCAGCGTGAGCGCCAGCGAGCGGCCTTGCCACTCCACGCGCACCTGGGCGGCGTTGGGGCGGCGGTTCATCAACTGCACCACCCAATGCCACCCTCCCTTGGGCTCAGGAGAGAGGAAGGCAAGCCCTTCGAGCGCCGGAAAATCGCCGGTCATCTGTGCCCGCACCGCACCCGGGCGCACGAACTTGCTGAAATGCGCCAAATAGTAATAGAGCCCGGTATAATACACCTTTTTGGTCTCACGGTTGATTATCACGACGGGATGCTGCGGGTTGGGATCCGGATCGCCATGAATGGGCGAAACCATCCAGGGCCCGCCATGCTGATCCAGGATCATATTCCAGTAGATCCATGCCGAGGCGCCCGCCCGGATGTCCGAGGCGATCATCTCACCCCAGAAAGCTCCATCGGCAAAGTCGTATTGAGGCACAGGAGTATTGGGCGGGGCGCCGGCGCCCCGGACGTAGCATACCTCCGTCATCCACAACGGAAGGTCAGGGTAAGCGTGGTGGAGTTCGGCGATCTTATCGAAGCTTTTTTGCTGGTTCCAGAAGTCGTAGCCATGATAGGGGAGCGCGGCTACATATTGCCGGGCTTCGGGATCATTTAGAACTGTGGGATAGTTGCTGGCGGCTACCCGCCGGAACGGGGCCTCACTCAGCATGATCTGGTTCTTCACGCCCGCCTTTTTGAAAAGCGGGCCGACGTGGTTCTTGAGCAGGTCACGAATCTCAGAGTAAGTAATCTTGGTATATCCACCCTCCGGGATCGCCGGCTCGTTAAACAAACTCAGGTAGTCGATAAACACGCCGTGCCGCTGGTACTCGTCGAGGAAGCGCAGGTAGTAGTGCGCGAGAGCGTCGTAGTATTTCGGATCGACGTCCTGGTGCTTCTCGACATCGATCAGCATCCAGTCGGGCGGGTAATCCATGGGCGATTGCAGCACGAATTTTCCGTATCTGCGGGCTCGCTTGATGTAAGTGATAGTCCCGTCCGGGCCGAGGTCGCGCTGGATCGAGAAATGCTTCAGAGCCACATCGCCGGGCGTGTCGTCGTAAGTGTAGTAGGGACCTGCCGACATGAAGTCTGTTCCCGCGATGGGAGTCTTCATGGCGGAAAAACCCGCGCCCTCGAGGGGATCAAAAAGCGATTTCAGGAGCGCCTCCTGCTCGACGGGAGGAAGATCCCTGAGGCAAACCATTCCTGCCTCCAGAAACGATGCCCCAAATCCCACCATGCGCTGGAGCATCACTGCCGTTTCGATGTTGTAAACCGGAATTCCAGTCGCTTGCTGGCGGCCGAAATGAAGCGGAGGCTTAACAGCCAAGCGGTCGCCTGCCTGCGACGACACAACAACCTTCACTTCCTGCCCGAGGAGGAACATCGGGCAGGGGCTGGCGAGGAGAACTGGAAGCAGGGCGCAGAGGGCTGCGCGTCGCGCACGTCGGCCGAGGCCGGTAGCGCCGGCGTCTCGCCGGCTGTTGCGCCTTTCAATGCTCGTGTTCATAAGCGCCAATGTCATATGCGGCCCCTTGCCGCCGGGGCACGCCGCCAAGACCACTCGCATTGGGAGACGTTCGTGCACTCGGGCTAAAGGATACCAGGGCGACGAACCTGTCAAAGAATAGGCTCTAGCCCTGGGTAGCGCGCGGCCGATGGCGGGTGGCGCGGCACGATCTTGAGTTCGAATACACATATAGGCTGTTTTGGGGTCCGATTGGCGTTCGTTTGTGCTCAAAAATGAGTTCGTTTTCAGCATTGTAAAAATCTAAGTCATTCATTTCAAATAACTTCTTGAGTTCGTTCCCTCTAAAAAACATCTCTTTCCGTTGGCACGGTGTATTTCGCCTGTCGCGTTGCGGATCGGTTTGATTCCTGTAGCGGCGGTCTCTGACCGCCGGTCTCTCAGGAAGTTCCGGCGCTCGGAGAGCGCCGCTACAGCAAGCTGACCCACTACAGCCGGTCGCGTCGCGGTCCTGGGTTTGGCGCCATGTTTTTCGTCGGTGCGCGCCGCGATGTTGAGTTCGATTTCGCGTAGGGGCTGTTTTTTTGCCACTCTTGAGGCCCGAATTGTGCTCGATTGCGCTCAAAAATGAGTTCGTTTTCAGCACCGGTCCTTCATTTTCAATAACTTACTGGCTTCGCTCGTCATAAACAACATCTTTTCCGTTGGCGCGGTGTTTGTCGCCGGTGCGCGTCTCGTTCTCTCCCCCTCGCCTCCGCCGTTGGCCTCCATGACTCCTCTTCCCATCACCAGCATTCTAGCCTATCGTAGGTCACGTGTCAAGTAAAAAGTGTGAGAAAAAATTGCAAGAGACAAAAGGTCATACGCCGGAGGCCAGGCACGGGACGCCAAGACGCAGCAGGTGCCGGGAGGGGGGCGGAAGAGACCCAAGATCATTAGCAGGTTTGTAGGGGCAACCCTTGTAGTTGCCCCAGGGCGGCCACAAGGGCCGCCCCTACAACACGATTTCTTCACAGGTCGCGGCGGGAATCCCTCAACCCCGCAGGGGTTCAATGTGAAGGCCTGATAGATCAGGGGGATAGCCTCAAGGCCTCCCTTCGGGATCGCAGACGGTAAGAAGCAACCGTCTGCGCCAGCCCGCCTCTCGAGTGCCGGAACCGGTTCACAGGATGAACCCAATTCCGAGTCGGCAGGCCGCGGAAAGCAGTGAACGCGTGGCTGAGTACTACAAGCCGGCAGGCTGCCCCCTATTCCTCCGATGCTTGGAAAAAATCTTCACTTCTATCTGGAGTCGGTCTAGGATTGTCCCGGTGTGGGAAACGGATCAGAACAGCCCAGGCTGTTGGGGACCTGAAACTGTTTTCTGGATGGGCTCGCCGAAGCGAAGTTCACTTGACTTGAGGTATTCTTCGACCGCTTCGCTAGCGATCCAGCGCCGATTGATTTCCTCGCAAACGGCGCCGGTTGTATTGGAGCCCGCAAACGGGTCAAGAACCAAGTCACCCGATTCTGTTAGCATCTTTATGAAGAATTTGGAGAGCAAGGCCGGAAACCGGGCGGGGTGAATTTTGATGTCTTCTTCCTTGCAGCGCAACGTGTAGACGTCGTTGGCGACATTGTTCCCCATGGCTAGCATCGTCTCCGGCAGGTCCGGAAAACATGCCTCGGTAACGTTGGAAGGTATTGAGCCCTCAGCGGAGGAGAGGTCACCGCGAGATTAATGCACTTGTCAGGAAGCTTGCGCAGCACCTCGAGGGAATCACCTAAGTAAGCGGCGCCAAGTTTCGTTTGGAAGTAAGGCCTTTGAGAAAGGAGTTCCGTCGGGTGCACATGTGCGGGCGCGCCGGTACCTGCCGCGTGTTGCGTGGTTTTCGGTGATGTGCCATTCGGCCGGCCAGTGTTCGACATCGTGCCACCCATGATACTACACACTTGGCAGTTGGTTGATCCTCCGGAAGTCCAATCCCCACCTGGTTGAAATATTCCAGCCGGTTTCGCTTCAGCCAAATGATCTGTGGACTGACAGGTTGGACGTTTGTCTCGAATGGTTCCGGCTCGGAAATCGGAGGAACGTGTTCGAGCTGCTCGGTAGACCAGATGCACCCAGCAAGCCTTGAGCCGCTGTAACAGGGCAGGCTGGCGCAAACGCCGGTCCTTGGGCCTGCGATCTCCCGAAGGGACACTCCGGCGTCGGCGCTCGCCAAGAATGACCCATTTGTGCTCAGCAAAACTGATCCACGCTGAGAACGGGATTTGGCTCAGTGCAAGCGCACGTCAGCATCATCATCCATGCCGAAGGCGTGTAACCCTCTGATCCTCCGAAGGCCACCGGCCTGCGGGACTGATGAAAACGCCAAGCGTGGCATTTGGCGCAGGGCAAAACAACTGTTTCTGTCATCCTCCTGTAGGCCACTTTTCGCGAGCAAACCGTGGTAATTTCTCGCGAGCGCGGAAGCACTCCGCAAGCAACCTCGTTCGGTCACGCTATTGGTGCGGCCGTACTCTCCGGTCGCACGCCGTTCTACCATCACCCACAGCCCGGGTCAACTGCAATTCATCACCAGCAGCACCTATCGTCGGGCGCCGGGCCGAACGCCGTTCGGCCCTACTGCCCGTCAACTAAAATTCATCACCGGCAGTACATGCATAACAGCCCGAGCAAGCGCGGCCTGGTCAGTTACCTAGGGGACTGGCCCATAGTCGCTAGCGTAAGCGCCACCTGGGTCCCGAAGGGACCCAATGGCATTAGCCGTAGGTGAAACCTACGGAATGCGCAAACACCCGAGAGTTAACCGACCCCGAAGGGGTCGAACGGTGGCGCATTCGACCCCTTCGGGGTCGGCAGGTGTCGAAGGGGATGGCTATTCATCCGTAGGTTCCACCTACGGCTAATGATCTTAATGCCCTTCGGGCATTCACGGTCTGTGCTTAAGCTAGCGCTCGTGGGGACTGGCCGAGGTCAAGTTGGAGGTTTTACTTCTTGCAGAATGCGCCAATCCTGCGCTTTGAGATTGGAAATTTGAGATTGGAGATTCGAGATTAGAGCTGCGCATGGTGCTTGTGGCGATTTGAGATCGGAGATTTGAGATTGGAACTGCGCATGGTGCTTGTGGCGATTTGAAATCTTGCTTTATTAGCAGGGATTTCCCGCCGCACGCAGGGCCGAACGGCGTTCGGCCCCGGGGCCAGCGCCGCTGGCCCCTACAAGCGCTGCGCTACCCATTAATAGAACTCCACGTCTTTCTCTGGGTAGTGGCGGCGGTTGCGCGTCCAGAGTTCCACCTTGTGGATAGCAACCGTTGCCGCGATCAGAGCATCGCCCAGCTCGAGGCGGTGGCTTTTGGAAAACTGGCGGAGATATTCTCCCGCCCGCCGTCCCACCTCGGCATCGATGGGAAGCGTGGTCAGGGAGTGAAAAAGCTCCTCAAGGGCCTTTTGCTCATGCGGCCGGACGCCCTGCCAGAGTTCTGCAAGGGTGACGGGCGAACAGAGGACCGCCGCGTCGCTACGGCTAAGTTCCTCCCAGCGGGCCAGGAGGGTGTGGTCCCGCCCCCGTGCGACCTCGATCAAAACATCGGAATCGATCAGGACGGCTTTCAAGACGCGAGTCTCCCCAGCCTCTTTCCTTTGCGCAACCGGCGCACGTAGGTCTCAGAATCGGGGAGGTCCTTTCGCTCCCGCCATATTCCCGCCCAATGTTGCATCGCCTCGCGGCGGCTCTCCGGCGAGTTCGCGTACCTGTCCCTCACCGCAACGCGGACCAGTTCGGATACCGAGGTGCCCGCTTGCCTCGCCTGAACCCGGAGAACGTTCCAGAGTTCATCGTCGATGTAAAGTTGAGTTCGCTTCATGATGTATACTATACATCATTTTCTCTCGGGGAGTACATGCATAACAACCCGGTCAAGCTCGGCCTGGTCAGTTCCCTAGGGGACTGGCCGAGGTCAAGTTGAGGTTTCACTTCTTGCAGGATGGGTCAGTCCTCCGCACGGACGGGCTGGGTTGAGCTGCGGATGGCGCCTGCGGTGATTTGAGATTGGAGATTGGAGATTTGAGCTGCGCATGGCGCCGGCGGCGATTTGAGATTGGGAATTTGAGATTTGAAGCTCCGACAGGTCCCTTCAGGAAATCGCAGACGGTAAAACGCGACCGTCTGCGCCGGCCCGCCGAAACTATCTAGCACGCGAAGACATAAAGTTCATGCTAAAATCCGGTTAGGAGGCAGGTATGGATTCCCGCTTCAGAGGGAGGTACACCAGTGAAAAAACTTACTGGATACCTAGTGACCCTCTAACCCAAACACCCATGAGCAGCGGGATAACCACAGGCCGGAGTGCTGGAAAGCCAGCTTTCTGATTGGCCCAGAAGAAAGGCCGAAAGTGTGTTGTGGGCGCGCGCTATGGCATGGATGGGGAGCCAGAGGCCAAGTCTGGCCCCCGCCTTCCTCTTAGCAACACATATTTAGGACACGACGATCTCGTTTGGGATGTTGATGGAGATGTTGTATAAGAGACCGTTAGAAGGAAAGGTCCCCCTATATACCGGGTACTGGCAATGGAGGCGCAAATGAGTGATCCGAAGTCGGAATTCCCTCTCCTTTCAGTTTCCATGGAAAAGCGCTATGGTTCGGCTTGGGCAGAGATCAACGCGCGACTAACGTCGCGCCAAAACGCTCTTCTAGCCTTCGCCACTGGGGGCGTAACAGCCGTGTCCGTATTGGCTGGAGTTGCGTTCAAACTGCCTGAAGAAAAGGTAGTATGGCAGGGAGCCCTCGAAGGACTGGCGGTCGGTCTGGTCGCCCTCACGTGGGCCGTTACACTGTTAATTAGGAATAACGACGCACTCATTGGGCTCCTTGGTGTCTTCTGCAAGACGCTTGAGCTTAGGGACGACCCGAATAATACAATTGGTTTACCTGCTTGGCACAACGACGAACAGGAGTGGATCTTGTTTGCTAGGAAGTATAGGCGGTATTCGGATGCCGCAGCGACCATCATCGCTTTTCTTGCTTCAGTCCCAGCCTTTGTTTTTGGCTACCACGAGCTAAAATTGAGGGCGTGGCCTAGCGCGATACTTTTTGGGGCCGGGGCACTTGGCGTCGTCGCAGCGATTTACCTATACTTTGGTTTCAAGCTTCGAAAGGAGATCGCCGAGAGAGTCAAGTTCAAGCAGCAGGAGAGCGGAAAATGGAAGATGGTTTATGAAAAGAACAAGACCCCCGGACACGTCTGAAACTCTTGATGACGCCCTCCGCCTGTCACTTTAGGCACGGAACGGATCGCTTCCAACAGTCTACACAAACGATCAACACACCATTAGGACACTACCAACGTGATCCCTTATTTGCGTTTCCGTTGCGCGTGGGCTCGCGCCGACGCCGGTGTTTTGAGGTGCGCGATCTCCCGAGGGGACACTCTAGAAGCAACCTCGTTCGGTCACGGTATCGGCGCGGCCCTACACTCCAGTCGTATGCCGTTCTACCATCACCTACAGCCCGGGCCAACTGCAATTCAACACCACCAGCAGCAATCGCCGGGCACCGCTTTTGCTCTCCGGCCCACCGCATACCATTCAGCCGACGCATTACGTTGACGGAGCCTGGGTTCCTTCGGCGTTCGGAAGAGTTGGTGCGGTGCTGAGCGGAATCTGAGGCTCTCTTCCAGAGGTTGCAACACCTGATGCAAAGCGTGACCTCTGAAAACAAAGCGAGGGTACAGCATAGCGTGCCAGGACAAGGGAACGGCAACTAGCATGATCGAATCGTCCCCACACACGCTCCCACAATTCCAATCGCCGGCCGCAAACCGTGCAGTGGTTTCTCATACCCGATCCCAATTTGCCCTGGAGCATCGCTAGCTTCAGGTTGTTTTCGCACCTCAGAGCCAGAAAGGTGCGCTGAGCTCCAACCGCAAAATCCCATCGGTAATATCGGCCAAAAGCGCCTGGAGGATTACCCCATTTGCGTGTGTCTTAGCAGTGTCCTAAATGTGAGTTGGTCGCTAGGCGGGCTGGCGCAGACGCCGGTGTTTGGGTCTGCGATCTCCCGAAGGGACACTCCGAAGCCGCCTCCTTCGGTCACGGTATTGGTGTGGTTATACTCTCCAGTCGTATGCCGCTCTACCATCACGTCCGACCCGGGCCAACCGCAATTCGTCACCGCCAGCACCTATCGTCAGGCGCCGCTTTTCCTCTCCGGCAGGACATGCGCGACAACCCGATCGAGCGCGGCCTGGTCAGTTCCCCGGGGGACTTGCCGTGGTCAAGTTGGGGGCTTTACTTCTTGCAGCATGCGTCAGTCCTGCGCTTTGAGATTGGAAATTTGAGATTGGAGATTTGAGACTTGAGCTGCGCGTGGCGCCTGTGGTGACTTGAGATTGGAGATTCGAGATTTGAGCTACGCATGGCGCCGACGGCGATTTGAGATTGGAAATTTGAGATTTGAGCCTCCGACAGGTCGCTTCGGGAGATCGCAGACGGTGAAAAGCGACCGTCTGCGCCAACCCGCCGTTTCGCCGCGCAAGATCATTGTAGCTCCGCCCCGTCCATCGGTCTCAACTTCCGGATGCCCCGATTGAACGCAGCCGCGCGATGCCGGCCTGCTCCTTCCATCGCTCGACGTTCACGCCCATGACGAGGAGCCACAGGCACAGGGCTGCTTCTCCAATCCCCGTAACCACGAAGTAAGGGAAGATACGGGCTTGTAACGCAGGGGCGAGAAAGAGCGCGAAACTGTTGATGAGGTAGCCCAAGCCCTCGATCGCCAGCAGCACGCCTAGAAATCGAGGAAGGAAGTTCGACCGGACGATCAGGTACGCCATCGCGAGGCAATCGAACCCGAAAAACACCAGGGAGATGGCAAAGCCATATTCAAAGAACTGGACCGACATGTACGCCGCAGCCTGCAACTGTTCGACGGTGAATGCGCTCAAGTAGTGCCCGCGCCCCAAAAAGACCAAAGGCGCGAAATGAGCGAGCAAGCTGACGCTCTCAATGGCCGTCGTCACAAGGTCGAAGAACACCATCAGCAGAGCGACGTTCCTGTTCACCACCCTGAACAAGTTATAGAAGATGAGCAGAATGGGCACATTGCAGAACGCGCAATAGAAGACCTCGACCGCAAAGCCCCACCGGTAGAGCATTTCGTGGGTCACGATGTTGTGCGCCGTAGCCGCGGCATCCCCATGCACGACCAGCCGGCCGCGGACCAAGATCTCGGCGAAAATGCCCCCGACGATGACGATCAAGTACAGGAACCCGGCGATCCTGGCCTGCACGCGCGGCGACGCTTCTCGAATCCGTTCCATCATTAATTCCCGGACGGGTAGGCGCCCCCCCGGTCTCCTCACCGGAGAGTATACGCTCGCGAATCGCTTGGCGGAAGCTGGCCGTAACTGGTTGCGCTTTCTCCCCGTCTCGGGCCGGCTCTCTCCTTCCACTGTGCAGGTGATTGAACGGGATCTGGATTTTCCGCTCACCTTCCTACAGTTTGTTCCCACTCATTGGAAGGTGCTGCGACACGAGTAAACTTCGCAATGGGTTGGCCGGACGTTTACTCAATCCTGAGCATGGGCCGGCTGGATTGAGCTGCCCAATCCAACAGGTTTCTTCGGGAGATCGCAACCCCAGACAGCACGGGTTTGTGCCAGACCGCAGTGATTTGAAATTGGAAATTTGAGATTTGAGCCGGCAGATTTCAGAAGCTTGACCGGAGGCGAGGGCCGGTGTATGGTTTTCTTGCCGATACGAACGAGGATGGGGGATTCAGACTTAATATGAGAGTTTCGCGTATAGCCGTACTATTGTGCCTGTTTTTCCCTAACTCGGCAGGCGCTCAGCAGCCGCTCTTCCGTGCGGTGGATATTAGTGTGGGCGCTGCAAACAGCGTTCAGCTTGCGGATGGCAAGCGCGCCACGGTGAAACTCCTCTCGATGGGCAAAGTTCGCGACAAGGCCCGTTCGGCGATTCGCGAGGCGCGCGTGGAAGTGGAAATTAATGGAATCCGCGGCGCCCTTTCCTGCGGGAATTATCAGCTTCCCGTGACTCTGGGCGGGGCGCAGGTGGACTGCCCCGTGACCAAAGCCTACTACCAGAATACCGACAGCGACCGCTGGGGATTGGTAAAAGACGCGCGCCTTCGCCTCTGGCCGGCGGGGTCGCCGTTCATGCCGCCGGGATCGATGCTCTATCCGGTTCGGCAGCGGTGGTTCGCCTCGCGAACTCAGATGGCGAACGAACCGACGTACGTGGATGGGGGGGCGAGCGCATCACTTCGAGCAAGATCTATTATCACTCGGGGCTCGATATTGGCGGGGCCGAGGGCATGGTGGATGTTATAGCCGCAACCGACGGGCTGGTGGTGGGTCTGGGAAAGGCAGTAATCGATAAAGAGAAAGACAACGCCGCAATCGACCGGGAGTTCAACGACACCATCTGGGTCGAAGATGCGCGGGGCTGGTACCATCGCTATACGCACCTTTACTCGTATGATCCGTCGGTCAAGCTGGGCGGACGGGTGGCGCAGGGACAGAAGATCGGCACGCTCGGGAAAGAAGGCGGGAGCGGAGGTTGGTCACACTTGCACTACGAGATCATCTGCCGGCAGCCCTCGGGCAAATGGGGAACTCAGGAGGGTTATGCCTTCCTGTGGGAAGCCTACCAACGGCAGTACAAGCCGCGCCTGATCGCCGTCGCGCGCCCTCACCAAGCCGTGCTAGTGGGAGAAAAGGCGACGTTGGACGGGTCGCGATCCTGGAGCCAGTCGCGCATTGCCCAATACGACTGGACCTTCAGCGATGGGAAGCAAGCGTCGGGGCCGAAGGTTGAAAAAGCTTACACGAAGTCGGGCACCTATAGTGAAATCCTGAAGGTCACCGACGAGCAGGGTCGCGTCGCTTACGACTTCGAGACCGTCAACGTGCTCGATCCGCAGCATCCCGAACAGGCGCCGCCGTCGATCCAGGCCGCGTACTCGCCCACCCTAGGCCTTGCAGCGGGGAAGCTTGTTACCTTCAAAGTGCGGACGTTCGGCACTACGGATGGCGAGGAACGGTGGAGGTTCGGCGACGGCGTGACCGACATAACCAAGTCCGACGGCAATGTCGACGAGCACGCCAAGAACGGATTCGCCGTCACCACGCACGCCTACGCAGCGCCGGGCGACTACATCGTCCGTGTGGAGCGCACCAATCGGCTGGGCCAGACGGCCATGGCGCATTTGTGGGTGCACGTGGACTAAGGATTGACGATTGATGATTGTCGATTGATGATTGTCGATTGAAAAAACGAAACCGCGGTTTGCCATTCTGAGCGAAGCGAAGAATCTGTGCAGTTGAAAAGCTTCGGAACTGCGGAGATTCTTCGCTTCGCTCAGAATGACAGACTCGCGAACTTACGATCCGCCGCCGAAAAATCAAACCAGAGGAGTTTAGTCATGTCAACCCGACGCACGTTTATCAAGCAAGCTTTGAGCAGTTCAGCCGCCGTGGCCACCTCCGGGCTCTTCCCATTCAACCGGGTGCTGGGAGCCAATGACCGCATTCGCATTGGCCTGATTGGCGGCGGTGACCGGGGCCAGGAGATTTTTCACGCCGCCATCAAGTGCCCGAATGTTGAAGCCGTGGCAGTGGCGGATGTTTACACTCGACGCCTCGAGGAAATGAAGGCCATCGTTCCTTCGATTCATACCTACAAGGATTTCCGCCAACTGCTCGACGATAAATCCATCGACGCGGTCTTAATCGCCACTCCCCAACACCAGCACGCTCTGAATTTTGTCCCCGCTATTCAGGCGGGTAAGGACGTTTACCAGGAAAAGACCATGGCGTTCAACCCCGACCACGCGCGGCGGATGAAGAAGGCCTACGAGGGGTCGGGCCGGGTGGTGCAGGTGGGAATTCAGGCTATCAGCACTCCGGGCTTCGGCACGATTCGGGAGATGGTCGCTGCAGATGAACTGGGCCTTATCACCGCCCTCCATACACATCACTATCGCAACGCTCCCTATGGCGGATGGACGCGCGAAATCCCCGCTGACTGCGACCCGCAGCACGTGGATTGGAAGGCCTTCCTGGGCGAGGCAACCCCGCATCCGTTCGACCCGCAGCGCTATATCAACTGGCGCTTTTTCTGGGACTACGATGGCTCAAACGTGTTTGAGAACATGGTCCATCAGGTAGGTTTTTGGTACAAGCTGATGGACTTCAAGATTCCCGAGAGCGTGACTATGACAGGCGCCAATCTGCTTTCGCCTAAAATGCAAGTCCCCGACACGATCGATGTTTCGATGCTGCAAGGGAAGATCCTCTTCACGTGGAATTCGATGTTCGGAAACAACTTTTATGGCGAAGGGCATGACTTGCTGTTGGGCAACAAAGGCACAGTGTCGCGGAACGAGGGCGACCAGGTGCGCTTTCAGCCGCAAGGCGGGGAGAGCCTGGGCGTCGATACCCTCTGCACCGTAACCCCCGAGGGCGGGCAGGAGCATGGGTACCGCGATGCCACTGCTGAGCATATGCAGAATTTCTTCGACTGTATGCGCAGCCGCAAGGAGCCGAGTTGCTCGTTCGAGATTGGTTACCGGGCGGCCATCGCGTGCCAGATGTCAATTACCTCTTACCACAAAAAGCGTGCCGTGCGGTGGGATGCGAAGACGGAAGACATTGTTTAGGATCGGGGGATCGGGTTTGATGAGTTCGGCCACACGCGGCTTTTGCAGCGTGGCGCGCAACTCGTCGACATGCGCCGCACAGGTCAGGAGCGTAAATCTTCCCTTCAGCCAAGCGCCAATGATAGCGGCAGGCTTGCCGGCCGGGGTGATTATGGCGGACACGATGATGTTGGTATCGATGACGACGCGCATCAGGCTTTGTCGGCCTTCTGTTTGGTGCGGCGTTCCGCACGGACTTCGCTGACGGCTTCGTCGACGATGCGCTGGATTTCATCCGGGTCAGCATCGGCGTTGCGCGCCCTGATGTCCTGAATGGTGCGCTGAAGCACGCGCCAGCGGACGGCATCCTCGATGAATTTCGAGAGATCGCCTTTCTTCATGCCTTGGGCGCCCAGGTACGTGCGCAGGGTGAGGTCCGTCTCTCTAGAGACCTTGATGTTCCAGCGGACAGCTTCTTGCTCCATGACGGCACCTATACACTTAGGTAGATAAACGCCTACACGTTTATTCTTGCCCGGAACAGGCCGGAAAGGAAAGCTGTTTCGGTGGTCATGGGATCGGCACATTCGCCGCGCACTGCTCTTTGTTCACCCGATCTCCCGAGAACCGGATACTTTGACGGAGGTTGAATGCACATTCTATTCCTGGTGGCGCTTCTGTCGCCAGGCATTACTCCTCAGAATTTGCGTTGCGAGTACCGTGTCGAGCCACGCGGGGTCGACGCCGGCTTGCCGCGTCTCAGTTGGACGCTAGAAAGCGCGCAGCGGGCGGAGCGGCAATCCGCCTATCAAATTCTGGTTGCTTCAACGCTTGCCAGGCTGGAGGCGAACGACGCCGACCTGTGGGACAGCGGCAAGGTGGCAAGCCGCGAGAGCATCAACATTCCCTATGCCGGCAAGCCGCTCGTCTCTTACCAGCGCTGCTACTGGAAAGTGCGGGTGTGGGACCAGGGAGGCAGTGCTTCAGATTGGAGTCCTGCGGCGAGCTGGTCAATGGGAATCTTGCAGCCGGAGGACTGGCACGCCGCGTGGATTGCTTGGAGCCGAACCGCGCTGAACTCGGGGCCGTTGCCCATGTTCCGGCGTGAGTTTACTGTGGCGCGCAAGGTAACCCGCGCCACTGCCTATATCTCCGGATTAGGGTTCTTCGAGTTGTATCTCAACGGCCGCAAGGTCGGCGACCACGTCTTGGAACCCGGCTGGACCAACTACCGCCGCACTAACCTGTACGCAACGTACGAGGTTGATGAGTTCCTGCGCCCGGGCGTCAACGCAGCCGGCGTAATCCTGGGGAATGGGATGTACAACGTGGCGGGCGGCCGCTACGTGAAGTTCACCGGCAGCATGGGGCGTCCAAAATTCATCCTCCTGCTTCGCATCGAGTACGACGACGGGACCACACAAAACATCACTTCCGACTACCGGTGGAAAGTGGCGCCTGGTCCCATCCGCTTCTCGTGCATTTACGGTGGCGAAGATTACGATGCGCGCGCCGAGCAGCCGGGATGGAATGAGACCGGCTTTAACGCCAAGGGCTGGGAAACGGTCGAAGTGGTTGACGATTCCACAGAACACCTGGTCTCGCAGGCGCAGCCTCCTATTAAGGTGATGGAGGTGTTTCATCCCATAAAGACCAGCGAGCCCGCCCCGGGAATTCACGTCTACGACCTTGGCCAGAACTTTGCCGGCTGGCCTCAGATCACCGTGCGTGGCAAGGCGGGGACATCGGTCCGTCTCACTCCGGGCGAATTGCTTGACCGAAAAGGCTACATCACCCAACGAAGCTCAGGAGGCCCGGAGTACTTCACCTACACCCTGAAAGGCGGCGATGAGGAAACATGGCATCCACGGTTCTCCTACTATGGCTTCCGCTACGTCCAAGTGGAAGGCGATGCCGAGGTAACCGGCCTCGAAGGCCAATTCCTCCACGCCGCGGCGCCCAAAGCGGGGGAGTTCTCCTGCTCAAACCCGCTCTTCAATCGCATTCATAAGCTGATCGACGCCGCGGTGCGCAGCAACCTTCAGAGCGTGGTCACCGACTGCCCGCACCGCGAAAAACTCGGCTGGCTCGAGGTGCCTTACCTCATGGCATCCAGCATTGGGTACGATTTCGACCTTTCGGCCTACTTTCCCAAGATCGTTCGCGACATGCGGGACTCACAGACCGTCGAGGGGCTAATTCCCGACACCGCGCCGGACTACGCGGTTCATGCAAATGGCTTTCGGGATTCACCGGAATGGGGCAGCGCCATGGTGATGATCCCCTGGTGGGCGTACCGCCAATATGGCGACCGGCGATTGTTGCTCGAGAGCCTGCCAGCCATGGAGCGCTACGTAGACTATTTGGGAAATAAGGCAAAGGATAATATCCTATCGTATGGATTGGGAGATTGGTACGACATCGGACCGGGCCGGCCGGGTGTTTCGAAACTCACCCCGCTGGGGGTGACAGCCACCGCCACCTATTATCAGGATCTGCGCGTGATCGAGCAGGCCTACGACAGGTTGGGACGGCAAGAGGAGGCTGAACGGTACGGGGCGCGGGCGGTAGCAGTAAAGGCAGCCTTCGATCGCAGCTTTTTCGACCCTAAGGCCGGCCAATACGCCACGGGCAGCCAGACGGCCCAGGCGATGCCCTTAGTGACCAGCTTGTGCTCCCCGGCGGAACGTGGGCGCGTGCTCGAGCACCTGGTGGATGACGTGATTCGGCGCGGCAATCAACAAACTGCCGGCGATATCGGCTATCACTACCTCGTGCGGGCGCTCATGGATGGCGGGCGCTCCGACCTGCTCTTCGCCATGACCAGCCGTAGGGGCCCTCCCAGTTACGGCGCCCAATTGGCCAAGGGCGCCACTGCGCTTACCGAGGCTTGGGACGCCGATCCCGAATCCTCGCAGAACCACTGCATGCTGGGCCACATCGAAGAGTGGTTTTACGCCGGTCTGGCCGGCGTGGAAGCGGATTCCGAACACATTAGCATCAAACCGCAAGTCGTCGGCGATCTGACTTGGGTAAAAGCCTGGCACGACACGGTGCGAGGCCGGGTGGAGAGCAATTGGAAAAAAGACGATGGGGGCTTCGAGTTGACCCTGCGAATTCCGGCTAATACTTCGGCCACGGTCTACCTGCCCGCACCATCGGCCGAGCACGTGACGGAGAGTGGCCGGCCCGTTTCGCAAGCGGAAGGCGTCCGCTTTCTGCGCCAGGAAGGCTCGTCGCTGGTGTTGGAAGTCGATTCCGGGCAGTACGCGTTCTACGTGCCGCGGCCTTGAGGTTACGTCATTGCCGCGAAGGCGGGAATCCATTGGCTTCTGGACCGATATTCAAACCGCGCTTCCGCGGGGCGAGGAAGGGGCCTAGAAAGGAGGGGCGCGAACTGGGAAGGAGGTCAGGCCCAGTCGCGCCCCCCCAGGGCGGCCGACTTAGAGGCTAAGGAGATAGTCTGCGGCGGTCGAGTTGGCAAAGCTTACGTTGCTGACACGCTGCCCAACTACGTTGGCGAAATATTGCAGAATGGAGGTCATGCTCAGGATTGCCTTGCTATCGCTCACTCCCAGCAGGTGCCGAACCGCAAGCGAAAGACTCTGGAAGCGGAAGTATAGAAGCAAGAAATGTTCCTCTTTGGAATAGCGTCGGTTCGCATTTTCGACGTGTTTGAGGAGATAAGTGAGCGCGAGGAAGTCACACTTGAGCATGCTCCGTAACTGGGAATAGTAGACCGGGGCGCCGAACTCCTCCAGCGACTTTCGCAAGGATGGAAACTCCAAACGGTTGGCGTGGGCGATGGATCGAAAGTATTCCTGGTCAAACTGCCGGCGCAGAATCTTCTGGCAGGTAACTTGGAAGTAGAAGAAGAACATCGCTGTGGAGAGAATCAAGATTATCGTCGCAGTAATCATGGCCTTTTACCTACCATTAGAATTTCGCGTGGCCTCGGTCGAAGCCGGAATCTCGCGCTGGAGAATCAGAACCGTGGACGGCTTCAAAATGAACGGTTGCATAAGGCGAAACCAAAAACCACATCACATCGTACACGATATTTATACACCACGTAAACCGTTTGTGCTATAGCACAATAGTACCGGGTTGGCGCGAGCGCGCGCCGCGACCCCGACGTAGGGCGGGCGTCACGCGCAACATTGGGCAATTGCTATACAGAGCGACATAAATTGTGGCACGGGCGTCCCGACCGTGATCACGGCCGGGACGGCCGTGCCACGAAGGGATGAGCAATTATTCAAGTCGCTCTGTATAGAACTCAATAAATCCAACGGTAGCATCCTCTCACTGGACGTTATCGACAAGGCGGGCAAAATCGGGAAGCTGGCGAAGAGGATCAAAGGGACCGCGAAGGGGTTTTAGAGAAAAACGAATAGGGATTAGGGAATAGGTATCAGGTATCAGGACAGAGGAAAGAGGCGCCCTGCCCCTGTAGGGCGAGCAGGATGCCCGCGGTCCATTGGGGTGCTACGAGAAGTTGGAGAGGGTGCGCATCGCTGCCAAGTCCTCTTCAAGTGGCGCCAAGGGGCTGTATTCGAGTGCTACGGAACCCTGAAAGCGGTCGCCAAGCTCATAAATAGCCTTGAACACATTGCGGTAATTGATCTCGCCGGTGCCCGGTTCGTGCCGTCCGGGAACATCCCCCACGTGAAAGTGTCCAATACGGTCTACGTTCATTCGGATATTCTCGATTAGATTACCTTCCATGATCTGAACATGATAAATATCGAACAAGAGCTTGACGTTCGGGCTGCCCACATGGTCCACCAGCGCAGCCCCGTCCCGCACCCGGTAGAGAAAGTAACCCGCGTGGTTGACGTAGGTATTCAGAATCTCGATGATGGCGGTCATGCCGTTCCTCTCCAGTAGTGGTGCGGCCTCGCGCAATGCTGCCACCGCGTTGGCCATCTGCTCGGAGCGCGGTATTCCTCCCAGCTCATTTCCCGTCAGAACCACTAATTGCTTGCAATCCATCTTCTTCGCCGCCTCGATCGAAGCCCCGAGTTCGCGCAGGAATCCCTGGCGTTCGCGGGGATTCACCAATCCGCAGCCGGGCGCCGTCACACCCTTGTTTGCCACCAGGCACGCGCAGAAGAGAGATGACTTGTTCTTTTCCGTCACGAAGGTTTCGAGGAGTTCGGGGTCGCGCCAGTCAAACATCTCGAAAGCGTCGTAGCCCAAGCTGCCGAGCAGTGCCATTGCTTGCGGCACGGGCATGCGGCCCAACATGCCCCAGGTAATCGAGAGTCGCAGGCCTCTCTTCCCCGCAAAGTTCGCGTGCGCAGCCGGCATCAGCGGTGTAAGCGAGAGAGCCCCGGCGGCCAAACCAAAAAACGAACGTCGGTCCATGGCGAGCCTCCAGTACAAAGTAGTGAGTGTGCGGGTGCTGATTATATGCGAACTTAAAATCGTGAACAATTAGCGTGAAGGGGCTCTCGAATGCTTGGACACGCAACATCCTCCTCTGGCGAGAGGGCCCCGATCGGAACTGGGGCCCCACAGTCAAGGTTAACGTGGCAGGAGTCTGAGGTGAAGGGAGTCTGTACTTGGGGAAAAACGCAGGGCGCACACCTATGAAGCGCTATGAACCGTGCGCCCCTAGAACACGTACAGGCTAGCCAAAGCTTGCAGCTTGGAGTCATGGCAAGAGTGTAGCGGCGTTTCAGACATTGTGTCTGTCTCCTTTTGCTCACTTTCCAGTCTTAATCGTCAACACAGATTCGGGACGCTGCCCCTCCAAGCTGCGGTGGCTTGACAGGCGCGGTGGAGGGCGAGAGAATGCCGGTTCGCCGCGGCACATTGCGCGCGAGGATGGGGACTGGGGGCTAGGGGCTGGGCACCGAAGGGGCCGACCGTGATTAGCCGCAGGATTGAACCTCAGACGGCCACCTGCATATCCTCACCCGCGTGCATCCTTCCTTACGCCTGACGGGTCTCGTCGGGGACACCAAGACGGGCGCGTCACTATGGAGAAGGCCGGAAACTGTTGGAGGAAGCGGGGATTGAATTCGACGAACGACATATGTTGTGATGCGAGTGGTAGTCCGGCCCCTTCAGGGCCGATGCGCTCTTTTCGCTTCCTTATCCGTGGGTTGCACCCACGGCTACTCACCGTTCGCCCCTTCGGGGCAATCCTTTCAAGGCTGATGTGGGATTTTCATTATCTTCCCGCAGGTTGCACTCACGGCCACTCGCGCGTTGCCGGTTCGGAGCAACCGGCGCGGCGCCACGCACCGCTCTTGAGCCTGGCCTTTTGCCTCATGCTTCTTCCTTGTGGCCTTTCCGCCCGAGGGTTGGCGCTCAAGCGTTACGAGTATTCCCTTCCCCGGATGGGGACGATCTTTCGCATCGACCTCTACTCTGCGGATGAAGCGACCGCCTCAAGAGCTGCGGAATCCGCCTTCGCCCGCGCCGAAGAACTCGAGCAGATCATGAGCGACTACCGCGAGGACAGCGAGCTCATGCGCCTGGCGCGCGAGGGGGCATCAGCGCCCTTCCCGGTAAGCGATGACCTCTACAACGTGCTCGCGAAATCCATCCAGATCTCGGAACTTTCGCGCGGCGCTTTTGATGTCACCGTTGGAACTCTGGTGGAGTTGTGGCGAAAAGCGCGCACCACAGGACGCTTCCCGGACGGTTCGGAATTGGCGAAGGCGAAAGCCTTAGTGGATTACCGAAATATAGAGCTCGACCCCGCGCGCCGGACTGTGTTCCTGAAACGCGCCGGCATGAAGCTGGACTTGGGCGCGATAGGCAAAGGCTACGCGGCGGACCAGATGTTGGCCCTCTTGCAGTCGCGCGGACTCCGCCAGGCCATGGTGGTGGCAGGAGGAGAAATGGCCGTGGGAGCGCCTCCTCCTGGTGAAACCGGGTGGAGGGTGGCGCTCGATACGCCCGACGTGGACACGGGGAGTCCGCCTTGCACGGTCGTGCTACACGATATTGCGGTTTCTACGTCGGGCGATTCCAAGCAGTTCGTAGAACTCAATGGCAAGCGCTATTCGCATGTCATCGATCCTTCCACGGGCCTCGGTCTGGAAGGCGCGGCGAGCACCACGGTGATCGCGAAGGAGGCGGCGACTACCGATGCTCTCGGGACGGCGCTCTCGATTATGCCCGTCGCCGACGGAATCCGCCTTGCTCAATCGCTGCCAGGCGTGGCGGTTTATATGGTGCGGCAGGCGGGGAATGGGTGGAAGAGGTACGTCTCTCGGGGTTTTCCGGCGGGGTGTCCTGGGCAATGAGGGAAGGACAAGTCAAAAGGCAAAACGCAAAAGGCAAAGGGCAAAAGTGGGGAACGAACAACAATGGTCGAGAAAAGGCGTGATCTGGCAGACCGTCTGTTAGAATATGGCGCGAGAATCATCCGACTGGTCGAGTCTTTGCCGAATACAGTTGTGGGGCGACGTGTGGCGGGCCAACTACTGCGAAGTGGCACCTCGGCGGGTGCGAACTACGAAGAGGCACAGGGAGCAGAATCCAAAGATGATTTTGTTCACAAACTACAGATTGCCCTTAAGGAGTTGCGAGAGTCCAATTACTGGCTACGCCTGCTCGTCAAGTCCGGCAAAATCTCGGCCGAGCGCATGAACGATCTCCTCGACGAATCAAACCAGCTACGCGCAATCCTTTCGAAATCAGTCGCTACAGCCAAAGGGAAAGCCAAGGAGGACGTGCTAGGACGGTGCTAGAACGGAAATGAAGGGGCGTAGAATGACAATTGATACCAACAAAATTCGTCGGAAAACAGATGAGGCCCTCACGCCCAAAGGCCCCGAACGTTTCACCATAGCAACCGTAGAAACGGGAGTGAAATACTGGATCGGCTATTTAGAAAAGGAAATCGAAAGAGAGGCCGGAATGGGCCACCGATGTGCATCTATTATGTTGCGCAGCGATTGTTCCGTCCTCACAAGATCTTTTGAAAGATCGGACCGACTACCGGGAGACAGTGATTGGGTCCCACCTAGGCAGCATTTCGGATATTACAGCAAGGAACAAATAGCCTACTATACCACGGCGAGTAATCTGGCTGAGGTACCGAGGAAAATCTACCAAGGCATTCATGACCATTTCACTAGGGCTGGGTTCTTGGTAAGCATACAGTATTTCGATCCCAATCCAATGGGTGACTGTCCGACAGAGCCCGCGATTTGTGTTGTCTGGTAGCGAAGAATGCTCAATTGGATGATGTTGACAAAAGCCGAGGCGAACGGGGCTGACGCATGCGGAGTGAGAGCGTCAATTGGGATTTGCGTTTTACCTTTTCATTTGTTCCCTGAGCCTTACTTTTGCCTTTTGCGCTTTGCGTTTTGCCTTTTGACTTGTTCGTCTGGTAAATAGAAACATGATTTCAGTTTTCAAGAAAGTCGGTAATCTCGGTTTCATTGGAATCGGCATTCTCCTGGGCTTCATAATTCTGTTGGGAGGCAAGGCGGGCGTCGATGCCACCTCGACGGACAAGTTCTGCGACCAGACCTGCCACGCGCATCCGGACGCTACCGAGACCTGGATCAAGTCAACGCATTTCACCACCAAGAGCGGGGTGGTGACGCATTGCATTGATTGCCACCTTCCGGCGTCGGGACTCGAGTATTACACCGAAAAGGCCCGTCTGGGCGCGCAGGATATCTATGGCAAGGCTTTCAAGGACCTGAGCAAAATTGATTGGCAATCCAAGCAGCACCTCGATCAGGCCCGCGATTTCACTTACGATTCCGCGTGCATTCGCTGTCACGCCAACCTCTTCAGCGCCGGACTTTCCAAGAAGGGCGTGGACGGGCACTTGCACTACCAGCGCTCCAAGAACAAAATGCGCTGCATTAACTGCCACCTGCACGCGGGACATTTCCGCGGGAAGAAGGCGGAGGAAGCCGGGGAGGAAGCCGAAGTTGAGGAACAAGGACTGGATGCGTCGTTTCCACCGAACCCGCAGGGCTTCCGGAATTACACCGAGACTATCCCGGACTCGGAAGTGAAAATCCGCATGGTGGCCATTCCCGGCGGATCGTTCCTGATGGGAAGTCCCGAGTCGGAAGCTTACCGGCGGCCGGATGAGGGTCCGGTGCACCGGGTGAAGCTGAGCCCGTTCTGGATGGAAAGGACGGAGGTGAGCTGGAGAGAATACGAGGTATACCTGCTCCAGCGAGGGAGCCGCAGCAGAAGTCGCGACAACCCAGGCTCCGGCAAACCCGATGCGGTGGCGGGGCCTACGCCGCCCTACGGCTCTCCGGACCAAGGCTGGGGAAGAGGCTCGCGTCCGGCGATTACCATGACGCATTACGCCGCCACCCAATATTGCGAATGGCTTTCCCAGATCACCGGAAAAAAGTTCCGTCTTCCCACCGAAGCGGAGTGGGAGTATGCTGCTCGCGCGGGTACAACTTCCGCTTACTTTTTCCCCGGCGACCCCAGCCAGTTCACACGGCATCGGTGGCTGAATCGGTTGCTGGGCGTGAAGACAGCGCCGCTCGGCGAATACGCTTGGTATTTGGAGGACAGCGCGAGCAAGACTTATCCGGCCGGCGGGACCAAAGCCAATCCCTGGGGCCTGGTCAACGTGTTGGGCAACGTGCGGGAATTCTGCTCGGATTGGTATGACCCCGAGGCATACGCGCACCAGGGCGATTCGGAGGTAGTTGATCCGCGCGGCCCGGCCTCGGGGCAGGAGCACGTTATCCGTGGAGGTTCGTATCGCTCCGATGCTGCCGACATGCGTTGCGCGGCGCGCGACCATACGCTGCACGACGAATGGCTGCTCACAGATCCGCAGGCCCCCAAAAGCGTTTGGTGGTATTCGGACTGCACAGACGTGGGATTCCGGGTGGTAAGGGAATACACTTCAAAGGAGAGATGACATGAGTGAAGAGGGGAAATTAGATCTTAATCGCCGGACTTTTATCGGTGCGATAGCGGTGGCGGGTGCGGGGGCGGTGCTGGCAAGTTGTGCCAAGTCCTATCCCACTTTGACTTTCGTGGATGTGGCCCCGGACGGCCCTCCGCTCAAGGCGGGCCTGATCGGCTGCGGAGAGCGAGGCACGGGCGCGGCCATGCAGTTTGTCAAGGCTGGGCCGAACCTGAAAATCGTGGCGCTGGCGGACGTCCTCAAAGACCACATGGACACTTGCCGCGGCACGCTGGCCAAGGAAGCTCAACAGCAGATCGCCGACGACCATTGTTTCCTCGGCTTTGATGCTTATAAGAAGCTGCTCGATTCGGATGTGGATATCGTATTGATGGCAACCCCGCCGCACTTCCGCCCTATCCATTTCGATGCTGCGGTGGAAGCCAAGAAACACTGCTTCATTGAGAAGCCCGTGGCCGTGGACGCGCCCGGCGTGCGCTCGATTCTGGCCACCGGCCAGAAAGCTGCGGCTTACAAGTTGTGCGTGGTGGCGGGCACCCAGCGGCGGCATGACCGCGCCTATCAGGAGACCTACAATCGAGTTTCTCACGGCGCCATCGGCACGATTGTGGGCGCCTGTTGCCGCTGGAACCAGGGCCAACTGTGGTACGCCCCGAAAAAGAAAGAATGGTCGGATATGGAAGCGATGATCCGGGATTGGGTGAACTGGGCGTGGCTTTCGGGTGACCATATCGTTGAGCAGCATGTGCACAATCTCGATGCTGTCCTCTGGTTCACGGGCATGAACCCCGCCAAGGCCGTCGGTGTGGGCGGGCGCGCGCGCCGCGTAACAGGTGACCAATTCGATTTCTTCTCCGTGCAATTCACCTATGAAAACGGAACACGCCTGGGAAGCATGTGCCGCCAAATTGACGGCTGCGTCGATGAGGTCTCCGAGTACGTGGTGGGGACGGAGGGCTACACGAATTGCAAGAACACCATATTCGACGCGACGGGGAAGGTGGTCTGGCAATACCAGGAGGCCGGAGCAGACCCGGGCAAGACGAAGTTCGATCCCTACGAGCAGGAGCATGTGGACTTCGTCACCGCCATCCGCAAGAGCCAACCCATTAACGAAGCCGAGCATGTCGCCCACGCCACCTTGACCGCCGTTATGGGGAGGACCTCAGCCTATACGGGGCAGGAGGTGACCTGGGAAGCGATCATGGATTCCAAAGAGCGCCTCGGTCCGACCGAATACGCCATGGGGCCGTTGCCCGGCATCAAGGCCGTCGTGCCGGTGCCCGGGAATGGGGAAGAAACTGCTAAGCACGTGCGTAGCTGAAAGCGAAGCCCTCAGCTCTGAGCTTTAAGCTCTCAGCTTACAGCAACCAGCTTCGCAGGCCGGACGGAGGATATAGTTTCGTCCGCGAGTCTCGCAACTCCCTAAAATCAATCCTCGTATGGGGCTTGCCCTACCCTTGATAGCAAGTGCGGGGGTAGGGCTTGCCCTACCCTTCGACAGCAGCGGGCAGGTTATGAGGGGACGGCAGGTCGTTCCCCTACTCGCTCTCGTCCTGCGTCGATGGCGTCTGTTGCCAACAACCAATGGAGCGTTACATAAGGCCAGTGGTATGATTGGTTAAGGGGGCTTTACAGATGAGAGAAGTAGCCATCATGGGCGCGGGAATGACCCCGTGCCGTTCGCGGTGGGTTGAAAAGACCTTTTGGGAATTGGCGCAGATGGCGGTGTCTGAGGCGGTGCGAGACGCCGGCATCCATGTGCAGGAAGTCGAAGCCGGGGTGGCCGGGATCTACAACGATATTTTTGAGTTCCAGGCGATCCCCGAGAGCGGCTTGCAAGGCATCGTAGGACTTCAGAACAAGCCATTGATGAGGGTCTCGAATGGCGGGGCGACCGGGGCTTACGCCATGCTGGCGGGTTACAACATGATCGCCAGCGGCCAGTACGACCTCATGCTGGTGTTCGGGGTTGAGAAGGCCCTCGATTGTTATGACTTCGAAGCCGAGAGCCCCACCCCGGCCGTGGTGCAGACCATCGGCTACTCGTGGGACCCGTGGTTCGAGCGGCCGCTGGGCGCCCACGCCTCCGAGAGCTACGCCGAAGTTATCCAGGCGTACATGGACGAATATCCGGGGGACCTGGCTCCCAGCGCGCGCGCCAAGATCGTCGAACTCTTCTGCGAGCACGCGCAGAGCAATCCCTACGCACAGCGATTGGGCGAGAAGGTGACCGCCGACCAGGTGCTTCACTCGCGGTACGTCGTTTATCCCATTCGCGCCCTCGAGACTTGTGTGTACACTGAGGGCGCCTGCGCCTTGATTTTTGCCTCCGGCGAAATGGCGCAGAAAATCAAGGAGCGAACGGGGCGAGAACCGATCTGGATCACGGGAGTAGGGGCCGCCAATGAGCCCTACTTCGTCGGGAATGACATCACTCGCTATAAGGTCCTGCACCGCATTTATTCGGATTTCCTGGCCACGCAAAAGGCACTGGAGCAGGCGCGGCTCACCATCAACGATATTCAAGTGATCGAGCTGCACGACGCTTTCATTCCCCAAGCGATGATCACGCTCGTGGAAATGGGCGTGGCGCCGCCGGGCCGCGGCAACGACCTTGTCGAGGAAGGGATTATCATGCCCGGCGGGAAACTCCTGGTGAATCCCTCGGGCGGACTGGTGTTCGGCGGACACTTCGTGGGCGGCTCCAATATGATGTCAGCCTGGAGCGTCATGCGGGAGTTGCGCGGGAAGAACCTCGAGCACGGCCTAGTCCACGGCACCGGCGCATCACTTTCGATGTATGGCGTGGCCATGGTGCTGGAAAGGAGAGCATGATTATGGCGAGGAGAAAGAAAGAGCCTGTGATCCCAACGGGAATGCTTCCCAAGGCAGGAATGACGGAAGTCAAAGCGGAAGGCGGTCGATATCTGCTGAGAAACGACGTCATGTTTACTGCCGTGCAACACACCCAGGGAGAGTTCTCTGCTTTCTTTCGTGCCCTTCGCGACGAGGGCAAAATCTTCGGCCACCGCTGCCCCCAATGCAAGCACCTGATCGTCCCGCCATTTATGAAGCGCTGCCCGGAGTGTGATTTCGTCGAGATGAAAAAAGAATACGTAAAGGACTTGGGCGTCATGGCCGCTAGTCCCGTAATCACGATCTTTGCCCCCAGCAGGTTCAAGGGGCGGGTGCCGTTTGGCACCGGACGGGTCTTTCTCGAGACAGCGGAGGGCAAGCTCAGTGACACCGCTATGTTAGTCAGGGTGCAAACCGCGCGGGGAACAATCCGGCCTGGGATCTATGCGAAAGGCACGCCCGTCAAAATCGGTTTCCGAGACGACAGAAAAGGCGGGATCGAAGACATCTTTGCGGTGCCTAGGTCCGAGCTTACGCCTGAGCAACAGTCGAGGAGTCCGTTGCTTGAAAGCGATATTGAGTGGGGAAGGCTCTCGGATCAAGAATTGGGCCCTGCCACCCCACAACTTCAAGCGGCCCTTCAGGAAACTAAAACCCATTTCCAAAAGCTCGCTGAGTTGGTCCCCCAAAGCGCGCGAGCGACTGCCAACCTTGCCCACTGGCATCGGCTCGTCAAGGTCCAAACGGGTGGCGGCAGTTTCAGTTTTGCTATCGAGAATGGGAAGTTGCATGTGCAGGATGAGGTTGGCGAGGAAGCGGATTTGATCTTGAGTCTCAAGGACCCGGGGGTGCTCCTTGCCTGGGTGCGCGACGCGACCGAAGGTCTAAAGGAAGGATTTGGGAGCCCGGCGTTAACCGATCTCGTGATGGAGGGAACGCTGGTGTTGAATAAACCTGAACTGGAAACCATTACGCGACTCGACCGCGTTCCTCGATCCCTGCGTCGAGACCAGGTCTTAAAAGGTTAAAGGGTAAGGGCTAAGGGCTGAGAGTTAGGAGTCAAGAATCAAAGGAAGTCCTTCACCCTTTATCCTTTACCCCTTATCCTTTACCCTTCATCCTTTACAGTTCATCCGCCTCAAACGCGGAGGTCCGCCCTACCCGCTCAGCGCATATTGTTACGCTCTTGGCCAGTGAGGGCTGCTTCTACCGGCGCTGAAAGCCCATTAGCTACCGCCCGATAATATAACGAAAAGGATCTATCTCTTCCCGCAGGATTCGCAGTTCTTCCTTTTCTGGAGGCTCTGTCTGCTTTACAGGGGGCGCCGCAAGGATTTCGAAGCCGGTGTTTTCTTGAACCTTGGCAAAGCTCACCCCGGGGTGGACACTCTCCACTTGCATGCGCTTTGACTCCTCATTAAAACTCATCACGGCGAGGTCCGAAATCACCCGGTATGGCCCGCACCCGGCAGGAAGGCCTGCTGCCTCACGCGCCCCCGGGCCAGACAGATAACCAGGCGAAGTAATAAAATCAAGCTTCTCAACGTAGCGCCGTCGCTGGTGCGGCATCACCACCAGGATTCGCCAGCAGAAGCTTGCCAAATCGTTGGCGCCCCCGCTGCCCGGCAAACGGGCCTTGGGCTTTAGGTAGTCACCGATCACGGTGGAGTTGAGGTTGCCGTAGGGGTCAATTTGCGCCCCGCTCAGGAAGGTATAATCCATCATCCCACGCTGGCAAGTCTCCATGATATCGGTCATACTGGTTACCATCAAAGCTCGACAGAAGCTGCGCGAATCCCCTACCGAAATCGGCATTGACGGCATCAGCGGCGCAACCCCCCCAGCTTCAAAAACAATCAATAGGTTCGGCGCATGGGTCTTCTGGGCCAGCACGGCCGCGGCCACCGGCGCGCCCGTTCCCACTGCGGCGGTGGAGCCATCCTCCAGCAGTCGCGACGCCACACAGATCATTAACTCCATTGCATTGTAGTCAGCCATATCTAGTCCGCCTGTGGCACCAGTAGCTCCAGAGCGCGCAGTTCTCTGATTCGGTTCATTCCGCCGCAGAGCCGCAAGTAACTTTCGAAGTCCGGTACGTCGAAGATGTACTTCTTCAGGAACTTGCTGAATTCAGCTTCATCCTTTTCAACCTCGAGCCATAGGCGCAAGTGCTCTTCGTCTGAAAAGTATTCGCCGGGCATGTTCCCTGGGTAAGACCCGAAAGGCACCTCGCAGACCGCATCCACGCAAAAAGCCGGGATAATGGTGGACTCGGGGTGACTACGGATTTCGTCATTACTCACCAGGTGTTCCACAGAAACAATCACACGCTTTGATGACCGGGCGATGTCAGCGTCAGCGACCGTGTTTCCCCGGATGCGGCAGTTGCCATAGCAATCCGCCTCGTGAACGTGAATAATTCCCACGTCCGGGTAGAGAGCCGGGAGAGCAACGAGTTTGCGGTGGCTGAAAGGACATTCGATCTCCTTGGCAGCGCTGAAACGGAAAGTGTCTGTACCCAACATTGTGTAAGAGGGAATAAAGGGAATTCCCGCAGCGGCGGCACGAAACCGGCAGGCCAGGGCGAAGTTTGTCCATTCACAAATCTCGACCTCACCGCTCTCGACTACCCGTCGAGCATGAGGGGATAAGCCCCGTGCCTCAAGCCCGATAACGTAGGCCAAGTCGAGGCGTGCAATGAGCCTCTCCCCGTGCATGTTCCCTGCGGCCACGACTTGAAAATCGTGCGTCGCAGTGTGACCCGCGAACCCTAAGTTCCGCCTCTGTTGTCTTAATATCTCATGCAGAATTGCCGTAGCGATGCGGTTGGTCCCAAAGCCTCCGGAGGCGACGTAATCGCCATCCTTCACAAATCTTGTCACTGCCTCCTGCACGGACATCAGCTTGTTCGTCAGTGCCCTATTCTTCTGCCGAAAAAAGGCTCGGGCGGCTTCGCTATCGGGGCTCATAAATAGCGGACCCGACCCATAGCTCCGCTCGCTCATGCTACCTCCTCAAGTGGCTTCTTGGCACAGATCGAACCTATTCTGCTACATTTTACTATAATAAGGTATAGGTGGAGGCTACAGATGGCGGCGCGCGGACTTCTAGAGGAAATCCTTCAGGACGACGATCTCATTTTGCTTGCCAAAGGAGTACGCGAGTTTGGTGAGCGCGAGCTTGTGCCATATCTTCGGAATTTGGGTAAGGAGGAGTTTCCGGACAAATTCCTTTCGCTCGCTGGCAGGAGCGGGTTCTTGGGCACGGCGATTCCTGCCGAATTCGGCGGCCACGGAGGAACCCTGGAAGAGTTTCTACCTATCATCGAGGGTATCGCAGCCTTTGACGGATCATTAGCCCTCACGCTTGCGGCTCACGAATCGCTTGCCACGACCCACGTCCTTCTGGGAAGCAGCGACGAACAAAAGAGGAGGTACCTCCCTGATTTGGCGGGGGGTAGGAAAATTGCCGCGTGGTGTCTCACTGAGCCCCAGGCCGGCAGCAACATCTTCTCTGACATGAGGACAAAACTTGCGAAGACACCGCAAGGTTGGACATTAAGCGGAGAGAAGACCTTTATCACGAATGGATGCCACGCCGATGTTTATGTTGTTTTGGCGCGGGCCATCAGCCAGGAGGGGCAAGACGAAGGCATTAGTGCCTGCATTCTGCAAAGAGAAGGCAATCAAAACGGCATCACTTCTATGCCCCTTCATAGCAAAATGGGCATGTGCCGCACAGACACTGCGGCGGTGAGATTCGATAATGTCCTTATTGGTGAGGACTCGATTCTCGGTCCAATCGGATGCGCTGGACAAGTTACACGACGCGTTCTTTTGCGGGGAAGAATTGGTGTGGCGGCGCTTGTTTTGGGCCTTGCCCGAGACTGTCTCGAGCGCGCCTCGGCCTACACGAAGACACGAATGATCGGCAAGGCACCGCTTTTCGAGCAGCAATTGACTCGGGCGAAGCTCTTCCGAATGGAAGAAGGCTTGTGGGCAGCTTGGCAAGCCGTGCGCGCCGCTGCCCAGTTAGCAGATCAGTCCAGGCCCTTCAAGGTGCAGGCGTGCATGGCTAAGGTGTTCGCTACGGAGACGGCACTGGGCATTGCCGACGAAGCGATCCAACTCCTCGGCGGCTATGGGTACATGGCGGATTACAAAGTCGAGCAGAATTATCGTGACGCACGGCTGTTGACCATTGGGGAGGGCGCTTCGGAGATTCTGCGCCTTGCCATCGCCAGGAACCTGGAAGCAGCGCGGCTTGGCGAAGAACCAATATCCGGGCTTGAGACTCTAGAGAGCGAGGCTGAAAAAGGGTCCGGATCCCTCTCCACCCTCTGGGGCGCATCTCTCAAGGCCCTTGGACTGGCGCGGAATTCATTCCAGATGGCCTTGGAACGAATGAATGCGGATGAATCTCATTCATCTCCGCGTTGTCAAACGACGGAGATTAAGATTGCAGACTTGGGCATCAAGTTATGGATAGCCGACCAAGTGACGCGGGCAGGTGCTCGGCTTGCGAGCCGCGGAACGGCTTCCGAAAAAGAAATGAGTCTGGGAAAGTCCTTTCTTGCGAAGGCTTCGCTCGAGGTTTGCCGCCTGGCCACGGAACTGCTTCTCGAGCGCGGGCTGACGTACGAGAAGCTTCCGAGCAACTATTCAGCAGTGCTTCAGATCACAGCGCGAGATCACTCTCAGTCTTCTCTGCCACTGGTTGCGGAACGGTCCTGATCGGCGCTCGTTGCGCTGGATTGTCCCATTTAATTGGAGGCAGCCTCGCCGCGCCGGGTTGTGCGATGACCGCGAGGGGTAACAGGGCTTGAGGGAGTAAATCGGGGTGAAATTTAACGGTAGTCCCGGTAAGTCTGGCTGTGGATGAGTCCCACGTTCACCTTCGGGCTTTTCCGGTTTTGGGGGAGCGAGCGGAAGTGCGATGGAGTGCGTGTTTGGGGGCGGGCCGCTCCGGCATCGCATCGCTTTGCCACCCATTTACCGTTCCCAAAACGCGCGTGAGGGTATCAAACAAGGCGTAGACCTTTTGATACTTGACACCATTGCTATCCACGAGCCGCAGACGAAAGCCGGGGAGGGTGCCTTCGTGCGTTACCAGAATCGGGAAGTACCCCTGGAGATCCCCTTCCCGGTATGCAATCGCATACGTCTGTTTTCGTTTCCACCAGGTGAGTACCCGGATGTGTGAAAAGTCGTAGTTCTCAGAGCCGGAGCGGTCCGCTACCAGATACTGCGGCACCGGGCGCCCATCATCGTCAATTGTATTGAGGACCAGCCAGGCGACGAGATTTACATCCTGCGTATAGGCGGAAATGTTCTTGGGGATATCGAGACCCACCAAGTGGCCAAGAATCCAGCCGGCGCGCGAACCGGAACGGACTAAGTACCAGGCTTCAATAGGGCTGGAGGGAATTGCAGGGACATCGGGCGTACTGTTTTCCGGCGGGCGTTGCACCATTCGCCGGTCAAGAATCGCCAACTCCTGGAACGGCTTCAATTGGGCCACGATAGCAGCCTTGCGGGATGGCTCGATATGAACGTTAACCATATCTGCGGCGTGCCCCGCAGCCTGCGCCGGCAGGTTTGACAGTTCGGTGAGAAGACGCTCATCTTCCGCATACGTAGCAGCGGTCATGAGCCCGTCTTTATCCACCCAGCCGTCCTGCCCGTCCAGAAGGCGCACGTGCGCCCACTGGCGAAAACGAGCTAACGCATAAACCCTGTCCCCGGATTTAAGGGTGGCGATTTGCATACGAATCTCGGCTGGGGTATCCCATACTGCCAACGAATCCGGCAGGATGTAGGCTGTTTCACGCACGGGTTGCATCGGAGAATAGGTGAGAAAATAGTTCATGAACGCCAGCACCGGCTCGCCGGCTTTGCTGTGTTTAGGAATGTAGAAAAGCAGATAATATGCGGCTGAGAGCAGCGTCACGAGCAATAGTACTAAGAACGGGATTCGGACTTTCATCTTTCGCAGTCGTGCTTAGGCCCGAGTTGAAGCGCGCGGAATACGAAGTCTGTGTTCAGAGCGTAACTTCGGTCCCAGTACGCAGCGCGTCCTCCACTCGTCGGGCCAAGCACACTTTTTCCTTTGGCGGTTAGTCACACACGAGGGTCCCTTCTGTATCTTAACATAGGCAGCGCATTTCCGGAGGGCTTGCAGAAAGGATGGAGTGGGTCAGCTTGAAGTAGAGGCGGATTAACGCCGCCATTTGGCGAGATAGACTCGCCGCCACACTGGCGTCGGGCGCCTCGCACCTCCCAGTGGCATCTTCCACAAATCTGTGCTTTACTAAGCGGTCTCGTTGGTTTCTCCGCAGCTATCGAGGCAGCTATGAGCGCTTCCCCGGAATTGACGTTATTGAAACCGAAGTACAGGGAGGCTAAAAATGGAACGTGTTTGCTTTTTATTGAAGGTGAGACCAGAGAGGCTGGCAGAGTATAAGGAACGTCACAAAGCGGTCTGGCCTGATATGCTGCAAGCTCTGCGCGAAACAGGTTGGCATAATTACTCGCTCTTTCTGCGAGAGGATGGGTTGCTAGTGGGATACTTTGAAACCCCAGACTTTCAGGCCGCCTTAGCGGGCATGGCAGCGCGCGAAGTCAATTTGCGCTGGCAGCGAGATATGGCGCCGTTTTTCGCGAACCTGGAAGGCCGTCGCCCCGACGAGGGCTTTCTGCGCTTGGAAGAGGTCTTTCATCTGGAGTAGGGGCGGCCCTTGTGGTCGCCCGTAGGGAACCAGCCGAAAGCAGTAGTGGCGGGTTTATCCCGCCAAATGGCGGCGTAAAGCCGCCTCTACGGTTGCAAGAACCAACCAAAGGAGAACGAGAACATGGCTGACGTTGATAATGTAAAAGAAACAAAGGAATTCTATTTGGATGTGCCCGCCAAGAACCAAGCCTTTTTCCTGAAGGGATCGGGAGCGCTGGACTGGGGAATGCAGAACCGGCTGGCGCGCATTTTTAGCCCCGCGAGTGGCCGCACCGTGATGCTCGCAATTGACCACGGTTACTTCCAGGGTCCCACGACGGGTCTGGAACGGGTAGATGTCAATATCCTCCCCTTGCTGCCTTACACGAATGCGCTGATGTTGACGCGCGGCATACTGCGGTCGATCGTTCCATCGTCATTCACTTCCGGCGTGGTGCTGAGGGCGAGCGGGGGACCCAGCATCCTCAAAGAGCTTTCGAACGAGCAGCTCGCGGTGGATATCGAAGATGCGGCGCGGCTCAACGTCTCAGCGCTGGCTGTACAGGTCTATATCGGCGGCGAGTTCGAAACCCAAACGGTGAACAACATGACCCGGCTGGTGGATGCCGGTTTGCGCTACGGGATTCCCATCCTGGGCGTAACTGCGGTGGGCAAAGCCATGGTGCGCGATGCCAAGTACTTTCGTTTGGCGTGCCGGATTTGCGCCGAACTAGGCGTTCAGTTCGTCAAGACCTACTATGTGGCCGAGGGTTTTGACACCGTAACGGCTTCCTGCCCCGTACCCGTCGTGATGGCAGGCGGGAAAAAACTGCCGGAACTTGACGCGCTCACCATGGCCTATCGCGCCGTCCGCGAGGGGGCGGCAGGCGTGGATATGGGCCGCAACATTTTCCAAGCCGACGCGCCTACCGCCATGATCCAAGCTGTGGGAAAGGTGGTCCATGAACTGATGAAGCCCGCGCAAGCCTTCGATCTGTACGAAACGCTGAGGCATGAAAAGAAAGAGGTCTTGGCAACGTAGCCTCATTGAGGAGAGCACATGACCCCTCCATCCGCTTTAGCTCTTCTGCGTGAGTCGTCACCCGTGGTGAGCGTAGGCATCCTGACGGCTGACCTTCTTTCGCTAGGTTCGGAGTTGGCTGTGCTTGAACGTAGCGGCGTCGGAGTAGTTCATGTCGACGTCATGGATGGCTGCTTTTGCCCCATGATGACGGTGGGCCCGCCACTGATTAAGGCCCTCAAGACTCCACTGCTGAAGGACGTTCACTTGATGATCGACGAGCCGCTGAATAAGGTGGCGGACTATGTTGCGGCCGGGGCGGACATCATCACGATTCATCCCGAGGCCTGCTCTCACGTTCACCGGGTACTTCAGCAGATGCGCATGATGAAGAACGCCAACAACCCCGAAAGAGGCTTGGTGCGCGGCATTGGGTTGAACCCCGGCACACCCCTCGAGATCCTCGAACCTCTGCTTGATGAGTTGGAGTTGATCTTGATCCTGGCGGTCAACCCGGGCTGGAGTGGGCAGAAACTCATTGGCTCAACACGAGGGCGAGTCGAGAATGTAAAGCGCATGATCGCCGGCTCGGGCCGCGAAATACTGCTTGGCGTCGATGGGGGGATAACACGGGACAACATCGCGGAAGTAGCCGCTCTCGGCGTGGACTTGATTGTGACCGGCAGTGCGGTGTTCGATGGCAAGGCGGCGGAGGCGAATGCCCGGGTTATGCTGGACGAGGTGAGACAAGGAGTCAGGAGACGGGAATCAGAAGTAAGGAATCAGTAATCAGTTGGGAATTGACACGTTATCTTAAGGATTCTCGCTAGAAGTGATGTAGAATGCAGTCTGGGCCGGTGGTGTAATGGGAACACAGCACCCCGTCAAGGTCGCAGATGCGGGTTCGAATCCCGTCCGGTCCACACCCCAGGCTAAGAGGACAGAAGTTAGGGGTGGTAGCACGACGGGGAGAAAAGACGGGGATAATCTCCCTGATTCTTTTACGAGCATTGGTCACGAGTATTCTTCGTGACAATTCCACATGCTTTTTGGACTTGACATTCGACTAGTAGGATGCTAGTAATGGTGTTGACCTTGACGGGGTGCTGTAGCACCCAAGTGAGATCAAAGGCCGGGTGCTCGTGGCGTCCGGCCTTTTTCCTTTTCGGGTGACTGCTCGGAAGCTGGTCTATCAATGTTGAGATTCAGGCGGTCCCGTTCATCACCTCCTCGGTCGAAAATCGCCAACTTGCCCGTCGGGGAGCACCTGCCATCGGTGGAATCAAGTCAGGGTTGTCGTTCGCACCTCCTGGCCCAGTGATTCGAGAACAATAATGAAAAGCCAATGGTCAGATGAAGACGCAAGCCTGTTTGTGGCCTTATACGCTCCAAAATGGGGTGAGGATTTGGCCCTGCGGACGTATTCCAGCCGTCTACTGGGCGCGGAGGAAAGCTTGGTCCTGCATGGCGGAGGCAACACCTCCGTCAAGGGCTATGCCACGAACGTTTTGGGCGAGCAGGTCCCCGCTCTTTACATAAAGGCCTCGGGTTGCAACCTGGCCGATATCGAGCCGGAGGGGCATCCGGCCGTGGACCTCGCGTTCCTCCAGAGACTCCGCGTGCTCGAGGACCTTTCCGACACCGCGATGGCGGATGAATTCCGTGCTCATCTATTCAATCCTCGCACTGCCACGCCTTCGATTGAAACCCTTGCTCACGCTTTCCTGCCCCACAAGTTCATCGATCACACGCATGCCGACGCCGTGCTGGCGCTGACGAATCAGGCCGAAGCGGCCATGCGGGTGCGTGAGGCTCTCGGCGAAGCGGTGATCATAGTCGACTATGTAAAACCAGGCTTCAAGCTGGCCAAGGCCGCGGCCGCTGCATACGAAGCCCAGCCCGCCTCAAAAGGCATGGTGTGGATGCGGCATGGGCTTGTCACCTGGGGAGCAACCGCGCGCGAATCGTATGAGGCCACGATCGAGCTGGTCAGCCGGGCCGAGCAGTACTTGGCCCAGCGCGCCACACGGCCGTTGATCGTGCGAGTTTCGACGCTGCCTTCCCTGGCTGAAAAGCGGCTGGTCGCCGTTGCCCCACTGGTGCGCGGCCTGCTCGCCGAACCCAGCGGGGACGCCGACCGGCCGTACCGTCGCGTCATCTTGCAGCCGTTGACTGATCAAAAGACTCTGAATTTCGTCGACTCAGACCGAGGCAAGCGAGTCGCCCTCTCGCCTCCTCTCACTTCCGACCACCTGATTCGCACCAAGGCGCTGCCCGTTTGGATCGATAGCCCGGCCTACGAGGACACTCTGCGCTTGCGCCAGCAACTCACCACCGCCCTTGAAGAGTACGCCGCTGCCTACAAGGCCTACGTCGCCAGGAACTCGGCGTACCTGCGCGAGGGATTGGCCACTTTCGACCCGCTGCCCCGCGTGCTTCTATTGCCAGGCTTGGGCGCCCTCTGTTCCGGCAGGAATGCTCGGGAAGCGTCTATCGCTCGCGATATCACGGCGCACACGCTGGCGGTGAAAGCCCGGATTGCGGCGATGGGAAGTTACGAGGGCCTCTCTGAAAGCCATCTTTTTGAAATGGAGTATCACACCCTTCAACACGCCAAGCTCGGAAAGCGCGATGAATTGCCGCTCGAGCGGGAAGTCGCAGTGATCACAGGGGCGGCGGGCGCCATCGGATCAGCGATTGCCCTGGGGCTGCTCGAAAATGGCTGCCATGTGGCGGTGACCGATCTCGCGGGGCCAGCCCTGGAAAACCTGGTCGCGGACCTGAAGGGGAGCTTTGGCGAACGCGTGCTGGGCGTGGCGATGGACGTGACCGACGCAGGTTCCATTGCCCAAGGGTTCGAAGCTATCATCAAGAACTGGGGCGGGGTGGATCTGGTCATCGTCAATGCCGGAATCGCGCTGGTGTCATCCTTAGCGGAGATGAAGCTCGAGGCATTTCAAAAACTCGAGAGGGTGAACACCGAGGGAACGCTTTTGACACTGGCGGAAGCAGGCCGGCACTTCAAATACCAGGGGACCGGAGGCGATATCGTCGCAGTTTCCACCAAGAATGTCTTTGCTCCAGGGGCTAAGTTCGGGGCCTATAGCGCCACTAAAGCCGCTTCCCATCAACTTGCCCGGATCGCCAGTCTCGAGATGGCCGAAATCGGCGTGCGCGTCAACATGGTCTCTCCGGATGCCGTGTTCTCCCACGGCACGCGCAGGTCAGGCTTGTGGGCGGAAGTCGGACCTGACCGCATGCGGGCGCGGGGCTTGGATGAGAAAGGGCTGGAGGAATACTATCAGAAGCGCAACCTCCTAAAAGCGCGCGTGACCGCGGAACACGTGGCTAACGCCGTCCTGTTTTTCGCCACGCGCCAGACGCCCACCACCGGCGCAACCATTCCAGTGGACGGAGGGCTGCCGGATTCGACGCCACGGTAGGGCGAAAGGCTAGAGTATAAAGGGTAAAGGCTAAAGGCCAGGCGAAGAACAAGTCAAAGTTCAAATCGCAAGAGGCAAATGGCAAAACGCAACGTCAAAAGGGGGCGTTGACGAACCGGTGGCTCTGCCCTTTATCCTTTACCCTCTTATCCTTTAGCCTTTAGCCTTCACCCTTTAACCTTTAGCCTTTCTGCCGTGCTACAATCCATTTGAATGCCTGACGCCCCTAAGTCGCCAACTCGCGTGATTGGAATTGATCCGGGGCTGAACGTAACCGGCTACGGCATTGTGGTTTGCTGCCCGGACGTGGTGAAGCTGGTCGAGGCAGGCGTGATCCGAATGCCGCGAAACGAGGGCGGGAATCTCCCGGAGCGGCTCGAGTCGCTCTTCGTCGAGTTGCGGCGAGTCATCGAGGAATTCAGCCCCGAGGCGATGTGCCTGGAAGAAGTTTACAGCCATGCGAGTTACCCTCGCACGGCGATTCTGATGGGGCACGCCCGCGGAGTGATCTGCCTTGCGGCGCGAATGGCAGGCATTCCGGTGTTGAGCTTCTCAGCCAAGCGCGTGAAGCAGTCCGTGACGGGCAACGGCAATGCGTCCAAGCTCCAGGTGCAGCGTGCGGTGCAGAACTACTTCTCGCTCCATCGTGTCCCCTATCCGCCTGACGTAGCCGACGCCTTGGCTGTAGCCATGTGCTACGTGAATGGGCGAGCGCGGTAGTGGGCAGTAGGCAGGTGGGCAGTCGGCGGCGGGCAGTAGACAGTGGCAGCACATTAGGCAGCACGCTGATAGCTGACGGCCGACAGCTTCGCTCGGCCGAAAACTCGTTTTAGAAGGAGCCAAGAATCTGATCGCCGAAATCACTGGCGAAGTTCTTTACGACCGCATCGAGCGACAATCTCTGTTGGTGCGCGTCGGCGCGCTCTGCTACGAGGTTCTGGTGCCCTCGGGGATTGCTGCGCGCCTGCGAAGCGCGCCGCCCGCCGAGCGCCGCAATCCCCTGACGTTCTACACCATCAACTACATCGACGGGGGCCTGGGCGGTGGTCACCTTACCCCAAGGCTGGTCGGGTTCCTCGACCCGCTCGACCGTGAATTCTTTGAAGCGTTCACCACCGTTCCCGGGGTGGGCTTCATGCGGGCGCTGAAATGCCTGGTGCGGCCGCTGAATGAAATTGCCTTGGCCATCGAGCGCGGGGACACGAATTTCCTTAAGCAGTTGCCCTTTATCGGCGCCAAGACGGCGGAGCGCATCGTGACGGAGTTGCGCGGCAAAATGGCCAAGTTTGCGTTGGCGCGAGTCGAAGAACCGCTTTCTGTGGAGCAGGAGTCAGGGGCCGAACTCAAGCAGGAAGCGCTCCAGGTGCTCGAGCAGTTGGAATACTCGAGGGCGGAAGCCCAGCGTATGGTGGACGAGATTTTCGCCCGGCACAAGAACCTGAAGACCACGGAAGATTTCTTGCGCCGGCTATTTGAACAGTTGCATCCTGGGAATTCTAACACCTGAAACCTGACACCTGAAACCCGCTCTTATGCCGCGAGAACGCCTGGTATCGCCGGACCTGATATCGAAAGAAGAGGAAAGCTTTAACCGCAGCCTTCGTCCGCCCACGCTAGAGGAATATGTGGGCCAGAAGAAGGTGGTGGAGAAACTCACGATCGCCTTGCAGGCCGCTCGACAGCGCAACGAAACCCTCGAACACGCCCTGTTTTACGGACCTCCGGGGCTGGGTAAAACTACTCTCGCTTACATTATCGCTAACTTCATGGGCTCGAAGATCACCACCACTTCCGGCCCAGCACTCGAGCGCACCGGCGACCTCATGGGTATTCTTACGAACCTCGCTGAGGGAGATATTCTGTTTATCGACGAAATCCATCGTCTGCCGGTCAACATCGAAGAGTTCCTCTACCCCGCCATGGAAGATTTCAAAGTAGATTTTGTGGTGGACAAAGGGATGTTCGCCAAGACCATCAATATTCCATTGAAGAAGTTCACATTGATCGGCGCCACCACGCGCGCGGGAAGCCTCTCCGCGCCTTTGCGCAACCGTTTCGGACTCTTCTACCACCTGGAGTTTTACGACGTCGACGAGCTCCGGCAAATCATTATGCGCTCGGCGCGCATCCTGGAAGCCCGCCTCGAGGACTCGGGAGCCACGGAGGTGGCGCGCCGGGCTCGAGGAACGCCGCGCATCGCCAACCGTTTGCTGCGCCGGGTGCGCGATTTCGCGGAAGTCAAGGCTACCGGCATCATAACTCCTCAAGTGGCTCGTGATGCCCTGAAACTGGAAGGGGTGGACGACGAGGGACTGGATGATCTCGACCGCAACTTCCTCTCCACGATCATTCGCGTTTACAATGGCGGGCCCGTCGGGGTCGAAGCGCTTTCCGCCACCCTCAATGAAGAAGTGGATACCCTTGTGGACATGGTGGAGCCTTACCTGCTTCAGCAGGGTTTTATCAGCCGCACCAAAGCGGGGCGCAAGGCCAATGAGCCGGCGTACAAACACTTGCATTTCAAACCCCCAGCCGGAAGCCCGCCATCATTGTTCGAATAGTCCGGGAGGAGTTTTGGGCGACCTGAAGAGCTGGACGCCAACACCGAAGGTCTTATCTCCCGCCAAACGGGTCTTTCTCTCCCTCGGCTCCAACCTCGGCGACCGCGTGGCCAACATCCGCAAAGCGCTGGAGCAATTGCCGGGAGCGGGAGTGGAGATCAGACGGGTGTCGTCGTATTATAAAACAGAGCCGGTGGATTTCCGGCCGCAAGCGTGGTTCGTGAATTGCGTGGCGGAAGCAGAGACACGTTTGATGCCCCTGCAACTCCTCAAAGCGGTGAAAATGGTGGAACGCGCTCTGGGGCGCCGCCCAGCGGCAGCCAAACGCCCGCGAGCCATCGATATCGATATATTGCTTTACGAGAGCGTGGTAGTGCGCTCGGCGGTTTTGAACATTCCGCATGAACGCATGGCACAGCGGCGATTCGTTCTACTTCCGCTTCGCGAGCTTGCCGGGAACCTCCGGCACCCCGTCAGCAAGCGGACAATCTATGAGATGCTGGCGGAAGCCGGCGACACGAGTCAGGTGGTGCGATTGAGCCTGTAGCGCGGGCGTCGCGCGCTACAGAGAAAGTTGAGGTGCGAGGTGGTAATGCCTTCCGCTTACAACGCGCCGCGCTTCATCGCCGTCGAAGGTCCTATGCGTGTGGGCAAGACCACCCTGGCGGATATTCTTGCCGAGCGCCTTCAGGCGGTGCGGATTTACGACCCTGAGGATAATCCCTTCCTGGAAGCGTTTTACAAGGATAAAGCTGGGGCCGGCTTCCAAGCCCAGTTCTACTTTCTTATGAAACGCTACAAGCAGCTTCGCGACCTGGACCTTGCCCCCAATCCACAGCGCGCGGTGGTGAGCGATTATATCTTTGAAAAAGACAAGATTTTCGCTTACCTCAACCTGAACGATACCGAACTCCAACTTTACGACCAGTATTACGCAATGTTGGCCGAACAGGTCCCTATCCCCGATTTGGTGATATACTTACAAGCGAAGCCGGAAACGCTTAAGAAGCGTATCGCGAAGAAGCAAGTACGGTTTGAAGACCGGATTTCGGACGAGTACCTAGCAGCAGTAGTAAATGCTTACGAGCACTTCTTCTTTCATTATAAGCGCAGTGACTTGCTGGTGATTGATACCTCCGAGATCGACTTTGTCGACCGGAGCGAGCATTTGCAGGAAGTCCTCCAGCGGCTAAGCCAGCCGGTCAAGGGCACGCAGTATTTTCTGCCGCTTGGATCCGCGCCAGCGGACTGAGACGGTCGTGAGTGGCAGGCGCCGTTGTAGCGGCGGTCTTTGACCGCCGGCCCTGAGTTCGCGAGGTGCTCCGGCACTCGGAGAGCGCCGCGACAGCAGACTTCGCGCCAAGATCGCTTGCTCGAGCGGGTTTGACCCTCTCTGTCCAGGCTAGTGGAGGCCCTCCCGGGTCTCCGGACGCTCCTCGCTGAGCGCCGGAACTCCCGCCCTGCGACAGAGAGGGTCTTTTTTGATTTTGGATTCTAGATTCTGGATTTTGTATTTTAGAATCTGAATCTCGGATTCTGGATTTCTAATTTTAGATTTGAGATTGAGAATCTGGACTGTCGACTTCTCAACTCTGGAGAAACGCCATGGACCACAACACTGAGGCCGTGAGCAAAGTCACTGTGCCCTGGATCCTCGAACGTAAACCGAAGGGCGAAAAAATCGCCTGCTTGACAGCCTACGACTACCCCACGGCGCGCTTGGTGGATGAGGCTGGAATTGACTTGATCCTGGTGGGCGATTCCCTGGGCCAGGTAGTTCTGGGCTACGACTCCACCATCCCGGTGACTGTGGAAGAGATGCTTCACCACCTGCGGGCGGTCCGTCGCGCCACCCGCCGCGCCCTGCTGGTTGTGGATCTGCCCTACGGCGCTTATCAAGTGAGCGATGAGAAAGCTGTGGAGGTTGCGATCCGGTACGTGAAAGAGGGGGGCGCCGAAGCGGTCAAATTTGAAGGCGGCAGAAAGCGCGCGCCCCTCATCCGGCGCTTGGTGGACGCGGAAGTGCCGGTGATGGCCCATATTGGCTTGACGCCCCAGTCCCTCCATGCCATGGGCGGGTACAGAGTACAGGGCAAAACCTGGGAGTCAGCCACTGAACTCCTGGCGGACGCCGAGGCCCTACAAGATGCGGGAGCATTTGCACTATGTCTGGAGGGCCTGCCCCGCGAATTGGCGGCCATCCTTACCCGGCGATTGACTATTCCCACCATCGGCATTGGCGCAGGCCCTGATTGTGACGGGCAGATACTGATCTTTCATGATTTGGCGGGGTTATGTTTCCTCCCGCGTACAAAGTTTGCCCGGCTTTACACTGATACTGCAACAACTGTGCGTCCGGCTTTGGCCCGGTTTCGGGAAGACGTCGTGAGCGGCCGCTTCCCTGACGACAGCGAGTCGTATCACTGGTCCGCCAGCCTGCGGGAGCAGTTCGAACGAAGCTATGTGGGCAAGTAGAGCGTCATGTCTACGCGTTGGATTTTCACTGTCGCTGAGATGATTGCGTACGCGACGGAAGTGCGCGCCCAGGCAAAGTCCGTCGCGCTTGTGCCCACCATGGGAGCTCTCCATGAGGGCCACCTCAGCCTTATCCGTCAAGCGAAAATACAATGCGATGTGGTGGTTGTTTCTATTTTTGTAAACCCCACCCAATTTGGTCCTACGGAAGATTTCGCGCGTTACCCTCGCAACCCGGAAAAGGACTTCGACCTTCTCGAGTCCGCGAAGGTTAATGCCGTCCTTGCGCCGCCCGTCGCGGAGGTCTTTCCTTCAGGTTTCTCGACATTCATTGATCCCGGCCCGATTGCTACCATTCTCGAGGGGGCCCAGCGGCCGGGGCATTTTCGGGGCGTCGCCACGGTGGTTTTGAGACTTTTCAATATCGTGAGGCCCGACGTAGCCTTCTTCGGCCAAAAAGATCTTCAGCAGGTGGTTATCATCCGTCGCCTTGTCGAGGATCTGAACTTGCCGGTGCGGATTGTGGTTTGTCCCATTGTCCGGGAAGCGGACGGCTTGGCGAGGAGCTCGCGGAATGTCTATTTGAGCGCGGAGGATCGGAAGGCGGCAGTGCTCCTTTCGCGCAGCTTGAAGCGCGCCGAGGCCATGGCTCAATCCGGTGAAGCTGATGCGCAGAACCTTGTGGAGGAAATGCGGAAGACTCTCGCTGCCGAGCCACGCCTCCAACTCGACTACGCCGCTATTGTGAACCCGGCCACGCTCGAACCGGTCACCCATGCGCTCCCCGGTTCGGTGGCGCTGGTGGCCGCACGGCTTGGTACGTTGCGCCTGATCGATAATCTGATTTTCGGCCCCCCAGGTTCATCTCCCGAGCTGAGGCTTCAGCTTGCTATGACGACTCAGAAAGCTGAAAAGGAGAGCAGTGCAGCCCCGCGTCCTGAGATCGATAGGTTGCGTCTAAAAATAGAGAATTGCCGGGACTGCGCGGCCGTTTCTTCCGTTTCCCTGCCGCCCCGAGAGTTCCTCTTCAAGTATTTGAAGCGCGACTATCCGGACCTCGCCTCCATTCGCGGTCTCGTGATCGGGGGTTGCGCTCCTATCGGCCCGGGCGGATCGCCCTATTGCAACCCGGAAGCTCCCAATCTCTTCTCCACCCGGCTGTATGAATTGCTTGGGGTGGGAAGCTTCGCGGAGTTCAAGGAGCGCTTCGCGCTCACTGACGCCGCCCGCTGCCACGCCATCGGGAACCGCGTCGATGAAAGAACGCTGGAATACTGCGCCAGGCATCTGCGCGAAGAATTGAAGCTCTTCCCAAACCTGCAGCTTATCGTCATCCTGGGAGACTATGCCTACCTGCAATTCCAGAGACATATTCTGGGCCGCGAGCGGGCGCGCATCAAACCCTTCGTGGAACTTTTGAAAACGGAAGGCCGGGCGCACGAAACAGTCCGGCTGCCCTGGTATGGCGAGCGCGACGTGCGCATCTTCTATTGCTATCACCCCACCTTTGAAAATAAGAAAAGCCCCTCCATTGCGTCGTATCTCGGGTAGCTGGTTCGGCTGGCGCACACAAGCACGAAAACTGCAGGGATTCTTCGGTCCCAAACGACGGGACCTCAGAATGACGGGAGTAACATCTCAGCGGCAGAAAATTGCCCGGCGGGCTGGACCTCGAAACGGTCCTTTTCCTCCCAGCGCGGCGTCGCCGCGTCACGTCTTCAGCGCCGCCAGGACCTCCTGGATGTGGCCGTCAACCTTCACTTTTGGAAAAACATGTGTTACTGTGCCATTACCGTCGATGATATATGTAGTTCTGACAATTCCCATCGACTTTTTCCCGTAAAGGTTTTTTTCCTGCCACACCCCATAAGCTTCCAGGGTTTGATGGCCAGTGTCTCCGGCCAGGGTAAAATTCAGCTTGTACTTGGTCTTGAACTTATCCAGCGCCTCGACACTGTCGCCGCTCATCCCCAGAACCCTTGCTCCCAGCTTGTCCAGTTCTCTCTTGGCGTCACGGAACTGGTTTGCCTCGCTGGTTCAACCCGGGGTGTCAGCCTTGGGAAAGAAAAAAAGAACTAACCGGTGTCCTTTGAAGTCCTTCAGGCTCACCTCGGCGCCTGATTCTGACGGCAATGAGAAATCCGGCGCCTTGTCACCCACGTTAAGCATAGGTTACTCCTCTCCTCGTAGACCCACTCTGAATGGATTCACAAACTCAACGCTCTCGATATCGCGGCCATGCTGAAAGTCTTCGCTGAGGACCTGTGCTATCTGATTCCCGTATACATCACAGTATACATCAACCCGCTTGGGAGCGCCAGAAACTACGGACGAAGCGGACAATTTCGGCAGTTGCTTGTCGACTTTACGACTGCGGAGATTCTTCGCTTCGCTCAGAATGACAGCGCACTGTAACCTCGAGATTCTTCGTTTCACGCAGAATCACCGCCGAACCGTTTTTCAAATGCCGATATTTGCCCCGCGAGGTCGTCATCGCGATGCGCCATTGTCAGCGTCTGACCATCCTCGGAGAGCGACCAGTGGTCCTTAAAACGAAGCTCGCGGCCAGGCGTATACACCCTGGACTCGATCACCAGTTCCGTTCCTTCCCACCGGGCGTGCGTCCGTACGGTGGCTTCCCCAACCGAGTTGGTGGTTTCCGCGCCGGTCTGATACGTGAAGGTCATCCGCTGTTCCGTGCCATGCGTGTCGGTGACGCGAATTTCCTGAATGAGCTGTGGTTCTCGATGTTCGAGCCTGACTACGATTCGCTTAGGCGCTGAGCCCCGCAGGATGCTTTTCGCAAAATTCATCTCCCACACACCTGTAAAATCCGGTCGTGTATCGGTAGTGATGTTTCCTCGCGTTTCCATGTCTCAATCCACCCTTAATCCTGCCCGTCCTTCCGAGCGAAGCGCAGAGTCTCTGCCCTCGTAACGTCGATAAGTAACTTCCGAGATTCTGCGCTTCGCTCGGAAGGACGGCGCGATGGGCAACGCCCTGGCCTTAGCCCAGCTCCTTCTTCAGGACCTCCTGCACCAACTGCGGATTTGCCTGGCCGCGCGTAGCCTTCATTACCTGGCCGACGAACCAGCCCAGTGTGGCGGTCTTGCCCTTTCGATACTGTTCTGTCTGCTTCGGGTTGGCGGCAATGATCTGGCGCGCCACGTCCGCGATCTTCTCAGCGTCCTGGATCTGTTCCAAGCTTTGATCGGAGATGATCTGGCTCGCCGTTTTACCCGTAGCGAACATTTCCACAAGGATTTCTTTCCCCATCTTGCCACTGATAGTCCCCTTGCTGATGGCGCTCAGCAATTCCGCCAGGTTCGGCGCGGAAATGGGCGACTCGATAATATCCTTGTTGGCTCCTTTCAGCAGGTAGAGAAGCTCCGTCAGCACCCAGTTCGCGGCCAGCTTCGGCTCCCCACAGGCTTTTGCAACTATTTCGAAGTAGTCGGCCAAAGCCCTCGAGGCAGTAAGGTGGGCGGCATCATAATCCGTCAAACTATAGTCACCGAGAAAGCGTTGCCGGCGGGCGTTCGGTAGTTCAGGCAGGGACCGCCGGACCGCATCTTTCCATTCTTCGGTGATCACCACGGGCAGCAGATCCGGCTCGGGAAAATATCGGTAGTCATGCGCAAACTCTTTCGAGCGCATTCCATAGGTCCGCTGCTCGCGGCTGTCCCACAGGCGGGTTTCCTGATGGATCGTTCCACCGTCTTCCACAATTTCAATCTGACGCTCGATCTCGTATTCGAGCGCCTTCTGAAGAAAGCGGAAGGAATTCAAATTCTTCACTTCCGTTTTGGTTCCGAAAGCCGAGGCCCCGGCCAGCCGCACGCTGACATTCGCATCGCAGCGCAGGCTGCCTTCTTCCATGTTGCAATTTGAAACCTCGAGGTAGAGCATCAGCGTCTTGAGTCGGGTGAGATAATCATACGCCTGTTCCGGGGTACGCAGGTCAGGCTCGCTGACAATCTCCACCAAGGGAACTCCCGAACGGTTCAAATCGATATAGGAATTGCGCTCCGAATCGGGAAATCCTTCGTGCAGCGACTTCCCGGCGTCCTCCTCGAGGTGTACGCGAGTAATCCCGACACGCTTTTGCTGCCCGTTTACCTCAATCTCGATCCAGCCATCCTGAGACAGAGGTTCGTCATACTGCGATATTTGGTAACCCTTGGGCAGATCAGGATAGAAATAGTTCTTACGGGCGAAGCGAGAACGCGCATTGATGGCGCAGTTCAGCGCCATGGCCGCCTTCATGGCCATCGTAACCGCCTCACGATTCAGCACGGGCAGCGCTCCGGGCAAACCAAGGCACACCGGACAGACGTTGCTATTGGGCGGGTCGCCGAAGTGCGTCGAACAAGAGCAAAAAATCTTGGACTTGGTCAGAAGCTGGACGTGCACCTCCAGACCAATTACGGCTTCATACTTGGCGCGAACTTCCGTGGCCACAGGCATACTCCCTCTCAAAACGTGTGTTTTCCCTCACCGGTAATTATACAGGTGTCGCGTCCTAGTGCAGCGCGTCTAACGCTTCCCCGGCGACCCACCACCCCCAACCCCTCCTCATTTGAGGAGGGGAGTTTGAGATTGCCCCCCCTTGAGGAAGGAAGGGGCGGGTGGAGCGGGGGGTCGCCCTAAATTCTTCTCGCGCCCCTCGGTCACCTGCTCCAGAGCGAATCTCTGCGCGCGGCGGATTCCTAACCTCCGGAAACGTCCAACTCGAAGCTCGTGTAGCCCTCCGCGTGCTTGCCCATCCGCAGGGGTCTTTCGACTCGCGAATTCGGGTTCGGGACCGCACAAAAAGTGGGTTTTTGGCCACTTTTTCGAGTTCGTTTTGCCTTTCTTGCACTCAAAAACCAGTTCGTTTCATGCACCTTAAAAACGCTAACCCCTTTAGTTGCAGTAGATGACTGAGTTCGTTCCCTCTATTTTAGTATCTTTTTTCCATTTCCGCGCCTTTTACCCCTGCCGGGTCCCATTGGCCTTCCCTTGTCGCCGCTTGCCAGCGCTCTCTTGCGACGACTCTGATAGGCTACCATAAGCCGGTTCTGATGTCAAGGGAAAAGTGCGGGGGACAAAAAGGCAGGCACCAGACGCCAGGTGGCAGGTGCCAGGTGCCAGGTTTCATTCCGAGCGGAGCGAGGAATCTCGCCCTGTGCGTCGGGTCTCAGGCAGCTTTCAGGTTTCAGGACCTACTGGGGAGCATCTGCTTTCTGCTATCTGCCCTTACGGCCGCTTCTCCCTGGCATACCGAACCATGGCGCGGAGGTTTTCAGGCGGCGTTGCAGGCGGCATTTCGCAGCCGGTGCCCACAATGTAAAACCGTCCGCAAGTTCTATGGCAACGTCCCGACGCTTCGTAGACCTGCTCCGGCGTTCCTTCCAGCATTTCCGCAATCGTCGCAACGTTGCCCAGAATCACGCGGTCCGGGCCCAAGGTGGCGCGAGCTCTCCGGAGGTTGGCCGGCGAATCGAGTTCGAAGATTTGGACCGGCAACTGTCGCATCTGCGGAATCAAGGGGTCGGTGTTACCGCACATGTGCAGGCGGACAACGACCTCCGGGTGCGCCTTGCGGATGGACTCCACCACGCGCATTTGCCGGGGAAGCAGAAACCGGCCATAGTAATGAGGCCCGATCATGCAGGCAGCCGCGTCGCTCATTCCAATCGTATCCGCGCCGGCCTGGATCTGTGCTTCCGCGTAGAGCATGGCAACTTCAGCATTGAAATCGAGCAAATCGTCTACAAAGACTGGATCGTCCAGGAAATCCGTCATAACGTGCGTAAGCCCGCGCAATTCACCCGCCAGCGCCAAAGGCCCTTCCACCCATCCCACAATCGATACTTCCCCATCGAACTCCCGGTGCATGATTTCGATCGCCTTGATCCTGTCGTGCATGCGTCCCCCGCCAAGCGGGTCCGGGATTCTGAAGGTCTTTAGCCGCGACTTATCAAGGAGTGCTGCCCTGTCCTCGCAAATCGCCGGCCCCTGGTCTTCGTACCAGTTGATGCTTCCTTCTCCCGCAATGTCGAACACTTCCCGCGCGGGATCAGAGCAAGTCAGCAAACAGTCAATCCCAAAATCCTGTACCACCTTGCTCTGCGCTTCGGCCATCCTCCTTCCATCCTTGGTGTACTCGATGTAGGGCATCCCGGCATATTTAGCGGCAAACATCATAATCACGGGTTGCACTGGCAAATGATCGACCGGCTTGCCCGCCACCAGGCCGCGAACTCTTTCCAAGGAACGCATATGAAGTCTCCCATGTCCAGTAGGTCGGAAGCCGAGTATACACCACACTGCACTTTTCAGCGGCGGTTCAACCGTCGTTGCACCGGCTCATCGTGGGAGATTAAGACCTTGTACGAAGCTCCCCAGCAGACACGTAGAAACTCCAGACGCTCTCCCTTCGGAAGCGAGCAAGAGCATTTGCGATGATTTGCGATGATGCGGTTGACGGCGTATCCCGCTGGTGCTACAAAATAAAAGGGGCTTAAGCGCGTGTGGCGCGGACCTGCTTTTTGGCTCTGCGGCTTTTGAGGTTCGGTATCTTTTCGTGGGAGGTGTTTCATGGACAGGCGAAACTTTCTGATGAAGGGTACCACAGCCGCTGCGGGCCTCGCGGCCTCGAACGAGATTTTCGGGCCGCTCGCCAAGGCGGATGAAACCGGTGCGTATCAAGAACCCATTCCGAAACGGAAGCTCGGTAAGACGGGCGAAGAGCTTTCCATCGTCGGGTTCGCCGGCATCGTGGTGATGAACAACAGCCAGTCATTCGCCAACAATATCGTCGCGGAGGCGGTGGACCGGGGCATCAATTACTTTGACGTGGCCCCGAGTTATGGCGATGCGCAGGCGCGCTTGGGGCCCGCGCTCGAACCTTACCGCAAGAACGTTTTCTTGGCGTGCAAGGAGGGTTCAGGGGGAGAAGAGGGCGATTGGACCAGGGACAGCGCCGCCAAGACACTGGACGAATCTCTACGGCAACTGCGCACGGACCATGTGGATTTGTACCAATTTCA
>Ga0326727_10001867_pt1 | contig 75385 bp, 58 predicted proteins | sample MB2enrmetagenome_FD_207643 | JGI IMG/M metagenome (GOLD analysis project Ga0326727, IMG submission 207643) | Lab enriched peat soil microbial communities from McLean, Ithaca, NY, United States - MB29MY | ecosystem: Environmental > Terrestrial > Soil > Wetlands > Peat | place: USA: New York... | reverse complement strand
CGAAGCGCCGCTTGTGGACGCCCAACCCGCCCAGGAGGCCGGCCCCTTCGTCGCCACCGAACCGGCGGACGAACTGCGGTACAAGCAACTGGTCCTGCTGCTCGCGGACGAGGTGGCTGCCGTCGAGAAGGAGTTCGAGTACGAGGAGAAATTGAACGAAGAGCGAGCGGCGATCGAGCGCGATGCCTGCCTGGCTCCGGCGGGCGAAGAGTGGCGGATGCTGCTGCGGCGGGAAGAGTCGCTGGACCGCGCGATTGATCGCAAGATTAAGTTGCTGCTGGTTCTGCGCAAGAGTGGCACAGGCACTCTTGCCTGTGCCGGTGTCAACACCGCAGGGGGCTTGGAGACAGGCAAGAGTGCCTGTCCCACTCCGGAAGAAACTGGCGCCGACGCACCTGTCTGTGCAGAAGAGAGCATGACAGCGGCCCTGGATGTAGAGGCGCCTCTTGTAGGCGCCCAAGCCCACGACGAGTGCGGCCCCGCGAATGAAGAGCCCTCTCCCGAGGGGAGAGGGTGTCAGGCTCCGGCGGTGTCATCAGTCCGTCAGTGGACGGAGTGAGGGGTTCTTCCCTCGCCGAGAGCCAAAGCGTCCGATAACCGCGCCGCGATTGCGGTGGGAGGGAGAGGCGCGACAAAATTCCGGCCGCCATGAGAGGAATCAGCAGCAGAATGTCCGTAGGAAACATAACTAGCCCATCGCCCGGCCCGCGCGCCTCGCGAAAGCGCCGTCGCGGCTCACCCGCTCCCCAGGGAGAGGGCTTCTTGACCGAGATTTTGTGCGGAGAGAACGAAAAAGCAAAGGCCGCGGCCCTGCTGCCTTATCGAGGCATTGGGGTTCTCGAGTGGGCTAGCCTTTGTTTTCATCAACATTCCCGGTTCGTTCGTTGGTTTTTGAATCCGCGCGCCGTAGGGGTAGGGCTTGCCCTACCCGTGTCGTGACGAGTGGAAACGCGGGGGGGACGGCAAGCCGTCCCCCTACGGCGGGATGGTAATTGACGATCGGGGCAGAGCACCTCCGGTTGCGGCCACAGCCCACGATGTACTACTATGTTCAGGTATATTCTCGGCGCGCGAAGATGCTCCGCCTGAGGACTCGCACTGACCGTAGCTCCCGGAATTTGAAATCTGGCTCCTGGGTGGGCTCAAGTGCTCAATAAGGAGACTTTTCTTTATGAAGTGCTGGTTTTGCGAACAAGAGGCAAGGGGAGTCTGTGCTGCTTGTGGCCGTGCCCTCTGTCATCAGCACGCACACATTCATGATGAGATGACGCTTGCCAAGTCCGATACGAGCACGGGTTACAGCACCTACTATAACGTCTACGGAGCGTTGAAATGCGGGGATTGTCGCTTGGAGTGGAAGTCCTTCGGGCCAGGCAAATAAGTGGCATTCGCCGAGGGTTTGGCAGAGCTGAAGCATCCTGATCGAGAGGCCACCGTGGACAAGATTCAGGAGGAACCGAAGCTGCTCCCTCGGGACAGTGCCTTGCCTGACGTGATCGCCGACGAAGCGGAATCCGGCGAGGAGCGGGACACCGCGGCACTTTACGCGCGCATGCGATTGGAAGATGAGGAAATCCCGGGCGGCGAGGAAGTAACAAAGGTGGTCCTGCTGCCTGTCAATCCCCACCTCCTCTATGTTTACTGGGAGTTTTCGGCTCGTGACCTGGAAGAAGTGGGCAGGGTGTTCAGCCGGCTTGGTCCGCGGGCTCGACCGGTGCTGAGGTTTTACGAGACCACTCAGGCGAGCTCTGACAGTTTGAATTCCGCGAGCTGTTTTGAGGTTGCCATTGCCCTGAGCGCCGGGAAATGGTATGTCCACCTGGAGCATCCTGCCAATTCCTACTGTCTCGATCTAGGGCTCTACTTGGGTCAAGGTTCGTTCCGTTTGCTGGCGCGGTCCAACGTTACGGAGATGCCCAAGGCTTGCCCGTCGGACAAAACCGAAGAGCGCTATCTCCGTGTCGATGGCGACCACTCCCCAGCAGAGGTGGCTGCCCCTCCGGCAGAGGCCAGGAGCGCCTCGCAAAGCGCTCCTTCGGAGCACGTGACGCAGGCCCCGCCGAGGCGATTGCTGAGATTGGGAGAGGCTTTGCGAACCGCGCCGGCCGGCGCTGAACAGCGCGGCCCGGAAGTGAACGGGCCGGAGCACCGGGGCGCTTCGGGACCTGTCCCTGAGTCCGCCGGGGATCCAGGCGAGGAATCGAAGTTGGCTGCACATCCGAGCGCCTTCCACAGCCGCCCGCTCTATGACGAGTCCGGGGACGACGGCGGGATTGACCGAGAACTCGAGCGGACGAGGTTATCACGCGGCGCGCCGGACGAAGAGACGCAACGGCGACTCGCCGAGTTTCACCGGCAGCGAAGCTGGGACTCGGCCTGGTGGCCGCCGGGAGTGGAAGACAGGGAAGAATCCCAAGCCGCAGCGGAGTTGCGCGCCGACCTCACCGATTTGAGCGAAAGAAGCTTTCGCGCGGGTCTGTCGTCGGGGCAGAAGTCGTCGTAAGGGGACAAGAGTTGGCCTACTTTCCACTCGTGAGAAGCCGTGAAAGAATCGTCTGTCATTCTGAGCGAAGCGAAGAATCTGCATTTATCTCTTTGAGAACAAAACAAATGCAGATTCTTCGCTTCGCTCAGAATGACAGGGCTTGGTGATTTTTTCACACCTTCTCGAATGTGGGGCTACCGACGTAGTACGGGGATTCTACAAGCAAGGAAATGTCAAAGGGTTATCTCAGCATCATCTTTCACGCCCACCTGCCGTTCGTCCGGCATCCCGAGCATCAGGACTCACTCGAGGAGAACTGGCTACATGAAGCCCTGACGGAAGTCTATCTTCCTTTGCTCTCTGTTCTCGAGGGCCTCGTCGAGGACGGGGTGGATTTTCGCCTGACGTTCTCCTTTACGCCAACCCTCCTCTCGATGCTTCTCGATCCGTTTCTGCAATCTCGTTATTTGCAGCGCTTCGATCGCCTGATTGCGCTCGCTGAAAAGGAGACGGAGCGAACGGCTCAGGAGCCGGAATTCCACCGCTTGGCTCAACTGTATCATCAGCGCTTCCTCAGCCTTCGAGATGCTTTCGCTGACCGCTATGGCCGCAATCTGGTGGAGGCTTTCCGGAAGTTTCAAGAGCTGGGAAAGATAGAGATCTTGGGCAGCGCCGCCACTCATGCCTATCTGCCCTTGCTGTCGCTGAATCCCTCCGCAGTGCGAGCGCAGATCCAAACGGGAATCGCCTATGGCGAGCAGGTGTTCGGTCGAAAGCCTGAGGGTTTCTGGCTGCCCGAATGCGGTTATTTTCCGGATGTGGGCCGAATGCTGAGCGAGGAAGGCATCCGTTTCACCATCCTGGAAACCCACGGCGTCACGCGCGCCGAGCCTCGGCCGAAGCAGGGTGTGTACGCGCCGATTTACTCTCCCTCGGGGCTGGCGGTCTTCGGGCGCGATCCGGAATCGTCGCGCCAAGTCTGGAGTTCTGTAGAAGGATATCCCGGAGATTACGACTATCGGGAGTTCTACCGCGACATCGCCTACGACCTCGACCTCGACTATCTGCGCCCGTACATTCATCGGGATGGCATTCGACTCGATACGGGGATCAAGTACTATCGTGTCACGGGAACGACCAACCACAAGGAGCTCTACGATCCGGAGCGGGCGGAAAACAAGGCTGAGATCCACGCCGGCAATTTCCTCTTGAACCGCCAGAGGCAGGTTGACTATCTGGCTTCGGTCATGGACCGAAAGCCGTTGATTGTGGCTCCTTACGACGCGGAACTGTTCGGCCACTGGTGGTATGAGGGGCCGGCTTGGGTGAATCACTTGGTACGCAAGATCGCGAGCGGCCAGGGATCCCTGCGCCTGATAACCCTTTCCGAATACCTCGAGGAATACCCGATCAACCAGGTCGCAGCACCGGCCATCTCAAGCTGGGGGTACGAAGGTTTCAACGACGTGTGGCTGAACGGCAGCAATGACTGGATCTACCCTCATTTGCACCGGGCCGCTCGGCTCATGGAGAAACTATCGGACGAGCAGCGTCGCCCCGGGCCGCTAGCCGAGCGTGCGCTGGCGCAGGCCAGAAGGGAACTGTTCCTGGCCCAGGCCAGCGACTGGGCGTTCATGATTAATTCCGGGGCCATGACGGAATACGCGACACGAAGAACCAAGCGGCATCTTTCTCGCTTCTTTCGGCTTGGCGAACAAATCCAAAACGATGCCATTGATGAGAGCCAGCTCCAGGGTTGGGAGGTGCAAGACAATATCTTCTCCTCACTCTTCTGAGAACGTGTAGGGGTAGGGCTTGCCCTACCCCGTCGATTAGGGGACGGCAAGCCGTCCCCCTACAAGACTGCGATGAAAACGTCACACAAACTCCTCGAGCATTTCCCCGTCGTCGTATCGCTTCCCTTGCAGTGGGGAGATCAGGACGCCCTCGGCCACGTCAACAACGTCGTCTACTTTCGCTGGGCCGAGAGCGCACGAATCGCTTATTCGACCCAAGCCAACGCCTGGGACGGGTCGGCAATTGTGGAGGCGGGGCCGATCCTGGCGGCGATCTCCTGCGATTTCCGTTTTCCACTCACCTACCCGGACACCATCGAGGTCGGCGCCAGCATAACCGCGCTCGGCAATAGCAGCTTCAAAATGGCGCACCGCATCGTGAGTTCCGGACGCGGAATCGTGGCGGCAGACCTTGACTCGACCCTGGTCTGGATCGACTACCGCAGCGGCAAGTCCGTCACCTTGCCGGCCCAATTGCGTGAGGCCATCGAGAAACTGGAAGGCAATCGGCTCCCCGTGCTTACCAGGAAGCGAGCCTAGCGCGCGTTAACGAAAGCCGCGTTATCTTGCCGTGCGCCGGGAAGGGCGGGGCTTCAGCCCCGCCAGGGAGAACGGCTTATCATTGGGGGCTTTAGCCCCTGAAGCTGAGTGGTTTCAGGGCCTAAAGGCCCAACCATTGGCGCTTCCGGAATCGGCGGGGCTGAAGCCCCGCCCTTCCAGAGTGCCACGTTGTGACGACGAATTGCGTCATAGAGTACAACCGCGGACCTGGGAACTCGTGCGGATCACATGCCCGCCCTTGTCGGGAAGGGAACCGCTTCGGCCCGGAAAGTAACGGGCCACAATCTCGGCCGGCCCCAGGTCTTCGATCTCGCCGAATCCCAGGGCCGCTAATTTGGGGTGGAGTCTCTCAGCCTCAAAGTAAGTGACCCAGGCTTCCCCCAGGTCGGCTACGCGCCGAGCCCGTCGGTCGTGGTGGGCCCGCCCTTCCGGCGTCAAGGATGCCGGGGGATCGCTGTAGTCGAACACGACATGCGCGCCGTTGGGCAGGCCGGCGACAAAGGCCAGGGTGGACCATACGGCTTCTTCCTTCAGGTAGGGGACCACTCCAAGCCAGGTGAAGAACGTCTGCTGCGTGCGATCAAAACCGGCCGCAGCCAAACGTTCCGCGGGAGTTTCGTGCTCGAAATCAACCGGGACATAAGCCAACCACCCGGGCGCCGGAATAGCTGCATCTCGCAGGAGTTCTTGTTTCCAGGCCTGGGTGGCGGGATGGTCGACTTCGAAGATGCGCAAGCGCTCGCCGAACGGATTGCGGTATGCATAGGTGTCAAGTCCCGCTCCGAGCACCACCGCCTGGCGGACACCGTTCTCATAGGAGACAGCCAGCGCATCTTCGGCAAAGCGTGTTCTGACGGCGATGAACAGTCGCATGCGGCGTGTGGCAGGGTTCTCCTCAGCCCGGCGCGCAATACTCTGCGCGTCCATTCCCAGGATTCGAACCGCCAGTGGATCGGAGAAGATCCGGCCCTGCTCGAGCACCTGATGGGCGGCCCGGTGAAAGGCGGCGGCAAGAGCAGTCTGGCTGGGTCTTCCGGTCTGCATGCAAGCTGAGTTTATCACGCAGTGTAGGGGGACGGCTTGCCGTCCCCCGGAGGGTCGCTAGGCCGACGAGGGTAGGGCAAGCCCTACCCCTACGCCACCTGGGTACACGGTGAGGCGAGAAGGCGCATCGCTACGCGCCCGCTTCGGTGGCACGGCCGCGAAGGGAACATTTCGGCACGTTTGGGCGTATGATGATGTAGGAAAGCGAGGTTAACGCTATGCAGTGCGCTAACTGTGGTGCTCCGGTCGTGGTTGGTCAGAGATTCTGCAACAAATGCGGCCAGCCGGTCGCTGGCGTGGCGCCTCCCGTCCCGGTCGCTGCTCCGGTGCCGCTGCCTCGGCCTGCGCCGCCCATTCAAACCACCATGCCCGGCCCCGGCGTTGGATACGCCCGGCCGTCGCGCGTGGCGCGGAACATCACCGCACTCGGGCTGCTCTGGATCATCTTTTCCGGGTTGCGGCTGATCCCCGGGCTGGCCTTGCTCGTCTTGGGCCATACGCGTTTCCCGTTCATGATGACGCCGATACCTGCACCCATGCGCCTGTTCATAGGCCCGTTCTTGGGCGGGCTTGGCTTGATCTTCTTGGGCTTTGCCATTGCCGGACTGATTGCGGGTGGAGGCCTGTTGGCGCGCAGCCCCTGGGCGCGGATGCTCACTATCGTGCTCGGCTGCATCAGCCTTATCCACTTTCCACTGGGGACGGCGCTAGGGGTTTACACTTTGTGGGTTCTGGCGCCTCAGGGTGCCTCTGCGGAATATCAGAGCCTGGCGAGAGCCAACTGACCCCCGTCGGGAAGTGCCGTCATTCCCGCGAAAGCGGGAATCCATTTAGCCTACATGGACCCCCGCTTGCGCGGGGGTGACCGGTGCTGAGTTTTCAGTGGGTCGGAGACAGGCCGAGGTCCGCTGAAAATGACTTGGCGGTGGGGTTTTCGATCAGGTCCAACAGTTGACGAAATGCCTTGCCACGATGTGAGACGGCGTATTTCTCGCCGGGTTGCAGCTCGGCAAAAGTCATACCGAGTGGCGCACAGAAGAAGTGGGGGTCATAGCCGAAGCCTCCCGTTCCTCGCGGTTCATCGAGGATCACACCGTCCGCTCTTCCCTCGGTAACGCCGAGAATGCGGCCTGAGTGCGCCAGGGCGATAACGCAGACGTAGTGCGCGGCCCGATTCGGCCTGCTCTCGGCATCGCGCACGCTCTCGACGCGGCCCAACTCTTCTATCAGTTTGCGATTGTTTTCATCGTCGGTCGCGTCAGGTCCTGCGAAGCGGGCGGAGAATATCCCCGGCGCGCCTCCCAGCGCGTCCACACTGATCCCCGAATCGTCCGCGAACACCGCGCCCGAGACGAAGGCGCTGTAGTGCAGTGCTTTCTTGCGAGCATTCTCTTCAAAGCTGTTGCCATCTTCGATGCAGGCCGGAAGGCTCTTGAAGCCGGGTAAGGGTTCTACACGAATGCCGCGCGCTAAGGCCGCGGCTCCGAACTCCCGGAGCTTACCAGGGTTCGAGGATGCCAGATAGAGCGGCGAATGAGGAGTGATAAGGGGCATCAGGGAAATCGGAGTTTAAACTCTGAAGTGTGAAGTATAAAGTATAGCTGGTTCACGAACAACTACAGAGATCCTTCGCTTCGCTCAGGATGACAGGGCTTCATCAATAGACCTGCCCATCTACCCATCTGCCCATCTGCCGACCTGCCCATCTGCCCACCTGCCCATCTGCCCATCTGCCGACCTGCCCATCTGCCGACCCGCCCATCTGCCGACCCGCCCATCTGCCCACCTGCCCACCTGCCCATCTGCCGATCTGCCCATCTGCCGACCTGCCCATCTGCCCATCTGCCGATCTGCCCATCTGCGGACCTGCCCATCTGCCCACCTGCCTACCGTGGTTCCAATTTCAGAATCGAGCGCTGGACGGCCAACAGCTTTTCGATGCCCGGTCGGGCGACTTCGATCAGGGTATTGAGATTATCGAGGCTGAAGGGTTTGCCTTCCGCTGTGGCTTGCACTTCCACCAGTTGGCCGGAGCCGGTCATCACCACATTCATGTCCACGTCGGCATTCGAGTCTTCGGCGTAGACCAGATCGAGCAGGGTTTCTCCGCCCACAATTCCCACACTGATCGCCGCGACATAGTCCCGGATGGGATTGCGGCGCAGGGCCTTGAGTCCCGCCAGCCTCTGGAAAGCCAAGCCCAACGCCACCAGGGAACCCGTGATCGAGGCCGTTCGAGTTCCGCCGTCCGCGCGGATCACGTCGCAATCGATCCAGATCGTGCGCTCGCCCAGCGCCTCGAGGTCGGTCACGGCGCGCAACGATCTTCCGATCAAACGCTGAATTTCCATGCTCCTGCCGCCTTGCCGTCCGCGCATCACCTCTCTCGGAGTGCGGTCTTCGGTGGCGCGGGGGATCATGGCGTATTCACTGGTAATCCAGCCTCGACCGCTGCCTTTCTGGAACGGCGGAACGCCGTCTTCGACCGTGGCCGTGCAAATCACCTGAGTTTCACCCAGGCGAATCAGCGCCGATCCCTCCGCGGAAGTGATGAAGTTGGGTACGATTTCGACAGGTCTCAGTTCCGCGGCGGGACGCCGGTCCGGACGGACCAGCTTGCCACCGAAATAAAGCAGACCTGATAAGAGTTTTGGCGTCGAGGACATGCGATCTCCTGAGTTGTAGGGGAGGTTCGCGAACCGCTCCTACGCACTTCACGGGTTGCCTTTCACCAGCGTTGGGTCAGGAACGATAGCTTCGGTCAAGTCCGCGTGACCCTCGAGCGTGTCAACTTCCTGGCCCTGAATAAGGATTTTGACCCTCTTAACCGCAGGGATGTTGGTCGTAATTGAGTTCACGATGGAATAAACAGCTAGAGACTCGGCTTCAATTCCCGGATAGATGCCGCTGACAAGATCGCTCGAAAGGTCTACGTAAGCCGTTCCGTCCAAGGTTAAGAAGACGGCGCGAACTGTGGTTGCAGCCGCCAGCGGATGGCCGAGGCGTTGGCTGGGCCCCTCCGCCAGCGCCAACAGAACCTGGCGCACTCGGTCGGCCGCGGACGGCGCCCATTTGATCGGCCGGCTCTCCGCCACAAGCCCCCGGCCGCTCAGCGAAGGGAAGAACAGGACAGCAGTTTCATTGGGCCCGGCGCCGGACTGCAAGACTGCCTCGCTCAAGCGGGCTTTAGCAGATTCGTCACTATGCGCAGGAGGTTCAAAAAAGACACGCCGCGCCAGCGAACGCAGATAGAAGAGCCCTCCGGCAAACACCACCAGCAGGGCAATCCAGAAAATCTTGGCGCGGCGGCTCATGTCTCAGGCGCCTCCAGCCTGCAAAGCGCTCAGCGCTTCAGCCACAATGGATGAAAGGTGGAGTTGAAATGCCGGGTCGGTCAGCGGGCCGGCGTCCACATCGGGCGATAAGCTGCCGATCTCAATGGCCACGGCCGGCGCATTGACACTGCGCAAAGTGCGTTCCGGCGCTGCCGTAGCCGGATCGACAGTGACTCCAGCGAGTACGGCAAGGTCCTGTTCGACGGTCTGAGCGAGTTTGCCGCTTTGGGCGAGGTGGTTTTCCTGGATTCGATCCCACGCCACGAAAAAGGGATTTGCCCCGCCTTCTGGGGAGGGGCTTGCCAAGCCAGGCGATTGGTAAGTGTAAACTGCCACCTGCGGCGAGGTGCCGCCTAAGTCTCCGGCATGAAAGGTGAGGAAATACGCAGCGCCTGCCACATTCGCGGTCACGGCGCGCTGTTCGAAGGTCACATTCGCGTCACCCGTGCGGGTCATGATGACCCGGAATTTACCCGTGGTAAGCAGTGCTTGGCGCACCCGCTCCACGAGCTGCGCAACCAGCTCTTTCTCCAGAACGCCGTCTCGGCTGCGCGCGCCGTTGTCCTCGCCGCCGTGCCCGGCGTCCAACGCCACGACCGGCAAAGGCGGACCCGCCGGCGTGGCGGGCCCGGCTGGCGCAGCAGTGCCCGTGGCAGGCCCTGGTGCGACGGGTGGTGCAGTGGCGGCAGTCGAAGACGGCGTGGCGGGCGGAGGCGCTTTCGCCGTCTGGGGCGGGGGTTGCGCCGGCGCCGGCTTGGAGACCTCAGCTCGCAACGTCTTGCCACCTTCGGACAATTCGGGATAGAAGTTCAGGCCTGCCGCGGATGGAGTGATCACAAGCTTGGGAAGTCCGTCCTGATCGTCGAATCGCACTTCACTGACATAAGGATTCTGGAAGTGAAATGATTGTTCAAGAGGTTGGATGGGGTGATCCCCCAGGAACATGACCCACTTCCCGTTAGCTGACTCCGTGTGGACCGTCACCTTGTCTGTGAACTGAAAGGTGAGCTTCGCGCCGCTGCTCTCCTGTTCCATGCGCAAGGTAAACGAGCCGGGTTTGATATTGCCAATGAAAACCCGGTTCGTTCCGATTTGATACTCCACATCCTGGCTCGTTAGCCTGGCCATCACCGTGGTGAGAAAGTCGCTGGGCACCATCCATTTCCCATTGGAAACCCGCACTGGAGCCGCCAGAATCAAGGTCTTCTTATCGAGACGAACTCTTGGATCGCCGTCATGAAGTTCGATGTGGCTGTCTCCAAAAGCTACCTTGAGATTGTTCCGGCGTTCCGTCAGGCCGCTCAGGGTTCCCACCAGGTTGAGGACTGGAAGCAGGGGCAAATACTGGACGCTATCGATCACTTCCAGAGGAATGATGCGCCGCGAATTGGGGAAGTAAAAGACAAAGTTATCGCTTCGCAGAGTACGCGCAGGCCATAAGAGCAGCCCCAGGCCGCTTATTAGAAGGGTCAGGGAGAGCAGAAGCTTACGCCAGGAGCCAGGCAGATGTTTTTTCAGCGACTGCAAGCGTTTTCCCTTCTCGTAGACTTCAAAGTCAATGTCGAAGCAACCTTGCCATTCTATAGCAATCGCCGTCATCCGTTCAATCGAGCTGAGCGGGTTCTCAGATTTCGAATCTCAAATTTCACCTCAAATTTCAGATGAGACACGAGGCGTGGGAAGTAGTATCATGAGAGCTTCGAGCTGCGTGTGCTGCCATCAGCAAAATCCCTGCGGCGCCGATGCTATTCCAGGAAGATGAAGGTGTTTCGGTGAAAGACCTGCGCGTTACCATTGTCGAGTTGCCCGCCACCGTGGATGGGCGGCTGGACGGCCGAGTGGCAAAAGACGTCTATTCGCTGTTCCGCTATCCCGCTCGCGGCATACCCTTGCTGGCTGCGGTTTGCCGGCGGGCGGGTTACGAGGACGTGGTCACGCTCGACCCGCAGTACAACCACGCCGCGTGCCGCCTGGATGCGGATGATTGGAAGCGCTTAGCGGCCACCGATGTCTTGGGGATCTCGGTCATCACACGCACGGCGAATCAGTCGTTTGAATTGGCGCGCCGCGTTCGCGCTCTCAATCCCGGCGTGAAAATTGTCTTTGGCGGCCCCCACCCCACGGCGTTGCCGGACGAGTCGCTGCAGTTTGGCGATGTCGTCGTCACCCATGAAGGTGACTACACGCTGCCGTTGTTGCTTGAACGTCTGCAAGAAAACCTGGAGCGGCCGCATCTCGACGATCTGTTGGGAGTGAGTTATCTCGGCCCCGACGGCGAAGTCATCAGCAATCCGGATCGTCCCTACCTGACCGGCGAACAACTTTCCGACCTGCCTTTTCCTTTGTACTCGGACCGCGTCAATCGGGGCATTACTCACAACGTTGTCAATACGTCGCGCGGCTGCCCCTATGAATGCGACTTCTGCTCGGTGATTGAGAACTTTGGGCGCGGTTTCCGCTTCCTCAGCGACGATGCGGCGGTGGCCTTGGTCCGCCACACCATCCAGTTGAACGGCAAGCCGATCTTCTTCGGCGATGATATCTTCGCCGCCAATCGCGCCCGCACCACGCGGCTGCTGGAGCGGCTGCTCTCTGAAGGAGTCAAGATGCCGCGCTGGTTCGCCCAAGTGCGGGTGGAGACGGCGCAGGACCGGGAACTGCTGAGGCTGATGAAGCGAGCCAACTGTGCCATGGTTTTCATCGGCCTCGAGTCGGTGAACGAAGAAACTCTCAGACTCTTCAACAAACACTCCACCCTTGAGAAAAACCGGCGCGCTATCGCGGCGTTTGAGGAGGCGGGGATCCGGGTGCATGGCATGTTCGTGCTGGGCTCCGACGCCGACACACCGGAGACCCTGCGCGAGACGCTGGAGTTCGCTCGAAACTCAGGCCTCACCACCACACAGTTTTTTGCACTGACTGCCGTGCCGGGGCCACCCCTGACCCGCCGCCTCGCCGAGGAGAAACGGATCTTCGCCTGGGGCGACTGGCAGCTTTTCGACGCTCAGCATGCGGTGGTTTGCTCTTCGCTCATCAGCCCCTCCGAGCTTCAAGCAGGAATCTTCCGCATTTCCCGCCAGTTCTACTCCGTCAGTGAGGCGCTCCGGCAACTGGCCCGCGGGCGCTGGTTCGATTTTGCCATCCGCCTTCGGGGGAATTTTCTTACCCGCCGCATCGAGCGAGACAACGCGTCGTACAGCCGTGCGCTGGCCAGGTTCGACAAGGTTCGCGCCGACCTCGGCACAGAACTCGATAAGCTCACCGAGAAAGCCCGGGCTAAACTGCATGGGTACGGAGTGGAGCTCGAAGGCGGCCAGGCCCGCGCCAAAGCCTATTTCTCCGATCTGGTTCAGCAGTTCGAGTCCGCCTGCGATCAGTTCAACCTCGAACTCGTCCCTTACGGGCACGCGCTGCGAGAGATGGCGAGTAAGAAGCTCGAGCAATACCTTCACGCCCTGGCCACAACCGCGATGTAGGCGCGTCGGCGGCGTAGGGGTAGGGCTTGCCCTACCCTGGCGTTTGTCGCGTTCCTCGACAAGGGGACGGCAAGCCGTCCCCCTACGAGCGGGATCGGCGACCGATGATCAGCCCCGAGGGACCGGGCAGGCGGACATGTCGCGCGTCCTCAAAGCCTGCTTCCGTGAGCCAGGCAGCATATTCCGCCTCTGTGTAGGTGCTTCCCCCACGCGTCCCCACCAGCATATTCAATGCAAACAATGCGGCGGACTTGGGCGCGGTCTTGTCGGGCTCCAGGATGAAGTCCTGGATCACCAAGCGGCCGCTTGGTGCAAGGGCCTGGAAGCAGCGCTTCAAGAGATCCTTGTTTTCGTCGATGTCCAGCATGTGGCAAATGGCCGATACCAGAACGAGGTCGTATCCGACCCCCAGTTGGTCGGAGCGCAAGTCTCCCGGCCGCGTCCGAATGCGACCCGCAAGACCCGCGTCTTCGATGTGTCCTTGCGTGATGGGGAGAACCTCCGCCAAGTCCAGGAGGTCAACTTCGAGATTTTCCTTGGCGCTCGCAAAGGCGATGGAGTAGGCGCCCGAGCCTCCGCCCACATCTAACATGCGGGACACACCGTCCGTGCCGACGGCACTGACCACCAGCGGCGCGCGCGCTCGCGCGTTGCGGTGCATGGCAGCAATGAACGCGCGCGTCCAGTCTTCGCCGCGCCCTGCCCTTGCCTGGCGAGTCACCGAGGTGCCGGCACGAACGCACTCGGTGAACGTGGACCACGTCTCCCACAAGTGCGCCAAATGCAGCGTCGCGATCCGCCAGTCATCGGCAGAACCCGTCCCGAAATACCTCGCGCTCGCAGGAGAATTACTGAAGATGGCGCCGTTCTTGACTAACCATCCCATCGCCACGAGGGCGTTCAACAGCATTTCCGTGGCGCGCGGGTCGCCGCCCACTCGGGCAGCTACCTCTTCCGCCCCCGCCCCGCTTCCCACGGCGGCAAACAGATCCAACTCGACGGCTGTGAGGACTACCCGGCTTTCCTGAAATCCTCGCAGGGTGCGGTTCATCTCGTCGGGAAGGACGCCGGAGGCAGCTTGCGCGCGTTGCGCGGCTATGGCCTTGTCGCGGTTGGCGCAGATTTCGTGCTTGAGAGCCGCCGCATCACTATTCGCCAAGCGCTCCACAACCTGTCCACCCTGAAAGTGCGATTTCACGATTTCCGGCACGTCCTGCGGGCCCACGCCTGAATACCAGACGCCCTCGGGGTAAACAATCATGTTCGGCCCGCGATCGCAGAGGCCGAACGAGCCGCAGGCGGTGACCAGCACGTCATTCGCCAGTCCCCTCTCAGCCACCTCTTTGCGCAATGCCTCGAGCACCTTCGCAGAGCCGCGTGCCGCACAGCATGGCACCCCCTCAGCCTTCTGCTGCTCGCAGACGAAGACGTGATAACGGAAAGGTCCCATGGTCTCCACCTCGCAGCCAGATTAACATAATCCTGCAACTCCCAATCAATCGATAACGACGGCCGGTGTAGGGGGACGGCTTGCCGTCCCCTCGTTGTTCCTCTGCAATCGCCGTGGGTAGGGCAAGCCCTACCCCTACACCGCGCCGATCCAAAACCCCTTGCAACCGGACCAAGCTCGGTTTTATATTCAGTAAAATGCAACTCCGCGGGGGGAGCTATGACAATTAAAGATCTGATCGATTCCAGGAAGGATTTCTACTGCATCGCCGATGACGTCACCGTACACGAGGCTGCGCGCTACTTGCGTGAAAAGCAGATCCGGTCAGTCGGCGTATGCGATCGCCAGGGCAAGCTCCTCGGTGTTGTGTCACAAAGCGACATTTCTAATAAGGTCGCGGCGGAGAACAAGTGCCCCGCCTGGATGCGCGTGTCTGAGATCATGACCTCAGAGCTTACCGTCGTGCCGCCCGAAACGTCTTTGCATGAGTGTGTGCGGCTCATGGAGAAACACGGCTTTTTCCACCTGCCGGTCGTCGACCAGCAGGGACAGTATCGCGGCATGATTTCTGTAAGGGATATCCTGACGCTTATTGCTTTGGACGAGAAGGCCCGAGCAGACATGCTGGAATCGTTCATGTTCCCACAGCGGTAAAGGACGGCGTTAGGCGCCGGGTGTGAGGGGCAGGGGAAACGAAAATCACGGTCGTCCCCGCGAAAGCGGGGACCCATTGTCCGTCCAATGGATTCCTGCTTGCGCGGGAATGACACACGGGGCGTGATTTTCTGGGGAGGGTTATTGCAATGCTCAAGAACGCTCGCCACGCAAGCGTGGCGGTCTTGCTCCGGCGGGCTCTGGCAATCGTGCCGCTGCTCATTTTGGTGATGCTGATGTTTGCGGGCCCCGAGCGTGTGCCCGGGCAACAGGCTTCGAAGATTGAATTGAAAACCACTTCCTTTGAACCCGGCGGATTCATACCCAAGCGCTTCACCTGCGAGGCCGCGGATGTTTCACCTGCGCTCGCCTGGGGCGACCCACCCGCCGGCACGCAGAGTTTCGCCATCATTGAAGACGATCCTGACGCCCCCTCCGGGACCTTTGTGCATTGGTTGGTTTATGATCTGCCGGCAGGTTCCCGCCGGCTTCCGGAAGCGTTGTCGGGAAACGATCAGATGGCAGGCGGGGGACGACAAGGGACCAACGACTTTTCAAAAACCGGGTACAGCGGACCGTGCCCGCCACGTGGAAAGCCGCACCGGTATTTCATCCGTTTCTACGCGCTCGACACAAAAACCAATCTGCGCCCCGCCGCAAGCCGGGCCGAACTCGACGCCGCCATGCAGGGTCACATCCTCGCCCAAGCGGAGTTGATGGGGCTTTTCAAGCGGTGAGGTGGGTAGATGGGCAGGTCGGCAGGTCGGCAGGTCGGCAGATGGGCAGGTCGGCAGATCGGCAGATGGGCAGATCGGCAGGTGGGGAGATGGGTAAGGTGTCAGTGATTACCCGCCTCGAATCGGCGCGGTCATCCCCCATATTTCGTCTTTAGGAAAACGCTTCGTCAGCGCGTAGCAATCCTCTACTAAGTCCATCCTAGCAGGCCAGACTCGCAGGTCTCTAAACGACCTGACCTTAGGTAGTTGAATCGCCGCTGTTTCTCCCACCATCTACCTAACTGCCCATCTGCCGATCTGCCCATCTGCCGATCTGCCGACCTGCCCATCTGCCGACCTGCCGACCTGCCGATCTGCCTACCTGCCCACCTGCCGATTTGCCCTCCTCGCCGGCACACCTTTCGTGTGGCAGTCCGTACATTTGACGAAGTGGATGTTGTGTGGACTCGTCGTGGACCGGAAGGTCGTGTCCATTTTCTCCACATCCAGGCCGCAGTTCGACAGTTGCGGATGACAGCTCGAACAAGAAGCGCGAGTGGTTTGCCCGTGCGTTTCATGGCAAGAAAGGCAACTCAGCCCTTCGTGCACGCCCATCGGCGTTCGATCATCTCCGGACGCCACCTCGAGACTTGCCAGCGGAGCATGGCATTGGTAGCACAGCGCCTGGCGAGTGTCCGGACTGATTTTGACGGCGCGCGTCCCCTGATGCATCTGGGGAAGCGAAAGGCTCTGCAAGGGAACGTGGTCGAGTTCCCGCCGATCAAAAAGCGCCAGGGACGGCCGGGCAATCTCTTCCGTGGCGCTCGAGTTCGCGGCCTTGACGGCGGGCCGCACCAAGGGCAAGCCTTGGCGGTGCATTTGGTGGCAGGTCAGGCAAGGGATGACAGGGCGAGCGGCAAGTTCAGGCTTCAGAAGGCGCCAGGGGCCCGTGGAATCGATGGGAGCCACCAGGTCACGGATGCCGCCCTGGAAGTGCATGGCGTGGCAGCGCAGGCAATCGTCCATCAGGTGCTGCTGGCTATTGTGCTTCTTATCGAGGAAAATCTGGGAGTAAGTGGCGCTGTGCGAACTGGACGCCCAAGCGGCGTACTCAGCCTCATGGCAATTCCGGCAGCCTCCGTTCACCTGGAAATTGTCCTTGGTGCGGAGCGCCACGCGTTCCGGAAGTTTACCCGAAAGATGGTCCGCCAGCCGCCGGATGTTGTTCAAATGAAAGCCGGCGTCCAACGTAAACACACTTCCATGACAGGCCGAGCAGGGAACATTCCGGTGCGCGGAGGTGTGCCAATCCGTGTAGGGCTGCCAGATTTCATGGCAGCGGGCGCAAGCCTTTCCCTGCGAGTAGTCGTAGTATAGGCTGCTAGCCGGAAGGATCAGCACAGCCGCCAGCAGTGCAATCAAAAGTATCGTGCGGAAGCGTGGCGATGACATAGGTATTTTAGAAAACCAAGAACAATTCAAATTGCAAATGGCAAACGGCAAATGGTTTCCTATTTGAAATTGTAAGTTTCAAACCATTTGAATTTTGCCTTTTGCCATTTGCCATTTGAATTGCCCTTCAGCTCCGAAACCGCGTGCCTTTCCACTCGCCCACGATATGCGCGGACGCATAGTAGGCGATGGCCATAATAGTCAGCACGGGGTTGAATCCGCCGTTGTTCACGTGGACGCTGCCATCCACCACGAAAAGGTTATCCACGTCGTGCACCTGGCAGTAGCGATTGACCACGGAAGTCTTCGGGTCGTTGCCCATTCGGCAAGTTCCAGCCTGGTGTTGACCTCCGCTCAGGCCCACGCGCGGCGGACGCGGCCAGGTGGAGACGGCTCCGGCTTCCTTAAGCCAGGCGTCGGCCTTGGCGGACAGCATCTTCCCCAACTCGACCGTGTGCGGGTGGTTCGAGCCGGACAGGCGCACCACGGGGATCCCCCAGAAGTCCTTGACGCGCGGGTCCACCTGGGCCCGGGAGTCGAACATGGGCATCTCCTGCGCCGGGCCCATCACCACGACGGTGCGCCGGTAGGCCTGGCGCATGAAGTCTTTGTGCGCCTTGCCCCAGCGCGGCAGGTTGGGGGGAGACATGGAAGAAACATGGATGGGCAAACGGATAAACTCGTTGCACAGAGCCCCACCGCCCACCATGCCCGGGTTGCCGTGGTTGTAATCGCAGATGGCAAGGGACGCGCCGGGGCCGACGTCGTCATACACGTCATAGTCGAACAGACCATAAGCCCCCGCGTAGCCATGCCCCTGCAGATTCCGTCCCACCCAGTCGTGGCGGTTGCCAATCCCCTGCGGGAACAGGCTGCTTTGGGAATTGAGCAGCAGGCGGGCCGTTTCCGTGGCTCCGCAGGACGACACCACCAGGTCTGCCGGCTGCATCTCGAGCCTGTCCTGCGAGTCGAAGTAGGCCACACCTATTGCCCTGCCGCGATTGTCGGTCAGAATCTCCTTCACCACGGACTCGGCGCGCAGCTCGCAGTTTCCGCTGGCCAGGGCTGTGGGGATCACGGTGTTCTGGGTGCCGTTCTTGGCGTCAACTTCGCAGGCAAATCCCACGCACCAGCGGCAGCGCATGCAGGCCGCGCGCCCATTGTAGGGCACCGAATTGCGCAGCATGGGAATGTCAAAGGGATGCAAGCCCAGTCGCTGGGCGGCGGGTTTCAGGATAGCGTGTTCGCGCCCGGGTGGGAGCGGCGGCATGGGCAACGGTTTCTTGCGCGGGGCGCGGAAAGGATTGTCCTTATCGTCTCCCGAGACCCCGATTTCCCACTCCGCTTTCTCGTAGAACGGTTCGAGATCGGCGTAGCTGATGGGCCAATCGTCAAGAGTGCTGTTGGCGACGGGGCCGTAGGTGGAGCGCATGCGGAAGTCTTTTTCCATGTAACGCCACGCCATGGCGCCGTAGCTGGCCGTGCCGCCGCCCACGCAGGCGGCGTTGTTCCCGTAAACGCCGTCGCTGGGAAGCACCACTCGCTCGTGACCCTGGGGATCGACGAACACGCGGCGATTGCGCTCGTCGTCCGGACCGAAGCCGCAGCCCAGGACGGAAGTGCGCTGATTGCGCAGATCGTCTTTGCGGCAGTCGAAGGCGGTGTACCACTTGCCGCGCTCCAGCAGCACGACGCTCAAGCCCGCCTCCGCCAGTTCTTTCGCCACAATCCCGCCCCCAGCGCCCGCTCCCACCACCACCGCATTTACACGTTTCATGACCATGTCAGCCTAAGCAAATTTCACCACCGAGGCACAGAGACACAGAGGAAAATGTTCATTGCTGCTAACCTCTCGGTGCCTCAGTGCCTCCGTGGTGATCCGTCAAGTCGTAGTGCAACCGCCCGCGAATGGGCGGGTAAGGCAAGCCGACCATTTTCCAACTCGCTCGCCCGCGGTTTCCCCCGTGCCGGGGGTCGCCGTAATAGCCTTGCATCGTGTGGCCGAGGATGAGCGTAAAGAAGTCTTTGGAGGAGATTTCCTTCCAGGCTTCTCCCGTCGCCCCGCCACGTTCCAGCTCCTTCAGTACTGCGTCCTGCTTCTCCGCACTCAACTCGGTGAAGCCTTGTCCATACATCTGTCGGCTCGTCTGGTCGATGCCTTTCAGGCCTTGGCGATAGCTCGAGCGAAAACGCTTGTACGGGCCCATGAGCTGAATATCCAGGAAGTTCACTACGCCCACTTGCGACGCACCGGGATCTTGATCCGCAGGAATGAGGCGCTCGCAAACCGCGTCTGCCGTCTGCCCTTCCTGGAGGGTGAAAAAACGCCACGGGCTCTTCCCGTTTGTGCAGCACACCATGGATCCGGCGGCCGCGGCAGACGCCACCTGGATGAACTTGCGGCGGGTTACTCGGTCCATTTTCGTTCCTTTCGTCGGAGCTTTCGCACTTCAGAGGCACAGCGCGGCAAAGCCGCAGCCAAAACGACCTTCTCCGTGTCCTTTGTGGCTTCGAAGCCTCAACACTGAGAACACTAAGGATCTCAGTGACCTCTGTGTTCAGTCTTTCGCGGCACAGAGAACACGGGGATGGCATCTTCGCAAAATAACAACGTCCCGTGAACCAGTGCTACAGAGGCGCGGAGAGGATTACAACGAACGGCGCGTGCTCCCCACCCGCGATTAACCAGAGCAATCGAGGGTCCACTTCGGCCAAGGGAGAGGCAGTATAAAGCCTTTGCGCGAAAACGCAAGAGACACAAAGTCACTTGCGCCGCGCCCGCTCTGTGCGAGTATGATAAGGGAGGGAAATTGGAAACTGGAAAATGGAAACTGGAAAATGGAAAATGGAAACTGGAAAATGGAAAATGGAAACTGGCAATCGGAAATTGGAAGCTGGAATGACATTTCATGGGTTCCTGGTGTTCGTCGGCTGACGAACATGAGCGGCCGCCTTCTGCTTTCTGCCTTCTGCCTTCTGCTTTTCTCCGGTGCCGCTCAAGCCCAATATGAACCGGGCCTGACTCCTACAAACTTTCCCGCGCCTGAATTCCCAACGCCCGTCAACCCTGAGGCTGCCGGCTCCGGGGCGCCGGTCCCACAGGCTCCCAGCCGGACTCAGCCCGGCATCGCGGGGAACCCTGGAGGCCCTACCGTCTCTCCTCCGGTCACTAGGTTGCCTTCCGGTGATCTGGCGGCTGCTCAATGGATTGACTCACGCCCCCTGACCATGGAGCAGCTTCGCGGCCAGGTCGTGCTCATCGACTTCTGGGAATACTCGTGCATCAATTGCATCCGCACCTTCGCGGAGAATAAGAAATTGTACGAGCGCTATCATAAGTACGGCTTCGAGATCGTCGGGGTGCATGATTACGAATTCGACATCACCTCCCACTTCGAAAATATTCGAGCTGCGGTGAAGCGGTTTGAGTTGCCGTACCCGATTTTTGTGGACTCGACCTTCCAACTCTGGCAGGCCTATCACAACCATTCCTGGCCCAGCCTTTTTCTGGTTGACGCCAGAGGGATCGTCCGTTATCACAAGGACGGCGAAGGCAGCGACGACGCGCTCGAACATACCGTCCAGAGCCTTCTCCTGGAAGCAAATTCAGGATTAAAGTTTCCCTCCGACTATGCCATCGCACCGGCGCCCGACGCTTTCGCCCCATCCTGCGGCTCGCCCACCCCTGAGATGTATGTGGGTGACTCGTCAGGCAGGGGAGTTCTGAGCAATACGGACGGCTACCACGACGGCAAAACGATCCACTACGAGCTTCCGGCCAACCTCAATGACGGGCAAGCGGCTGTATCCGGTCCGTGGGAAGCCGACAAGAACGGCATGAATTATCGCGGCAAAAAGAATAACGGCGAGGCGGGGCCCGATAAACTCGAAATGCGCTACCACGCGCGCGAACTGTACGCCGTCATGAACGTGTCCCACGGCCATCCTTCTTCCGTGTATATTCAACAGGACGGCAAGGATTTGACCGCCGCCGATAAAGGCGTGGACGTGAAGCTTGATCCGCAGGGCCATTCCTATATCGAAGTGCGCGAACCGCGCATGTATTATCTGGTCGAGAACCCGGCCTTCGGCGCGCACGCCGTGACCTTGACGCCAACCAAGCCGGGGTTGACAGCGAACTCGTTCACCTTCGGAAACGATTGCCAAACAAAGTTCCCGCACCTCTGATTCACCACTGAGACACAGAGGCACTGAGGACTTAAAAGCTTTTCTCGGTGCCTCAGTGACTCTGTGGTTTATAACACCATGCGCTTGATTCCCTGACGCAATGCTGGAACGTTGAAATTCAAGATCAGACCAGTACGAATCCGCGACAGACGCAGATAGGTCAGCAACTGCGCTTCGTGGATGGGCAGAATTCTGTCCACGGTCTTTAGTTCCACTATTACCCGGTTTTCCACGACGACGTCCAAACGATAACCACAATCCAACCGTACGCCTTTGTAAACCACCGGCAAAGGCTGCTGCCGCGCGAAGGCGATTCCTCCCAGATGCAGTTCGTGGCACGAGCACTCTTCGTAAGCGGACTCCAGCAAGCCGAGCCCCAGCACGCGGTGCACCTCGATCGCCGCTCCGATGATCTTCTCGGTCAACGCATCGTTTTCAATCATATTCTTTTCACCACTGAGACACAGGGACACTGAGGACTTAAGAGCTTTTCTCGGTGCCTCTGTGCCTCTGTGGTTCAAAGCTCCCCCCAAAAGAAAAGGGGCCAAGACGGCTTGGCCCCTGAGTCGAGCATCTTAAGTTGTTGATGGCCTTAGAAGGATACCCGCAAGCCAAGCTGGATCTGCCGCGTGTATTGGCCGCCCAGCACGTTGAACTGGCTGTTCAACCGGCCGAAATCAGGCGCATCCAGGAGGTCAAGGCAAGGACTGCCCCAGCATGCATCGCCAAATTCCATGTGATTGGTCGCGTTGAACATCTGGAAGTAGAACTGAGTGCCCACGCGCTCGGTGACCCTAGTGTCCTTGGTGATGCCGAGGTCCAGATTGTAGCGCGACAGCCCGCGCAGATTGCCCGTAGTCATACTCCGCCCGTCGATACCGGGAAAGAGCGGCCGGAACTCGCTGAATATCTGTGCTGCATTAGCCCCGAACAGGTTAACGCCCTGTCCACCATTGGCAGCGTTGCCGTTCGAGCCAACAAGTCCGGATTCCGTGATGCCGAATTTGGGGGAGTTGCTGAGCTTCGCGGTGTTAGTAGTACCCAAGGGTACGGCCCCGGCGCAGATGCCGGCGTAGCCTTCGCCGTACTCCTGGCAGGAACCGGTGTAGAACGGTATGGGGTAGCCGGTCCCGAAAGTAAAGAGCGGCGCAACGGACCAGCCCCCGATGATTCTGTTCACCACTGGGTTTGAGCTCGCGAAGCGGCGGCCTCTGCTGAAAGGCAGTTCGTACGAGCCCAGGAGGTTGAACGTGGCTTTCCGGTCCCAGAACTGCGGTCCGTAATCGACGCGGTAGTTCCAGGGATCGCTGGAGTCGGCTTCGGTATACTCCTGGTTAATGGACTGGGTGCCGAGGCTGTGTCCATAAGTGAGGTTGCCATTGAACGTCAGGCCATGTGAAGCCCGCTTTTGCAGCGAAATGACCAGGGCCTGATAGTTGGAGAAGCCGTCGGTCGTGTCCGCCAGAGCAAGATTGGCCTGGTTGGTCGAGATGAGGGAGGGGCCGAACGTGAACGACCTGTCCAAGTCAGCCCACAAACTGGTCATCGAGTTGGTGAGAATGTTGCCCGATTCCTGAGCGGCGACAGCGGCTGTGCAATTCGCGTAGCCGCCGCAGTAGGCGCTGCCCGCCAGGGCCTTCTCGAAGAAGGGTTGTGGGGTGCTCGTCGTGATTCCGCCTGGTATGCCCGGCAGCGATTGGCCCGCCATGGCGGTCCAGAGGCTGGCGTAGGCATTGGCGAAGGTTTGCCCATTCAGCTTCATCATCCAGGGGACATCATTCAAGTCGATACCCTGGTAGATGTGCTTGGCCCAACGGCCAGTGTAGCCTACTTCGAGGATCATGTTATCTTTCAACTGCCGCTGGAGACTGATGTCGATCTCGTCCGAGGTCCCGGGCCGGAAGTTGTAGCCCAACGATTCAGCGAGAGGCGAATAGGGGGAGTTAGCGCCGGGAAAACTTGAGACGCCCGGCACCACCGGGCTCGACAGGGTCTGCGAGATGGTCGGGAAGGGCGCGACGTTCCCATCCACCCCGATCCTGAACGCGTTGGTCGGGTCCACCCCGCTGGGGCCCAGGCACGCGCCGGACATCGAGGCGCCATAGCACGATACCGGCTGTAGGAAGCCATCGCCCAGGGTGGGGCCGGCAATCTGGTCTATAGCGTTGAGGCGGTCGTAGAAACGAGCGTACCCCCCGCGAATCACCGTGGACTTACCGCCGACCAGTCTGCCCAGCAGGCCGTCGTTAACGTCGGGGCTCCACGCCAGAGAAACGCGCGGGCCGAAACCTCCATAGAAGGGAGCATACGGATATTTCAATCCAGCGCCTACGGACCCGATCGGTGAGAACCCGATCGCCGGGTTGTAATTCTGCCCGTTCTGCGCGGCTGCCAAGCGATTGCCCAGATAATTCTCCGGTGTAATGATATTGCCGGAAGGGTCCACCTCGATGTCTTGCTCGCCATTTACGTCATAGGGCGGCATCTGCACGCTCCAGTTGAGGCCATAACTGAGGGTGAGATTGGGCTTGATTTTCCAAGCGTCGCTGAAGTAAAGGCTGTAATTGTCATCTTTATCAAAACTTCTCAAAGGCGTACCGAGGGGATTCAGGTTCAGGTTCTTCCCAGTACGGGTGGCGACAATCGAGGATTGACCCACTACGCCCAGCAACTCCCCATACCAGCCCTTGTAGGTATCGAGTTCGCTGTCGGGGAGGCAGTTGGTAGAGCTGGCGCCGGCGCACGGCTGTGGCAGGTATTGCGGGTCCATCACCACGCTGCTGCTGTTGGTCAGTTGGTAGACGAGGCTGGTCAGCCCTCCCACCACGTTGTCGTACCGGTTGAAGTGCATCCAAATGTGGTGAACCTCGCCCCCGAACTGAAAGAAATGGGTGCCCTTAAGCCAGCTCAGCGTGTCGCGGTAGTCATAATCGTGCGCGTCCCAGAGCCGGGCGCGGGAATTCTGGGTGTCAATGTTCATGGGGATCAGGCTGGCGGACTCGCCGAATTCCATCGCCCCCGGAATACCCGAAATCTGCGGCACAGCTCCCGCCCTCTGGAACTGCCAATAGTCTCGCTTAAAGCCGAAGTGGAAATCGTTGGTCACGGTGGCCGAAAGCGTGGCGGTGAGCCCTGTCGCGAACATACCCGGCTCATTGGGCATGGAGGAAGCCGAGGCGGCTTGACCCTTCGTGTCGCCCTTCAGCAGGCCTCCGTAGTCTACCTGGTTGGTAGTAGGATTGTTCTCCTTCCACATGCGGTAACTGGTAAACCAGCGGTACTTCGACCCGAAGTCGTGGTCGATTCGCACCACCCCGAAGTCGTCCCTGAGCGGGTAGGTCAAATTGGAGCGGTACCCATAGGTGTTCCCAAAGTGGTCTCCAGCAGCGAAGTCGTTAGGCTCGGGTTCGTATTGGGTCCACAACTGGGTCACTACCGGGTTGAGCCCGAGGCCGCGAGGATCGCAAGGCAGCCCACCGCTGGGCCCGCATTGAGCGGAAGTCTTCAAGTTATACTCCACGATGTTACCCGCAGCGTCGGGGAGTTTCAGGATGCCTGCTCTCAATGAGTCCGACGGCACAGTGGTCTCAACCGGGCCTGAGCGCGGGTAACGCTCGCCTTCATAATTCATGAAGAAGTAGGTTTTGCCACCGGCAAAATTCGGCGCCAGCGGACCGCCCAAGGCGCCGCCGAAACGGTTAAAGTGGAACAAGGGCTTTGGAGTACCAACGAGATTGTTGTACCAGTCGTTGGAGTCCAGCGTTTGGCCCTGGAAGTAATCGTAGACGGCGCCGTGGAACACGCTGGTGCCGCGCTTGGTGACCACCATCACTTCGGCCCCGGTGGACGAACTGAAGTCAGAGGTCATGTTGTTGGTGTTGACCTTGAACTCCTCGACGCTTTCCACTGGCGTGGGAAGCACCCCACGGCCGGCGGCGAATGTGCCGCCGTAGGAGGAGGCGTAACCGTTGTCACCCTCGAGAACGCTGGTGTTGCTGCCGCCGTCCAACACGAAGCTGTTCTCGTCGCTCATGGCGCCGGCGATCTGGCCGCCTGTCTCGTTGCCTCCCGGGTCTCCATGATAAGCTGGCGCGGCGGTGGGTTGATAGTAAACTAGACTCGAGACGTCACGGTCCATGGTGGGTAAGTTGAGTATCGCGCTTCCCGCGAGGCTCGTGCCCATGGTGGAGTTCAGCGTTTGCAGTTCCGCCCCGGGCGTGGACGTCACTTCCACGGTTTGTGTCGAAGCGCCCACTTCCAGAGTCAGGTTGAGCGTGAGTTGCCCGCCCACGATAACCTCCTGCGCCGCCACCAACAGCTTACGGAACCCCTTCATCGTCACCTCAACGTCGTAGGTTCCCGGCTTAACATCGCTGAAGGTGAAACGGCCCACTTGATTGGTTGGCTGGACTTGGTAGGATCCGGTAGACTTATCCGTGAGTCTCACTTCCGCGCCCACAATCACGGCCCCGGACTGATCCGCCACGCTTCCGATGATCGTGCCGGTCCCAGCGACTTGCCCATAAACGAGAACCGGTGCCAGCACTGCGATCGCCAGTGCGAACAAGAATGCAAGAACAATCTTCTTACGCATCAGCTATACCTCCTCAGCTATACGTTTTTTGCGAATTGGCCAGGACGCACCCTGGCATGAGGCCGGCGTGCCCCCCACTCGGCCGAAAATATGGGAACTTTTTCGTTGGGATTTGCGGCTGTGCGTGGCATCCCTCCGCTGCACGTAATCTTGCCCTCGTGCGCAACGTAGGCCGCCAGACCGTTGCGTTCGCGACTTACCTGAATTTAAGAAAAACTCTAAGACTACCCGGGATCAACCGTTCTCTAATGTCCTGGAACCAGCTTTGTTCTGTTTTCCGACTTCAGGAACCGTTCCCCCCCGGGAGAGGAGGGATAAGGGATGGTACTCTCTCAACTTCCCGAACCTTCGGAATGAAGCAATCCGCATTCCAAATCGCAGAAGTTGTCCAACCCTATGATTTAACTAGCTAAGGCCTGTCCATTCCCGCTTCTGAACTTCCTGAATCATTCCAAAAAAAGTATGAATCTACAGAAAACTGGAGCCTCAAAGAATTTCTATCGTCGTTATGCGTTTAAGTGCTAAGTGCTAGTCGAATCTCAGGACGGTTGATCTTGATACATCCGCCTAACATTATTGTCAAGAAAAAAATGATGCGGCCAACCCGGGCCTCAGGCGCTTAACTCATTGGGTAATTGACAGTTAAGATACGTGACCTTACACGGCGCACCCGGGTCAGGCACGACTGAAAGGTTCGCGAAAGTCCACCCGCCTTTTTCGCATTTTCCGCTTGACAAGCCCCGGAGTGTGTGATAGCCTATCATTGTGGTCTTGTTCTGGACACATTGTCGCAGGCGGGCGCCGGGGCCCACGGGAACGCGGGATGGTCTCGCCTATGGGAGAATGTAGGGAACTGCAAAAAATGAAAAATAGTGGGAACGAAGCTAAGAAGTACTTGAAAACAAAGCACATCTGGGAGAATGTAGGGAACTGCAAAAAATGAAAAATAGTGGGAACGAAGCTAAGAAGTACTTGAAAACAAAGCACATCACTTTTTTGAGTGGTGCAAATTTCGTGCGTTTTGCATGCCTATTGAAAGCAATTTGACCCCAAAAGGAGCGCAAAACACCGCGTTTTGCAAAAACGAAGTGAAAACTCCCGAGCCCTGAAGCGAGGCCGTGAAGGTGACAAATAGTCGGCTAGACGTGTCACCCGCTTGCATCGATATTTAGCTTCGCTTCACTGTACGCAAGCGTGCCTACCGCAGCAGTTGCTCTTCCGCCTCGAGGTGAGCGCGCATTTCACGAATCATACGGCTGCCCAGGGTCAAGAGCACGGTTGGGTCTTTGGAAAGCCCGTAGGAAATCATCTGCCGTTCGAATTTATCCAGGTCCACGGCGAAACGTTCGTGGTCGGCGCGGAGAGCGGACAGCTTTGAAGCGTCGCCGGCATCCTGGAGGAGGGCGGGGAACGATTCCGACTCCTCACGCCGGCAATGTGCCGTCACGACTGCCTTGAAGTATTCCAGCGACTCGCGCAAGCCGGTGTCCGCTGCCTGGCGCTCGATGGCCTGGGCGCCAGGGGCGGAAAGCCGCTGGAGCGCGATTTCCCAGTCTTGTAGCCTCGCGCGCACCTGGGCGTGCTCGTCCATCCGGCGTTTCACATCAATCGCCGTTTCCTGGGCAGGCGCCGCCGGCGCGACCTGGCAAGGCGTCTCTTCCGCGAGGTACTGAGCGGCAAGACCCCGTCGCCCGAGCGTCGCGGCCACTTCCCGGCGCGGCGGATAATCGTGAGTCGAAAACTGGCCGGGGAGATGCCGGCGCAAGTAGGCGCCCGGCAGCGTCTCGCAGTCCACGGTGAAGAGATCGCCGGCCGACACCAGCGAAATGTTGAGGTCGTAACTCTCGCGGGTGTTGAAGAACAGGCGCGAGGTGGGAAAGGCCATATGGTAGGCGCTGACCACGAGGCGGAAGTCGTCGTCGGAAACCGTGAAGCGATTGGGCTTCTGTGAGGCAAGGACGCCCCGCGCCGGCTTCAGGCGCGGGATGCCCAGGGCGTGCGGTTCAACTCCGTAAGTGCGGCGCAAGTAGTTCCCATGCTCGATAACCGCCAGGGCATCGTGGCGGAAATCGTAAAGCCCAAACAAGACGCCAATGCCAATCCTGGTAATGCCTGCCGCTATCACATGGTCCCAAAGGTCCAGGCGCGACTCGAAAGCCCGTTTCGGTGAGCTGCCATAGTGCCAGCGGTCGAAGTGGGGGCGATGATAGGTTTCTTGCCACTCGACCACCCAATCCAGTCCGGCCTCGCGCAAGCGCACGTAATCCTCTTGCTTGTAGACAGGGGAGCACAAAGCGACCATGCCGCCGCCAAGGGCATCGAGCCTGCGGCGCGTGGCGGCGACATAGCGGGCCACCATTTCCGGGCCGAATTCCGGGTCGTCGGAGAGCACCAACTCGATTTGGCGGTGTCCCCAGGAGAGTATCAGGTCCAGTTGCTTCTCGAAATCCTCCTGGCTCAGGCGCACCCGCTCGGCGATGGGATTGCTGTGGCGATAGCCGCAATAGAGGCATTCGTTCTGGCAGAAGCTGGTCAGGTAGACGGGGATGATGAATTCAACTGTCTTCCTCGCCCCTTGCATTCGAATCCGGTTTGCTGCCGCCTGAAGCTCGGCTCGACAGGCCTGATCGCGTGCTGCGGCGTAGAGCGAGGCTACATCTTCAGCCTCGAGACCCCTCCCCTGGTCCGCGACGCGAATGACCTCCTGCGGCTGCCGTAGCGGCTCCGAGATTGCCGCCAGGCGTTCGAGGCGGGCTTGCTGACTTACAAAAATCTCGCTAAATCCAGTCACTTTCCTTTGTCCTCCCATAGCTTAAGAAAAAGAAGACCATTGGCCGGCCTTGAAACTCTGAGCAACAAGTATATCAATACGCTGAACCCAACTGGAAGCGCCGTCGCGATGTTTGACGCGCAGTGATTGAGCCAATTTATCCTTATGTATTGGTGACTTCATGTGCGAACTGAGCGCCAAATTGGTGGTGTCTTGCGCCCATCGAGACGAGCTCAGTCCCGCACAGCTCAGTCCCGCACAAGTCGCTTGACGGGAATTGGGATGGTATAATGCCTCTTTCCTGTGGAGGTCCTAATGTCGTCTTATACTCTTCCTGACTTATCTCCTGAACAAATCTCCGCCCGCCAACTTGCCGCACAGGAACTGGCCAAGTACTGCCAGGAATTTGCCCACTGGCGCAAGACCAAACGGGGTAGGGCAGCCGTGGACAATCCCCTTGCATCCCGGCGCATTGCCGAAGTGGCGTCCGTGAAGAACCCGGAGCTACCCTCGTCGTCTACTACCGCATAGACTGAATGTTAATAGTGACGCGGCGCAGTCGTCTTGCCGGCCAAGGCAGGCGCGTGCTGTCAAAGGCGGCCGGCAGGCTGCCGGCGCTACGGATTCTCAGAGCGGGAGGTGGTTATGCAGCGTCGAGGGTTTGTTGCCCAAGTTCTGGGAAGCGGAGTCGTTTGGCGCGCGAGCGCCGAGGGCAGAGGCCAACCGCCCGCCGCGGCCGGCAAGCCTCCCGAATGGGCGCGCGTCCCGGAGGTGGTGATTGAACGTCCACTGTCAGGCCGGCCCCACTCCGGCAAGGTCCTGGCTGCCATCCAACCCCATGCCGATGACATCCCGTTTTTTGCCGCGGGGACTGTGGCCAAACTCGTCGGGGAAGGCTACACGGGGCATCTGATCAGAACCTCCAATGACGAAAAGGCCGGCAGCGGCACAGTGGGGGAGATCATCCTGAATAACGAACGCGATAACGATGCGGTGGCCAAGGCGCTCGGACTTGAGAAGGTGTTTAGTCTCGAATACCGCAATCACGAAATGGATGGCATCGCGCGCGAGGAAATGCGCGAGCGCCTGATCTTTCTGATCCGGCTGCTGAAGATCGATACCGTAGTTTGTTATGACCCTTGGGGCACCTATGAAGAGAATCCTGACCATTACGTCACCGCCCAAGTAGTGGAGTCGTCGTGTTGGATGGCGGGAATGGAGAAGGATTATCCGGAACACCTGGCGGCGGGGTTGCGGCCGCATAGCGTGCGAGAGAAGTACTACTTTGCGCGAGGCCCACAACTGGTGAATAGGATCGTCGATATATCACCATGGATTAATAAGAAGGTGGAAGCCAACCTCGCCAACAAGACTCAAGGGGCTGCGGGAGACAATGGCGCCAGACTGCGATCCCGCCTGGCCGCTCAAAAACTCCGCCTTCCCATTCTCGGTGATAACGACGAGGCTGCGAATCGCGAGTATATCAAGCACTTCGTTCTCGATCAGGATTCCAGATTTCTCCGGGGTGTGCCCTCGGACCGGGAAGTCGGCCGCTCCTATGGTCTCGAGTGGGCGGAGGCGTTCCACTACATTGGACCCGTCGAGTCGATGCTCGACCACTATATCGCAGAGCACGCTGTGCCGCTGTAGCGCTGTCGCGAACCGTGTGGCAAATTTCGCTCGGGAAGAGTATTATGCAGTGCCTGTAGAATGGCCGTTCCCGGTGGTTCAACTCCGGACGAGGGCGGAGCGCCGGGCCGGCAGAGGCGAGAGCGCCGGTGCCACAAAGGGGAATGATGGATAAACCAAAAGTCTCGCGCAGAGATTTTAATAAGACCGCGGCAATGGCCGCCGCGAGCCTGGCGCTGTCGGCGGGGCCGGTGGTGCGCAATGTGCTAGGCGCCAACGAGCGTGTCGGCATCGGGCTGATCGGCGCCGGAGGAATGGGCCAGGCGGACTTGCGTGATTTCCTGCATACGGGCCAAGTCGACTGTGTGGCGATTGCCGATCCCTATCAGCCCCATCTGGATGACGCGGCGACGATGGCCCCTGGCCCGGTGAAAACCTACAAAGATTTCCGTCGGGTTCTTGATCACAAAGAGATCGACGCGGTGATTGTGGCCACTCCCGACCATTGGCACGCTATTCCCATGATCGCCGCTTGTGAGGCCGGGAAAGACGTGTACCAGGAAAAGCCTCTGTCTCACACTTTATTCGAGGGGCGCAAGATGGTGGAAGCGGCGAGGAAGCACAATCGCATTGTGCAAGTGGGGACTCAGCAACGATCGGGCGAGCACTTTCAGAAGGCCGTGGAACTGGTGCGCAGCGGCAAGATCGGAAAGGTAACGCTGGCCGAGACTTGGATTCACGGCAACCAGTACCCGGAAGGAATCGGCAACCCACCGGACAGCGACCCTCCTCCCTGGTTCGACTGGGACTGGTGGCTGGGCCCAGCGCCCAAGCGTCCCTACAATCGCAATCGCGGGATTTACAACTTCCGCTGGTTCTGGGATTACTCGGGCGGGATTCTGACGGACTGGGGTACTCACCTCATCGACATCGTACACTGGGCAATGGGAGTTGAGGCGCCGAAGACGATTGTGGCAACGGGCGGGAAATACGTTCTCGACGATAATCGCGAGACGCCGGACACGCTTGAAGTCGTGTACCAGTATCCCGCGTCGGCCATGAGCGGAAAGGAATTTGTGGCCCGGTTTTCCAATCGCGTCGCCAACGACCGCGGTCCGGACGGCCACTCTTACGGGATTCAGTTTTACGGGACCGATGGGACATTGTTTATTGACCGCGGAGGTTACACTTTGTGGCCGGAAGCGTCGCGACTGGGCCCGGAGCGATTCAACTCGGAAGGAGCGATCAGCGCCGGGGGTTCCCCTCAGCACTATCCCCATGTGCTTAATTTCCTGGACTGCCTTAAGTCCCGGCAGAAGCCGAATTCGGATGTGGAAACCATGCACCGCTCAACGAGCGCTGGCCTGCTGGCGGGGATTGCCTACAAATTGGGCCGCAAGCTCACCTGGGATGAAGAGCAAGAACAATTTCCGGGTGATGCGGAAGCTAACAAATTGTTGACGAAGGAGTATCGGAAGCCTTGGGTGGTCGCATGACGGCAAGATCCTATTGCCACCGCAGGCTTGGTTTTATTGGAGTGAGGCTGTCTTCACCAACCATTACTCATTCTCATTTCGACGGGGTGAGTGGAGGGGACAACAGCTTCAAAAATGCCAAAAAAGGTCTTGACAAGGTTTCGCTGGTCATAGTACCTTATAGGCGAAATCGAAAAGATTGGAAAAACCACGATGGGTTAGGGAGGCGAGCAGCAACCCGGCCCACAAAAAAGGAGAACCAATAATGTTGAGCAGGAATTGCATCGCGCGTTTTTCGCTGTACCTGATCCTCCTGGGATTGGTCGCTGTGGCGCCGGTGTTTGCGGGATCGGCGGTCGTCGGATCGGTGGCGGGCACCATGAACGCAACAGTGGGCGGCCAGACTCTTCTTCCTAACACAACCCTCTTCAGTGGTGACAGCCTCCAGGTGAAAGATGGCGTGGCAGTGGTAGCCCTGGGGAATGCGAGCCGCATGGTATTCGGCCGTGACACCGTGGCCTCGTTCCTGCGGGATTCCGATGAGGTAACAGTACTGCTGGGCCAAGGCAACGTTTCTGTCTTCCACGATGCTTCCGGGACTCCGGTTCGAATGAAGATCGGCGACGTCTCCGTGGTTCCAGTTTCCGGTTTCAAAACTCTGGGTGAAGTGGCCATGCTGAATGGCACGGTCATCGTCACCGCGCAGGATGGTGCGTTGCGCGTCGACCAAGGCAACGGCAAAGTGGTCAACGTTGCGAAAGGCAAGACGCTGACGGTGACTCCGCAGATGAAGGCGCCGCAAGGCGGCGGATCAGCGGGGCGTTGCTGCGGTGGCAGCGCAGGCGTTTGGCCCATCGTGGCTACGGCCGCCGCGGGAGCCGCAGCGGTGTTGGCAGGAGTAGCAGTTTCTCGCGCCGGGAATGCGAACACTAACGCGTCCAGTGCGGCGTCAGCAGCCGCCAACGCCGCGTCGGCAGCGGCTGCCGCTGCCTCTGCCGCCGCCGCGGCAAACTCCGCGGCAATCAACGCTGCTAATTGCGCGGCGGACTCATATGCGTTTGATATAAGCCCTTCAGCGCCGGCGCCGTATCCCTGCACTATCTAGACTCGTAAGTTCACAATCGGTAAAGGGCGGAGCTGGCAGTGACCCCAGCGCCGCCCTTGCCTTCTTTCTGGGTTGTCCCCTTCACAACAAATCGAGGTTATTTTTTCCGTAGAGCTTCGAGTTGCGCAGCGGGAACGGAAACACGCTGTACGTGTAGCTTGTCGTCGACCCAAAGATCGACGTGGGTGACGTCGGTGGTAATGAGGAGATGCCGTAAGCCGGTTTCCGCCGAGCTGTCCGGTGTTGAAGCGACTCCCAGGTCTTCCACGGTCATAAGGCTGGGCAGCGCCTCCTGTGGAACAAAAACGCGAAGAGTTTGTTTCCCGCCTCCCATCGCCTGCAGGCGAGCTGCAATCAACTGGAAATGATGAATTACGTTGTCGTCCAGGACTACCACGTCAGGCGTGAGGTCGAAGTCCCGGTCATCTTCGTTGCCGCTGATGGTATGGTAGCGAACTTTGGCAGGCCTGGTGCGAAAGTCAACCTCCAGCCGCGAGGACTGCGGGCCGTGTAGTCTCCACGTATAAGTCAGCGGGCGGAGTTGGGAGTCGGCGACCAAGTCGGGGAAGCTTTGTACGCTCACCGTCTTGCCGTTCTTCTCCAAGTTGAGGCGAATTTCGCCCCGCGCCTCGATCCTGCCGGGGGAGGAGTGGATCCTGAAGGTTTCGCTGCCGATGGGACGTCCCGCCATAGAGATCACAAAGACGCCTTGATCCTCCACGTTCACGGGAGCCGGGCTGCCCGCCGCCTCTTGCGGCCAGCCTCCCAGGTTGCCGGCAAACATCGCGGCCAGAAGTTGCGACAGCAGAATCATTGAAGTACAGTAGGCTAGTATGGCGGCACCGCGGGTTCTTTTCAATCTACTTCCCTCTGCTCCTCCCCCTCAAGGCGAAGAAGCGGCTTAATCCGTTCCGCTTAGAAGGTCCCCAGGCGTAGAATTTGCTCGGTGACTTCCGGTGCGCTCCGTCCTTCCGTGGAGACCCTGAATTCCGCCAGACGATAGTACGGAAGCCGGAGATCAAGCAGGCGCTGCAAGGATTCGGGATCGCGGAACAGCGGGCGGGTCACCATGCCGGAGCACCGCTCGAGCAGGATCTCCATCGGGCAATCCAGCCAGATGGTGGTTCCGCCCGTATCGCGAAGCAGTTCGACATTGGCCTCGTTCGCGAAAGTCCCGCCACCCAGTGCGATCACGGCGGGCTCGCTTTTCAACACCTCGCTCAAGGCAGCGCGTTCCAGTTGGCGAAAGAAGGCCTCGCCGGATCTTTCAAATATCTCTCGAATGCTCACGCCTTGTCCGGCTTCGATGACCGTGTCGAGGTCGATGAAAGGCCAGTCCAGTTTCTCGGAAAGGAGTTCTCCGACAGTTGACTTACCACTGCCCATGAATCCGAGCAGATAAACCTGTTTGCGCCGGCGGCGGATCATTGTTCGAGGGAATTATAACAGAGTCGAAAGTCGAAAGTGCAGAGTCCAAAGTCGAGAGATGAACGACGGGAAGCGAAGCAGTTGAGAGGCCGGTGAATCGAAGGGACGAACGGTCAAGGTGTGACGAATCGAGAAGTTGCGCAGTCGGGAAACAACAGATTCCTGGCTTTTTACCTTCGACTCTCGACTTTCGACTCCCTTCCGCTATCGTTGCCGAATCCGGATTGTCCCGCTGAAGGACTTCAAGCTCACCGTCGCTTTGCCGGTCAGGTGAGTGCCAAAGAGGCTATTGGCGGAGGACAGCGGGGTAGCGGGCTGGTGCCGGATGGTGATGGGCATTGCGTTCTCCAGCTTGCCCCGATCTGTTTTGGCATTGAGTTCGAAAGACGCCGAGGGCGGGCAAATTATATCCATATCGCCGCTGTATTCGGAAAGTGAGTAGTCGCCGCCATCCGGAAAATCTCCCTCGAAGAGAATTCTCCCGGAGGTTGTGGTGGCGCGGAGCTTGGAAGTTGCCGGAGACACAAAATGCAGGTCTCCTGTGATTGAATACGCTTCCACGCGGCCTGCGGCGCGGATCACATCGATGTTCCCCCCGATCGAGCGCACGAAGAGGTGGCCGGTGAAATCGGAGACAACAATGGCTCCCCCTACTGTCTCCACGGTTGCATCGTCGCCTTGAAGCTTTTCAATCTTCACGCTTCCTTGTGTATCGCGGATTTCAAGATCGGTCCCCATGGGGACGTCCAAGCTGTAGTCGGCCGTCTGATCTTTTCCGGATACCAAGGGATCCAAGATGTGCGTGGAGAAGTGAACTTTGTCGGCGGGTCCGCTGGGTGGGATGACCTCGCTATCCACTTCCACACGGGGTGACATGACTGAGCACACAATGTGCACCTGCTGCTTGTCCCATCCTCTGACAAGTATCTGCCCACGCGCATTCGAGACCGTAACGCGAGGATTGGGTGCTGCTTCGAAGGTCTTCTCAACCCGGTTGCCTTCGGCGGCAACTAACAGGCCCGGCAGAGCCAGCGAGCAGAGAAATATCCCCACGCCATAAGGGAAAGCCGTTGTTTTTATTGTTTTTTGTTGATGACGATCAGCCACTGTTAAGTCCCCCCTGGGCTGGCCTAACGGCCTTCATCAAAATCCAATGCTGAAGATAATACCTCAGCTTTTTGGGAATACGCTGCAAACAAATATTCATGAGCCAGCGAATTGCCGGGCTCACGTTGCAACGAATCGTTGCATTCCCGAATTGAAACATCAAGCGAACTCAAGCTATTCTCGTAGGTCGCCTTGACATCGGGCGCGAGAGATCCCTCCCGCGCTTTGAAGGCTTCCTCCAACTCGCGGATCACCTGTTCCAGGCCGGTCCCGCCGCTTACAAAGGCCATGGATCGTACGGCGGCAGGCTGGCCCTCCGAGGCGGCGAGGGAAGCGGAGGCTTCCAGTTGCGGATAATTCCGGGGCGCCGTCATCCAGCAGCCGAGAGCCAGCATGCAGGCAAAGGCCGCCACAGGAACAGGACGCCGAAGTAAATCCAGTTGCCAGAGCCAGCTCCACACGCCTTCCTTTTGGGCGAGCGCTCCCTCCGCAGAAAGTTGAGCGCGCACATTTGCCCATACCGCCGGAGAAGGTTCCTCAAGCGGAAGTTCGCCGGCCGCCGTCCGCAGCGCCAGTAAATCCTCAGACACAACCTTGCAAAATGCGCACTCGCCGAGGTGAGCCAACACAAAGGGCCTGACTTCGCCTTCCATTTGGGCTTGCAGCTCCAGCTCAAAGCGATCGCACTCTGCGGTCCTATGGCGTCGAATTTCATCCATCTCGGTATTACCTTTCGGTCGGGGCTTGGTCGGAGGTTACGGGCTCGTCCGGAGTCATCAGCCCCTCGTTCTGGCGCAACCAATCGCGCAGTTTCATTCGCGCTTTGTGAAGCTGAGATTTGGAATTACCGACAGAACACTTCATGATTTCGGCAATTTCGTTGTGCTCGTAACCCTCGACATCGTGCAAAACAAACACCGTCCGATATCCTGGTGGAAGTTCGGCGATAGCTCGCGTCAGGCTGATGCGATCCACAGACCCCATCAACCTCCGGTCATAGTCGCCGTAATCGCGCTTGACGGGCTCGTCCTGACTGGAGTCAACCTCGTCGAGCGAAACTTGTTGCAGTCCCTTCTTTCTCAAGTGCATCAGCACGACGTTGACAGCCAGCCGATGCAGCCAGGTGGAAAAAGCGGACTCACCGCGAAAGGTTGAAATTTTGCGAAAAAGCTGCAGGAAGGCTTCCTGTGCTAAGTCCTCCGCTTCCGCAGTATTTCCGGTCATCCTCAAGCAGAGTGAGTAAACTCGGCGCTTGTGCATCTCGAAGAGCGCGGCAAAAGCTTCCTCGTCTCCGCGCTGCGCGCGCGCGATCAGTTGAGTCTCGGAAGCGGCCTTGGGAGCCGCCGTCTTCTGTTGGCTCAAGGAATATCACTTCCAGCCGCATCCAGACTCGAATGGTGAGATGCGGTGGTCCATACGAGAGTTGTCTTCCTGCCTGCCTGAATAACGTTGGCCCGGTTCGGTAGCAGCGGCGCCTCTGCCTGCGCCCGAGGCCCACCGGCGGACACGCCGGTGCTCGCTCAGCGCGGGGCAACCCGTAGAACGCACTTGCCGACGCCAAGATTGCCAGCCGTGTCAAAAGCCCGAAGCGATACGACGTGTTCGCCGGCGCCCAGCTTGGAGAGCCTCACCGTAAAGGTCTCCTTGCGAGAATCGACGATGCCGTCGTCGGACAGAATGTTCTGCCACTCGTTCCCGTCCAGCGAGGTTTCGGCGCTGCGAAGGGGCGAAGTGCTATCCTCGACCCCGAACACGACCTCTGCCTCACTATTACTGACATTCTGTCGAACCACTCGGACTTCCGGCGGCGTATTGTCGACCCAAAATGGGGCGCTCAGAAGCTCCGACTTTCGCGCCAGTTCGGGCGGGTTGGACTCTTCATCCGATGCAACCAGCTTGGCGATGTATTTCCCATCCGGCAGGGAACCGGGCTCTATGGTGAAATTTGTCTGGCGAAGTTTGTCCTTCAGGAGGTGCCATTCCTGTTCATCCGTCGCCTTGACGTAGAGCGAGTACAAGAGTTGGTCGTTGTTTGGGTCGTCGGCCTGCCAAGTCAGCGTCACCGGCGTCTTAACTGGGGAACCTGTCCCGGACGCCCCCCCGAAACCACCAGACGGAGCGCCGACCGAAATGGTCGCTCCGACGGACAGACCCGACGAGCCACTTCCGGCCGGACTGGTGCGTTCGCCCGCCGTGCTTATATTCAGCGACCGGATTTGAGGGGGTAGATTCTGGTTCAAGTAGGACACTGTGACGTCATTCACCGTCGGGCTGTCGGCGCCGGAGGCGTGGAAAACCGCTTTCCACTGAATGTAACGGGCAGGAGGGCTGCTGACCGGACTGCCATTGGATCCGCGGTATGGGCCTGCCCAGTCGCTCCAGGTTTGGTCGGGCCGCTCGGAGTTGCCGGATCGCGTGAAGAATTCGAGGGTCGTCCCAGAAGGCGTTTCGCCTCGCCAAGCGAGTACACCCCAGTGAGAAATGAACTTCGTGTCTTTGACGGGAGACTCATAGCTTCCTTCTGCGGATACTCCCTGTTCAACCCTCAGCAGTTGGGCGATATTGCTGGTGGCCACGTAAAGGTCCGATCCCTCGGTCATCAGGCGCGTCGCAAGGGACTCATGTGTTTCGGTGACAAGGTTCAGCCTTTCTGCGTTACGCCCGGGGATCATGTCGAAGATGCGTCCATTGGAGTCCGTCGAAAAGAGGATGTGGTTTCCTCGCATTGCCAAGCCGAAAACGCTCTCGCTATTCGAACTCCAGATCGTCTCGGTGGTTGAGTCAGGAAGTATTTCGATCAAAGAGCCGCGACCCTGCGGGAGCTGAAAACTGGGCAGGGCCGTTACCACGGGGGTTTGCCGGTTAAAGCTCGGCGGGCTTGCTCCCTCATTGGGTGGAGTTTGCGCCGCGGATCCGCCGCTGAGACTAGCTTGCTCGGAGGCCATCACCGTGACGGTGGTGACCCCGCCGGGAATCGGGCCGGTAGGGGGTGGGACAAAGAGTTCGGGGGAGCCTTTGCCCCCCGCGCCGCCCAAGGCTGCGGCATAGATACGCCCACTCGAATCGGTCACCAAGTCATGAATTTCAGGCAGGTTGGCCTCATACAAAACGAAGCCTTTCCCCTTCGGAGTTATGCGGTAGATCAGGCCGTTCGGGACGCTTCCGGCAAGCAGGTTTCCGTCCCGTTCGAAGGTGAGGCACATGATGTGGGTCTGTTTGCTGTCGAAGAAAAGGGTGCCCTTTCCTGACGAGTCAACCTGGAAGATCTGGCCCTTGTCCCCGGTGGCGACATACAGCCTGCCTGCCTGATCCAGAGCCAGGGCCCAGATGTACTTGGTGTGCGGATCGTAGAATACTTTGGACTGACCGTCAGGCGTGATCCGATACACCTTGCCTTCCGGCGAGCTTCCCGCATACAGCGATCCATCGGGGCCGGCGGCCAAAGCGAAGATGTCGGGCTCGCGGGCTGCAAACAGAAGGTTGGAGTGTAGCGCGCTATCGACGCGAAAGACCTTCCCTTGATGGCCTGTGCCGATGTAGACGTTGCCTTTTTGGTCGTGAGCCAGGGAAAGGGCAAGCGCCTCCTCGGGATTGAAGACTACTCGTGCCCCGGGAGCGAGGTGTAGCTCCCCTTCTGTATCCAGCGAGACATTGACAAGCGTCCCCTGTAGGAACTCCTCAAAGGAGCCAACCTGCCAAAACACGGTTTCCGTACCCACGCCGGGCAGGGAAAAAAGCAACGGAATGAACAGGAACAGGAGCTTCTTATTTGGTCTCATGCCTTACCTTTCGCGATTTCCTCACTGCCACAGCGGGAATGGGGTGGTTCACCGGCGCAGCGATACAAACCCTGCCACCCTCCTCCTTTGTCTAAGCGGAGGAGGCACTCGAAGTGCACTAGAAGCCTGGCCCCACGACCTTTAGAAGGAGCATCTTTTGGCCATGGATCATGAACGAAGACGCCGCCCCCTCATAGTCTCCGACCACCGATGTGCCGCTGAGGTTGACGCTGGAGGCCGCCGTTGGGTCGGACATGAAGGTCTGTATCAAGGACGGGGGAGGAGAGGGGTATTCATCCCCTTCCAGGACAAACGAACGTTGCGGGGCCATGAGCAGCGCGTAGAGCCGGTTGTTGCGTCGCATGCGATTCAGAGCCTTGACCAATTGATGGATATCGCGCGCCGAGCTTCCGGGTTGAGTGAACCGGAATTGCAACATGTTGATATTCGCGCCGCCCCCCACCGCGAGCATCAACCCTCTGTCGCTGGTGCTCTCCGGTATATCTACAGGAATTTTCTCGGTTATCGCTTGCCCACCGGGCAGGCGCAGGAGACCAAAGACCTCGATGTGATCACCCGGTTTAACCTCTGACCGCGAGCTCCAAACCTGCTCGAGTGTGGCAACACTCCGCTCGTTTCGCGACCTCACCGAGAGCTCGACGCCCTCGACGCGCAAGTCAGGAAAGCCGCTGCCCAACAGGTAGTTAAGCGGCGTCGCCACCAGGTTACCCGCCAGCGCACTAATCCCCATATCGCCCGACAGGACGTCTTGGAAGCCCACCGGATCTGCCCCCGCAAGGCGGATCTTCCCTTCAATATCCAACGTGGAGGCGCCCATGGTTCTTTCCGTGTTGCCGAGGGTTGAAACAAAACCCAGGTTTACCAGCAAGGGCGATAGGAACGGTTCCTGAATAACCTCGAATTTATAATTCTCCTGGGTATTCAAGGTGCTTTGGATTTTTACACTGACCGGGATCATGGGAGGAGTTTTCTCCCCCACCACGCCGTAGACGGCGTCAAAACGGTCCTGCCGAATCGTTCCCATTACGTCGCCCGGCGCATCCACCTTGAAGGACGAAGCGAGACTCGGTACGGTGACCAAGACGTGGGCCGGAGCAAAAGGGATTTGAATTGGACCTACCGAAAGCAAATGATGCCCGCACGCGTAAAGGTTGTTCCCTTGCCGGTAAGTGACCGTGCAGTCCGCATTCAAGTTGAGATCGCCCCGGACGAGCAGCATGCTGATCATCGAGCCGGGGTCCAGATCCGAATTGACCGGGGTTGAACTCTGTCCGCCCGCGAGTGCCCCTCCCATCATCGGCTCAAAGCCCATCTGCCGGAACAGGGCCATGTACGGTTCCACGGCCGCGGCGGAAAAGCCGCCAAACCGCAGTGGTATCTCCACGCTGGGGTATGAGATCCCCGCTTCGGTTACCGGGAAGTATGGTCGCGGAGTTTCAGGGCCGAAATCCTGTTCAGGAATCAAGCGCGCGCTTTCGCGAGGGTCGTTGGTGGTCCGTGCCAGGCGAAAGACAAGGGGAAGCGCCGCGTGGGTTGGTGTTTGGCCCATCTCCTCCGGGACGACTTGCACCATTTGCTGGATGGGCGTGATACCCGCCACGGGCTCTTTCGAAAATGGAAATGAAAGAGCCACTGCGCCGACCAGCTTGCCATCAATGTAAACCGGGCTGCCACTCATTCCGGCAATGACTCCGGTCTTCTCCAGCGGCCCCCCCGATAGCCGTGCCAGGATGAAGTCGCGCTTCGGCGCCAGGGCGTTTTTCAACACGCCTAAAATCTCGACTTGGAATTCTTCAACCTGCTCACCCTGAAAAACCGTACGACCGATCCCCTTCAGTCCAGGCTTGATATCCTTCAGGGGGAAGAGTTCCATGTTGCTCTGGCACCAAGCGAGCGGAGCCAGTGCTAAAGCGAGTGTAAATGCAACGAGAGTCTTTCGGAATGACATAGTGTTTGAAACCAGTTCCCAATTATGCGGGCATGTTTTTAGTCTATGGGTAAAGCGCAGACTCGTCAAGCAAAGTGCCGTACCTCCCGTCTGCGACGCTTGGCAGCGGTGTAGGGGCGGTTCGCGAACCGCCCCTACTAGCCGACACATTGTCCTCGACTGGCCTCGGCTTTCCACTCGAACCTTAGATTCGTTTTGCGCAAAATACGCTGTACGTACTCTATTTCGCGTCCAAATCGTGCCAATCTGCGCGCAAAACGCGCAGAATTTGCTCCACTAAAAACAGTGACTTCCTTTGTTTTCAAGTACTTCTTAGCTTCGTTCCCACGATTTTCCATTTGTCATCGGTCGCTGCTATTCCATCGTGCCGGAATCACCTGAGCCTCGCCGCGTCTGGCGCCAGGCTAGGACAATTTGTCTCGAAGATGACCACAGTTATAGGCTATCATATGTCCGGAGAGCTGTCAAGCGGAAAATGTGAAAATGTGAATGTAAACCTTCCGGTTGCAAATCCGTCTTGATGAATTGAGGGACAGAGATGGGGCAGAATGGGCAAGCCGCTATGATGATTCCGGCCCAAGAAAGGGTTGACCTCGGCACGTTCGCACTGGACGACTTTACGCCCCTTGTCCAGGCACACCAGCAACGCATCTATCGAGTACTTCTGGGCATGGTTCGCGACCCCGACGCGGCCGAGACGCTGACGCAGGAGTGCTTTCTGAAAGCTTACCGGAAGCGCGCTACATTCAGGGGCGAAGCGAATGTGGGGGTGTGGCTGCTGAAGATCGCCGTGAACCTGGCCCGCGATCACCGGCGCAGCCGCCTGAGGGAGTTTTGGGACCGGTTGAGGTCATCATCCGCGGAAGTCGCGGAGCTCGGGCCGAGCTTGGCGGACCCTCAGGCTTCGGCGGAGCGTGTCATTCTGGGGCGCGAAGAGGTGGCCGGCGTCTGGGCGGCGGTTCGAAAGCTTTCCGCGCAACAGCGGGCGGTCTTTGTGCTGCGCTTTGTGGAGGAGATGAGCCTGGAAGAAATCGCGGAGGCGACTTCCTTGAAGCTGGGGACTGTGAAGACACATCTGTTCCGAGCCGTCCATGCGGTTCGGCAGCAGTGCAAGCGACGGAACGTATGAAGAAAATCGATCAGTGATGTCATTCTGAGCTCCCGCCTTTCGGGGGCGAAGGATCTCTGCAGTTGACCTTTGAGGTTTATGAGCACGCCACGAACTGCGGAGATGCTTCGCTACGCTCAGCATGACACAAAGTGGTGCAAAGTAAGGGAGGCAACGTCCGTGAACAAACATCTGAGCGAGGATCAAATGACGGAGTGGGTGCTTGGCGCCAGTGATGAAGACGTCCTTCACCATCTCGAAACCTGCGCTGCGTGTTCTCGCGAGGCGGAAGAATTGCGGAGCACTCTGGCGGGCTTTCGCGATGCCGTTCATACGACCGCCCGGCGCGATCCGAGTTTCTGGAAGAACCAGCAGGACGCTGTGAGCGAAAGCCTCTCGACAGAAGATTGGTATCCCCTGCACTGGGGGTGGGTCGTGGCCATGGTGGCGGTTTTGATTACAGCCATACTTCTGGCTCGCACTCCTAACGTCCCGAAGAGCTACCCCAGTGAGGACGCGGACAACGCTTTGCTCCAGGCGGTTCAAGGAGACCTCAACCGCGACGTGCCACAGGCGCTAGCCCCCGCAGTGCTGATCGCCGAGGAACGAAATGAAATCCTGAGCAAAAAAGGAGATTAACGAGATGAAGACAACTTTCGCAAGTGTGGCATTGGCAATCGTGTTTTGCGGACTCGCCGTTGCCCAGGGGCCGCCAGCGGCTCAGCCGTCGCCGCCTCGGGACCAAGGGTATACCGTCGACGTAGGTCCCCCCATGGAGGGCCATGTCTTTCGCGGATCCCGCGGCCCATTCGTCCGCGTTGTTGGTCCCCCAAAATGGTGGAAGAACTCGGCCCTGATGAAGCAAATTGGCGTCAGCGATGATCAGATCACAAGGATCGAGAAGATCTTCCAGGACCACCGTCTGCAACTCATCGATTTGCATGCGGCCCTCGAGAAGCAGGAAGCAATTCTCGATCCGTTGGTTGACGCTGATCAGCCCGACCAGACGGAAGTGGTCGCTCAGATTGATAAGGTCGCCCAGGCAAGAGCCGCCCTGGAAAAGTCGGATGCCTTGATGCTCCTTGCGATTCGTCGGGTCCTCACGGTAGATCAGTGGAAGAAGATTCGGGAAAATCCGGGCTTCAACACGTTCCACTTAGGGCCTGAGACGAGGACTCCTATGCCTGGGCCCGTCGCTCCCACGCCTCCTGCCATGCCTCCGCCGCGTGAGTAGGCTGGCACCTGGAGTTTCTACACTTTGCTAGCTTCGCGCGTGCGGCTCTGCCGCCCTGCCTTGCGGAAAGGCTTTGCCTTTCCGGGCCTTCCCTACTCAATGTTGTTTTCTTGGCGAGGCTGCGCCTCGCCGGTTGATTCGGAGCCACTGGCTGGACAAAGGGTAATGACGGCTGCGATACAGAATCTGAAATGTAGAAACTCCAGGCGCGGGCAGGATGCCCGCGCGACAGCGGGCGAGACGCCCGCGCCACAGCCCGCCGCCCGCACGGCGCCGGCTAACGTCCATTTCCCACACCTCATTTTCGTTTCACCCCGCGTTTTACTTGCTCCCAGGTTATAATGAGCGGCTCTGATTCGTATCCACGCATCTTTGAAAGATCTGCGTCGAGGCGCGCCATGAAGCTTCGAACGGCCTTCTTGCTGATATCCTGTTTTTCACTTGCCTCATCCCTGCTCTGCCAGACGTCCGAGGCTCCGCTGAGTTCGCAACTCGAGCCCGTTACACCCCACGTGAGTATCTATCGCGAGGCCACTAATGTGGCAGTGATCCAGCGCAACGGAAAGAGCCTGCTGATTGGGTCAGGTGATGGCACAGTTCTGGCGGCGGCAAAGAAGTTGGGAATCGGTTCCATTGACTGGGTGCTCTACACCGACCATCATCGCGACCAGTGCGCCGGCGCGGCCCTGCTGAAGAAGGCAGGCGTGAAAGTTGCCGTGCCTGCCGCCGAGGCGGAATTCTTCGAGCACGCCACGGCAATCTGGGAAGGCGCGGACACCATTCTTTACGACCGGATGGATTTCCGCCCCGACCTGTTTATCCTGCGCAGCTCGGTTGTTCCCGACCGCGAATTGCAAGGCGGTGAGGCGTTTCATTGGGAGGGCCTCGATTTTCAGGTTGTTCCAACCCCCGGACCAACCGACGGGAGCGTTTCCTACCTTGTGGATGTTGATGGCAAGAAGCTCGCATTCACCGGCGACTTGATTTTCGGCCCGGGACAGCTTTGGAACTTCTACATGTTGCAGAAGCGTTTCCCAGGGATGCGAGGCGATTACTGGGGATTCGGTGGGGCCGCGCCGGATTTACTCAATAGCCTGGATACGGTCCTTTCCCACGCACCTGACATGCTGGTTCCGGCGCATGGCGTGGTCATCCGCGACCCCGCCGGGGCGGTTTCGAAGTTGAAGCAGAACCTGCATGCGGCGATGGCCAATTACATGACGCTGGCTGCCTGGCGTCTCTATTTCTCCGGAGATTTCCACGACGTTCCCGAGAACATCACTTTACCGGACAACTCGCATCCCCCCGCAGACCTGGCCGTGCCGATGCTGCCTCCCCTCCCTTTGCCCAAGGCGCCTTCCTGGTTCCATTACGCAGCCTCGACGTCCTGGTACGTGCAAGCCGAGGATGGAACGATCTTCCTGCTGGACTGCGGATTCAAGTCACCGGTGCTCGAAACCCTCGCCCGGTTGAAGAGAGAAGGGACCATCAAAGGGATCGACGGTATCTGGATCACCCATTATCACGATGACCACGATCAATCGATCAATGCGGTGCGGCGTGAATTCGGTGCGAAGTTCTACGTGCAGAAGGAACTCCAGGACGTCCTCGAGAATCCCTATGCCTATTCCATGCCCGCGTTGACGCCCGAGTGCATTCACGTGGATCATGCCCTGGCGGAAGGCGAAGTCATCAATTGGAAAGGCTACAAGATGACGGGATACTATTTCCCCGGGCAGACGATCTACCATGACGGGCTGCTCATTGAGCGCGACGGCACTCGCCTTTTCATGACCGGCGACTCGTTTGCCGACTTCGGCATCGACGACTACTGCAGCTACAACCGCAATTTCCTTGGGAAAGACGAGCCGGGCTACGAGCAATGCTTCCGGCTGCTCCTGAAGTTGAAGCCGGACTTGCTGGTGGCGTCGCACTGGGGCCCCCAACCTTATTCGGACGAGTACATGCAGCGCGGGCTTAAATTGCTGGAGGAACGCCGGGAGCTTTTTTCCAAGTTGTTTCCCTGGGACGACCCGAATTTCGGCCTGGATCCTTCTTGGATTCGCGCTTACCCGTACCGGCAGTTCGTCCTCCCGGGCCAACTGGTGACCATCGAGGCAAGGATCTATAACCATGGCGCAGTTCCGCGCCAAGCGACGGCGGAACTGCGCGCCCCTTCAGGGTGGAGAATCCGAGAAGCCGGTCACCTTACAATACCGCCGCACGCCGAGGGAAAGATTCGGCTCACGGCGGTTGCGCCCACGAACCCGATAAGCCGCCGCGAGGTTCTGGGACTCGCGGTTCATTTTGGGGACCGGAACCTTGGGGAAATTGCGGAAGCTCTAGTGGATTACCTGGAGTAACCGGGAAACCTGTCATGCTGAGAGAGCGTGATTTTTTTGAATGTTGCCGAAAAGTGCCATTGATAACAAATGAGTTAAGTGCTCGAAAATGGCCAAAAATCCAAAAAAATCACAGACTCTGAGCGAAGCATCTCTGCAGTTATTCGCGGGCAAACGCAACTGCAGTGATCCTTCGCTGCGCTCAGGATGACAACCCGATGAGCTTTGGACGTTAGAGATCTCTGATCCAGCGATTGGAAAGGGCGGAACCAACCATGGGATATGCACTCGTAATGCTCGCGGGGATTCTGCAAGGCGCCTTCATGCTGCCGATGAAGCCCCTGCGGAAATGGGTGTGGGAGAACACCTGGTTTGTCTATTGCACGGCAGGTTACCTGGTTTTTCCCTGGCTCTTTGTGCTCTTGACCATCCCCCATCCTCTGACCGTACTGGCCACCACCTCCCTGCGCTCTCTGCTCTTGGTTGAAGTGTTTGGGCTCGGATGGGGCATCGGATCTCTCACCTTTGGCCTGGGCGTGTCGCGGCTAGGTATGGCGTTGGGATTTACGATCATCATCGGCCTCGCGGCAACTGCCGGAGCGCTGATTCCCATGGTCGTGCTATCTCCTGAGAAGTTGGCCCAGCCGCAAGGCTTGATGACGCTCTTCTCCTTGGCGTTGGTTCTGATCGGCCTAGGCCTCGGCGCCTGGGGAGGAAAGCTCCGTGCGCCGGCGAAAAAGGCCGCCGAAGGCTCCGGCACCTCGGGTCTTGAGGTCCACGGCTCGTTTGGCGTCGGCCTGGCAATCTGTATCGCCTCAGGTCTGCTCTCCGCCTCCGCGAACCTTGGCTTCACGTTCGGCGCGGAATACCAACGCAGAGCCATCGAGCAGGGCGCGGCGCCGACCATGGCCGGCAACGCTCTCTGGGCCCCGCTGACTTTGCCGCTCTTTTTTTGCAGCGCCGGTTACTGCGTTTGGTTGATGAAGAAGAACCGGACCGGCGGCTTGCTCGTGCTCGAGGGAACGCGACACTATTGGCCTCTGGCGACGTTAATGGGATTCATGTGGATTGCAGGCTTCGTCGTTTACGCCCCTGGCGCGCGGCTCCTCGGGTCTCTGGGGACCTCGGTGGGCTGGGCGGTGATGATGTCGACCATGGTTATTACCGCGAACGTCCTGGGATTCATCACAGGAGAATGGAAGGGGGCGAGCCGCAAGGCGTTCGGCTTTGCGGTCGCCGGTGTGACCATGCTGATCCTGGCTATCTGCGTGGTGGGCTACGCGAACCATTTGTAAAGTGTGGTGTGGGCGCGAGAGGCGCGAAGGAATCGGCTCACCACTGAGGCACAGAGACACAGAGAAGCGAAAATGAAGGCCTTTCTCAGTGCTTCGGTGATCGACTTTTTCATGCGTTCGGACGTCTGTCCAAGGCAGAGACGAGGAGCGGTCGAGCCGGCGCCGGATCTCAGCCTTCACTTTTCTCCTCCTGCTCCAACACCAGCAGGCGTGCTTCGTGGTCAAGCACAATGGCGCGGATATAGCGACCCAGGGTGCGAATCTCATTCTCCGTCTTGGCTTGCATCTGAGCAATCAATTCGACCGAACGGGTCAGGGTTGCAAGCTGTTCTTCAATGGTCATGGTGGTGTCCTCATTCTATCTATTCTGTGTCGTCCAATCGTCAATCGACAATCGTGACGGCGCCGGCATCGCCATCCACGCTGATGCGCTGCCCGCTGTGGAGACGCTCTGTTGCCACGCCCGTCCCCAGGACGGCGGGAATGTGGTACTCGCGCGCCACAATCGAGCTGTGGCTGAGTGGGCCGCCCACATCGGTGACGATGCCGGAGGCAAGCGCGAAGAGCGCCGTCCAGGCGGGCGTGGTGATCTTCGCGACCAGGATATCGCCCGGCTGCATCTGGTCGAACTCCGCGGGGCCGTGAATCACTCGGGCAATGCCGCTGGCGCGGCCCGGGCTCGCGCCGATCCCTTGGATAGTTTTCCCTGCTTTCTGGCCCGTACGGGCCGGCATCCAGCGGCTGAGGTCAATGCCCAAAAACCGCGAGCCGTTCTTGATGGGCAGGGTAACGGGCGGGGTCACCTTGCGCTCGAGGTCCTGCGTAGCTCGCCGCGCGGTCGCCACTCGAGCGTAGTCTTCCGTGGGCTGACCTGCGTCGAGGGCGCGCGCTGCCGCCTCGACCTCTTCCGCCTGCAAGCAAAACACGTCCTCGGGCTGCGCGATAGCGCCCGCCGCCACCATGCGCCGTCCGAGTTCACGCAACATGCGGCGCAGCATGGGCCAGCCCAGCCCGACATCCGCGAGAGCGTCCTCACGCAGCGGTGCGTAGCGCTGGGCGGTGCTAACCAGTGAGCGGAAGATTCGCAATCGCAGACCCTTCAGGCGAGCCAGTGTATCTTCTGTGGCTTCCTGCCGCGCCCGCGCCGCCGCTTCCTGCCTCTCGTAAGGACTGCGCGCCCGTCCGGAGAGAAAGTACTTGAGGGTCTCGAGCAGGGGCGCGGGGTCATCCGCGGGGACAGCCGAGGCAAAATCCAGGTCGTAAATGGCGTGGCCGAAGCGCTCGAGGTGCTGCGCGAACCCGGCGGCGAACTCCCGCCACCCTTTCGCATCCGTAATGGGTGCGAGAGTGGAAGCGAACGCCTGCGCAATCTCTTTACTCGAGTCGCGCTCGAGATAGGCGGCAAGCTCCGGCTGCGTCCGCGCCCAGGAGGCCAGATCGTAGAGCGATTTCTCCGCCTGAATGGGCGCGCTGTCGAAACCGAGCAGGAAGGTCAACGCTGCCGGGTTGTCCTTCCGCTTAACGAGGCGGTTGTAAACGGTCGTGAAGGCAGGCTCGCTCATGAACGCGCAGGGCAGAATGCCGGTCTGGATGGTGACGTAATGGCTTGCTGCCGCCTTCACGATCTCTCTGGCGCCGGCCAGAAGATCGGTTGATGGAGTTGCGGCCAGGTCTCGCCCCGCCCACGCGCCGACCACGTTGACGTAATGCGGCCGCGCATCATCTGCCCAACGCGTACGCCCCGAGCGCAACATCGTCACTAACCTGGGGGGTATCCGCAGCAGAATGACGAGCAGTTGCGCCGTTTGCCAGGCGCTTAACCCGAACTCAATGTAGGCGTAGTCGTTAATGGTGACCAGGCGGAATGTACTTGCCACCCGGCGGTCAAATCCCAACCATTGCATCCGACTCGCCAGCGTTTCGTTCCATGGGGGCAGAGCGAGCGTGGCGAAGAGCGGCGAGAGCGGATTGGGCAGCAGTTCGATGACGCTGCTGCGCGCGTACTGGCCCCCGGCGCGCAGCAGTTTCCATTCGAGCGTGGGGCGCGGCTCCGGCAGGGCGGTGATGGGACGGGCTTGAAGGATGAAGATGCTGTGGCCGCAAATCGCCCATTCGATGTCCATCGGCTGTCCGTAGAGCTGCTCGATCTGGCGGCCGAGGCGCGCCAATTCCGTGGCTTGCGCTGGCTGCAAGGCGGCCTGCTTGCGCTTTTCAGCGGACACGGGCTCGTCGCGGGTTCCTCCCGTCACGCGCACCGTCATGACTTCTTTCACGGCGATTTCCTGCGAGACAATCTCGCCCGTCTGCTTCGCGACGATGATGGTGTCGGGCGTAACTTGCCCACCCACGATCGCCTCACCTAGTCCCCAGGCCGCGTTGATCATGATCTGGTCGCGCGCGCCGGTGAGCGGATTGGCCGTGAAGAGGATGCCCGCTACTTCCGCCGGAACCAACTGCTGCACAACCACCGCGATGCTGACGCTTTCCGGAGGAATGCCATGCTGGGCGCGGTAGCTGAGGGCGCGCGCCGTCCACAGCGAGCCCCAGCAGCGCTTAACGGCGGCGAGCACCTCGGCGCCGCCGCGCTCATTGAGATAGGTTTCCATTTGACCGGCAAAGGACATTCCCGGCAAGTCTTCCGCGGTCGCGGAGGAGCGCACCGCAACCGGCGGATCGTCTCCGCCCAGTTCGCTGTAAGATTGCTCGATCAGCGCGGCGATGTCCTCGGGCATCACGCTTTTGTCGAAGAGCGATTGGATTTTCTCCGCGGCCCGTTCAAGGTTAGTGGGGTCGTCGGCGCTGGCTTGAGCCGCGGCGGAAAGAACCGTTTCCTCCAGATGGTTCGCGGTCACAAATCGTCGATAAGCGCAGGTGGAAACATGAAAGCCAGGTGGCACGGGCAGGCCGGCTGCCGCCATGCGCGCCAGGGAAGCGCCCTTGCCGCCCACGAGTTCGAGCGTCGCTTCGGGGCTGTCCAGTTTCAGAATTAGCGGACTGGTTTGAATTAAACTCATTTGGTTTTACCTCCGCCTGCACGGCCGAGCGCAGTCTAGCACAGTTTTCACGGTGCGTGTTGTGTTCGTTGTCGTCGCCGATGTTATACTTTTCGCGTGAATTTCTGGCGCAAACTGCGATATACGCTGCGGGTGCTGGGTAAGAATCCCGGCTTCCTGTGCGTGGCGGTATTGTCGCTGGCGCTGGGAATTGGCGCCAACACCGCCATCTTCTCACTCCTCGATGCGCTGCTTTTACGCGACCTCCCTGTCCGGAACCCAGAGAGTCTTGTGGAGCTTTCGGTGGTCCGCCGAGGCAGCAAAATCATGTTCTCGTTTCCGATGTTCCGCGAGATTGAGCGCGGGCAAAAGGTTTTTTCAGGTCTGATTGGCTGGAGTTTCGGCGCGGCGACCAATGTCGAGATCAATGGCGTGCTCGCGCAGGCGGAGGTGCGCTCGGTCACCGGGAACTATTACTCCGAGTTAGGCGCGACACCCCTTCTGGGACGACTGCTGGCGCCGGAAGATGTGAACCTTGCAGGGGCCGTGACCTCGCCGGTGGCTGTGCTCAGCTATGACTATTGGCAACGTCGCTTCGGTGGGGCTTCGGACGTTGTGGGAAAACAGATCGCGATCGACGGGCAGCCCTTCACCGTCATCGGCGTGTCGAAAAGGTGGTTTACAGGAATGACCACCGGCGAGGCGCCCGACATTACGACCCCGATGAAGGCTACCGACAATCGCGCCATGCTGTGGGTGTTCATTACCGGTCGTCTGAAGGACGGTGTCACCGTCGCGCAGGCGCGAGCCCAACTGCAAGCGTTCTGGCCGGAGGTGCTGCGTAGGACAGCTTCGACCGACACACCCGGCCTGCGCCGCCAACTCTTCTTCTCCATGGGCTTGGATGTATCCCCGGCCGCCACAGGTGTGAACGCTTCGTTGAGGTCCCACTTCACGCGTCCGCTCTACGTGCTGATGGGCATTGTGGGACTAATCCTCCTGGTCGCCTGCGTGAATCTGGCGAGCCTGATGTTGGCGCGCGCCGCCACGCGCAGCCACGAAATGAGCGTGCGCGTGGCGCTGGGTGCGAATCGCTGGACGCTCGCCCGCCAGGTATTGACGGAGAGCCTGGCGCTTTCCGCTTTGGGCGCGATGCTGGGGCTCGCCTTTGCCTACTGGGGGAGCCGCCTGCTCGTCACGTTTCTGACGGAGGGGTACCTCACACCGGTCGTCCTCGATCTCCGGCCTGACTGGCGCGTGCTCTCAGTGACTGCGCTCGTGGCCCTGGTGACTGGAATCCTTTTCGGCTTGGCGCCCGCATGGCGGGCGTCGCGCGAAGATCCCGCTTCTGTGATTCAGCAGGCTACGCGCAGCCTGGCAGGTGGCACAGGGAAGCTGGGCAAGGCGCTCATCGTAACCCAAGTGGCTCTCTCGCTTGCGGTTCTGCTGGGGACCGGTCTACTGGTGCGAAGCTTCCGGAAGTTGTGCGCCATCGATCCGGGACTCGAGCAAGGCGTGCTCGAGTTGAGCCTCGTTCCCAGGCCGGGCGGCTACCAGAACCTTGAGATGACAGGCTACCGCCGGCAGCTTCTCAGTCGAGTCTCGAGCCGGCCGGGCATCCTTTCAGCCGCGTTCGCGGATGTTTCCCTTCCTGCGCAGGAAGGGTGGGGCGACACGGTTTCCACCATGGCTGGAGCAACCAGCCCGGACGCCGGAGTGAAGGCCACTGAGGCGACGGTTTCGCCAGGTTTCTTCTCGACCCTCGGAATAACCCTAATTCGTGGCCGCAATTTTGAGGATACCGACGACGAGCATCACCCGCACGTTGCCATCATCAGCAGCGGTCTTGCGGCGCGGCTTTTCCCCTCGGGCGATGTCCTCGGCCAGCGCATTCGCTTCGGCTTCATGCCGCAATACCAGAATCTTGAAGTGGTCGGAGTCGCTGGTGATTCACGACTCTTCGATCTCCACGACGCGGCGCCGCCGGTGATTTACGTTCCAGCGCCTCAATATTCCGATTCAATGCAGTTCGGGCACCTGTTCTTGCGAACGCGCGGCGCTCCCGACGCGTTGGCTAAAACGGTCGCGTCGGAAATTCAGTCTCTCGGCCATGAATATCCATTAAGCACGAAATCCATTTCGCAGGAAGTCAGCCAGGCGCTGGTGGAGGAGCGGGTGATTGCCATGCTATCGAGTTTCTTCGGAGCGTTGGCGCTCCTGCTGGCTTCGATAGGTTTGTACGGGCTGATGTCCTACGCCGTTACCCGGCGGACGCGTGAAATCGGGATTCGCATGACGCTGGGCGCAAGACCGGCCACGGTTCTTGGCGGCGTCCTGCGAGAAGTGCTGGTGCTGGTTCTGATGGGATTAGCGCTGGGCGTTCCGTGCGCGCTGTCCGCCAGCCGCCTCCTGACCAGCATGCTTTTCGGGCTCTCGCCGCACGACTTGCCCACCCTCGCCGGCGTCGCGCTTCTGCTCGTCGTGGTGGCGCTGGTCGCCGGCTACCTGCCGGCGCGCCGGGCCTCGCACATCGACCCCATGACCGCAGTGCGCATGGAATGACACTGGGAGGGAGGGGATTGAGTCCCCTCGCGCAGATATTCCCCGCCTCAGAAACTCCGTGTTGAGCGTAATACGCTTGTAACAATGAGCGTATACCATGCTGGTGTTGTCATTGCCCACGAGCATTAAATCAATACGACAGATTCGCGACGCAAAGGAGATTTGGACATGTACAAACCACGGCAAGCTTGCGCTGCGGCTATAGCCACGGCGGCGTTTTTCAGTTTGTTGCTCCTGTCTGGATGCGGTTCAAAGACCAGTAGCGGCGCCGCATCGGGAGCGGAGCCCACGGCCGTGCTGGGTGCTGCCGGCAGCACCTTCATTGCCCCGCTGATGGCGAAGTGGGTTGGCGCATACCAACAGAGCCACCCCACGGTGCAGATCAACTATCGGGCAATCGGCAGCGGCGGCGGTATTGAGGAGCTGAAGCAAGGGTACCTTAGTTTCGGGGCGAGCGACGCGCCATTAAATGACGATCAACTCAAGGGAATGTCCAGCGTGGTGCAGATTCCCGTTAGTGCAGGGCCTGTCTGCGTGGTTTACAATCTGCCCCATCTGAGCGCCCCACTCCGGCTCAGCGCCAAGACCCTGAGTGGCATTTTTCTCGGGAACATCTACACCTGGCAGGATGCCTCGATTGCGAAGGATAACCCGGGGGTCGGCTTGCCGAAGGGAGCGATTATTGTCGTGCATCGTTCCGACGGCAGCGGCACGACCAATATCTTCACTTCGTATCTCTCCAAAGTCAGCCAGGATTGGTCATGGAAATCGGGACACGGCCTGTCCGTAACGTGGCCGACTGGCTTGGGCGCCGATGGAAGCAAAGGTGTACTGGCGATTGTCAAACAGACGCCGGGAACAATCGGCTATCTGGAGCTGAACTACGCCAAAGAGAATGGCGTTCCGTTCGCGTCGATCGAGAACGAGGCTGGCCACTTCGTCCAACCCGGCCCGGAAGGCGCCGCTGCCGCGATCTCCAGCTTCAATGATGCACTGGCGAAAGACGTACGTACTCCGATTGTCGACCCTCCTGCGTCCGCTCCCGATGCGTATCCGATCGCAGGATTGACCTTCATTCTGATCCCGAAGGACCGCTCGGATTCGGGCCAGCAGCAGGCCGTGAAGGAGTTCGTAGCATTCGCAATTACCGCCGGCCAGGATTCGGCGGAGGCTCTCGCCTACGCCAAGTTGCCGGATGCGGTTCAGAAACAAGGGCAAGCGCTGCTGAGCCAATTGACGGCCAACGGCCAGCCGCTGAAATAGAGGCAAGTCCAGAGCAAGGGCCGCGCAGCCCCGGACGGCTGGCCACGCTCCAGCGCGCGGCTTTCTCGTCAAGCGTGAAGGTTTCAGAATGCTGCCGGATGGGGCCGGCGAGGATGAATTGGGACGTTACGAGGACAACAACTTGTCGATACGGGTCAGGCGCAGCAGTTCCAGAACGCGGGATGTCATATTAACAAATTCCAAGATGCAGAGGCCTTGTTTGATTGCGGTGACCTTCAGTGCAACAAAGGCTCCCAGCCCCGAACTGTCTACAAAGTGGACATCGCTAAGGTCGATCACGATGCGGCCGCCCTGCGCGATGAGAGACTTAACAGCCGTTTTCAGTTCACCCGCGTTCTCCGCCGTCACTCGGCCATGGCACTTGACCGTCGTAACTTTGTTCCCTGCCTGATCATCGGGTGACTTTTCAACTTCAAAATGGAAAGACGGCTTCTCTTCCATAGTTTTGTAATCTCCTTTGAGGGCGCGAAACTCGAGGCCCTATCGAGCCATGCTGCGGAACGCCCAGAAGAGCGAAGCGGACAAAACAATGGAAGCAGGCAGGGTCAGCACCCAGGCCATGGCCAGGTTACGAACCGTGCTCCACTGAAGTCCGGTGTGGTTGGCGGCCATGGTGCCCGCGACGCCCGAAGAGAGCACGTGGGTGGTGCTCACCGGGAGGCCAAACCAGTCTGCGGCGCCGATGGTGAACATGGCGGTAACTTCCGCCGCGGCGCCCTGCCCATAGGTCAAGTGGTCCTTGCCGATTTTCTCGCCCACGGTCACCACAATGCGCTTCCAGCCGATCATGGTGCCCAATCCCAGAGCGAGGGCCACGGCTACCTTCACCCAAAGAGGGATGAACTTCGTGGCTCCATCGATATGGGATTTGTAGTTCTTCACAATAACGGCATCGGCCGGTGTGAACTTCGGCACGCCGGTCTTCTGCATGTAGCGCAGCGCTTCGCTGACCACGTACATGTCGTTGCGGAAGTTCCGCACGCGATCCTGGGGAACGTCCTTAAGTACTTTGTACATGGCCATCTCGGTCCCCATCGAGCTGACCATATCGCGCATGGCCAGCATGGTGTTGGGGGTAAAGTTCCTGGTGCGAATGTACTCCGTCACGTCCTCGCGTGGGTCGCCCACCACGGCATCCGAGGTCACATAGCGTCCCAGCGCTCCTGCGGTTTGTTCCGAAATGGCGACGAAATCCTGCGTCTGTTTTGTCGTAACGGCATGATTCAGCGCGTAGGCCGTCGGGACGGTCCCGATGAGGATCAGCATGATCAGCCCCATGCCCTTCTGCCCGTCGTTGGAGCCGTGGGCGAAGCTGACGCCCGTGCAAGTCAGCACCAGCAAGGCTCGAATCCAGAACGGAGGCGGCTCGGAGCCCTTCGGTGCTTCATAGAGACGCTTGTCGTGAATCACCGCCTTGCACAGTACCAGCAGCAAGTACGCGCAGACAAACCCCACGATCGGGGATACCAGCAGGGATTTTCCCACGCCCAGCGCTTGCGCCCAGTCGACTCCGCTGGTTCCCGTCTTCAGTGACATCAATTGGTTGGCAATGCCCACACCGATGACCGAGCCGATCATGGTGTGAGAACTCGAGGCGGGCAACCCGAACAACCAGGTTCCGATATTCCAAATGATGGCGGCGATGAGCAACGCGAAGACCATCGCAAACCCGGCGCTGCTCCCCACTTTCAGGATGAGTTCGACCGGCAGCAAGGAAACAATGGTGAAAGCCACGGCTCCGCTCGAGACGAGCACGCCGGCGAAGTTCCATGCGCCCGACCACACCACCGCGATGTGCGGTTCCATGGAATGCGTATAAATGACGGTGGCGACGGCGTTGGCGGTGTCGTGGAAGCCATTCACAAACTCAAAGCCCAGTGCCACCAGCAGCGCGATCCCCAGCAGTACGAAAGGCATCACATTGGTGGCATGAATCTTTGCGAGGTCGGAAACCAGGCTTATGGCCGCGTAGGCGAACCCGATTACCAGGGCCACTCCAAAAACTGCCATCCCGATCTTGGCGGATTTTCCCGCTCCGCCCGACATTTTCGCATCTAATACCGACGCACTCGTCGCCATAACCTGTTCCCTCGATTGATAAGTATTGACCTGATGCATGCATTCTAGAGAAGTTGTGTTACACCAATGTGAACGGCAGATTAAGCTTGAAGCGAGCCGGCCAGCAGCGCAAACCTGAGGTGAATTTTCGAGCAGAATGGGCTCTCAACACGATCGCTTGGCGGAAACTTACCGTGACGGTGCCTGTTCCAGAATGAACATGTTTAGTGTACACTCCTAGCGTCTGGAGATTCCCGAAAGCGCATTCCCCCGGAGGGAGGGACAAACCATGGAACGTCTCCCAGAGCTACTGCGACCTGCTCATTTCCTCATCTTCCTCTACTTTTTCTTGTTCGGCTTTGCCGTGAACATTGCTGTGGTTTTCCTGCTGTACATGGATTTCGACAGGGTTCCTCGCAACTTTCGGAAGCTCGAGCCCGGCTTGGTGTGGCTGCTGCTGATCCCTTGCTTCAATCTGGTTTGGAACTTCTTTGTCATCCCCAGGCTCGCCGACTCATTCAAGGCGTATTTCGATTCGATCGGAGACACCTCGGTGGGGAACTGCGGGCGGGACTTGGGGCTTGGATATGCCATCTGTACAGCGGCTTCTGCGATTCCGTTTGTCGGCTGCCTCACCGGAATCGTTTCCCTGGTTCTGTTGATTTTATTTTTGGTTAAGGCGAACGAGCTGAAGAACCGAATACCCCGCACTGCCTGAACTCGAGGCTGTCCAGGTGATGGACACGATCAAACTATTGCAGCGAGGCGCGAGCCTGGCACTGGCGGCCAGCGTCCTTATACCGGCCTCACGACTTCCCGCAACGTCGCTCTGCCCTTTCCGGATGCTGACGGGATTCCCTTGCCCGGGCTGCGGCCTGACTCACGCCTTCTGCAATATCTCGCATGGGCATTTCAAGATGGCCTGGCAGGCCAATCCATTCGGATTCCTGTTCTATGCGCTGGCCATTGTTTTCGTCGCCTGGCCATGGCTGCGAGCGAGATTCCCGGGAATAGAAATTGCAATGGGTCGCACGCGGGCGTTGGTGTGGGCCCCGGCTTTGCTGATGGTAGGAATGTGGGTTTATGATGCGGCGCGGATTGCCCGGCTCCATTGATTACTGGAAAAAGGGGCCAGAATACCCCCTCACCCCCGACCCCTCTCCCCCAAGGGGGCGAGGGGAGAAATGCAACGTATTTATGCCCTCGCCCCCGCGGGGGAGAGGGCGGCGCGCAGCGCCGGGTGAGGGGGCTCGTGTGGAATCGTTTTATGCAGCTTGCAATAATCGCGTTACGTCGTGATCGATAAGAGGAGAATGAACGATGCGTTATCGGCGTACAATTCAGTTCACACTATTAGCGGTTGCCCTCTCTCTCGTTCCCCGCTCGATCTCCACCTCGCAAACGACGGGGGTTGATCTGGTGAACAACCTCTGGAAAGCCTCGTGGATCACGCATCCCGACGGGCCGCAGCGGGAGTTCGGGGTTTTTCATTTCCGCAAGAGCATCACATTGGACTCCGTTCCACAGCGCTTTGTGATCCATGTGAGCGCCGACAACCGCTACGAGCTTTTCGTGAATGGCGAACGTGTGCTGGCCGGTCCGGCGCGCGGCGATCTGGACCACTGGCGTTACGAGACCCTGGACATCGCTCCGCACCTTGTAGCCGGCCGCAACGTTTTGGCCGCCGTGGCGTGGAACTTCGCGGAACTGGCGCCTCAGGCGCAGATGATGAACGAAACGGGGTTCATCGTTCAAGGTGACGGCAGCGCGGAAGCGGTTGTGAACACCGGGCAATCCTGGAAGGCCTTCAAAAACCAGGCGGAGCGCATGATCCACCTGGACGCGTATAAAATCGGCGGATATCTGGTGACAGGCCCGGGTGAAGAGGTGGACGGAGCGAAATACCCGTGGGGATGGGAAACCAAGGATTTCGACGACTCCGGCTGGGTGGAGGCGAAACCGCTCACCGAAGGCGGTCCGCGCGGCATTAAGGACACTCCCTCGCGCTGGATGCTGATTCCGCGAACCATCCCTTTGATGGAAGACAAGCTCGAAAGATTTTCTCGAGTGGCCCGCGCCAGCGGTCTCGAACCCCCGGCCGAATTTCTCCAGGGCGCAAGTCCCGTGACCGTGCCGGCGAATTCAAAGGCCTCGCTACTCTTCGATCAAAGTTACCTGACTACCGGGTATCCGGAGCTGGTTACCAGCGGCGGGCGCGGTGCGAACCTCAAGCTGACCTACGCCGAGGCGCTTTACAAGGGGCGTGAAAAAGGCAATCGGAACGACATCGAGGGCAAGGAGATCCGCGGCATCGAGGACCGCTTCCATCCGGACGGCGGCCAGCACCGGATGTTCCGGCCGCTCTGGTGGCGAACTTTCCGATACGTGCAACTGGATGTCGAGGCCGGCGATGACCCGCTGGTGATTGAAGACTTCAGGTCGCGCTTCACCGCCTACCCCTTCCAAATGAAAGCCAGCTTCGAGAGCGACGATGCCGAACTCGCAAAAATCTGGCAGGTGGGCTGGCACACGGCGCGGCTCTGCGCGCACGAGACCTATATGGACTGCCCGTATTGGGAACAACTTCAATATGGCGGCGACACGCGCATTCAGGCGCTCATTTCGCTCTACATGACCGGCGACGACCGCCTGGTGAAGAACGCCATCGAATCGCTGGACGAGTCGCGCACACCTGAAGGCTTGACCCAAAGCCGCTATCCGTCGTTTTTGCCGCAATACATCCCGCCGTTCTCGCTCTTCTGGATCGGCATGATGCACGACCTTTGGTGGTACCACGGCGACGTGGATTTCTTGCGGGGTTATTTGCAGGGTGTCCGCGGCGCGCTGAGCTGGTTCGAGCACGGGCTCACGCCTTCGGGATTGCTGGGGCGCCTCGAATGGTGGAATTTTGTGGATTGGCCGCCGCAATTTGAAGATGGCGTGCCCGCACAGGAAAGCGATGGACAGTCCTCCATGCTCAGCCTGCAATTCGCCGCCGGGCTGCGCAATGCTGCGGACCTCGAAGACTCTTATGGCAGCAAGGACCAGGCAGCTCACGACCGGGCGCTTGCCTCGAAGATCGCTGCGGCAGTTTACCGAAGCTGCTGGGACCCGGCGCGAAAGCTTCTGGCCGACACCCCTGCACACAAAGTATTCAGCCAGCACGCCAATATCCTGGGAGTGATCGAGGACTCAATTCCCGCCGCCGACCAACGGGCGGTGATGAACACCGTGCTGGCGGATTCCAGCCTGATCCAAGCTACTTACTACTTCCGTTTTTACCTCTTCCGGGCCATGAAAAAAGTGGGCTTGGGAGACGAGTATATTGCCCAGTTGCGCCCCTGGCGCGAGATGCTGGCGCTCGGCCTGACCACCTGGGCTGAGAATCCCGAGCCCACGCGCTCTGATTGCCATGCCTGGAGCGCTCACCCGAACTTCGACTTGCTGGCCACGGTTGCCGGTATCGAACCGGCGGCGCCCGGCTTCCGCGAGGTTGCCATTCAACCCCACCTGGGGCCGCTGCAGCAGCTTAAGGCCACCTTGCCCCACCCGGCGGGAGACATCGTGGTGTCCTACCAAAGAAAAGGGCAAGGATTGGCCGCGGACGTGACTTTGCCCGGAGAGCTTTCGGGTTGGTTTTACTGGAATGGCAAGAAGACTGCCCTGCACCCCGGGCAGCAACATCTAGAGCAGTGACGAGTGACGAGTGACAAGTGACGAGCATCGGGAGATCGGGTGAGCAAACGATCATGCGGTCCGCGAAGATGGGGACGCTTTTGAAAACGTGCAGGGGTAGGGCTTGCCCTACCCCGGTGGGTGCATTGTCGATCCGACCAGGGGACGGCAAGCCGTCCCCCTACAAGCCTAATGCTTGGCCGTTCTGTTCACCCGATCGCCCGATTGAGGAGGTTTGCTATGTGGATACTTAGGCGTACGTCAAAGCCTTTGCGCCGGATTCTACTGTTGACGTTGGTGCTGCTGCTCTGGGCCGCGCGCGGGCGCTTGGCTTGGCTGAAGGAGGGTTCCATGACAGTGAGCGTGGGTCCTGCGGCAACGGATGTGGTCGGCACGGATAATGTCGCCTTACAAAAAGCGGTTGACCGCGTGGCTGCGGCCGGCGGCGGAATCGTACTGATCAAGGCTGGAACTTACACGCTCAATAACTCCCTCCGGCTTGCCAGCCATATCACCCTGCGGGGCGAAGGGCCGGAAAAGACCATATTGAAAAAAGCGGCGGGAATCAAAAGCAAACTAGCGCTGGACGCCGACTACGGAGAATTCGTCGCCACGGTTGAGGACGCGCACGATTTTGCTCCCGGCATGGGGGTCACGATTCTCGACAAGGTCTCGCCTGCCGGCTGGACACCCAGCGTGCGCACCATCGTCCGCGTCGAGGGCCAGAAGCTTTACTTCGATAAGTTCCTGCACATGGACTATTCCGTCGCCAACGGCGGCGTGGTTTTCAACACGTTTCCGCTCATTGCCGGATATGAGGTTGAGGACGTGCGCGTGGAAGAATTGACGGCGGATGGGAACCGGGCGACGAGCCTGGTGCTGGACGGCTGCCAGGCCGGGGCCATCTATTTCTTCCATTCGCAGCGCATGACCGTCCGGAACTGCGTGGCGCGCGATTTTCCCGGTGACGGTATTAGCACGCAATTCGTGGAAGATCCCGTGGTGGAAAACTGCGAGGCTTATCGGAATGCAGCGTTGGGCATCCACTTGGGGACCGGCGCGCTGCGCGGCGTGGTCCGCTTTAACCGCGCCCATGAGAATGGTGAAGATGGCCTGTACCTTTGCTGGCGGGTCCAGCACGCCCGTTACGAACAGAACCAATCCTGGAATAACGGTCAGGATGGAATTTCCCTCGGGCACAAGGACACGGACAACGTCTTCTTCAAGAATGTGGTGTCCGGCAATGGACGCGCCGGAATCTTCTTCCGCGACGAGTTGGAAAGCAACGCGGCCAGTAGAAACACCTTCAGCGAGAACACCGTGGAAGCGAACGGGCGCCCCGGTGGCACGGGCTACGGGATTCGCATTGAAGGTGCTACTCGCGACCTCAAGTTCTTCTCGAATACCATCCGGGGAATGCGCAAGGGAGATCAGTCCATCCAAACGGTCGGCCTCTACCTCGGTCCGAGGACGGACGGCATCGTTTCCGCCCGCAATGTCTTCGAGCACAATTTGAATAAGGCCGTGATGAATGAGTCGCAAGGAACCCACAACGCGTTGCAGGATGCGGGGGACTAGGGGAGGCAGGTGGGCAGATCGGCGGGTCGCCAGATCGGCCGTACGCTCCTGAATCTTGAAAGTGCTTGCCTATGTTTTGCAGTCGCCCGTGGGTGATGATCGCTGGAGGGATCGGATTAGCCGGTGCAACATCTTTCCCAAATGGTCGCACTCTTCCAAGACGTTCTTCGTTTCGGATTCCGACATTAATCCAACGCGAGTTGACAGCGTCAGGTGGGTTTCCAGTTCCTTCAAAGACCCCTGTGCAACCCTGAGGAATTGGATGTACTCCCCTTTGCTGTCTCTCCCATAACCCTCCGCAATATTGGCGGGTACGGAACTGGCGGCCCGACGAATCTGCGATGTCATTCCGAAGAGTTCGTCTTTGGGAAAGTGCTTTGTAAGGAGATAGCAAGCCTCGGCTAAGTCCATACCCAGTTGCCAGACCTGCAAGTCCCGATATGACCGAATCCTGTCCGCCTCAACCATAGTACTTTCCACTCCTCATCGCTCTGCCGCTCTGCCGACCTGCCGATCTGCCGACCTGCCGATCTGCCGACCTGCCGCTCTGCCGACCTGCCGCTCTGCCGACCTGCCGCTCTGCCGACCTGCCGCTCTGCCGACCTGCCGATCTGCCGACCTGCCGATCTGCCGACCTGCCGATCTGCCGACCTGCCGATCTGCCGATCTGCCGACCTGCCGATCTGCCGATCTGCCGACCTGCCTATCTGCCGATCTGCCGACCTGCCGACCTGCCCTTATACCCCAGGCGATTTGAAATCCGGTCGGTAGCCGAGCAGACCAAGCGCGTGATTTCCGGCATGCGCTGGACGGAGAGTCGCGTCGCTGGTCCGGCCACGCTGAACGCAGCAATAACACCCCCAGTATGGTCGAAGACCGGACCGCCGACGCCAATCATTCCCTCCATGGTTTCCTCCAGGTCCAATGCGTAGCCCTGTTCGCGGATCCGATCGAGATCCTGCCTCAGGCTCGCCAGATTTGTAAACGTCTTCGAAGTGCAGCGGTGAAAGCCTGAGGTGCGTGCGATTTTGGTCATCAGGCTGCGGGGTCGATACGCCAGGAGTGTTTTGCCGACGCTGCTGCAGTGCAGGGGAGCGGCGTCTCCCAGACGCACGTCGACGCCATCAGGCCGGGGATCGCCGTACGATCCCACCACAATGGCCTGAGTCTCGAAGAGAATTGCGAGGTGAACAGTTTCTTCTGTTTGGACGGCGAGGTCCTCCAGGAAAGGTTCGGCGACCTGTCGATAGTCGAGGCGACTTAGAACCCCAAGGCCCATCCGCAATACTTTGAAGCTGAGTTGGTAGCTGAATGTGCCCGGAACTTCTTCGATATACCCTTCCCTGAGTAAGGTCGCGACCAACCGGTGGACGGTGGGAACGCGAAGGTGCAGGTGACGGCTTAGTTCCGTCAGCGTATGAGCCGGCTGCTCCCCCTCCGCCAGAGCGTCCAGAATGTTCAGTGCCTTAACCAAGGACTTGACCTTGTAGACGCGTTCCGCCTCAATGGGTGTAGGTTGAGCTTTTTTCATAGGGTGAGAATTACGGCAGAAAGCGGGCTGATGTCAAGTGATACGAATAGGCCTTAATCCGTCGATGACGTGTGGGTAATCCACGAGGACGTAGGGGCGAGGCGGCGCCTCGCCCCTACAAGCCCCACCTGCCGATCTGCCCGCCTGCCGATCTGCCCGCCTGCCGATCTGCCCATCTGGCGACCTGCCGATCTGCCGACCTGCCGAGCTGCCCATCTGCCCGCCTGCCGATCTGCCGACCTGCCGACCTGTCAACCTGCTATAATTCACGAGCATGGCCCAAACCAACTCATCGCCCTCCAACTCGGCAGAGCCGAAGCGCTATCTGATTACCGGGGCGAAGGGCTTCATTGGGGCGTGGATTGCCAAGACGCTCGTGGAAAGTGGTAGCGCGCCCAGTGTTTTTGACGTTGATCCCGGCTTCCAGCGTCTTAGCGCCATCCTGGGGGAGAGTCAGCTCAAAGAGATTAACTTCATTCAGGGAGACGTTACGAAATACGCCGACCTGGATCGCGCCGTTGTGGAGAACGGAATTTCCCATATCTTGCACCTGGCAGGCTTGCAGGTGCCAGGATGCGCCGCTGATCCCCTGCGCGGAGCGATGGTCAATGTCATCGGCACGCTCAATGTCTTCGAAGTAGCGCGGCGGAGACGGGACTTGGTGCGGCGCATAGTTTACGCCAGTTCCGCGGCGGTTTTCGGTCCCGAGGAGTTCTATGGCGGCGAGACGGTTCAGGAGGGCGCGCCGTTGCTGCCGGGAACGCACTACGGCGTATTCAAACAGTGTAACGAGGGCAACGCGCGCGTCTACTTCCTGAACGACGGCATCCCGAGTGTGGGTATTCGTCCTTGGGCGGTTTACGGAGTGGGCAGAGACATCGGAATAAGTTCCGGTCCGACGAAAGCTATCAAAGCCGCCGTATTGCGCCGTCCGTACGTTATCGGCTTCAGCGGCGCTATCGACTTGCAGTACGTCCGGGACACGGCTCGGATTTTCATCCGCTCTGCGGAGCGCGATCTCCCGGACGCCAAAGTTTATACCCCACGGGGAAGCGTGGTGCGCGTGGACCAGTTTATCCAGACGTTGGAGGAGCTTCTGCCCGAGGCCCGCGGACTCATCAAGGCACGCGGCAATAAACTGCCCATTGCGCCCGACCTCGACGATAGCGCCTTGCGACACGACTTGGGAGAGGACTTGCGCACGCCCCTGGAAGAAGGGATAAAGGAGACGGCGGGCATTTTTGGGCGGCTGGAGCGAGAAGGACGCCTCGAGACCAAAGACATTGAGACCTAGTGCCCGTCCCGAAGCACTCGCTGGCCGCCTCCAGAGGCCCGGAGGGCCGACAGACAGTAGCCCATGGCGTAAGCCGTGGGATCGAGGAGCGAGCCGGGTTGTATGAGCCCCGGAGGGGCGACAGATCTCGCGGCACTGTCTCTGTCGCCCCTACGGGGCTGCGGATACGAACGCCGTGCGGGGGTCCCACGGCTTACGCCGTGGGCTACTTTCTGGCGCCGCTCCGCGGCTCTAGAAGGCACGCGCACCAAGAGTCAGGCAACCCCGAATGGGTTGAACGGGGACGCATTCGACCCCTGCGGGGTCGCCAGAAATCGAGGGGTGTGGGCCATTCGGCCGTAGGTTGCACCTACGGCTAATGATCTTAATGCCCTTCGGGCATTTGCAATCCAGACTTTGCGCTTAGGTTAACGCCAATGGGCCGTTGGCCTGGGCTGTGGTAGCTCGCCCCTTCGGGGCTCATTTTCGGAGTTGGTAGCCCAGACCTGCACTCCAAGGCCTGCCGCTTTTCGCAGTGATGAGGGGATGAACCGCGGACCTAAACAGCAGGTCCGCGCTACCCACGACCGTTCGCCAATTTGCGTTTGTAGTCACGACGAGATAAGATGTAGTCATGAATGTCTCGGTGCGCGATCTCAAAGCGAAGCTGTCTCGTTATCTGAAGGAGGCCTACGCCGGCCAGGACGTGGTGGTCACATCGCGGGGGCGTCCGGTAGCTTGTCTTGTGGCCGTTCCCGACAATGGCGCCGAAAAGCCCTCGGGTGAGGAACTCTTGCGCCGGCTGAAACTGTTACCCGGCGTCCGACTGGGGGAGGGCGGCAAACCTCTGGGAGCGAGGCGTCCGATCCACATACGACCTGGGCAAAAGAGTCTGGCGGAGATAGTTCTGGAGGATCGCGGTTGATCCTCTACTTGGACACCTCGGCGCTGGTCAAACTCTACGCGGAGGAGGATGGAAGCGGTCTGGTGCGGCAGGGTGTCCGAGATTCGGATCTGATTGCTACCAGCCTGATGGCCTACGCCGAGGCGCGTTCGGCGCTGGCGAGAAAAAGCCGCAGTCGTGAAATATCGCGCCCAGCCTTGACACAATGCAAAAAGGAGTTCGAGCGGGACTGGCTGCGGCTGCATCGCTTGCCGATTGACGAAACGCTGATACGAAAGGCAGGCCAACTGGCGGAGGAACATGCGCTGCGCGCGCTCGACGCACTCCATCTGGCGACCGCTGATTCGCTTCAGATCGCGCTCCGCGATGCAGTGATTTTTGCCTGTTTCGATGGCGCCCTGAACGAGGCGGCGGAAGCGCGTGGACTCGCGTTACTTGTACGCCCTTAGCGAAGCATCTGTAGTATCGCGTGGAGAATTCCTGAGTGCAGATCCTTCGCTTCGCTCCGAGCGCGTGACTTTTTCGGATTCACGCGGCACTAACCAGGAGGGCCAACCGCCCGGCCCGTCATCCTGAGAGAGCGTGATTTTTTTGAATGTTGCCGAAAAGTGCCATTGATAACAAATGAGTTAAGTGCTCGAAAATGGCCAAAAATCCAAAAAAATCACAGACTCTGAGCGAAGCGAAGGATCCCGGCAGTTCATTATGTTTCAGCGATTTACGAGCAACCGCAGAGATCCTTCGCTGCGCTCAGGATGACACGCTGCAAATTTCTTCGCACCTTCGTTGGCCTAGGCTGTGATAGCCCGCCCCTTCGGGGCTCATTTTGGGAGTGCTATTTATGCTGAAGACAACCTACACCTCGACTCCCCACGAAGCGTCCCGGCTGTTTTTGGCCGGATGTACGGTGCCGTTTGTTTTGGTCACCGCGCTTTTCCTGCTCTGGGGCATCCCGAGCAACATGAACGACATTCTCATCAAGCAGTTCATGAAGTCGTTTGAGATGACACGCCTCAAGGCGGGCCTGATCCAATCGGCTTTCTACATGGGATACTTCCTGCTTTCGATGCCCGCCGCTTTGGTGATGCGAAAATACGGGTACAAGGTGGGGCTCGTGACCGGCCTGTTTCTTTACAGCGCCGGCACGATGCTGTTCTGGCCGGCCGCACACGTGCGGCTTTACAGTTTTTTCCTCGTTGCATTGTTCGTGATCGCCAGCGGCGCGGCATTTCTGGAAACCGGCGCGAATTCCTTTATTGCGCTCTTAGGCGACCCAAAAACCTCGGAGCGGCGTCTGAATTTCTCGCAAGCTTTCAATCCTCTCGGGGCAGTGACCGGTGTGCTGGTTGGAACGATCTTCATTTTTTCAGGGGTCGAGCTGAAGCCTCAGCAGGTCAGCGCTTTGCGGGCGGCAGGCACGTACGACGCGTATTTGGCGACCGAAACCATGCGCGTTGTAACGCCGTACCTCGTGCTGGGCACGGTGGTTTTCATCTGGGCGTTGCTCATCATCCGAACCAAATTTCCCAAAATCGCCGATGAAGCGGAACCCGAAGGCAGCCGCCGGCACGGTAAGTTCAAAGACCTGTTCCACCACCGCCACTTCGTCCTAGGAGTGATCGCGCAGTTTTTCTATGTCGGCGCGCAGGTGGGAACCTGGAGCTACTTCATTCAGTACATGCAGGATTACACCCGCCAGCCCGAGAAAGTGGCCGGTTACTTCCTGACTGGAAGCCTGGTGGCGTTTGGCGCCGGCAGGTTCACGTCCACTTACCTGATGAAGTTCTTTCAGCCCAGCCGGCTGATGGGCATTTATGGGTGCGTCAACATAACGCTGGTGGGCCTGGGGGTCCTCTTTCCCGGATGGGTGGGAGTTTGGGCGTTGTTCTTGACCAGCTTCTTCATGTCGCTGATGTTCCCTACGATTTTCGCCCTGGGCATCAAAGAACTCGGGCCCAATACCAAGCTGGGCGGGTCCATGATCATCATGGCCATTATCGGCGGCGCGGTGGCCACGCCCATCATGGGGTTGCTCTTTCAAATGACCCACAGCATGGCGGTGTCCATGACGGTGGTTCTGGTCTGCTACGTCTTCATTACCTACTATGCTTTCGTGGGCTCGAAAGTGCGGGCGCCTAAGGTGGTGGAACTGGCGGTGGGATAGGTTTCGTCGAAGACGGTTCAAGGTAGATTACGACCGGCCACACCGTGCGGGCAGCCCTTCCCTGCATAACTCTTGACAGTTCTGCCGCCCTCCAGGTTAGGCTACTTATCTGGAGTTTTTGCATTCGCCGGGAGCGCGGACATTCTGTCCGTCGAGAAGCGGGCTGGAAGCCGCTCTCCTCTCGATGGGGGGGATGGAACTCTTGGTCCCTGGCTTGAAATCGGGTCTCTGACATCGAAAAACCGACGAACGATCCGGGAATGTCTATGAAAACAAAGGACACGGTAAAAAAGTCCTTGTGTGGCGCAGACGTTGCCGATGAACGTCTGCGATGCGCCGAAGGCGCACATCGCGTAGGCCGCCTGGGAAGCCGAGCCTGTCCCTTCGGGACATCGCAGACCGCACACGTCGGGGTCTGCGCCATCCCCGCGCTATGATTATCGGCGGAACAAAGCGAGAATGTCTATGAAAACAAAGGATCGGCATCAAAATCAACCACCCCTGGCCCCTCCTTATCCAAGGAGGGGAATTCCGGGGCTCCCCTCCTCGGATGAGGAGGGGTTGGGGGTGGTGCGATTTTGCGACTTTGGCGTGAAACCGCGATTATAGCATCGAAAAGCCGGGGAACAAAGCGAGAATGTCTATGAAAACAAAGGATCGGCTCCTGGAGTGCGGCAGCGAAGCTGCCGCCTTTGAACTCAGGCGGAAAGGCGGGAACTGGCGCTCCCGCACTCCATGGCGCCTGCTTGTAGGGGGACGGCTTGCCGTCCCCAAATGGCCGGGGTAGGGCAAGCCCTACCCCTACAACTTTTCAGAGCGGTGAGGAAGGTTAATGGAACCGGTAGAACTCGAGGACCTAGCGATTGTCATAAAGCCCGGAAAAGACAACGTCGCCGTGGTGACGGCGGAGTTCATCGAGGCAGGGACCGAACTGAAGTACGGCGAGCGGTCGCTCACAGTATCGGGGCGGGCTCTGCGCGGTCAAAGCTTCGCCATCAAGGATATTCCGGAAGGGTCGGCCTTTATGTCGCTGGGCGATCCCATCGGCTTGGCGTCCGTTTCACTTAGGCCCGGCGATCCGGTCAACGAGACGAACATCCAGCGACGGCTGCCTCGCCTGCGAGTGCAATATCGCGATAACCCTGGCCCCACTCCCCTCGACTCTGACCTGTCGCGTCTGACGTTTGAGGGCTACCGGCGTCCCGACGGGGGCGTGGGCATCCGGAACCTGATCGGAGTGGTGACTTCGGGAATGTGCTCTTCGACGGAGGTGAAAGAGATCGCCCGGCGGGCTATGGGAGAAATTTACACGCGCCAGAAGTTTCCCAACGTGGACGGCGTGGTTCCCATCGTCCACGAGTCCGGCTGCGGCATGCCGGATGGGCACGCGGTTGCTATGTTGAACCAGTGGCTCGCGAACACCCTGCGCCACCCGAACCTCGGTGCGGCTGTTTATGTTGACCTCGGCTGTGGGAAGACCTGCGTGGAATGCTCGGCCCCGGTCTTTCAGAATGCGGTGCCGGATTACAACCAGCGCGTGGTGAATATGACCATCCAGCATCTGGGAGGCAGCCGCAAGACGGTCGAGCGGGGCCTCGAAGTCGTCGAGAGACTGCTTCACTACGCCAATGGGTTTAAGCGCCAACCGGCGCCCATCTCAGAACTCATCGTGGGAACGGAATGCGGTGGCTCGGATCGTTGGTCAGGGGTGACCGCCAACCCCGCCGTGGGAGTTGCTTCTGATATGTTCGTGCGGGCCGGGGCCGCGGTCTTTCTTCCGGAGATTCCTGAACTCCAGGGCGCGGCCATGGTGGACCTGGTGCGCCGCGCCCGCACGCGCGCCGTGGGGAAGAAGTTGATGGGGGCCCTGAAGCGCTACGAGGCTTATGTGAAGAAGTTCGGCGAGGATTTTCGCGATAATCCCTCGCCCGGCAACATCAAGGGCGGACTCTACAATATCTACCTGAAATCAAGTGGAGTGAAGGCCAAGGGCGGAACTTCGATCGTTGAGGACCTCATCGATTATGGAGAGTGGCTCGGCGATCGCAAGGGCCTCTACGTTCTCTATACCCCGGGATATGACCATCTCTGCACGCCGGCGCTTTTCCTGAGCGGCGCGCAGGTGTGCCTGTTCACCACGGGCCGCGGCACGGGCATCGGCTGCGCTCTTGGGCCGGTCATGAAGATCGGCTCGAATCCTCAACTCGCCCGGACCTACGAGGATTTGGATATCAATGCCGGAACGGTCCTGGAACGCCAGGAGAGTATCGAAGAAGTAGGCCGCAAGATTTTTCAGCTAACCCTTGACGTGGCCTCGGGACGTAAGCTTACACGGGCGGAGGAGACCGGCTTTCACCACGAGTTCAAGATCTGGGAACAGCTCTGGCCGGCGCTGTAGGAAAGTCGTCAGTGGTCAGTTCTCAGTCGTCAGTTGTGGTGGTGTCATCCTGAGCGAAGCGAAGGATCTCGGCAGTTTACTTTTCGGCCATTCCCAACAAACTGCGGAGATCCTTCGCGGAGTTGACCCTGAGCGGACCGCCGAGATTCTTCGCTTCGCTCAGAATGACAAGCGATGGGCTCAGGATGACAGATGGAAACTTTGTAGCTCAGTCACAGCTCACGAGGCTTGCTTCTCTTCGGCGGGCCGAAAGACTTGAGTGAGCAGGACCCCGATGGACACCAGGACTACACCCCCAAACACAAGCCCACTCAAATACTCGTGAAGGAAGAAGTGGGCGAAAAGCGTGGCCACCAACGGCGTGAGCGCGGAGAAAGCAGAGACGCGCGCCACGGCCATCAGGCGAAAAGCCGTAAACAAGCAGTAGACGGCGAAAATGCCGGAAAGGACCCCGCTGGCAAGTAGGGCCAGGATCGAATGCCAATTGATGTCGAGCAACGCCGGCCCGCGAGCCAGGGCAGCCCATCCAACCAATCCAACCAGCACGCTGGTGGCGAACTGCAAGAAGATCGCGGTCGATTGATGCGCGCCTCGGAGTTGGCCGTCACGCCATAAGACCCCGGAGATCCCGTAACTGAGGGCGGTGCAGAAAGCCAGGGGAATTGCCCAATACCAGAGTGGGGATGCGGGATGCCCCTTGGACTGCCCCCAGGAAAGCATTGCCAATCCACCAAAAATCAGGAACACACCCACCAGCGCGTAGCGAGGAATGCGTTCTTGCAGGAAACGCCAGGCGATCAGCGTCCCCCAAATCACGTAGGTATCTTGCACGGGAATGGTCACGGTAACGCCGCCCAGGCGGATGGCAAAGTAGAAGAGAAACAAGCCTAGCGTAGAGACAATGCCGGCCCAAATGAAACACAAAATGGCTCGGCGGCCAATATAGCGCGGGGAAGCGGGCTTGATTTGGTCCAGGGTGTGGTGTCTCCAGACCAGGAAGATGCCTAAGAACAAGCTCGGCACGCCACGGAGAAAGGGCCCGATCAGCGGATCGGCATGAATGACGCCAAGACGGTCGAAAATGTTGGCCGAGGCATACCCCAGCACCGACCCTGCGGCCCACGGTTCACCGCGACGACGAGCACTCTGATTTTGTGGATCAGCCATTCGTTTCCAGAGTCATCACTGAATGCTTAACAAGACAAACGGTAATTATAAGTCATGTAGGGGCGATTCGCGAACCGCCCCTGCAACTGACGAGATTCCCTTGTAATACCTTCCGCGGAAATGCTAAGATTTCGATGAAAGAACCCGACCTTCGGGGCAGGGTGAGGGAAGAGATCGATTGCGCGCCTTCCCAATTCCCAATCGGCGGTAAAGCCCGCGAGGGGTGGTCCGAAGCGCTCACGTCAGCGCAGGGCGTCCGGGAGAAAACCCGGGCCGAGCGCGGAAGGCCTGCAAGCCCCAGGATCCGGTGAAACTCCGGGGCCGACGGTACAGTCCGGATGGGAGAAGGTCAGGACGGATGTGACCTGATACGTGCGTGTGTACCCACCTCCAGAGGTGGGGAGCACGAGCACGCTTTCAGGCGCCCACCGCTGTCCCCTCCCGTTTTGCCCCAACCGGAAACTTTGATGTGGAACGAAACCCTGAAAAGAGTCACCACAGAGGCCACAGAGTTCACTGAGAAGATCCGTTGTCTTCTCTCTGCGATCTCCGTGTCCTCTGTGGTGAAAGCTTTCTTAGCCGCCGGCGTAACTCTCCTGCTCTCCGCTTCCATGCACCTTCACGCACAGACGTGGAACAGTCACCTGGAGGGAATGGTGCTCGACCAGAGCGGAGCGGCGGTTCCAGCGGCCTCGCTCGAGCTTCGCAATCCTGCCACAGGCCAAATTCGGCGGATTCAGACGGACGAGAACGGCTTTTACACCTTTGCTTTCTTGCCCGTGGGAAGCTACGACATGGAGATTGCCAAGGCGGGTTTTGCTTCTAAGGTGGTGCGCGGGTTGGTGCTGCGAGTGGGAGAGCCGGCACGCCTCAACATTCGCCTGGATATTGCCCCGGCTCGATCTAAAATCCAGGTGGACGCCCGGCCGCCACTGGTCGAAGGGGCTTCGCCCGCCATCGGCGATGAAATTGAGAATCGGCGGGTGGCGCTTCTCCCGTTGAATGGTCGGGAGTTCTCACAGCTCGCGTTACTGGCCGCAGGTGCAACTCCTCCCTATCCGAATGGCTCGACGCAGCAGTTCAACACTCCGGCGATGGGTCTGGGTTTTTCGGTCAACGGGCAGCGAGCCGAGCGCAACAATTTCTCGCTCGACGGCGTCACGTTGATGGAGCCCTTCGCTTACAGCCTGACGGTGAACCCCTCCATCGATGCGATCCGAGAGTTCCGCGTCGTCGAGGATTCTTACGGGACCGACCAGGGCGTTACTTCGGGCGCGCAAGTCAACATTGCATCTCGCTCGGGCAGCAACCGCTTTTCAGGCACGGCGTACGAGTTCGTGCGGAATAGCGCGCTCGATGCAAAGAACTTCTTCGACGATCCGGCGCTTCCCATTCCTCCTTATCACCAGAACCAGTTTGGCGCGAGCTTGGGCGGGCCGATCCGGCATGACCGCACATTCTTCTTTGCGAATTACGAAGGCTTGCGCACTCGCCAGAGCGTTACCAACACCACCTTGCTGCCGACCGCCGCCCTCCGCGCGGGGGATTTCAGCGGTATTAATCCTGAAACGGGCAGTCCCTTTCCTGCGATTATCGACCCGAGCACGGGCCAGCCGTTCCAGGGAAACACGGTCCCGGCATCACGGATCGACCCGGTAACGCGCGCGATATTGAATCGGATCCCTTTGCCGAACCAGCCCAATGCGGCGCCAGGCGGCAATAATGACATCAACGTGGGGCTTCATAGCGTTACGGCGGACCAGGCCATGGCTCGGGTTGACGAAGAACTGACACCGCGGCACCAACTCTTCGCGCGATTTCTCCTGTTCAATCAAGAACAACTGTTTCCTTTCGTGCCGGACTCCTTCGCAAATAACCCCTCCGCCCCACCCGGCTTCGGTACCAACCACGATGACACGGGAAGAAACCTCGCACTCGGGCTCACGTCGGTTTTTCGGCCTACACTCATCAACGATTTCCGATTCGGCTACGCCTACTATTTCGGGATCAAGGAAGCCCAGAACATTCACAGTGGGTTTCTTGAATCGCTGGGAATCACCCGCGCGCCGGGGTCCACCAACGACGGCATTCCAGCCATCGATGTTCCCGGCTACGCGGACATGGGCGACAGCGACATCTTCCAACCCCAAATCCGAAAGGACAACGCTTTCCAGTTCACCGATAACGTGGCGTGGGTCAGCGGACGGCACACCTTTAAGTTCGGCGCCGACGTTCGGCGCTATCGCCTCTTCTACCTGGTCGAGGATTTTGGGCAGGGTGTCTTTTCCTTCAGCGACGGCGCAAGCTCGGTTTCAGGCACAGCCTTCTCGGACTTTCTTCTGGGCCGTCCCTTCCTCTCTTACGCTCAGGCAGGAAATTCCGGCGGAAACGACCGCGTGGACTACTTCGGCGCTTACTTTTCCGACGAATTCCACGCGACCCGCCGCTTAACCCTCACGTACGGCCTGCGCGAGGAGTTTTATTCGCCTCCTACCAATGCGGACGGACGCGCCTCGATTCTCGACCCTAGTGACGCGACGCGCTTCATTGTGCGAAATGATCGCGAACAGGCATCGGCATTAATTGAAAACCCACTGATTCAGCGCCTTCGAAGCCTCTATGGGTTATCGTTCATCACTTCTCAGCAAGCCGGCCTGCCGCCCTCGCTGATCCGTCCGGATTGGGCGGGCTGGGCTCCGCGTTTTGGTTTCGCTTACGATCTCAGCCAGCGTCACACTACTTCCTTGCGCGGCGGATTTGGCGTCTTCAATTCTCTTGGCGAACTTGACTATGCTTCCGAAACGCGTCTTAGCGCCCCCATCACCGAATTCCTTTTCGGCCTCGACACCTGCCGGTTCTACGGTGCTGGTGCGTGTGGGCAGTCTTTTGCTCCGCCCATCCTCACTTATCCGCTTGCTTACACGCTTGGTAATTCTGAGCCCACCGCCATTTCCTCGCCACCTGACCTTCGCAACGGCTACGTCTACGAATGGAGTTTGTCAGCCGATCACCAAATTGCGCCCAATACAGTTCTCTCGATCAGCGTTGCCGGCTCCGACGGGCACAAACTTCCCCGCCGCTCGTTGCAGAACCAGGGTGTCCCGAACCTGCCGGACGAGCGGAGGGGCTACCACCCGCAGCCGGGCTCGAATCAGTTCATCCGGGCCACGGATGTCAACTCGAACTACAACGCCTTGATCGCGCGGCTGGAACGGCGATTCTCCCACGGTCTCTCATTTGTCGGTGGCTACACCTTCGGCAAGTCAATCGACACGGCCTCCGGGCTCAACGGCACCAATCAGGCTCAGAACGTCTATGATCTGAAGGCCGAGCGGGGGCTTTCCGATTTCGACGTGCGGCAGCGCTTCGTTTTCTCGAGCAACTGGCAACTGCCTTTCGGCCCGGGCCGCCCGTGGCTGCGCGGCGGGACGGGAGCGCGCGTGCTCGGCAATTGGGATCTGTCGAACATTCTCACGCTGCAATCCGGCCAACCTCTCACGGCCCTGCTGGCCACCGCGTTGAGCGGCACTGACTCGAACGGCACAGACCGGCCTGACCTGGTCGCCAATCCCAATTTGCCCGCAGGCCAGCGTACCCCTGCACGCTGGTTCAGTACCAACGCCTTTGCGCCTCCTCCCATTTACAACGATAGCCTCGGAGCGTTCAGCATCCCCGGAAATGAAGGCCGGAACGTCATTACCGGCCCCGGACTGGCAGCTTGGGATACGAGCCTCGAACGGCAGATGCGATGGAATGAGCGGTTGGGAATAGTGTTTCGATCCGATTTCTTCAATCTCACCAACCATCCTAACTTCGACCGGCCCGGGCTCATCTACGGCACGTCGAACTTTGGGAACATCAGTTCCGCGGAGAATTCCCGCCAAATCCAGTTCTCGCTACGGCTGAACTGGTAATGTCTGCGGGTGCGGTTCCCGTTTGCGCGGGGCTGGCATCGTAGACATTGACGCCAACAAATGACGCCACTGACGTTGACTCACAGGCATGAGTCAATTATACTCATCCCATGCCTAAGCGACTGCAAGTCATCCTCAAAGACCCAGAATATCGTGAGATCAGGCGTGCCGCACGCTCCCGCCACATGTCGATCGCCGAATGGGTTCGACAGGCGCTCAGCCAGGCACATCGTCATGAGCCCTTGGGCGAGGTCAGCAAGAAGCTGGCGGTTATTCGCTCCGCCGCTCTAATGGAATACCCTACGGCGGAGGTCGGCCGCATGCTGGAGGAGATTGAGGCGGGGTACGCGTCGGGTGCACACCGATGATCCTGGTTGATTCAAATATTCCCATGTATCTGGTGGGCTCGCCACACCCTCACAAAACTGACGCGCAGAGATTGCTGGAGCGATTGCTCAGCGACCGTGAGCGCCTCGTCACGGACGCGGAGGTCCTGCAAGAGATATTGCATCGGTATGTCGCTATCAACCGCCGTGACGCCATCCAGCCGGCGTTCGATGCGCTTCTTGGAGTTGTCGATCAGGTGTTGGAGGTCACCCGGGCAACTGCCGAGCGTGCCAAGCAGATTGTCTTGGGACACAAACGACTTTCAGCGCGGGACGCTATCCATCTCGCCACAATGGAGCAGCACGGGATCAGCCGAATCTTGAGTTTTGACTTCGGGTTTGACGACTTCCCGGGGGTTACCCGGCTCTCGTAATCCTATCACTCATTCGAAAATCCCTCATGCGAATTGGGGGAGAGGTTCGAGGGTGACTCTGTGGCCGAGCCTCTCGAGGCGACGTACCAGCGAGCGGCATATGGCATCAGCGTTCAAGCGGTCGAAATAGTC
>Ga0326727_10001866_pt1 | contig 75386 bp, 55 predicted proteins | sample MB2enrmetagenome_FD_207643 | JGI IMG/M metagenome (GOLD analysis project Ga0326727, IMG submission 207643) | Lab enriched peat soil microbial communities from McLean, Ithaca, NY, United States - MB29MY | ecosystem: Environmental > Terrestrial > Soil > Wetlands > Peat | place: USA: New York... | reverse complement strand
CTTCGAGAAGGCTTACCTCAAAGTCGAAAAAGCCCTCGATGACGTCATTGCTTTAATGGCCGCCTGAAGCCAACATCTGAGAGATATTTTAATGAGATTTTAAAATTAAGAATCTAATCTTAATCCTCCCCATGACCATCCATCAGAATTGATTAAGAAAAGGCGGGGCGGGGCGGAGTGATAAGAAGATACCCACCCTCCCCCCTCAAAACAGCCGTTGCTCCGTTGCAAACGTTGATAATCAAGCACTTAACCCGTTGCCTGACCCGTTGCAACCCGTTGCTCAAAGCCGTCGCAACGCCGAAGTCGTTAAGGATTGGGGATCCCCGCAACATGCCTTGTTCTGTCCGGACTTTTGACCAGCCATCACGGGTATGCTGACGGGCGCAATGAAATTGCCCAAGGCCGGCCAGGCCGTGGTGGAGCGCGAGAAAATCGTGGATTACCTGCTCATTACCGCGTATCCTTTGGATGAGTGATGAAGATCAAGGAACATGACTGCGTGGTGTTGACGGATGACTTGCCGGGCGAAGGGCTTAAGGCAGGCGACGTGGGCACGGTCATCCACATCCACAAGGGCGGGGCGGCTTACGAAGTGGAATTCAACACCCTGGATGGACGCACGTTGGCGGTGGCCACCGTTGAGAGCAACAAGCTCCGGCCCGTCTCACGCCGTGATGTTGCCCACGTGCGCCAGTTGCAGACAGCTTGAACGGGCTTTTCTCCGGCCTTTTCCGCTTCCGCCAAAAGCGGGGGTTACAGAAGCCGTCCGGCGGCTCGTTCACGTTCCAGGAACAGGCCGGGCGTTAGCACGAGCAAGCCGTAAAACGGTTTGGCCATCAACCCGGCGAAATCGCCCCGGTCGAGCGTGAGAAGAATGTCTGCCCAAGCCAAGGCGCTGAAAAGAATCGGGCGATCTTTTCCGGCGGGGAATACCACGGGCAACCCAAGGGTGAGCACGTCGTCCATTACCAGCAGGCCGGGTCGCAAGCGCGCCCAATTCGCGCTCGCGGATGCCGGGAAATCAGGAAGGTTCCGGAGAACCTCTGCGATTGCATAAGGAGTCGTTACCAGTATCCAACTGTTAGCCGATGCGCGGCGGAAGATTTCGCGCGAAGCGCCGGTCAGCGACCCACAGGCGGCCAAAAGGACACTGGTGTCAAGAAAGAGCCTCACTTGCCTTGCTCAAAGCGACGCATGTCGGCTTCATCTTCCGCGATCCAGCCTGCCATCTGGTCGCGGGAGAATTTCCGTGGTTCAGGCATTTGGAGTCCTTGCGCGCGCATCCTGGTGGCGAGAAAGAGCATCAGTTCCTGTTTCTCTTCCGGGGCCAGCGCTTCCGCCGCCGCCTCAATTTCATCGAGTTTGCTCACGCGGGTAAATTATCACACGAGGAGCAACGTGACAACAATCCAATTGATTCCCTGGAGCGATTTCTCCGCGTTCCCGTGCCTGTCCGGCCAGCGGCGCGACGGCGACGGAAGTCTTGACAAAGGCGGAATGCCAACACGCGAACGCTCCGCTCCGGCAACTGCCCGGTCGTGTCGTCATTGCTCGTCCTCCGTGGCTCCGCCCGCCGAGCGAAGGGGGATTCCCCGCATTGCCCCCCGGCTGCTCTCGCAACCCTGTGGCCAATGCCACCACCACCAAAGAGGGCTTGCGCCGCTCTTGCTGCGCCGGCACTAGGCCTCGCCAGTTTCCGCACAAACACTTGCCAGCGGTCCCGAATTGGCTAATCTCGTGGCATGAAAACGACCTTTTGGGCAGGGATGTTCTCCATAGGACTTTTGGCTGGCTGTATCGGTACGGGTCTGTCCAGGGTTAATCCGTTCGCGAAATTCTATCAGGATTCAACACGGCAAATGCCCCTTGCAAATCAGCAGCGGATGATACCGCCCTCTGGCCCTCCTCAAATAGAAGCCGTGCCACGGGCACAACTTGACGACTCTGTCCGAGGAATGCTCGAACGCGGTTTTATCCAAATCGGTTTTGCTAGTTTTGACGGCCCGCCTGCAAGCCGTGAACAGCTCATGGAGCAGGCGCGAAACGTCGGGGCGCAAGCCGTAATCTTGACTGGAGAATATTCCCGCACAGCCGAAGGGGTGGCGCCGTCATTGTCGTTCCAACCTGGACAGACCTACACAACTCAGGAACGGGGAAGTTTTATGGGTAACAATGGCTATGCTTCCGGCACCTACTCGGGATCCTCCACAACAACCACGCCCGGCACGTTCCAAACTCAATACACTCCTTACCAAATGCAGATCTATTCTCAAGGTGCCATTTTTTGGCGGAAGCTGAAACCCGGAGTTTTAGGTGCATACTTTGTTCCAATTCCCGACAACCTCCGCAGTCAATTACAGCGCAATTCCGGGGCTTTGATCACCGCTGTTGTGGATGACAGCCCGGCATTTAAGGCCAACCTCCTGCGTGGCGATGTTATCATTGAAATGGCTAATGAACCTGTCGCAACTCCCCAACAATTGTTTGATCTGATCCGCGCGAACGCTGCCCAAACGGTTCCAATCACACTGATTCGAGGTGGGGCAATTAAGGTGCTACACGTTCATTTGAATCCCGATCCGAACCAACCTCAGCGCTGACAATAATCGCATTTTTCATCTGGACGTTTACGACCCCAGGTTCGGCCGTCGTCCCTGCACGTATTGAACACACTTGTAAGAGCGGATTCTCCAGCGGACCTATTTCCGCGTAAACGACTGCGCTGTCTGCATATTTTCCCAATTTCTTGACAAGCTCATTCAATGTCACCTTTTCCCTTTTGGAATCTTCGACCACAAGTGCAACCGCCAGGGTTTCAGACGGCAAACCCATTGCCTTCAACTCCGCAACCTTAATGTGCCTTGCATCCGCAACGAACCAGCCTCCGAGAGCGTCACCCTTCAGACAGACCAGTGTTTTTTGGCCAAGTTCTTTTCCCAATTCCGTCAATTTCTGTACGACGTCAGTTTTGCGCATTTTGTCCCTTTCGATTATTCGAGCTCAATTCTGTGGCATTCCAGTACTTCTGGGTCGGCATAAGTTGTGACGTCCACTGGCCCAACCGGCTGCGGGACATCGAGAACGAACTTCTCTCCTTCACGTCGAATGTTAAATTTCACCATTCCCTTGTGGTCTCTGCTCAACTGATTCCCATATTTTTGGAATATCGTCCTCGGCAAGTAAACAGCCCTTATTGACCGCGGCCCAATTTGGCACAACAGGATGGCGTCTTGGAAGCCATCAATTTTCAAGTTCAAGAACCATGTGCCATTGCTTTCGTTGTAAGACGAAAACGTGATGCCCTGCACGTTTCCATCACCGTTCTTGTAATAAATCCGGCCCACTTTTTTATATGTTTTGCCTTTTTTCCTCTGCTGCTCGAAGAAAGCGAGCCGCGCCACCCGTCCCCGTTCCGATTTCGGCAGACCGGCAAAAGTCCACGTATTAGCGCCTGTTTGTTTTTGACTCACCTCTGGTTCTGCCGAAGTGGTCCTTGCAACAGGCTCCGACCGCTCCGCGATAAGTTGCTTTGCTTCGTCCATCAACGCATTGTATTTCGATTCGCAGTCAAGTTCGCGCTGCAACCATTCGGTCAAACTGCGCAGGCTTCCATGATCTTCACCGCAAGCCCCGATTCTTGCTCGAACCGACGCTTTCTGTACTTGCAACTCGTCCCAGATGTTTTTATTTTTCATAGTTCTAATGTTCCTTTCGTTTAAGTGCAATACGCTAAAGTACAGTCGCTAAGTTGTCAAGCCCCGATTTCATCAGGTTTGGCATCCCAGTATTACCGGTAGCCAGGATGGTTTTTTTGGCGCGGCCCCCGCGACCCTTTCCCTTTTGCCCGTGCTCGTGGTTGCTGGGGGGCGGACCCTCCGCAAGCGCGTCTCCCTTTTGGGCGGGTGGGGAGCGGTCAGCCATTGCAGGATTCATTCCCAACGAGCACTGTCCGAGTCGCCGGAAGCTTTTCAGGCCGCCTTCGGCAACGGGTGAATGGTCTTTTCGATTTCCCTGGCAGAGGATAACCGGGCTTGATCCAGTTCGTAATGGGATTGCAGATTAAGCCAAAACTGGGGCGTGGTGTTGACAAGAGACTTGCCTGGCGAAGATTCGTGCTCTGGGCGGCCTTGGTAGTTGAGAATTGCCATCCGTAATATGCCTTTGGGGCTTCATTCTTAATCTTAATCCTAATCATAATCTTAATCTTTTGTTTATTGCGGGCAAGCTGTAATTAGGATGGATTAAGATTAGGATTAGGATTAAGATTAGCAGGTGGATGGCAAAGGGCGGGCGCGGGTCAGCTTAATTGGACGTAGGACGCCAGGCCGTGGCGGCCGCCTTCGCGGCCGAAGCCGCTTTCCTTGTAGCCGCCGAAGGGGCTGGCGGGGTCGAACTTGTTGAAGCTGTTGGCCCAGACGACGCCGGCGCGCAACTGGCCGGCCATTTTGAAAATCTTGCTGCCTTTGTCCGTCCATACGCCGGCGCTCAAGCCGTAAGGGGTGTTGTTGGCGCGCTCCAGCGCCTCTTCGGGCGTGCGAAAGGTCATCACGCTCAGGACCGGCCCGAAGATCTCCTCGCGGGCGACGCGGTGCGACATGGTGACGTTGGTGAGAAAAGTCGGCGGGAACCAATAGCCGCGGGCGGGCAGGGGACAGGCGCATTGCTCGATCTCCGCGCCCTCTTCCTGGCCGCTGCGCACCAGTTCGCGGATTTTCTCCAGTTGCGCGGCGGAATTGATTGCGCCGACGTCGGTGTTCTTGTCAAGAGGATTTCCGACGCGCAGGGTCCGGAGGCGGTCGCGCAGTTTATGGATGACAGTGCCGTAAATGCCCTCCTGCACGAAGAGGCGCGAGCCGGCGCAGCAGACGTGGCCCTGGTTGAAGTAAATGCCCGAGACGATGCCCTCCACCGCCTGGTCCAGGGGCGCGTCCTCCAGGATGATGTTGGCGGCCTTGCCGCCCAGCTCCAGGGTGAGCCTCTTGCCCGTGCCGGCGCAGGCCTGGGCGATGAGCTTGCCCACCTCCGTCGAGCCGGTGAAGGCAATCTTATTGACATCCGGGTGATGGTAAATGGCGCCCCCGGTGGCGGCGTCGCCGGTGACGATGTTGACCACGCCATCGGGCAGGCCGGCCTCCTGGAAAATGCGGGCCAGATGCAGGGCGGTGATGCTGGTGTTTTTGGAGGGCTTGAGGACGACGGTGTTGCCGCAGGCCAGGGCGGGGGCGATCTTCCAGGCGGCCATTAACAAGGGAAAATTCCACGGGATGATCTGGCCCGCGACGCCCAGCGGACGCGGCGTTTTGCCGGGGAAGGCGTAGGGCAGTTTGTCAGCCCAGCCGGCGTGATGGAAGAAGTGCGCGGCGACCATCGGCAGATCGAAGTCGCGGCTTTCCTTGATCGGCTTGCCGCCGTCCATGCTCTCCAGGACGGCCAATTCGCGGGCTTTTTCCTGCACGATGCGGGCGACGCGAAAGAGATACTTCCCGCGCTCGCGGCCCGGCATCTTGCTCCAGACTGTTTCAAAGGCCCGGCGCGCCGCGTGGACGGCCAGGTCCACGTCCTGGGCGTCGCCGTGGGCGATTTCGCAGAGCTTTTCCTCCGTCGCCGGGTTGATGGAATCGAAGTATTGGCCGGAGCGGGGCGGGACAAATTTGCCGTCAATAAACAATTCGTAGCGCGGCTCGATCTTCACCGGCGCGGTTTCCGGGGCGGGCGCGTATTCCCATCGGGCACCGAAGCGCAGCCGCCGGTCCTTGGGCGGCGTCACCGGCCGGGGTTGGCGCGAAAGGGGAGCCGGTTCGAGGACCGCGAGGGCGCGGCGGGCTTTTTTCAAGGCTTTGGCTTTCATGTTCAGGAGAGGGGGAAGTAATCGGTGCTCTGGTAATGGCCGTCGGCGATTTTGACGATCTGCATCAGGATGTCGTTGAGCAGGGTGCTGGCGCCGATGCGGAAAAGGTCCGGGGTGAGCCAATCGTCGCCCAGGGTTTCCTTGACCATGACCAAATAGGCCAGGGATTGTTTGGCGGTGCGGATGCCTCCGGCGGGTTTCATGCCCACGCGCAGGCCGGTGGCAAAAAAGTAGTCGCGGATGGCTTCCAGCATCACCAGCGTGACGGCCAACGTGGCCGCCGGCTGGACTTTGCCGGTGGAGGTCTTGATGAAATCCGCGCCCGCCTCCATCGCAATCTGGCTGGCCAGGCGGACGTTGTCATAAGTCACCAATTCGCCCGTCTCCAGAATGACCTTGAGATGGGCCGGGTCGGAGGCTTGTTTGACGGCGGCGATTTCGTCAAAGACCTTGCGATAATCCCCCGCCAGGAACGCGCCGCGGTCAATGACCATGTCCACTTCATCGGCGCCATCGCCCACGGCGCGGCGGGTTTCCTCCAGTTTGGTGCGCAAGGGAAATTGGCCGCTGGGAAATCCCGTGGCCACCGAGGCGACTTTCACCGGCGAGCGCGCGCCCAGGAAGCCCCGCGCGCAACGGACCAGATTGGGATAAACGCAGACGGCGGCGCAGGAAGGAACGTCGTATTTGGGTTCGATGGGTTGGAGGGCCTTGCGGCAAAGATAGGCGATGCGTCCGGGGGTGTCTTTGCCTTCCAAGCTGGTGAGGTCCAACATGGAAACAGCCATTTTGAGACCGGCCAGCTTGGCGGTGGTCTTGATGCTCCGCTGGGTGAAGGCGGCGGCCCGCTCCTCAACGGTCACCTGGTCAACCGTCGAAACCCGGTCGCGGATCGAATGGAGCCGGGGCGGTGCGGTGAGGGTTTGTTGCATAAGAAGGGATGGCGTCAAAGGCCGATGGGATGCCAGGCGGTCTTGAATTCGACCGTGTCGGCCATCCAATAAGGATTCTCGGCCGCCTCGCTGAACCAGTCTTGCGCCGTCAGGTTGCGCGCGGCGTAGCGTTTGAGGTTGATGGCCGTGCCGCCTTGGAGCGTCTGATGCGCCTCCTCCAGGCCCGAAGCGTTGACGATGGCGTTGATGTCCTTATGCCCGGCCAGATGCGCGAACAATTCGGCTCGGCGGCCCGCCAGGATGTTGATCACCCCGCCCGGCAGATCGCTGGTGGCGAGGATTTCTGCCAACGTCAGCGCCGGCAGGGGAAACTTATCCGAGGCGATGACGACGGCGCTGTTGCCCGTAAGCACGGCGGGCGCGGCCAGCGAAATGACGGGCAGCAGCGAAGGCTCGTCGGGCGCCAGCACGGCCACGACGCCGGTGGGTTCCGGGATGGTGAAATTGAAATGCGGCGTGGCCACGGGATTGACCGCGCCGAAGACCTGCGTGAACTTGTCCGTCCAGCCGGCGAAATAGACCAGCCGGTCAACGGCCAGGTCCACCTCCGCGCGGGCCTTGGCGGCGGCGGCGCCTGTGGAGCGGGCAATTTCCTCCGTCATGGCATTGGCGCGGGCTTCGAGCATTTCGGCGGCGCGGTAGAGGATTTGGCCGCGCAGATAGGGCGATTTCCTGGCCCAGCCCTCGGCGGCGGGGCGGGCGGCGGCGACGGCATCGCGCAAATCCTTGCGGGAGGCGTGGCAGAAATTGTCCAGCAATTGGCCGGAGGGCGAGTGGGCGGGGAGGGAGCGTCCGCTCTCGCTGCGGACGAAGTTTCCGCCGATGAACAGCTTGTAAGTCTTGCGGATTTCCAGGCGCGGGGCACTCATGGAGAGGGGATTATGCCAAAGAGCGGCGCCATCGCACCAAAAAAGTGTCTTTTCCATCCGCGCCGCATAGGCAGAGGCAAAAGGCTGAAGGCTAAAGGCTAAAGTTGCCGTGATCATTGGTTTTTCATTTTTTTGGTTCAATTAAGCGCAATTGAGTGCGATTAAGCGGGATTGAACTGAATCCGGTTTCGCCTCGTCCTGCCCGCCCTCGGAGGCGGCCCCGGCCTGGCCCGGAACAGGCAAAAAGATGGGGGCAAAAATATCGATGCAGGCCATTTTTCCGCCCCTATTTTTTGGGCCTCGCCGGTTTTTGGTGAGCGGCAGGCGTTCCTGCATTGCAGGCGCCCGGAATTTTTTATTTGGTTATATTCACTTATATTCACTTGTATTCACTTATACTAACTGCAATCGGGCCGGGCTGAATTGCGGCAGGCGGCCGGGGCCTTTAAGCGCAGAGTGCATAATGCACAGTGATGAGTTCTGAATTCTGCCTTCCGCCTTTGGCCTCGATGGCCCGTCCCACCGTTGTGCGGGGAAGGGCGCGGCTCGTCGGAGCCGTCTGGTCGCGCCAGAGGCCAGGCGAAGGCGTCTGGCTTTTTGCCTTCTTCCTTTAGCCTTCATCCTTGTCTTCGAGGCCCATCTCCCATTGAACTGTACTTTCGTTCATGCGGCGATTCTGGCACATCGCGGAACGGACAAAAAACCTACGGTAGTGTTTTTGGCATGATTTTTTTTGCCGGGGTGGGACCGCCGCTTGTGGTTGAAAAACAACGGGTTGCAGCGGAAAAAATCCCAAAAAACATGGAAAACACAAAAAAAAGTGCAAAATAGTTTTCGTGGGACCCCCGTTTTTCTGCAAAATGGCCTGATTTTCCCGCTCAAAACGGACCTTGATGGGACGCGTGATTTGCAAGCGGCTGATTTCCAGCCTGTTACGATGCGGAACGGACTTAACGCAAAGACGCGGAGACGCAAAGGCGCAGCGCTGCAAAGCCGCAACCAATGCGTTGAGCCTGAATTGAAAATTTGTCATTGAGAATTTCTCATTTGTCATTCGGCAAGACGATTTGGGAAAGTTTGCCAAGAACGCGCAATTCTCGGGAATAGCACTGAGGAGGGCGCAGAGAGAAGAATTTTACCAAAAATGAACACCTCCAATGTGGAGGAGAGGGAGAAAAGGCGGGCGTTTGGCATTCATGAGCCAGCCGCAAGCCAATAAACAGCTTATTGAAATTGTCTGGACGGCGGGGAGCGCGGCGGATAGATTGGGCGGAAATAATTGATATGACGACAAAACTTATCGCGGCGCTCAATAAACAGGGCAACCAGGAATTGCAGGCTGCCCAAGGATATCTGGGCATGGCCTATTGGTGCGAGGTCCATCATTTCAGCGGCTTCGCCAAATTCTTTCATCAACAGGCGGCGGAGGAACAGAGCCACGCCGCGAAAATCTTCAAGCATCTGGCCGACCGCGACGCCGTGCCGGCCATCGGCGCGCTGGCGGCGCCGGCGGTGTCTTTCAAGGACCTGACGGCGGTGGCGCAGGCGGCCTACGATGCGGAGCGGGCCAACACGGCCAGCATCCACGCCACTTATGAAACGGCGCTGGCCGAGAAGGATTATCCCGCGCAGGTCCTGCTGCACTGGTTCATCAGCGAGCAGGTCGAGGAGGAGGCGTGGTCGGACAAACTGCTGGCCAAGACGGGCGAGGCGGCCTGTTCAGGCGCGGTGTCGAGCCTGGACCGGCACCTGCACAAAATCCTTTTCGGTGATTCGGCGGGGGATTAAGGGCGGAGCGGATTCGTCGTCATTTTGTACTGAAAAGGCCGCGGGATAGAGGAGAAAAAAGCAGCCGCGAAAAGGCAAAATGCACAGTGAGGCGAACCGCAATCAAAATAAGTGCGGTCACCGATCGCGCGGATTCGACGGATAAAGAAGAACCTCCGGAACGGCTGGCCAGACGCAAAGGGAAAGGCAAAAACATGAAGACCAGAGATTTTTTTTGCCTTCATTTTTCTGCCATCTTGTCTTCGGGATTGGCCGGAGGTGGCAGGGGAATGTTTGGCAGAGGAATAAGACTGCAAACCGCGAAATACCCGAAATACGCGAAAAAGCCACCTTCGGCGTATTTCGGGTATTTCGCGGTTCCCAAAAAAACCTTGGGCGAGGATTTGGGTAATGGGTCAGTGACGGCAGGAAAGGAGAGTAGGGCGGGCGCTCCGTTGCCCGCCGCGGCGCGCACGGAGTGCGCGCCCAACCAACCTTCACTGACGGATCGGATTTGGGACGGATATTCTTGACTTGACTGGTATTTGGCTGCACATTTAAAGCGGCTTATGAAGCGAGGGTGGACAACCGGCTGCCGTATCGTTCGCAGGTGCCTTTATGTGGTGGCAGGCCTGGCCGTGCTGCTGGCGCTCTTTTACGCGGAGGAGGATTGGCGCGGCAAACGGGCTTGGGAGCAATTCAAAGGGCAATGGGAAGCCAAAGGCGAACGTTTCGACTGGGCCAGTGTCGTCCCGCCGCCCGTGCCCGACAGCGAGAATTTCGCCCTCGCGCCGATTGTCGCCAGCAGCTACGCCGGCTATGTGGACAAGAATGGCCGTCGTATTGATCCGCCGAATACCAACATCATCAACAGGCTGCGGATGAGCGTTCCTCACGAGAGTGAGTTTCAGTGCCTGGCCACAGGGAATCGAATGACTAACTTTGGCAAATGGCAGATTGCCAAATGGACCGACCTGAAGGGGTGGCAAACTTACTTCCGCACACCCACAACGCAGAGCGGCGTTGCTGCCGCGGTTCGTTCTACAAGGTTTGGTGACCGCTACCGGATGCCACGTTCGAAGTCTGTTCAGCAGCCGCCACCCACCAATGAGTTTCCGATTGCGCCGCAGCCGCAAACCCCTGCTGCCGACGTCTTGCTGGCGTTGAGCCGGTACGACGCCGCCATCGCAGAATTGCGCCAGGCGAGCCGATTGCCCCGCTCACGGTTTCCGCTGAATTACGAGCATCCCGAGCAACGTGTGGTCGGGCATCGCCGCGCATTGAAGGAATGCGCATTCGTTTTGCAACTGCGTTCGGTCGCTGAATTGTCACTTGGCCGGACGGAAGAAGCACTGGATGACGTAAGGCTGGCGTTGCGTCTGGCTGAATCGGTTCGCACGGAACCATTTTTCGGTTCGCAAAAGGCTCGCATCGAAATCGTCGGCGCCACGCTTCAGCCGGTTTGGGAAGGGTTGGCGGCACGCCGATGGTCGGACAGCCAGCTTGTCGCGGTGGACTCCGAATTGGCCGGATTGGATTTCTTTACCGATTATGCCGCTGCCGTGAGGGGCCAGCGGGCGCTGGCCAACCACGAAATAGACGATTTGCGAAGAACACACAACGCAGCGATCACGTCGGACCCTGGCAGCGATTGCGATGATGATCTTGGACCGCGCTTAATGCGCCTTTACTTTCGTTTATTTCCCAGCGGTTGGTATTACCAAAACCAACTCCGGACTTGTCAGGCGTACACGGACGGATTCTTGCCGCTGCTTGATCAAAACACGAGAACAGTTTTCCAAGTCATGGTCAAAGATAATACGCGAAATGAGCCAATGTTGGAAAATCCGCCATTTCTGCCCCCTGTGGCTCCCTTCAGGCATCCCTTCATTATCCTCGAAAGCGTGGTCTTTGAGTTCGCCGACGCCGGGCAATACGCCTACGCCCAAGGCTCGGTGGACTTGGCGCGAGTGGCGTGCGCGTTGGAGCGTTACCGCATTTGGCGAGGCGAGTATCCTGATTCGCTTAATGCTCTTGCGCCGCGGTTCATTGGAAAATTGCCTCACGACGTCATCAACGGCCAGCCACTGCATTATCGTCTGACGGACCAGGGTCAGTTTTTGCTCTATTCTGTCGGTTGGGCGAATAAGGACGAGGGCGGCAAGGTGCGTCATTCGCACGATCGGCTTGCGGACGTGAGAAACGGGAACTGGGTTTGGCGCTATCCATAAGCAGGCCAAGGTCAATCATCATCCCCTTTGTGCGGCAGGACGAAGGCGGCGTGGACGGGGGCGGGCATCGGGGAAGCGGACCCACGGACGGATTTCCAGACGGCTTGGTTCAACAGGTTTTCGTCCGCCGCGTCCTCTTTGGCAAAGTTCATTTTCAGATTTCCGCCCCAGGCGGTGAGCGGGTTCTTTTCGTCCAGATTGACGTTGGCCGGCGCGGCTTCGTAAGGCCGGGGGTCCAGCGCCGGCTGGAAGGAAGCGAACATGGGCGTTGCGGCGGCATCGAATTGCGACATCGGCTTTAAGCCGAGGATCAACTCCATGGTCCGCAACATGCTGGTCGTGGAATACATCGTGGAATCGGTCGCGCCGCGGCGGGCGTAGGGACTGATGGCCAGCGCGACGGTGCGGTGGGCGTCAACGTGGTCGGGGCCGTTTTGGGAGTCATCCTCGAGGACAAAGATGGCCGTTTGCGGCCAGTACTTGGAATGGCTGACCGCTTCGACGATGCGACCGAGGGCCAAATCGTTTTCCGCCACGTAGGCTGTGGGCGTGGGAAAAAGCGCCGTGGTGCCGTGGGTGTGATCGTTGGGAAGGCGCACGATCTGCAAGCGCGGCAGTTGATCGGCTTCCTCCAGCCGCTTGAATTCCGCGATAAACCGGTCGGCTCGCTTCAAGTCGCTGTAATTCAGGTCGAAGCCGCGGAACATGGGGTCAACGTGTCCTTCCAGTCCCTTGACGCGCGGCCCGGCCAACTGGCCCGGCAGCGGGTCGTAGGTGACGAATTCGCCGTAACTACGATAGCTCAGGCCGGCCTGACGGGCGCGGTCCCAGAGGTAACCGGCGACGGGGAAGGCGATGGGGAAATTGCCTTCGCCGGGATAAGGGAATTTGCCATCGCGATTGTGGCCGTAGTTCAAGGGCCAGGTCTTTTCGACGAAATCGCTGCAATAGGCGGCCATGCTCCATTCATGCCCGCTGGCGCTGACCTCGGCATCGGCGTAAAAATTGTCCAGGAGCACGAAGTCGCGCGCCAGCTTGTGATGATTGGGTGTGACATGCTCGGGGAAAAGGCAGAGCGAGGAGTCGCCATTGCCGCTGGGCATGTCTCCGAAGACTTGGTCGTAGGTGCGGTTCTCCTTGATGATGTAGATGACGTATCGGATCGGGCCGGCCGCACCGACACTGGCCGGAATGGGATTGCCCGGCGGCGCGACGGTTGCGACCGCCTCGCCTGGCCGGAGGGGCGCGCGGCGATAGACTTCCGCCGTCCAGGCCGCCATTTGCGCCTGCAAACGCGCGCCCTTGGGCAGGTCAATGATGCTGAGAGTGCCCTCGTACAAGCTGGCGATGTACTGGGAGGTCTTTTTGCCCGGCTGCGGCCCGAGCGGGTTGGCCTTGGCCGCGCCGCCCTTGCCGTTGGCGACCAGGAGATGGCGGCCATCGGGCGTCACGCGCACGGAGGTGGGATACCATCCCGTGGGGATGAAACCAAGAGAGGCGCTTTTGCCGGGGGAGCTGACGTCGAAAACAGCGATGGCGTTGACGTTGGCGTTGGCGACATAGAGGGTCTTCTCATCGGGCGAGAGGGCCAGGCTGTTGGGAGTTGAGCCGGGAGGCGCGCCGGGAAAGAAGGCGGCCCAGATGGTTTCCAGCGTCTGGCCGGTGGCGGTGTCCAGGACGGAGACGGTGTTGCGATTGGCATTGGCGGCGTAGAGGAGGCGGCCCGAGCGAGTCAATACCATTTCGCAGGGATGCTCCTCCGTGGGCCAGCGGCCCAGGACTTTGCCGGCGCGGACATCCATCACGCTGACGGCCGCCTGGCCCCAGAGACTGACGTAGAGGCGGTCCTTTTTTTCATCCAGGCAGCAGGCATACGGGTAGGAATGATCGGGGTCCGTAGCGTAAAAGCCTGCTTCCGCCCGCTTCTCCGCGGCGACGGTGTCGAAATCCGCCGGGGGAATGAGCGGCGACATGGCTAAATGGGCGGGGTTGGCGCCCATGCTGAAATCCATCACGGCGGGTGTCGGCCCCAGGGTCACTTGGGCGACGCCGTCGCCGAGGACATCGGCCACGAAGAGGCGATTGGCCTTGCGGTCAAGCGCCAGGCCGCACGGTACCGCGCGCAGCGTCCGTTCATGCACTTTGATCGAGGTGTGATGGGTCAATTGCCCGTTGAGAAAGGAGAAGCGATGAACGACCTCGTCACCCGCTCCGCTGCAATAGAGGGTCTTGCCATCGGCCGAAAAAAGCAGTCCATAAAACGTCTCGTGCAACGGCGAGCGGGAAGTCACGGCGCCGGCCTTTAAATCCACGACGACGACCTCATGCGGCCCGTAACCGGCGTGCAAGAGGGCTGCGTAGCGGCCGGTTGGCGCGACGGCGATGTTGACCGGGAAACAACAGCCCAACTCGATCTGGCGTCCGGCCGGATGGACCGACCATTGGTTGTGGAGGAGAACAGAGCCGTCGGGCTGGACGCCGGGCCAATTGGCGGCCAGCTGAGTCAGTTGAGCGGGGCAGGGTGGGGCCGCCGCGGCGAGCAGACAAAGAAAGCAAAAATAAAACAGAAGGGAAGGACGGCACGCGACGCGCCGCCCGGCGGCTGAGACGGTTGAGCTGCCCAGGAAATACTGACGAGAGCGCAAGATGGACGGCATTGACGGCATGGACGGCATGGACGCGCTGCGCAGGAAATGCTGACTGGAGGGCAAGCCGTTCATCGTTTGGCGGGGAAGGGGGTGGGGGGACCGGCGGGTTGGGCAGGGTGGATAGGCCCGGAGAAGGCGCCGCAGACCCAATCTGAAAACAGCGTCAATTCGGCGGCGGTAAAGCCCAGGGGCGCGTTGCGCACCAGGGACAATTCGTCGGGCGCAACGCGCGTGATTTCGGTCACGGTATTTCCCGTTGAAGGCGCCAAGGCGCTTAACCAGGAGCGTTCGAGGGGGATCGCCTCCACGGCAGCGTCAATTTGGCCGGCGGCGCGATTGGCGATCATTCCGGCCAGAATCTGCCACTGCCGCAATCGCGGCCCGGTCAATTCCCAATCGTAATAGACCAGATTGGTGCGCGCTTGGATTTGGGCCAGCAATGAGTCCGGGGCGGGTTCGCCGTTGGATTGCCTGGGGAAACTGGACACAAAGAGAAACTGACCATCATCGCATTGCAGGGCCTCCAAGCTGGGCACGAACAAGCGGATGTTGCGCAAAAACAGCCGGCCCGCCGCCGGCAGCCAAACCAGTTCGGTGCCGTTGAATCGTTTCAGATCGGGATTGAAGGCGGCGGGCGCTTGGGCGGCGAGTTGCAGCAGGGCGTTAGAGGCGTTGACCACGGGCCAGGCCATGTAATTGAGAAGGGGCATTTGGTCCAAGGCCCATAGGTAGAACTGGTTGGTCAATGGATTGTGGGCGAGAGAGGACAGAGCCGGATTGAGATTGAAGAACGCCGCCATGTTTTGCCCGGCGGTAAAAGTGAGAAGGCGGCCCCGGATCAAATCCCTGGGTATGCGCCACGGTTCGGGCGTCCACGGCATGGGCTGCGCGAAATTGGCTCGCAAGGCGATGCGCAGGTTGTCCGCCTTGGCCGCAACGGTGAGCCGGATGCGGGCGGGCTTCAGGAGCCGCAGCCATCCGCCCAACCGCGCTGAGTCCACATCAGCCTCCAGCCAATCGGTTGCCAACGGCGGAGCGGGCCGGCCCAAGGCACTGACCTTTTGAAGGTATCCTGCCTGCAAGGGCAGAAAGTCGTCGCCACGACCGGCGAGAAGCCAATCGCGCGCGGGGATGATCCAAAAGGAATTGGAGTCGCCGGTGTTCCAGCGCCAGCCGTTGAATCCCTGGGTTGCAAGCGGCTCGCCGCTGGCGCCAAAGGCCTTGGCCAGGTTGTCGTGCCAGAATTGCGCCCGGTTTGTGTCCACGTGAAGCGCCAGGATAAAATCCGGAGGATGGATCGAAGCGGCGGCGAAGCTGCCCAGGGATTCCGCGGCGGCGACATCGCCCAATAAGGGTTCGATCACCGAGGCTGGGGGCGGAGTTGGGCCGAGGCGCAAGCCGTTGGTCAGCAATCCGGCGAAGCGGGTCAGGGCGAGGATTTCAAAATTGGTCGTTGAACGGGAGGCGAGAACTTTGTGGAGGGCGGCGAGATTGGTGTTGACGGCCAACTGCGCGCCGCCGGCGCAATGGTACTGGAGGGCGACCTGTGCCGGGGCGCTATTGGCGCCGAAAAAGGTCATGGTCGCCAGCAGGCAGAACCACGTCCGAAAAGGAAGATTCACCGGTTGTCAGGCCGCGACGTCGCAGTAGGCGGCATGGGAACGAGGCTCCGGCACCGGCTCTCCCGCCAAGCGCAGACCCTCGATGTGAAACTCAATCGCGTCATGCATCTGCATCTCGACTTGTTGGCGGGTTTCTCCCGTGGCGATGCATCCCGGCAAGTCGGGCGAATAGGCCGAGTAGCCCGTCGCCGTGCTTTCTATGATTATCAGGTAACGGCTCATTTGAGTCCTGCTTGTTTTAATACGCTGTTTTGCGTGCCGCGTGCAAGATCATCCCCCGGCTTGCCGGCCACGGTAACAAGCCCTCGTTTGATGCCGTGTTTGTACTGGCGGTGGCTGCCGCGGGTCCGATCGAGAAGCCACCCGTCCTGCTCGATTAACTTTATGATCTCGCGAACTTTCACGCTGACCGCTTCGGCTGGAAAGAATGTTGCCGGCAGAGACAAGAATCAAGCCCATAACCCGGGTATTTCATAGGTCCAACTGCCGCGTTTGGGCACGCGGCCTGCAATCAGAACATGCACACGTTGATTGAGAATTGATCATTGGGAATGGGTCATTGGCCATTGAATTCCACTTCCCCAGTTGATCAATTGCCCGTTACAGATTTTCAATGACCCATTCTGACATGCTTGAGGCGAGCCGGCCGGCTGGAAAAGGGGCGATAGGGTTTTCTGCATCGAGCAACAAATGACCCTTATAGTCTGTTGATGAGTTCGGGGCTTTGAGCGAAAACTGTCGAAGGATACAGGATGGGATCACGGTTTTGAGTATGCGGAAGAACGCAATCAAAATTGACGCGATTGAAAAGGGTCTCCGTTTCAAGAGAGTTCGGGAATCGGTCAAATGGACGGAGCGGACCGGGAAGGTGTCTGAGGAGCCGGTGCTCCGCCTGAGGGAGGCGGCCATTGAGTTTCGGCCGCAGGAACGGGGTGTCTTGGGGTTTCGCGCCGCCTTGAGACAACAGTACTGGCAGAGTACGAAGCGCAACGGGAGCCATTTCGGCCTGTCCCACATTAGCCTCAAAATCTGCCGCGTCTCACCCTTTGCGGCTATATCCCTGTGCCCGGCGTTGTGGGAGAGTGGGCATCGCATGAAAGACAAGAGCAAGCCAGCGAAGAGGTCTGGAGGTTTGAAGAAGAAGTCCGGGAAGAAATCCACGCCTCAAACAATCAACTTCCACTATAAATGCGGCAAAGAGTCCGCTTCCCTGACCCGGTCGAAATCCGAGAGAGGATGGTGAGACGCGCATGAGCAACACTGAGCGCATGGTCGCGGGCATGGATTTGCGGTGGGCCGGGGAGCAGGGGGCGGGGGCGGGGCGGACATCAAGGGAGCAATGAAAAAGCCGGCAAAAAGCGTCGCGAAGCTGGTTCGGCAAAACGCCGAACTGCGTCTGCGGCTCGAAGAGGCCGAGGAGACACTGCGCGCCATTCGCGCCGGTGAGGTGGACGCGCTGGAGACGGGAAGGCGAGTCCATAGCCGCCGAGAGGTGGAGACGCCTTACCGGATGCTGATCGAGGCGATGAACGAAGGGGCTGCCACGCTTTTGGAGGACGGCACCATCGTCTATTGCAATCGCCGCCTGGTAGAATTGCTGGGCAGCCCGCTGCAAGAGCTGATCGGCTCCTCACTGAGCCGTTTCGTGGCGCCCGCCGAACTGCCTGGATTCAAGGCGCTGCTGGCCCGGGGAAAACAGTATGCCAGCAAAGGCGAATTCAACTTGCAGATTCCGGGCGCTCCGGCGGTCCCGGTCCAGCTTTCTTTCAGCACGCTGGATGGCCGTGTCCTGTGCGTCATCGTCACCGACGTGACCGAGCACAAACTGGCGCAGGCCGGGCTGCAGAGGCTGGCGGCGATTGTCGAGTCCGCCGAAGATGCAATTGTCAGCGAGGATCTCCATGGCACGATCCTGACGTGGAACCCGGCAGCGGAGCGATTCTTTGGTTACCGAGGGGAGGAAATGATCGGTCGAGACATTAGCCAACTCATCCCTGAAAACCGCCCGGCGGAAGAAGCTGCGGTAATCGAAATGGCGCGAAAAGGCGTGCGCATCCAGCACTATGAAACCATCCGGCACAAAAAAGACGGAACACCGCTGGCGGTTTCGGTCACGATTTCGCCGGTCCGGGATGCAGAAGGGAACATTCTGGGCGTTTCCAAAATCATGCGGGATATTAGTGAGCGTCAACGAGCGGAGCAGAGGGCGCGGATGTTTTCTCAAGAAATCGTCGCGGCGCGAGAGGAGGAGAGGAGGCAGGTGTCGTCGGTATTGCACCACGACGTGGGATCAATGGCCGTGGGGATTTCAGCATATCTTGACGCGATGGAAAAGGACCTGCGCTCCGAGAAACCCTGGGAAGCGCTCAAATGGATGAACCGGACCCGGAAGCTCTTGGACGAGTCGGTGCTGCGGCTGAAGGAGCTGGCCGTTGACCTTCGGCCGCCGGAGCTGGATGTGTTGGGACTGCGCGCTGCCTTGAGACAGCATTTCTCGCAGATTACCAAACAGAATGGCACGCAGATTCATTTCCGAGAGACCCAGGCGAAAAGAGTGCCGGCGGACGTGGCGACCATTCTGTTCCGGGTGGCGCAGGAGGCGCTGACCAACGCGATCAAGCATGGCCAGGCCAAGCAAGTGGAGGTGGACTTGAGAAGCTCGAAAAAGGACATCCGGCTGACGGTTCGCGATAATGGAAAGGGATTCGATCCGTCGGAACTAACGACGAGGGCAAGGCCGGCATTGGGCTTGCGCGTCATGCGGGAAATGGCCGCTTTGGCCGGAGGGGCATTCGCCGTGGATTCCGGCCGGGGCCAAAGAACCACGGTGAGCGTGAGTCTGCCGCGGCAGGTTGCGGGCTTGGGGCCGGCCAGGGCTGCGGCGCAGAAAGGAGGCCTGGCATGAGCATTCGCGTCGTCATTGCCGATGATCATCCGGTGGTCCGGGACGGATTGCGATTGGCCATTGAAGGGAGCGGAAAGGGTATCGAGATCGTGGGCGAGGCATCCGACGGCATGGAAGTGCTGAAGGTTGCGGGGACCAAGCCGGCTGGCGTATTCATCCTGGATATCATGATGCCCAAACTCAATGGGATCGAAACGGCCCGAGAACTGCTCAGGAGGTTTCCGGGGGCGAAGGTCATCATGTTGAGCCTGCACGACACCAAAGCGATGGTGGAGGAGGCGCTGGCAGCCGGGGCGCAAGGGTTTCTGACCAAAGAGACGGCCACACGGAACGTGGTGGATGCCGTGGCGGAGGTCCATGCCGGGCGCTATTATCTTTGTCCGGCGATCGCCCATTTTGTCGTTGAGGCGGGGCTTGAGTGGAAAAAGGGGTTGCGGCAGCGCGGAGAGGCGCCGGCGGCGCTGACAGGGCAGGAGAGGAAAGTGCTGCAACTGATAGCCGAAGGGAGCAGCACCAAGGAGATCGCCGACATGCTGGGCCTGTCGGTCAATACGGTTCACGCCCACCGCAACCGGGTGATGGCCAAATTGAACATCCACAAGCAGACCGAGCTGGTCCACTACGCGCTCAAGGCAGATATTGCCAAGCTCTAGCGGGCCATGCGGGCCTGCGCCGGATTAGCCTCAAAATCTGCATCGTCTCACCCTTAGAGGCTATATCTGCGCGCCCCGCGTTGTGGGAGAGTAGGCTCTGAATGAAAGACGAGAAGGAGCGATGAGAAAGCCGGCAAAAAGCGTCGCGAAGCTGATTCGGCAAAACGCCGAACTGCGTCCGCGGGTCAAGGAGGCCGGGGAGACACTGCGCGCCATCCGCGCCGGCGAAGTGGACGGGCTGGTGATGGGCGAGCAAGTCCATAGCCTCAAAGGGGTCGAAACGTCTTACCGCATGCTGGTCGAGGCCATGTACGAAGGGGCCGCCACGCTGCTGGAGGATGGCATCGTCCTGTATTGCAACCGCCGTCTGGCGGAACTGCTCCGGACCCCGTTGCAAGAGGTGATCGGCTCCTCACTGAGCCGTTTCGTGGCACCCGCCGACCTGCCAGGATTCAAGGCGCTGCTGGTCCGGGGAAAACAGTGTGCCGGCAAAGGCGAATTCAACTTGCAGATTCCGGGCGCTCCGGCGGTCCCGGTCCAGCTTTCTTTCAGCGTGCTGGATGGCCGCGCCCTGTGCGTCATCGTCACCGACCTCACCGAGCACAAGCTGGCGCAGGCAGGGGTGAAGCGACTGGCGGCGATTGTCGAGTTTTCCGAAGACGCGGTCGTCAGCAAGGACCCCGACGGCACGATCCTGACGTGGAACCCGGCAGCCGGGCGTTTTTTTGGTTACGCAGCGAAGGAAATGATCGGCCAGAAGATTGCCCGGCTCATTCCGGAAGATTGCCAGGCAGAAGAAGCGGCTGTTTTGGAAAAGGTGCGGCAAGGCGAGCGCATCCGGGACTATGAGACCATCCGGGTCAAGAAGGACGGAACGCCGCTGGCGGTATCGCTCACGATTTCGCCGATCCGGGATGCGTTGGGGAACATCGCCGGTATTTCCCAGATTATGCGGGATATTAGCGAGCGCAAGCAGGCGGAGGAAGAGATCCGCCGGCTGAACCAGACCCTGGGACAGCGTGTGGCAAAGCGCACCGCGCAACTTCAAGCCGCCAACCGGGAACTGGAGGCCTTCTCGGATTCCGTTTCCCATGATTTACGCGCTCCTTTGCGCCACATTGATGGTTTTGCCCATTGTCTGGCCAAGACCGCCGGGGCGGCCTTGCCGGAGAAGGGACGACATTATCTGGGGGAGATTCTGGACTCTGTCAAACAAATGAACCGCCTGATAGACGATTTGCTGCTTTTCTCCCGGATGGGCCGAGCCGAGATGAGGCTCGAACCGGTGGATTTGGACCAGTTGGTGCAAGAGGCCAAAAAACAACTCGAGCCGGAAAGGAAAGGCCGGGACATCCGCTGGAAGCAGAGCGCCTTGCCCGAGGTGCCAGGAGATGGGGCGCTGCTGCGGCAGGTGATGCTCAATCTGCTCTCCAATGCGTTGAAATACACCCGCCCGCGCCAGCCGGCTGAGATCGAAATCGGATGCGAAGGCGGCAGCCCGGAGGAAACGGTCGTGTTTGTGCGGGACAACGGAGTGGGCTTCGACATGGCGTACGCCGACAAGCTATTCCGGGTTTTCCAGCGGCTGCATTTAGACGAGGAATTCGAAGGCACAGGCATCGGGCTGGCCAGCGTGCGGCACATTATCGCCCGGCATGGGGGCCGGACGTGGGCCGAGGGCAAGGTCAATCAGGGCGCCACGTTCTACTTTTCCCTGCCCAAAGGGAAGGTCGCGGCGGTGGCGGACAGCCCGTTGGACCCCCTGGACCCGGTTGGAGTTGAGAATTTGGAATCCCCAATCGGGAGAGCCACATGAAGAGAGGAGAATATGAAACGACCATTAACCAGCTTTAAGCTGCGGATTGTACATTTGGAGGACAAACCGCAGGATCGCGAACTGGTGGCCGATTTTCTCGCTGCCGAGGGCATCGAATGCAAGATCAGCTACGCCAAAACCGGGAGTGAATTTCGGGAGGCATTGGTCCGTGAAAAGAGCGATTTGATTCTCTGTGACTATAGCCTGCCCTCGTACAGCGGCACGGAGGCCTTAAGGGCGGCCCGACAGGCCCAGCCGGAGACACCTTTCATTTTTGTCTCCGGGACCATTGGCGAGGAACGGGCGGTGGAGAGCCTTCGGATGGGGGCGACGGATTATGTTCTCAAGGAGCATCTGGATCGGTTGATTCCGGTGGTGCGCCGCGCGTTGAGCGAGGCCGAACTGCGGCGGATGAGCCGGCAGGCTGAGGCCTACTGTGTCGCGCTGACGGATTTGGGCTTCCGGTTGAGCGCGGCGAGGACGGCTGGCGAAGCGGCTGAAATCATAGCGGACGTGGCTGAGAGAGTGTTGGGCTGGGATGCCTTTGCGATCCATTTGTGTACGGAGGAAGCGCAGATGATGCAGGCCCTTTTGATGATGAACCGGATTGAGGGCCAGCGGGCGGAAGTTTGCCAAAGGCAATCCAGTCCGGAATCCAACTCTTTTCTTCGAACGGTTTTGCGGGACGGTTCGCAAGTCTTATTGCGCTTTGGCGAGGGCGAGTATTCCGGGGCGGCAGTTCTGTTCGGGGATGCGAAGGGCCGGGCGGGCACGCTCATAAGCGCGCCGATGAGCCATGGGGCCCGAGCGGTGGGAGTGCTGTCCCTTCAGAGTTATTCCATGGAGGCCTACGGCAAGGAGGCGCTGCAGATCCTTCAAGTGCTGGCCGATCATTGCGGGGCCACTTTGGAGCGCCTTGTGACACACGAGCAATTGCAGGCGACCCGGCGGCGGCTGGAGCGTCTTCTGGCGCAAAGTCCGGCTGTCCTTTATTCGCTGCCGCTCAACGAGAAGCCGCCGGCGCTGGCCTGGATCAGCAGCAACATCGAGCAGATGCTGGGATTCAGCGCGGAGGAGGCCTGCGCACCCGGGTGGTGGAGGCGGCAGACCCATTCTGGGGACCAGCCAGCCTTGGCGGGCGCACTCCGTCAGTTGTTGGCCGGGAATCAGAGCAGCCGCGATTTGCGGATTCGACATAAAAATGGCGAGTACCGGTGGGTGCGCGACGTGCAGCGGCTGATCCGCGATGGGCGCGGCAAAGCGGTTGAAATCGCCGGCTCATGGGTGGATGTCACCGAGCACAAGAGGCCGGAGGAATTGTTGCGGCAGAGGGAAAAAAAGGAATTCAAGGGAGAGTTTTCCCAGAACCCATCATCCAAGGGATATTTGTGATCACGATCAAGCGCATTCTCCTGGTTGAAGACAAAGCCATCCTCAACGAACTGCCGCCGGGTATAAGGAGAGGAAAAAACTCGCAGCAAATCGGCGAAGTCATTTCTGCCGGAAGAAAGGAGGGTCAAAAATGAAATCGCCGCTTCACATCCTGCACTTGGAGGACAATCCAAAAGACGCCGAGATCGTGCAATCCGCGTTGGAAGCCGAGGGGATCGCTTGCGCGACCACCCGTGTGCAAAGCCAGGATGATTTTGTGGCGGCGCTCGAACGGGGCGGCATTGACTTGATCCTGTCGGACTGCACGCTGCCCGGCTTCGACGGGATGGCGGCGTTGAAAATCGCGCGGGCCAACTGGCCGGCCATACCGGTGATTTTTGTGTCCGGGACCCTCGGGGAGGAACGGGCGATAGATTCGCTCAAAAGCGGGGCGACGGACTATGTGCTGAAGGATCGTCTGGCGCGGCTGGCGCCGGCGGTGCGCCGGGCGATGAAGGAAGTGGAGGAACGGGCCGAACGGCGGCGGATGGAGACGCAGTTCATCGAAGCGCAGAAGATGGAAGTAATCGGCCAGTTGGCCGGGGGCATAGCTCACGACTTTAATAATCTCCTGGCCGTCATCATGGGTTACAGCGATTTGACGATGCAGAAACTGGGCGATAACGAGGAGATCAGGAGTCATCTGGAGACGATTCGTTCCACGGCCGAGCGGGCGGCCGTGTTGACAAGGCAACTGCTGATCTTCAGCCGCAAACAGACGATCCAGCCCAGCGTGCTGGATCTCAATATCGTGGTGCAAGGGCTGGAAAAAATGCTGCAGCGGCTGATTGACGAGAACATCGAAATGAAGGTTGTTCCCGGAAAGGAAATCGGACGCGTGAAGGCCGATTCCGGCTATGTCGGGCAAGTGCTGATGAACCTGGTCATCAATGCCCGCGACGCGATGCCCATTGGCGGCAAGCTGACCATCGCCACAAGCAATGTCACGCTTGATGAAAACTGCGCGCGCCCGGACACAGGCGCCATTCCAGGGGACTACGTGATGCTAAGTGTCAGTGACACGGGAACGGGCATGACCAATGAAGTCAAAGCGCACCTGTTTGAGGCCTTTTTCACAACGAAGCCCAAGGGCAAAGGCACCGGTCTGGGTCTGGCCACCTGCCAGAACATCGTCCAACAATCCGGCGGTCACATCGGCGTCTGCACTGAGGTTGGCCAAGGGACGACCTTCAAGGTCTATTTTCCACGAGTCGAGCAGATGCTGGACGTGGCGACCCGGCTGGACCCGAGCGGGCCCTTGCCGCGGGGGACGGAAACAGTGCTGCTGGTGGAAGATGAACCCTCCTTGCGTCATCTGGCGTGTGATGTCCTGGAAGCCCAAGGCTACCGGGTGCTGCGGGCAAACAACGGCCAGGAAGGACTGCGGGTGGCGCGCGAACTCAAAGGGCAGCCCATCGGGCTGGTCATCACCGATGTTATTATGCCGGAGATGGGCGGCAAGGCGATGGCGGAGTGGCTGAGAATAAGCGATCCCGATCTGAAAATCCTCTTCACCTCGGGCTACACCGATGACGCCGTGATTGGCTGGGGGATGCTTGAGACAGGAGTGGAGTTCCTGCCCAAGCCTTATGTGCCGGCCACACTGGTGCGCAAAGTGCGCGAGATGTTGGATAATGGAATTCCCAAGGCGCTGCAACTGGATCCACCGTGAAACATCTCGATGTCAGGTTTCGATTGGGCGCGACGTTTATTCTGCTGGTCGCAGTGTTCTTCGTCGTGGGCTGGCAGGGAGTGTGGCACTTGCGGCAACTGGATCGGGAGATGCAGGAGGTGATCTCCAATCCGACGGCGCAGGCCCTGGCGCGGAGCCAGGCCGAATTTGCGGCTGTGCGACGACGCCTGGTCCTTCTTGTGATAGAGGGGGGTCTGATCACGGCCGCCATCGCCGTCTATGTGATTGATCAAGTGACTGGGGAACTTGGCGGCCGCCGTGGAGCGGAGAAGGTCCTGCGGCAGTTGTACGACGGGGCGGAACGGCGGGTCCAGCAGCGCACGGCGGAATTGGGAAGGAGCAGCGAATCCTTGGAAGCAGAAATAACGGCGCACATGCAGGCGGCGGAGAAACTGCAACAGAGCCAGGAGCGCCTTCGCGCGATCACTGACTCGGCCCAGGATGCCATTGTGATGATGGACCCCGGGGGGCTGATCTCCTTTTGGAACCCGGCGGCGGAGCGGATTTTTGGGCACAGCAGGGCCGAAGCGCTGGGCCAAAACCTGAATGGGTTGCTTGCGCCCTTGCGTTTCCTGCCGGCGCAGCGCGCCGCCTTCGCTGCCTTTCAGCAAACGGGCCAGGGAGCGGCAGTGGGCAAAACGCTCGATTTGGAGGCGCGCCGAAAAGACGGCCGGGAAATCTCCATTCAGTTGTCGCTTTCCGCCGCGCATACCGAAGGCGGCTGGCATGCCGTGGGCATTATCCGGGACTGTACCGGGAGCAAAAAGGCGCAATTGGAAATCCAGCACCAGGCGAGCTTCGCCCGCTTCAATCCCAACCCGGTGCTGGAATTCTCCGCGACAGGCGAAATCAACTACTTCAACGGCGCCACCGAAGCGATGGTCCGCGAGCTGGGGCGGGAAAACCCCGCGCAAATGCTGCCGCCTGACACCGGCGCGATGGTCCGCGAATGCCTAAGCTCCGGCACACCGAAGCTTGGCGTGGAGACACAGATCGGCTTGCGCGTCATTTCGTGGTCCTTTTTCCCCGTCCAGTTGACCAACACGGTGCATTGTTATGGAAGCGAGGTCACGGCGCGCAAGCAGGACGAGGAGGCCCTGCGGTGGCAGAATGCCGCCTTGGACGCGGCGGCCAATGCCATCGTCATCACCGATCCATCGGGCAACATCCTAAGGGTCAATGCCGCTTTCACGGCTCTGACCGGCTACAGCGCCCAGGAAGTCCTGGGCAAGAACCTGCGCCTCCTGAAAAGCGGCAAACAGGATGAAGGGTTTTATCGAAACCTGTGGCAGACGATTTCCTCCGGCCAGGTCTGGAGAGGGGAACTGACCAACCGCCGCAAGGATGGCAGCCTTTATGTTGAAGAGATGACCATCACTCCGGTCCGGAGCGCCGACGGGACGATTGTCCGCCATATTGCCATCAAACAGGATATCTGCGAGCGCAAGCGAGGCGAAGAGGCGTTGCGCGCCTCACAGCAGATCATAGAAGGGATTATCAACGCGATACCGGTGAGGGTATTCTGGAAGGACAAGAATCTGGTTTACTTGGGCTGCAATTCGGTCTTCGCGCGCGATGCAGGGTTTGTCGAACCGAAGGACCTCATCGGGAAAGATGATTACCAAATGGCATGGCGTGATCAGGCGGACAAGTATCGCGGCGATGACCGCCAAGTCATCGAGAGCGGCTGCTCCAAGCTGCTCATCGAAGAACCCCAGACGACCCCCGAAGGAAACACCATCACGCTTCTTTCCAGCAAGATACCCCTGCGCAGTTCCAATGGGGAGATCAGCGGCGTGATCGGGATGTATATGGACATTACCGAGCGAAAGCGAGCGGAGCAGGAGTTGCAGGAACGAGCGAAGTTGGCGAAGCTGGAAGCGGATGTGGGCAAGGCCCTCACCCAAGGCAGAAGGTTGGCGGAAATGCTTCGGCTGTGCGGCGAAGCCATCGTGCGGCAGTTGGACGTGGCGTTCGCCCGCATTTGGACGCTGAACGAACGCGAGCAGATGCTGGAGCTACAGGCCAGCGCCGGCTTGTACACGCACCTCAACGGCCCGCATGGACGTGTGCCGGTCGGTCAATTCAAGATCGGACTGATTGCGCAAGAACGAAAGCCGCATCTGACCAACCAAGTGGTGGGCGATCCCCGCATCGGCGATCAGGAATGGGCCAAACGCGAAGGCATGGTCGCGTTTGCCGGTTATCCCTTGCTGGTCGAAGATCGTTTGGTCGGCGTGTGCGCGATGTTTGCCCGTCACATCCTGCCCGATACGATCCTGCAAGCGTTGGCCTCAATCTCCAACAACATCGCGGTAGGCATCGAGCGCCATCGCTCTGCGGAGGCGTTGCGGGTGAGCCAGAGGAAATTCCAAGACCTGTTCGAAAGTTCCCGGGACGCCCTCCTGATTTTGGAATCTCCGGGCTGGAGGTTCACTTCCGCGAATCCGGCCTGCCTGAACATGTTCGGAGCGGAGAACGAGGCGCAATTGTTTTCCAAAGGGCCATGGGAACTGTCCCCCGAACGCCAGATGGATGGGCGCGATTCCGCCGACAAAGCGAGGGAGATTATTGAGACAGCCCTGCGCGACGGCTCCCATTTCTTCGAGTGGACCCACCGGAGGTTCAGTGGCGAGGAATTTCCGGCCGACGTGCTTCTGACCCGGATGGAGCAAGGGGGAAAGACGTATCTGCAAGGCACCGTTCGGGACATTACGGCGCGCAAGCAGGCGGAAGCAACTCGCGACCGCTTAATTGCCATTCTGGAAGCCACCCCGGACATGGTCGGCATTGCCGATCCCTCCGGCCACTGCAGGTACTTTAATCGCGCGGGCCGGATTCTCCTTGGCATCGGTCCCGAAGAAGACATGAGTTCAGCACTCATTTCCGATTTCCACGCCGCCGATGATGCCGTTTCGCCCAAAGGAATTTCGACAGCCATTCAGGAAGGCGTTTGGACTGGAGACAGCGTCCTGTTAAGCCGCGATGGCCGGAAAATACCGATTTCCCAAGTCATTCTGGCCCACAAAACTCCCGACGGAAAGCTTGAGTATTTATCCACCGTCATGCGCGACATGACCGAGCAGAAACGGGCGGAGGAAAAGCTGAAGTTGTTCCGCACGCTGGTTGATCGCTCGATTGATGGGATTCACGTGTTGGATCCGGCCACGGGAGGATTCCTGGATGCCAATGAGAGCGCATGTCAGGCGCTGGGCTACAGCCGCGACGAGTTGCTGGCGTTGACGTTGTTCGATGTAATGGTGGGAATTGACCATGCCGCGTTCGAGGCCCGCAACGCGAAGCTTGAAAAAGCGGGCCATGCCACGCCGGAAGCCCTGCACCGGCGCAAGGACGGCACGACGTATCCGGTGGAAGCAGCCCTGTCGTTCGTGACGCTGGACCGCAAGTATCTGGTGGCCGTCGTGCGCGACATCACCGCGCGCAAAAAAACGGAGGCCGAGATGGAGAATATCCACAAGCAACTGATGGAATCCTCGCGCCTGGCGGGGATGGCGGAAGTTGCCACCAACGTGCTGCATAACGTGGGCAACGCGCTCAACAGCGTCAACATTTCGGCCGACTTGGCCACAGATGGCGTCAAGAAGTTTAGAATATCCAGTCTGGCGCGGATTGCGGGTTTGCTCCAGGAACACGCGGATGACCTTGGGGAGTTCATAACCCATGACCCCAATGGCAGGCACGTGCCCGCTCATTTGGCCCGGCTTTCCGAACACCTGGCGGCCGAGCAGGAAAAAATCGCCGGAGAATTGGATTCCCTGCGGCGAAACGTCGAGCACATCAAAGACATTGTGGCCATGCAACAGAAGTACGCGATGGTCGGCGGGATGAAGGAAATGACCGACCTGGCCGGTCTGGTGGAAGACAGCGTGCGCCTGAACGAGGGGGCTTTGAGCCGCCACGGCGTGGAGATCGTCCGCGAACTGGACAAGGTGCCTGCCGTCAACGTCGAGAAGCACAAGATTCTGCAAATTCTGGTCAATTTGGTGAGGAACGCCAAGTACGCCTGCGACGAGTCGGGTCGCGCGGGCAGACGGCTGACGGTGCGCGTGGCCAAAAGCGATGGCCGGGTCAGGATTTCTGTCATTGATAATGGAATTGGCATTCCACCGGAGAATCTGACGCGCATTTTCAATCACGGTTTCACCACCCGTCGCGGCGGCCACGGTTTCGGACTGCATGGCAGCGCGCTGGCGGCAAAGGAGATGGGCGGTTCGTTGACCGTTGAGAGCGGCGGGACGGGCCAAGGCGCCGCCTTCACGCTGGAACTGCCGTGCGCGACGCAGGAGGAAGCACATGAATAAACTGTTTAACGGCAAAAACCGGCGGGTACTGATCATTGATGATAATCGGTCCGTCCACGATGATTTCCGCAAGATTCTGTCTCCCGGCACCTTCGGGGCGGCCGCGTTGGAGGCCGAGGAGGAGGCGGTGTTCGGACGTTCAGCGGAGGGCATCGAGCCGGCGCGATTTGAAGTGGACTCGGCCTATCAAGGACAGGAAGGGGTGTCGCTGATCAAAGGGGCGCTGGAAGCGGGGCGTCCTTACGCGGTGGCGTTTGTGGACGTGCGGATGCCGCCGGGCTGGGACGGAGTGGAGACGACGCAAAGGATTTGGGCGATGGATCGGGAGATCCAAATCGTCCTCTGCACGGCTTATTCCGATTATTCCTGGAATGAGATGTCTGAAAGGATTGGCGATGGCGATGGGCTGGTCATTCTCAAAAAGCCCTTCGACTCGGTGGAAGCGGTGCAGTTGGCCCACGCCCTGACGGAGAAATGGAACTTGCACCGGGAGTCCATGCACAAGGTGGAAGAGCTGGAGAACGGGGTGCGGGAACGGACGGTGGCGGTGCAAAGAGCCAATACCGAACTGGCGTCGGCCAACCGAAGTCTGGTTGAGGAGTCCCAGCGCGCGAACAAGCTCGCGGTGGCCGCGGCAAGCGCCAGCAAGGCCAAGAGCGAGTTCGTGGCCGTCATGAGCCACGAAGTTCGCACGCCCATGAACGGCATCGTCGGCATGATTGACCTGCTGCTGGACACGGGACTGACAGTTGAGCAGCGCAACTACGCCAGAACAGTCCAGCAGAGCGCGGCAGCCTTGCTGGCCATCCTGGATGACATTCTGGATTTTTCGAAGATCGAAGCGGGCAAGTTAAAACTGGAGTGCATTGACTTCAACCTGCGTCAGACGATGGAGGGCGTCGCGGACCTGCTGTCCGAGCGGGCGAAAGGCAAAGGGATCAAACTTCTCTGGTCCATTGACGCGGAAACGCCCGTGTCGTTGCGCGGGGACCCGCACCGGCTGCGGCAGGTGCTTCTGAACCTGATAAGCAACGCGATCAAATTCACCGAGCACGGCGAAGTGGCCGTTGAGTTTTGCAGCCGGGTCCAGTCCGGCCAGGAGCCGATGCTTCATTGTACTGTGCGCGACAGCGGCATCGGATTATCCGAAGAGTCGCGGGAGAAGCTATTCCAGCCCTTCACGCAGGGGGATGCCTCCACGACGCGCAGGTATGGCGGCACGGGGCTGGGGCTGGCCATTTGCCGGAAGCTGGTGGAATTGATGGGAGGAACGATTGGGGTCACCAGCGCCGAAGGCAAAGGATCCACATTCTGGTTTGACGTGCGTCTGGAAAAATCCCCGGCTTCTGAGAGCGTGATCGCGCCCAAGTGCGCCGGCGCGCCGGAAGAAAACAAGTCTGGCGGCGGCCCGTTGTTGCGGGTTCTGCTGGCGGAGGACAATTGGGTGAACCAGAAGGTGGCGACGATCCAATTCCGCAAACTCGGGTGCGAAATCAAGGTCGTCGGCAACGGGCTGGAGGCTTTGGCGGCCTGGCAAGACGGCGGGCACGATATTATTTTCATGGATTGGCAAATGCCCGAAATGGACGGCTTGGAGGCGACGCGGAGAATTCGCGCCTTGGAGAAGGAGCAGTCGCTCAAGCCCATCCCGATCGTGGCGATGACGGCATCGGCCATGCGGGAGGATCGGGAAGAATGCATGCAGGCGGGGATGGACGATTACCTTTCAAAGCCCGTGAAGATCGAGGAGATCTGGAAGTTGTTGCAAAGTAATTTCCCCGGCCGCTTCAGCCAGAGCGCCGGGGTTGGCCGGAGAGCGGCGAGCCAGCTCACGACCCTTGGCGCGACATGACTCAACTGAACCACGACACGAATCGGCGGGTGTTGGTCATTGATGACAATCGTTCCATCCACAATGACTTCTGCAAGATTCTTTCACCGGCCAGCGCGACGGCCGCTGCGGTGGAGGCCGCGGAGAGGGCGGTGTTCGGGGAGGCCACGGAGGCGGCCGAGGCTGTTCACTTTGAAGTGGACTCGGCCTACCAGGGACAGGAGGGAGCGCTGCTGGCGCAAAAAGCCCTGGAAGCCGGGCGGCCTTACGCGATGGCGTTTGTGGACGTGCGGATGCCGCCGGGCTGGGACGGGGTCGAAACGACGCGCAAACTTTGGGAGATGGATCCCAACCTCCAGGTGGTTCTCTGCACGGCCTACTCCGATTATTCATGGGACCAGATATTTGAAAAGTTTGGACCGCGCGACGGATTGCTCATTCTCAAAAAGCCCTTTGATGCCGTGGAAGCGCTGCAATTGGCGCAGGCGCTCACGGAGAAATGGCGGTTGCGCCAACAGGTCCAGCGAGAAATGGAGGAGTTGGAGAGCCGGGTCGCCGAGCGCACCCGCGCCTTGCAGCAGAGCAACCAGGCGCTCCAGAGGGAAGTCGTCGAACACACGCGGGCGGCGGAGGAGTTGCGGTCGAAGACGGCGTTTCTTGAGGCCATTGTGAATACCTCCGCAGTGGGGATTTTGGTCGTTGATCAGGAAAGCAAAAAGACCCTCCAGAACCAGTGTTTTATTGACTTGTTCAAAATTCCCGGGCAGATCGCCGACGAGCAAGGCGACCAGAGCCGGCTCCGTTGGGTGGCGGACATGACCAAAGAACCGGCGGAGTTCGTCAAGAAAGTCCGGCATCTGTATGCGCATCGGAATGAAGGCAGCCATGATGAGATTGAGCTTAAGGACGGGACGACGGTGGAACGGTATTCATCTCCCGTTGTCGGCAAGGACGGAAAATACTATGGCCGGGCCTGGATGTTCCGAGGCATCACGGAGCGCAAACGGTTCGAAGCGCGATTGATTCAATCACAAAGGTTGGAAACCGTCGGCAGATTGGCCGGCGGCATAGCGCACGAGTTCAACAGCATCCTGACGGCCATCATCGGGCAGAGTGAATTACTGCTTGGGGGCCTGCCGACAGGAGATCCGCTGGCCCGAAACGCGACGGAAATCAACCAGGCCGCCGGTCGTGCGGCCACGCTGACGCGGCAACTGCTGGCGTATGGCCGGAGGCAAATTCTACAGCCGGAACTTCTCGATCTAAACCAAGTCCTGGCGGGCATGAAGGACATGCTTCGCCATATCACGTGTGCTGACGTCGAAACGCAGATCGTGCCCGCGCCGGGCCTGCGCGCGGTGAAGGCGGACGCCGGACAGATCGAACAGGTGATATTGGCGATGGTCATCAACGCGCGCGACGCGATGCCCAATGGCGGCAAACTGACGCTGGAAACCGCCAACGTTTCGTTGGAACAGGAGAGCGTGGGCCGTTATCCGGAGTTGAAGGCGGGCGAATATGTCATGCTCGTCATCACGGACACGGGCGCGGGCATGAGCGAGACGGCAAAGGCGCGATTGTTCGAGCCGTTTTTTACGACCAAGGCAGTAGGCGAAGGGACCGGCCTGGGACTGTCCACCTGTTATGGCATCATCAAACAAAGCGGCGGCCACATCAGCGCCTATAGCGAACTGGGCTGCGGCACCGCCTTCAAGATTTATCTGCCGCAAGCTCAAGAGCAAAGGGCGATTCCCATCGCGCGTCCGATCTCTTCCGGCTCACCGCGCGGAACGGAAACCATTCTGCTGGTGGAGGATGATCCCGCCTTGCGCGAGATGGCAGCGGCCTTGTTAAGACGGCTGGGTTACACGGTCTTTGCGGCGGCCGACGGCATCGAAGCCTTGAGCCTCAAAGGGCAGGGTGAGATGGGAGACATTGATTTGCTGTTTACTGATGTCGTGATGCCGCAGATGAGCGGCAAGGAATTGGCCGGGCGGGTGCGGGCGCTCTCCCCTGGCACCCGGATTCTATTTTCTTCCGCTTATACCGAGAATGCCATTGTCCATCAGGCCGTGTTGAACAAAGGCGTGGCGCTTCTGCAAAAACCCTTTACGCCCTCGGCGCTGGCGCACAAATTGCGGGAGGTGCTGGATCAACCCATCGCTGCGGAAGCCGGTTCGGCGCAGAGCGCATTCGGATCGGCGAAAACCCCCGCCGAGGCCGGGATGCCGGGGGAGTGATCATGGTGAAATGGCGGCAGAATCAAGAACTGACGACGTTGACGCGCGTAGTGGTGCTTATCGCGCTCTATTTCATCGGCGGCCTGATAGGCAAGACGACGACGTTTCGTTCCGGCAGCGTGGCCCTGGTCTGGCCGTCGGCGGGCATAGCGCTGGCGGCGATTCTGGTCTTCGGATACCGCTTTTGGCCGGGCGTTGCTGCGGGAGCGGTTCTCTTTTCGTTCATGAATGGAATGCCGCTGGGATTCTTCACGCTGGGCACGGCCATTGGCAACACGATGGGCGCCATCATCTGCGCTTTTCTGCTCAGGAGAATCGTCGCTTTCGACAATGCGATGGAGCGCACGCGGGATGTGACGGGCTACATCGGGCTGGCGTGTTTTCTGGGCACGACGGTCAATGCCGCCTTCAATGTGGTCAGTCTGGCCTACACCGGGTCGGTGGCCTGGGACAGTTTATTTCCCACCACGCTGGCGTGGTGGGTGCCCAATGCGCTGGCCGGGCTGGTGGTGGCGCCGTTCATCATCACCTGGGCGACGCCATTGGCCACCCGTTGGAATGGCAGGCTGATTGCCGAAGCCGTCCTCTGCGGCGCCGGTTTGGTCGGTGGCACCCTAATTTCCTTCAATTCGTGGTATGTCTATGGGCTGCAAAATTATCCGCTGGCCTACCTGCCTTTTCCATTTCTGGTCTGGGGTGCGTTGCGCTTTGGCCAGCGCGGCGCCACGGCAGGAACATTGCTGGTCTCGGCGCTGGCCATCTACTCACTTCTCCACCACAGAGGGCCGTTCGTGACTTTGATGGAGAAGGACAGTCTGATGCTCATCGGCAGTTACATCGGGATTCTGGCTGTGACAAATATGCTGCTGGCGGCGGGGGCGGCCGAACGCCGTGCGGCGGAAAACGCGATGTCGAAAAGTGAACAGCGCTTTCGGGCGGTGGTGGAAGACCAGACGGATTTGATTTGCCGGTTCACGCCGGACGGTTTGCTCACGTTTGTCAATGATGCGTTCTGCCGCTTCCATGGCAAAAGCCGCGAGAAGCTGATCGGCACAAACTTTTTTCAAACCCTCTCCGAAGAGGATGCCGCCGTGCCGTTGAGCTACATCAACTCGCTGCCTGCGGATGAGCCGGTCATTTCGTTTGATCACCGCCTCTCTTCGCCTGACGATTGCGTGGTGTGGCATCAGTACCGGGTCCGGCGGCTGTTTCAGAAAAAGGACGATACGCGCGAGTTTCAGGCTGTGATTCAGGACATTACGCAGCGCAAACAATCCGAGCTGGCTTTGCGGGCGAGTGAGGAAAAATATCGTTCGCTCATAGATCATATTCCCGACGTGGTCTGGACGGCCGATTCAAACCGGGATCTGCTTTACATCAGCGGCAACGCCGGCAAGGTGCTGGGTTACAGTTCCGAAGAACTCCTTGCGAAAGGCAGGCAGCTTTGGATGGAGCGGATCCATCCTCAAGACGCGACGCGTGTCAGCCAGGCTTACGGGAATCTTTTCTCCAGCGGCCAAGAGTTCGACGTGGAGTACCAGATCTGCCGCAAGGACGGCCAGTGGATCTGGTTGCATGACCGCGCCCAGATCACGCACCTGCGCGAAGGAATCCTATGTGCCGACGGAATGTTTCTGGAAGTCACGCAGCGCCGGCTGGCCGAAGCCGTCCTCCAGCGGACCAAGGAAGCGGCCGAATCGGCCAATCTGGCCAAGAGCCAGTTTCTGGCCAACATGAGCCACGAGTTGCGCACGCCGCTCAATGCCATCATTGGCTTTTCGGAAATCCTGTGCGACAAAACCTTTGGCGACCTGAACGAGCGACAACTCAAATACAGCAACAATATTCTCAGCAGTGGACGCCACCTGCACCAGCTCATCAATGACATTCTGGATCTGGCCAAGGTGGAAGCCGGCCGGGCGGAACTGATGCGCAACACCTTCGCCGTGGCCAAGGCATTGCGCGAGGTGCAAGCGATTGTCAAGACGCTGGCCAACAAGAAGGCCATCGGCCTTAAGTTTGAAGTCGGGCCAAACCTGCCCGGCCTCTACGCTGACGAAGCGAAGTTCAAGCAGGTTATGTATAACCTGCTCAGCAACGCCATCAACTTCACACCGGACGGGGGCAAAGTTTCTGTGACCGCGGGTGTCCAAAATGAAACCGCCGCCGATTCGATTCCATCCGGCCAGTCCTTGCGCGTGGCCGTAACTGACTCGGGAATTGGCATTAAAGCGGAGGACCAGGAGCGCGTTTTCAAAGAGTTCGAGCAAGTGGACTCGTCTTACGGCCGGCAGCAGCAAGGCACGGGCTTGGGTTTAGCCTTAACCCGGAGACTTGTCGAGATGCACGGCGGACGCATTTGGGTGGAGAGTGCCGGCGTCGAAGGCAAAGGCAGCACCTTCACTTTCTTGATTCCGATTCCAAAGGATCAGGTCATGCCAGGACAACTAACCGACAAGCCGGATTCGCCCGACGAGACCATTCGTCCATTGGTTCTAGTGGTGACGAATGATGATCCCAATGAGCAGGGAGTTGTCAATTACCTGAAGGGTGTGGGTTACGAAGTAGCGGTGGTTTCCGAAACGGCGGCCATGGTTGCGGCGGTGAAAGCCAGGCGGCCTTATGCCGTGGTCATTGACGGCAGAATGGCCGGCCCAGGTGACCGGCCCCTCAGCGCGGGACCATCGCCGGAACAACCCGAATCCCATTTTTCGGACACCCTCATCCGACACCAGTTCCGCACGCGCATCCCTTCGGGAGTACCTCAAGTCTGCTGTTCGGATGACGAAAACGGCCACCTGGCATTTCGTTTATTGGGCCCTGAAGGATCTGTTTCAGGGCGGCCGACTTTGTGTTTGGCGGATGCCATCCGCCGCTCCGAGAAAACCGCCGGCAAGAAACTCAAAACCGTCCTGATCATTGACGACGAGCCGGCCCTGCTGGAATTGCTGACCACGACCCTTTTGCAACAGGGTTTTAGAGTTCTTCGGGCTTCCGGTGGCCGCCGAGGGGTGGAATTGGCCACGAGTTATCACCCGGACGTGATCATCCTGGATTTATCCATGCCTGAATTCGACGGCGCCAAAGTGGTTGAACAACTGCGCGCCAATCCACGAACCAAAGACATCCCCATTCTGATCCAAACGGGCACTGTGCTCAATGAGGAGGAACGCCAACGCCTGGCCGGTCACGTGCAGGCAATCACCTCCAAAACGGAACGGGGAAGTCTGCTCGCCGAATTGGAACGGTTGGAGGCAACGAGCGCGGAGACCCTGATAACTGGAACGAACCCATGAACGGAAAGAGGATACTCATCATCGAGGACAACTTGTTGAACCTTGAGCTGGCCAAAGTCTTGTTGGAGGCCGACGGCTACGTTGTTGATTCGGCGCGGACGGCTGAAGAGGGGCTGCGCATGGCGCGGGAGATTTTGCCGGATCTGGTGCTGATGGATTTTGGTTTGCCCGGCATGGATGGCCTGAGCGCGACCAAAATTCTCAAAGCCAATCCCGCCACGCGCAACCTGACGGTCGTCGGATTCACATCCCACGCTATGAAGGGCGACGAGGAAATCGCCCTCAATGCAGGCTGCGACGGCTATCTGACCAAGCCCATACAAACCAGGACATTCGCAGAGACCATCCAAGGCTTCATCGCGTCGGCCGGCGAGCGTCAAACCACCAACCGCCTGCTGGAGTAAAAATTCATGTCAAATGAGATGGGAAATATCAAACCCATGACCGCCGGGGCAAAGTGTTCCCTCGGCCGCGTGCTGGTTGTGGATGACGAAGAACATAACCGCACCCTGCTGCGCGACCCGCTGGAAGCGCGCGGCTATGAAGTGGCGGAGGCCGAAAACGGACTGGAGGCCCTGCAGAAAACGGCCGCGCTTGCGCCCGACGTCATCCTGCTGGACCTGATGATGCCCAGCATGGACGGATTCGAGGTGTGCCGGCGATTGCGAAAAGACGGCAAGACGGCGCACATTCCCATTTTGATGGTGACGGCGCTTTCCGAACGCAAGGAGCGGCTGAAGGGCATTGAGGCCGGGGCGAACGATTTCCTGAACAAACCGATTGATCTACAAGACGTGATCCTGCGTGTGCGCAACGCCGTTTATTCCAAACATCTCCATGACCAGCTTCAGGCCGAGCGGGAGAAGTCCGAACAGTTGCTGCTGAGCATTCTGCCCAATCCCATCGCTGAACGAATGAAAAAAGGGGAAACCAACATCGCCGACAGCTATCCCGACGTAACAGTGCTGGTGGCGGATTTGGTTGGTTTTACCATGCTCTCAGCTTCCATTGGGCCGGAGCAAACCGTCCTGTTGTTGAACGAGATATTTTCCGCCTTCGATTGTCTGACAGAAAAACACGGCCTGGAAAAAATCAAGACCATCGGCGACGCTTACATGGCGGCCGGGGGCATTTCGTTTCCTCGCGCGGATCATGCCGAAGCGAGCGCGGAATTGGCGGTACACCTTCGCGATGAGGTTGAGCAATTCAACCGGCAGTATAACACCTCCATCCGAATCCGGATCGGACTTTGCACCGGGCCGGTTGTGGCGGGTGTCATCGGACGCGGGAGGTTCGCCTACGACCTTTGGGGCGAAACCGTCAACCTGGCGTGCTGCCTGGAAGCAACGGGCCAGGCTGGAAGAATTCAAATCGCCGAATCCACTTGCGAACAATTGAAAGATAAATACCAGATTGAAGAACATCACAGCATCGCCGCCAAGGGACACAGCGAACTGCCAGCGTACTGGCTGGGCAACCGGATAGGCCCCGCAGTCAACATTTGAATTCCGGCCTAAGAATGGCGGCGGTCCGCCGGGACGGCGCCAAGAGGGTTATCCGCTGATGACGTTTGGGGCGCGTTTTTTTTTCCGGCATTCTTGAGCGCCTGCTCATAACAGGCCAACGCTTCGTTATGGCGGTCCGTGCGGTTTAAGACGCTTCCCTTGTAAAGATAGGCCATGGTCATGGAATTATCCTGGGCGATGGCGCGGTCATAGCATTGGATGGCTTCGTCAAAGCGCAGGAGTCGCTCCAGGGCGGCGCCTTTCTTGACCAGGGCGTCGGTGTTGCCGGGATCGAGGGCGAGGACTTCATCCAGGCAACCCAGGGAGGCCTGGGCTTTGTCCAATTTCAAGAGGGTCTGGCTTTTGCCCAGCAGCAAGGTGATCATGCCGGTTTTGTCCAACGCAACGGGCGGCGGAATTTGCGGGGAAGATGATTCGGTGCCGGGGCCATTTGATCCGGCATTGGCGGAGCCGGCTTCAGGCAGGGAGTGGCGCGGTTTGACGGACGCTTCCAGTTCGTGGATGCGCTGTTCCAACCGCTCAATCAGAGCCAGGAAGCGGGTGTTGGATTGTTCCAGGGCGCGGGCAGAAGGCAACCGGGCGTCTGCCAGGCCCAAGACCTGGGGTGAATGTGCGGCAGAGAGGCTGGCGACGGCGGCGGCGAGGCGATTGGCGGCGGTCCATTGGAAGAACGCCAGGAGCAACACCAGGAAGCCGAGGGCCGCAAAGGCGGCCGCGGCGATGAGGACTGTTTGTTCCGAGCGCTCAATGCTGTTCAACTCATTGAGGCGATCGTTGGCGAGTGTTTTCTCCATTGACCGCAAACGCTCCTGGAGGGCCAGCGAGTTGCTGGCGGCGGCGGCTTCGGCATCGATCTGGTTTTTTTCGATGGCTAATTGGGTCTTGCGGAGTTGTTCCTGGATTTGAAGGTAAGAGCACAGGGAATCCTGGGCGCCGGTCAGGGCGGCTCCGGCGGGCTTGCCATCGGCGTCGGAAGCGGCATTGGTGTCAACCGCGCGGGCGGGAAGGATCAGCCCCATCATGGCCAGCAGCAGGAGGCAGCCCGTGCGGACACATCCAAAGCCGGCGTTTGAAATGACAGCCATCGAAACGAAACGTAGGAAAAAGCGGCGAAAGCGCAAGGCAAAAACCGCTGATCAAAACAGAATGAAACGCATTTCGCTTTCTTGGGTAAGTCCTGTCGGCGAAGGAATCGTCTAGGATTTCGAACTTCTTGATTGAGAATTGGTCATTGAAAATCTGTCATTGGTCATTGGAGGTCATTTGTCCGGCTCCTCGCCTGGCCTCGGTTTTCGGGCGGCTTTGGCCGTCGCGATGGACTTTCCCAAGATGCGGCAAAGTCGGTCGCATTCATCCGCCAAGCTGACATGACAAATGACAGATTTTCAATGACCAATTTTCAATCGTTTCAATCGCTGAAACCTCTCCCAAGGCGGAAAAGCACCAAAGAGAATGAAATGCGATCCCAACAGAATGGGCGCATCCGCATTTGGCCTGCTCGGACGGAGAGGGGATCGGAAGCGGGACGAATCTCCGGCCGGGTCAATACTGCTGGCGATCTTCGTTGTGCTGGCCCGCCTTGAGACGGGCCTTTTCCATCTCGGCTTTGACGAGGGCGATTTTGGCGCGGATCAATTCGCGGTTTTCTTCCTTGGCAATGATGAGTTCCTTGAGCAAATCGTCAATCCGCCGCTCGTACTCCTCCTTGCGTTGCTGGATTTGGCGTTCGATTTTTGCCAGCCGCTCGTCCACCGCCAGCACCTTGAGCGCGGCGGCTTGTTGGGTGGCCAGCAATTGCGCCCGGTCGGAGACCAACTGCTGCACCAACTTCTGCTTGAGCCAGCGACTCAGGTTGGCGATGAGTCCCGCGCGCACCGCCACAGGCATCGGGGCCGTCAGGCGTCCGGGGTCGGGGGAGGGGCGCCAGGGCTGCGACTGCGTCTGCGTGGAACCTTCCATGGCGATATGCACGTACGGCGGGCTATCGGACGGCGGGGCGACGATGATTTGATCGGCTCTGGGAGTTGCCATGCTTATAGCGGTCTTCGCTTTGAATTCCGGCAAAGCGGCTGAGGCCGGTTGAAGGCCTGAACGGCGGGCGAGTTTTCGAGCGAGGACGAAAATCGCCAGGCAGCCCGCCAGCAGTTCTGCGACCCACAACAGGGTTTGGGTGTAGTCGGCGGGCGTGGTTGCGTTCGCCAGCGCGGCGGGCGCCGGAGCGGCCTTCGGCGCGGCCAAATCCATCTCGCAGGTCACCGCGCAATGTTCCGAAAGAGCCGATTGAGTGATCAGCGGAGGGGCGGCCGGGGCCGCGTCGCGGGCGAAAATATAGTCCAGCGTCGCAGCGGGCCGCCGGGCATTGCCGGGCAGCGTTACATGCTTCTCCGGGGGCAGTCCGGCAAAGACGCTTTCAAAACCGAATTGTTCCAAAGACGGCAAGGTTTTCTCGCGGGCCAGCCGCAAATCGTCCGGGGTCGTATTGAAATCACCCGCCACGATGAGGGCCTGGAGGCGGTTGGTCTTCCAGTTTTGCAACGAAGCGATTTGCTTGACAAGTTGGCGGGCCGACTCCTCGCGGGCCTGCGGAAGCGCGGCGCCACGGCTGTCGTCCGCGCCCGGGCAATCGCCCTCGCCGAGCTGGACGGAGAAAATGCCGACGTTTTTATCGCCCCACGGCACGGCGGCGAAGGCGAACCCACCCGGCGCAGCCTGGGATTGGCCGTTGTTCCGCCACGGTTCGGACCACGCCAGAAAGGCCTTTGCCTTGGAGAGAATGGCGACCTGCCGGCTCAAGAGTTTGTCGCTCGGGTCGCGGAAGGAGGAACAGATGACCACGTGGTATGTCTCCGGCTGCAAGGCTTGGGCGAGTTGATGGCAAGTTTCCCAGCCGGCGACTTGTTGCAGCAGGATGACATCGGGGCGCAGTTTTTTAAGCGACTTGGCCGCTTCCTGCAGCAGGCTTTGTTGGAATTCATTTGACCAGCCATTGGTGCCCGCCACAGCGCCAGGCTCCAAGTCCCAAGTTGTCACGCGGACCGGCGCGGCGCAGATGGGCGCGAGCGGGAGCAAAAGCCCCAGTCCCAAAATCCAGGATTGAGACGCGAAAGAAGTGGAACGGGCGTTCACGGTTTACTCGGCGGTAATGGCGATCAGGAACGGCGCAGCCGTGCCCATGGCGGAAACGAAATCCATGCTTTCGATTTCCACATCTGGAGCCACGTTGACCCAGGTGGTGGTGAAGAGCCGGATGGTATTGTGGGCGGCGGCGCTGAGTTGGTTGGTTCCGGTCCAGGCCACGGTCAAATCGGCGGCGGGTTTTTCACCGGCCATAGTGTGCCAGTCGCGGACATCGCGGCCGTAGATGATGGGGATCTCCAACTGCATCCGGTTGGTGGAGAAATGGAGGATATAACTTCCCACCTGTTGGCCTTCAGCGGCAACGGAGCCAAAGCCGGCCGAGTGCAGAAAATGCAGGCGCGCGCATTTCTGATGGATTTCGATGCCGTTGATCCGTGTGGGGAAGCGTTGGGCGGCGGGCGATTTGCAGCCCAACTGAATGATCCCGCGCACGTCGTATTCCACCCCGGCAAAGCTCTGCACGCCGGTTGGCAGTGACGCCAGGTCGTTGTTCGAGTTGCCGTGCCAGGATTCGGTCAGCGCGGCGTTGTAATAGGGGGCAAGGTTGATGAGACCCGGCCTGGCCTGGGGGTCGCGCGGCGGGTAAGCGGCCCCCGGTTGAGCGGATTTCGCGGCAGCGTCCGGGTTTGACGCCGCGGCGAAGATGCGTGAGGGTTTGAGTTCGGCCGGGTCCACCTGGTTGGTCAAAAGGTCCTCCCACCAGAGGGTGCTTTCATAAATCCGGCCGTCGAAGGCCAGATTGAGGACCGCGGCATGATGTCGGCAGCGGACAATCGGGACAATGGACCCGACCAGACCCATCTGGCGGCGCTTCCATTCGCGGCGGGTTTTGGCGGGGTCGTCAGGAGCGTCGTTCGTTCCGAGCGGAAGGGGACAGAATTCGTACAAATAGGAGCAGGGGATTTTGGGGTCCGCCAAAGGGGCGGATTCAGTCTGGCCGGTCCGTTTGCAGACCGGGCAGGCGAGAACGCTGGCGTCAAGGTACTGCGGGACGAGGTCGGAGAGCCAGTTGGGAATGTCCTTGTGGTCAGTGCGGTAGGCCTGGATGGCCTCGTTGATGCGCTTCAAATTGCGGATGCAGCCTTCCTTGTCGCCCAAGGCGATGTAGGAGTCCTCCTGCGCGGCATTGGTCTGCGCCAACGCCGGGGGAGGCAGGAAGCCAAGCAATGCGGGCCACATCGCCATCAGCAAGCCGGCGAGGCAGTTCTTCCCACGGCACGACGTTGGAACGTTCATTTTGCGATCTTGTGGAACGATGTTAATTCAACTGGAGCCGTTCATTCAACCACGAATGGCGAGAAAAAACATGGGCCGGCGAAAAAGCGGGCGCATCCTGGCGCCAGGATAATTGGCCCTTGCCGCCCTCGTGCGTGAGGTGCCGGAAGCTCATCCCATTTCCACCAACACGTCATGCTTGCGCCCGGCGCCTCCGGGACGGAGCAACTGATCCGGGATTTCGACGCCGTCCATGACAATGCGCCGGACGCCCTTCATGACGCCGGCCGGATTGCGGACCTCGATGTCAAAGGTTTCACCGCGGAAAACACGATGGACTTTGAATCCTTTCCAGTTTGCCGGAATGCAAGGATCAACGAGCAGGCCGTCGTAATGGGTGCGGATGCCAAGAATCCATTGCGTGACGGCGAAATAAGTCCATGCGGCGGTGCCGGTGAGCCAGGAGTTCTTGGCTTCACCGTGCGTGGGCGCATCCCTGCCGGCGACCATCTGCGCGAAGACATAAGGCTCGCAGCGGTGCAACTGGCCGATGTTCTCGCGCGCGGAGGGATTGATGCGAGTGTAGTAATCGAAGGCGCGGTTGCCGTTGCCGAGCAAGGTTTCGGCAATGATGATCCAGGGGTTGTTGTGGCAGAAAATGCCGGCGTTCTCCTTGTAACCGGGCGGGTAGGAGGAAATTTCGCCCAAGTGAAGGTAATACTTTGTGTAGGCGGGCTGCAACAGGACGATGCCGTGCTTGGTGGCCAGAAGCTTGTTGACCGATTCGAGCGCGAGCCTGGCTTTGCCGTCCTTGAGACCGACGCCGGCCATGATGCAGAAGCCTTGTGATTCGATGAAGATTTTCCCTTCCTTGCAGAGTTTCGAGCCAATGGGTTTGCCGAAATCATCGTAGGCGCGGACGAACCATTTGCCGTCCCAGCCATGCCGGCAGATGACCTGCTCCATTTTGGCGGCTTCAGCCAGATAATGTTCGGCCTCATCGTTCATATTGCGTCTGCGCGCGATGTCAGCCAGTTCCCTGGCGGCGAGCACAAAGAGGCCGGCGATGAAGACGGACTCGGCGGTTTTGCCCTCCTTGTTGGTGGTGGTCTGGAAGGACTGGCCGGGGGTGTCGGAGAAGCAGTTGAGGTTCAGGCAATCGTTCCAGTCGGCGCGGCCAATGAGCGGCAGGCCGTGCGGGCCGATGCGTTGGAGGGTGTAATTGCAACTGCGGCGAAGGTGTTCGTAGAGCGGCCGCTCGGAACCGGGTTCGTTCTCGAATTGCACCGGCTCGTCCAGGATGCCCCAGTCGCCGGTTTCCTTGATGTAGGCGGCGACGCCAAGAATGAGCCAATGCGGATCGTCGTTGAACCCGCTGCCGATGTCGTTGTTGCCGCGCTTGGTCAGCGGTTGATATTGGTGGAAGGCGCCGCCGCCGGCCAGTTGGGTCGCGGCGATGTCAAGGATGCGTTCGCGCGCGCGGGCCGGCACCATCTGGACAAAACCGAGCAGGTCCTGGTTCGAATCGCGGAAGCCCAGGCCGCGTCCGATGCCGGATTCGTAGAAGGAGGCCGAGCGTGACATATTGAAGGTGGCCATGCACTGGCAGGCGTTCCAGATGTTGACCATGCGGTTGGCGTGGAGGTTGGGCGAATCCACCTGAAAAACGCCGAGCAAACCGTCCCAATACCGGCGCAGTTCCTCGAAGGCCGCCGCGACGTTTTTGCCGTCGAGATATTTCGCGATGACGGGTTTGACGGTCCGCTTGTTGATGGTCTGGGAATCCGGCGGGTCGAATTTCCGGTCCGCGGGATTTTCGTGGTAGCCGAGGAGGAAGATGATCTCCTTTGTTTCGCCAGGCTTCAAATTCACTTTGACATGGTGGGAACCGTGCGGCGACCAGCCGTGGGCGACGGAATTGAAAGATCTGCCCCGCTCCACCGCCGCCGGGTTGTCCCAGCCGCGGCAGCGGCCCAGGAACGTGTCGCGTTGGGTGTCGAAGCCGGCGATTTTCTCCGAGCAGGCAAAGTAGGCGAAATGATTGCGGCGCTCTCGATACTCGGTCTTGTGATAGATGACCCCGTCAACGATCTCGACCTGGCCGGTGCTGAAGTTGCGCTGGAAATTGGTGGCGTCGTCCTGGGCGTCCCACAGGCAGAATTCGATGCTGGAAAAGACGGAAAGTCGGGCCGGTTTCCTGCGGCGGTTGGTCACGGAGACTTTCCAGATTTCCAGGGTTTGGCCCATCGGCACGAAGTAGCACGTTTGCGCTTCGATGTGGCGGCAAGTGGAGCCGATGATGGTGTAGCCCATGCCGTGGCGGCACTGGTAGTTGGCGAGCTTGGCGCGCGTGGGCTGCCAGGAGGGCGACCAGAATTGGCCGGTGTCATTGTCGCGCAGATAGAGGTAGCGTCCGCCGAGATCAAATGGGGCGTTGTTGTAGCGATAGCGGGTCAGGCGGCGCAGGCGGGCGTCACGATAGAAGGAGTAACCGCCGGCGGTGTTGGAGATGAGGCCGAAGTAGGCTTCGCAGCCGAGAAAATTGATCCAGGGCAGCGGGGTGTCGGGCTGGGTGATGACGTATTCCCGTTTGGCGTCGTCGAAATGTCCGAATTTCATAACCGGGTTTTATTTTGTGGGGGATCGCTTCTTTCCTTTGGAGAGGAAGGGCAGATTTTTGTCAATCAGACGGCAGCGTTGCTCCACGCAAATCCTGCTCCGCATTCCGTCTTCCGGGGTGTGTTGAACGTAATCCAGCAGTTTATCCACGGTGCTGGCCGCCACATGGGTGCGCGTGTCCGACGAACCGTAGTAGATGAAGACGTCCCCGTTGGCGCGGGCGACCCAGCCGTTGGAGAAGACGACGTTGGACACGTCGCCAACGCGCTCCTCGGCCTCGGGCGCCATGAAGTATCCGCCGGGGGCCTTGATGATTTTGGCCGGATCGCGCAGGTCGCACAGGAACATGTACAAGACGTATCGCATTCCGGCGGCGGTCGTGCGCACGCCGTGCGCCAGGTGCAGCCAGCCTTCCCCGGTTTTCAGCGGCGCGGGGCCAAGACCGTTCTTGCCTTCCTTGATCGTATGGTAGAAGCGGGGGTCAATGATTTGTTCCTCGCCGATGGCCGCGTTGGCAATGTCATCGCACAAGCCCCAGCCGATGCCGTCGCCGGAACCCGTGGCGGCAAACTCGGTCATGGGGCGGGTGTAGAAGGCGTACTTGCCGTTGACGAATTCGGGATGCAGAACGCAATTGCGCTGGTGCAAAGAACGGGTTTTGAGATCGGGCAGCCGTTCCCATTGCTTAAGGTCTTTTGTCCGGGCGATGCCGCATCGGGCGATGGCGGCGGAAAGGTCCCCCGGCTTGGCGTCATCGTGGCGCTCGGCGCAAAACAGGCCGTAAATCCATCCGTCCTGGTGGCGCACCAGGCGCATGTCGTAAAGGTTTGTTTCCTTGTCATCCAACTCCGGCATGCGAAGGGGATGGTCCCAAAAACGGAATCCATCCACGCCGTTGCTGCTTTCGGCGACGGCGAAAAACGACTTGCGATCCCAGCCTTCAACGCGCGCCATCAAAACGACGCGGCCGTTCCACTCCATCGCGCCGACGTTGAAAACACAATTGATGCCCAGCCGGGTCAGCATATACGGATTATCCGCGTGGTTGTAGTCATAACGCCAGAACAGCGGGATATGATCGGCGGTGAGCACGGGAAACTCGTAGCGCTCGAAAATGCCATTGCCGCATTTGCGGGGGCGGTTGCGGCGATTGAGCAATTGTTCATGTTGCCGCTGGAGTTGTTTCAATTTGCTTTGGAAGGCGGTTTTGTTCATGGAGTTTGAGCCGTTTTGGACGAAATGGCGTTGAGGCGGCGGATGGTTTCCAGGCACGCGCGCGAGGCGTGATAGGGGCCTTTCCATTCGCTGACTTTGGGCAGGGCGGCATCCACGCGGCCCTCGGGGGTGATGCGCCAAAACCAGTCGCCATGGACACGATCCACCAGATGCTGATCAATAAAATCCCAGACGCGGCGGGCTGCGTCAAAGTAACGCCGGTCGGCGGACAATTGAAAAGCATTGAGGAAGCCGATGACGGCCTCGGCCTGCGGCCAGCATTCCCTGCCGCAGTCAATTATTTTTCCATGCCGGCCCTCATAGCACAATCCGCCGTCGCTTTGCAGCCCCTCTTGGAGCACGGTTTCCGCCATGCGCTGGGCCGTGGCTTCCACGCGCCGGCGCAAAGCGGCATTGGCCAGTTCTTCGGCGGCTTCACAGAGCAGCCAGCTTCCCTCGATGTCGTGGCCGAAAGTGTAAGTGTCCGAGCGGACATTCCAGGCCTCGTCGAAAAAGTGGTTAAAGTGCCGCGAGCAGGCGTCGAGGATCCGCTCCTCGAATAGTTGGATAAGCTCGCGCAATCGCTGTGCGACGTGCGGCTCCCCGGTGGCCCTGTGCAAATTGGTCCACGCTTCCAGAACGTGAAGGTGATTGTTCATGGATTTCTTCTCATTCATGTCCTTGTCGCTCAAGCGCGCGTCGGCGCCGGCCTCGGACCAGTCCGCCCGCCGGACTTCCAGGTAGCCGCCATGCCCGGAATCATGCGCGTGTTTCTCGACCAATTGGAAGACTTCCATCGCCTTGGCCAACGCGCCCGGCGCATCGAAGGCCAGATGATATTCGGCCAGGGCGTAGATGAAAAAGGCCTGGCCGTAAATTTTTTTGGAATCGTCCAGTATCAGACCGGCATCGTCCAATTGCCAGTAAACCCCGCCAAAACGCGCATCCCAAAAGCGGTTCATCAAATAATCGAACGCCCGGTCGGCCATCTGCTGAAATATCGTCTCCGGTCGCGCCCGATAAGCGGCGGAAAAGGTCCAAAGAATGCGCGAATGGATGATCAGGCCCTTGGGCCGGGAGCGGTCGGGTTGGAGGTCATTGGACAACCAACCCATCCAGCCGCCCTGCTCGTGGTCCACCGCCGGGCCGCACCAGAATGGCAGGATGTGCCTGAACAAATGTTCGCGCGTAGCGGAAGAAAAATTCTTCAGATCGCTTGAATTCATGGGGCGGCAGCGGCTGTGTTCTTGTTCAACTCATACATGATTTCCACCCGTCCAATCTGCGTTTCACCGGCCAGCTCGATTCTCAGGAACCTTCCCTCTCCGCCGATAGGATCAGCGTGGTAGAAGGCGGGCTTCCAGTAACCGTAATCCCCGGCTCCTTGAAAATACTCATTTTTATCCGCCTTGACCTCATGGAAATTTTGGCCGTCGGCCGAAGCGGAGAATTTCAAATCCGCGACGTCATGCGGAAAGAAAGCGAAGACCCGAAAGCCCTGGATGGGCGCCGCAAGCCGGTAGGTCAGGGCATCGCCAGCGTTTCCCGCGGCGCGATGGGCGTCTTCCTTCGCCTGGCGGCTTTCGTTTGTTTTGATCACGATTTTGCCTTGGACGGCGCTCACTTTGATAAAGTCGGCCAATTCGTCCACCAGGGTCGCATGGGTTGCCTTTACCGGGCCGACGACATTGGAAGGCTTGGAAGAACCCGCCGCGTTGTTGGCGCGAACGCGATAAAACCAGTCCCCTCCCGGCACGGTTTCATCGGCAAAAAGCGGACGATACTGGACAAAGCTCTCGTCAATGCCATCGCCGGCGACTGTCCACGGCCCGCCAGCTTGCGGCGCCCGTTCGACGGTGTAGGAGGCCGCGCCGACGGAGCCTTGCCAGGAAATCGCGGCCGGGTCTGTGATCGGCAGCAGATTCGGCGGCGCGGGAACGGGGATTGGCGGGGGGGTCATGCCGCGAATGGCAAAAGCGTTGGCGCGGACAAGGGCCATCAGATTCATCTCATCATAAGCCGCGCCGAGAATCGAACCGGGCCAGTGGTAGGCCTTGTACTTGTCGCCACCCAATCCGGGTTCGCTATGCCAGTAAAAGCCGCCGTCGCGGTTGCGGAAGCGCAGGCTCCAAAGCAGGCCGCCGGAGGTTCCGGTCTCGATGATGGCCTGCATGGCGTCCTGCATTTGGGCTGTGCTCACGAAACCAAACTCGCCCACCACGTAAGGCTTTTTGCCTTTGGCCAGTTGCCAATTGGCGCGGATCAATTGGGCGAACGATTTCCCGCCCCCGCTGGGATAATAATGCGTTGTCACGATGTCCACCTGGGGCAGAGCGATCAATTCAGGACGCAAATCCTGGCCGTCCTCCCCATCCATGACCAGGTGATGGTGATCGAGGCTTTTGATGTAGGCAGCGATGTCGCGCGTCCATGTCGCCGGCGGATTTTTCAACTCATTGCCGGTTTCCCAGCAAAGGAGCGCTTTGTCATCGGAATAGAGAGCGCCGGTGCGGGTGTTTTTGCGTGTGAGGATGAAGCGGATCGTTTCTTTAAAATCGGCGATGAGCTGAGGGTCGGTCCAAAAATCATCGCTGCTTTTGCCGCGGAACCCGGCGTATTCCGCGCGCCCGCCCTGCCAGGCCCAGTTGTCCACCAAGGGAATAATGAGGCGGATGCCTTGCTCGTTGGCGATGGCGAAGGCGAGATCCAGTTCGCGAAAGGCTTCCTCATTGAACCGGCCCGGCCCCAGGACATGGCGGGGTGTTCCGGGGGCGTCGGTTGGCCGGACCACGGAGATGACATAAGTCCGCACGACCGTTCCCCCCATCTGCCGCACCGTGGAGAGCGCGTCAGTCAATTCAAACCGGTCGGGCCAACGCCAGGGATTGGCCTCGGCGAAGGGGACGTTGTCTTCGATCAATTGGAGATTGGGAATGTCGAAGGAAATAAACCGGAAGGGTCTGTCCCCTTCCATCAATTGATCGCCGCGCACGGTGATAAAATCGTGCAGAACCGACGCGGCGCGCAGCGTCAAAAGCCCGGGGCACGTCAGAAGCGCGGTCAAGAACAAGAAAACGAGCTTCATGGGAGGATTCAAACTTGAGCCTTGACAGGAGCTTTTTCCAACCTGTCGTACCAACTGATTTTAATGAAGATCGAAGTGAGAACAAGGATGACAAGAATCCCGCCCGCCCATTGCCAATTCCGCAACACAAGGTAAATGGGCAGCGCGGCGAGCGACAGTTGCCAGACAATGCCAACGAGCACGTTGATCGTATCGCGCCAGAAGTCAGGGTTGGGCTTGAAAGCGGGGTCTTCCTTCATGACCTTGGCCCGGATCGGCCCCCAGGCGCCCCACGGATTGACCGTCTTGTAAAAATGCATCAAAATGGCGTCGTCCTCCGGCTTGGTCAGAAAGGTGCCCAGGAAGCAGCCGACGACAGAAACGGCGAAGATGACGGGGAACAAATAAAGGGCGTTGCTGACGCTGTGACCCAGCCACCATTTGGCCAGAGCGGGGGCGAACATGGCGCTGAGAATGCCCGAAAAGAGGCCCCAGAAGTAACCGTATCCGTTGAAGCGCCACCAGTACCACTTGAGCACGTTGGCCAGGACATATCCGCCGTAAAGCGCGCCGACCAGCCACATCATCACTTCGGTGATGCTGCTGGTCAGCAGGCCGAAGACGATGCCAATGGCCAGGAACGCCAGCGAAACGATCCGGCTATAGAGAACCTCCGTTTTCCCGGATGCGTTGCTGTTGATATAGCGCTTGTAGATGTCGTTGACCAGGTAAGCCGGGGCGGCGTTGAGAGTGGCGGCGAAGTTGGACATGAAGGCCGCCATCAAACCGGCGAGAAGAAAACCGACCACGCCCACGGGCACATACTGGGTCAAAACGATGGGGAGCAGCTTTTCAAAATCGGGCTTGTCCATGGCTTGCAACTGCGGCATGCAAAAGGCCAGAGCCAGCACGGTAATGCCGGCAATCATCAAGTAGCGTGGAAAAAAGAGGACCACGTTGACCATGGCGCTCATCATGGCCGCCTCGCGCGGGTTGCGCGTGGCCAGGATGCGCTGCATATCATAGTTGGGCGCCGGTCCGGCCAGACTGGCCAGGACGCCCTTGAAGAACATCATTCCAAAAAAGAGCATGAAAGGCTCATAGCCGTCGGATTTGATGGCAGCGTTGACCTTGTCGAAAATCCCCGTCCAATCGAGTCCAAGCGTCCACCCAAAAAACGGGTTCGCCCACCCGGCTGGGATCGAGTGTTGAATCATGTGCGGGGAAACCCTGAACATGGCGATGCAGCCGATGGCCAGGGCGGTGACGGTCAGGATGGTGAATTGCATCACTTCGGTGATCACCACGCTGACCATCCCGCCTTTGATCACGTAGAGGGAAGTCAGACCCAGAATGATTACGGCGTAGGTGTTCTCATCGCTGAAAATGGGGCTGGCCCCCCAGGGAAACCGCCAGGGCAACATCACGACGGCAAATTTGCCGATGCCTTTGAAGGCGTAGGCCAGCAGGCCGATGACGTTGACCAGCGCAAAGAAGACCACGCTTAAATGAGCCAGACTCGCGCCGGTGTCGCGGCCGAAGCGGGTCTGAATCCATTCCGCGCCGGTCATCACGTTGGAGCGGCGCAGCCATTGGCTGACGAACATCATGAGGAATATCTGGTTGAAAGTCGGCCAAAGCCACGGCAGCCACAGGCTCTTGAGACCATAGAGAAACAAAACATAGACCAGCCACATGGTGCCGCTGATATCGAACATGCCCGACGCATTGGAAACACCCAGCATATACCACGGCAGGGCTTTGCCGCCCAAAAAATATGAGTTCAAGTCCTTGGCGCCGCGCCGGGAAACCCAAAGGCCGATGATGATGACCGTGGCGAAGTACCCGACGATGATGGCGATGTCAACTCCGTGGAATTTCATAGGGGAACACGATGGGAAACGATGGCACACCCGGCTTGGAGCTGAGTACAGTTCAGCAGCGGATGATTCAGAAACATGGCGCGATACTGGGAGGAAAGGCCATTCCCTTCAAGTCCAAATTAAACCGTGTCTTTGTGGATGGCGCCGCTGCCGCGGGGGGAGGCGATGGGAAAAAGGACGCCGCGGTTCCAGACTTTGTTGACGCAGTTCACGAGTTGAATTCATCAATGGCCTGGAACATCGCGGCGATGTTCTCCGGCGGGACTTCCGGCAGAATGTTGTGAACCGTATTGAAGACAAAGCCGCCGCCGGGCATGAAAATCTCCAACCGGCGCTTCACGTGATCCTTGACTTCGGCGGGCGTGCCTTTAGGCAGCACGGTCCGGGTGTCGCAGCCCCCGCCCCAGAAACAGATGTCCCTGCCGAAATCCGCCTTCAACCCTTCGGCTTCCATGCCTTTGCACGTTGTCTGCACCGGGTTGATCACGTCGTAGCCCGCCTCGATGAGGTCCGGCAAGAGGGCGCGAATCGAACCGCACGAATGCAGGAAAGTTTTCATTCGGGAATGCTCGTGGACGTATTCGCACAGGAGTGTGTGGCGCGGCTTGAAAAGCTGCCGGTAGGTTTGGGGCGACATGAACGGCCCGCCATTGGTGCCAAGGTCGTCGCCGAATCGAATCACATCGGCCACGTCCCCGACCGCGCGACAAGCTTTGTCCAAAACGGCCAGATGACGCTCCATCAACGCGTCGAGCAGCGCCTCGACTTGTTCCGGCTCGGCGACAAGGTCCATGAGGAAATTGTCCATTCGCCGAAGGAACGTGCCCCACTCAAAAAGATTGCAGCCGATCACAATCATCAAGGCCCGGTTGCTGGCGCGGCGAAGCTCGATGGCCTTGGTCCGCAGCGTGTCCCAAAAACCGGGTTCTCCGGCGTGATCCCACGGGCTGTGAACGAGCGCGGCCCACAGAATTCGCCCCATTTCCTGGGACAAGTCGCGGAAGTCCGGCGGGTAACCGTCGAGATATGGAAAATAACTCTGATCAAAAAAAACGCCGCGCGCCGGCATGTGAGCGATGTCCAGACCATCCTTCATCCGCGCAATGAACGAGCCGTCGCTTTGCTGTTCCGGATGGAACCAAGCCGGATATTGGGCGGCTTGGCCGTCGGCGAGGATCGTCGGCTGCCAGGCGGAATCTTCCGTGTTGAAAGCGCGGCCTATGTCAATCACGTCCACGCCGAAGCGGTCGAGGATGAAGTCTTCCGGCTGGGCCAGTTGCTGGACGACGTCATAGACGCGCGTATGGCCCTGCGCCAGGGCCAGGTGTTTCTTGAGATTGCCGTAGGCAATGGCCGAGATGCCGGAACTGGGCGTGGCGCCGAAGTCCACCGGCACCTTATCCGGCTGGCGATGCTCGATGGCCGCGAGGATGCGTTCGCGTGAGTTCATGGTTCATTGCAGGAAATAAACTTCCTTGGTGTCGCTCCAGATTTTTCCCTTCGCGGCGGCATCGGGCAGCGGCAACTGGCAGGGGTCGGTTTCTTTCCACCAACGCTGCGTCTGGGGATCGGCGGCCATCTTCTTCATGTCGGCGTCAAAGTCCTTCCCGGTATATTCGAGGTAGGCGAAGAGATAAAGGCGGCCGTTGATCTCGCGCTCGTGGATGGAAAAATTCTGGATGTGGCATTGCTTGATCATCTTATTGATGGCCGGCCACGGATGCGCATGAAGATCCTCATAGCGAGCGGCCATTTCGGGCTTTAGTCCGGTGACCCAGGCGTAACGCGCGGGCGGTGGTTTGCTGGTGGCGCAGCCGGCGAGCACGAGCAGCGCCAGGAGCGGCGGGAGGAGAGACGGGATTTTTTTCATGACGTGAATTGAATCAGTGGAACAGGCAATAAAGCGTGCCGATGACGACGAAAACGAAAGCGGCGAGCACCTTGTAATTCGCCAGACCGGGCCAGCCGGGCGATTTCAGGGCGTCCAGAGGATGTTCCCAGAAGAGCTTCTGCGGGTCTTCGCCCGCGAGTTTTGGCCGGGCGAGGGTGAGGACGATTTGCAACAGGACGCACAGGCAGAGCAGGTAAAAGGCCATGAGCATGAACGGGGTCTGGTAAAGGAAGGCTGGGATCCAAGCGAAGGCCCCGGGCCTCCAGAGGCGGAGTGTCTTGCCCGCGAACACCAGAGCGCCCGTCAGCGAGCCGATCCACATTGTCCACTTGGCGCTGAAGGCTGAGGCGCGCGGCCAGAAGACGCCGACGGCAAAGACACAGGAGATCGGCGGCGCGATGTGGGCGATGATATCGTTGATACCGGCGAAAATGCTTTTGTAATTGTCCAGCAAAGGCACGACACCGATGCCAACGAGAAAGGCGCCGAGGGACGCGAGCCGGCCGATCAATACGAGGCGGTGTTCGGGCGTCGCGGGCCGGAAGCGGCGGTAAAGATCGTAGCTGAAAAGAGTGGCGATGGAATTGGAGGCGCTGGCGAGGTTGCCCATGAGCGCGGCCATGAGGGCCGCAGCCATGACGCCAAAGAGGCCCACGGGCATGAGGTGTTTGATCATCAGCCCGTAGGTCTCCTTCGATGACATGACGGTGACGTTGGCGGGCAGGACCAGTTGTTTTTCGTCGAGGCCGGACATCAACGTCAAGGGCCTGCCGTCGTTGGCAAGTTCCTGTGTCAAATTCAGCGGGGCCTGTCCCTGGGCGAAGTGGATTTTCCGCGTCCGTCCGCCGAGGGCCGCGCCGGTCAGTTCCAGTTCGTATTGTTTGGTGGAAGTATTCCCGAGGGCGGCCCTCGGCTCACCGCGGACACGAAGTTGCGCCAGTCCGTCGAGCTTGCCGCCTTGAATCATCGTCAGGAAGATCAGGCCGGGGAGGATGAAAACGAAGACGGGAAAAACCTTGATCAGACCGCAAAAAAGAGGGCCGGTGCGGGCGTGGTTCTCGTCCTTGGCGCCGAGGACGCGCTGGACAATGGTCTGGTCGGCGCACCAGTACCAGATGCTTAGGGCCGGATAACCCAACAGCACCGCATACCAGGGCAGGCCGGGTTCGACGGCGGGGGAGCGCAGCATGGAGAGCTTCAAGGTCTCGCCGCTGGCGCGGAGTTGATCGGTCATGCCGTGCCAGCCGCCGACTTTGGCATACGCCAGAGCCGTGATGATGATCGAGCCGGTCAGCAAAATGACCGCCTGAATCGTCTCGGTCATGACGACGGCGGAGAGCCCGCCGAGAATCGTGTAAATGGCCGTGAGAGTGGTGAGGGTGAGGATGCAAACCCATTTATTAATGCCGAAAACGCCGTGCAACACCAGCCAGCCGGTCGAGAGCGGAAAGGCGATGTTGAAAATGATGGCCGTGAGCATCGAAAGACCGGCCAGCCAGTCGCGGCATTCGGAACAATATCGTTTTTCCAGAAAATCCGGCAGGGTGGAAACTTTGGCCCGGAGGTAAAAGGGCACAAAGAACAGGCTCAGCGCGATCAAGGCAAAGGCGGCCAGCCACTCGAAGTTGCCCATCAGGAAACCGGAATCATAACCGGCCTGCGCCAGGCTCACCAGGTGCAGGCAGGAGATGTTGGTGGCGAACAAAGCCAAACCGATGGACGGCCAGGCCAGCGTGTTGCCAGCAAGAAAATAGCCGCCCGCCTCGCCGCCTTTGCGTTTGCGCAGGCCGACCCAAACCCCCGCGCCGACGATGCCCGCCAGGTAAAGGACGATGATGCTGAGGTCAATGACGCTGATTTTTTCCATGCAACGGATTGCGTCATGGCCTTTGTTCAACCAGCTTGATTTCCGCGATGGTCGGGCCTTCGGTGGCGTCAAGAATATTCAGGCGAAATTCCCGCGCGGTGACGGGCGGGAACTCCTTTTGGAAATCGGCGCCGATGAGGCCGCCCGTGAAAATGGTCTTCCAGCCGCCGTCGAGGCGGTATTGGAACTCAAACTGGGCGACGCGGCCGGTGTAAGGGACCGCCTCCTGAATGTGAACGGCGGCAATGGTCTTTGCTTTGCCGAGGTCAGCGGCGATCCAGGCTTGTTTTGTGCCCCAGTCGGTGGCCCAACGGGTGCTGGCGTCGTCATCGAAAGCATTCTGCGGGCCGAATTGATCCTCCTGTTGCTGAAAAGTATTCGATGCGGTCGCCTTGATGGCGGAAGGGGACTCCAGGACGGGAATGTCCAGGGCGGAGCCTTTGAGTTGCAGCCTCACAATCGTGTCAATCGGATCCAGAGAGGATGGGGGAATCATGACCAGCAGATTGCCGTCCTTCTGGCTGAACTGAACCTTGGCGCCGCCGAGCAGCGAGGCGGATTTGATTTTCGCCGGAATGGCGGGCAGTTCAACGCGGCCGTCCTCGGAGCGCATGACATGAATGAAAACTGTGTTCCCTTTGCGCGTGCTGGCGATGGACCGGGTCGGCTTCCAAGGGCCGCCGCGGGTGCCGTAAATGCTCCGGCCATTTTTTGCCAGCCAGGCGCCGATTTCCTTGAGGCGGTTGACCTGTTCGGGATCAATCACCCCGTCCGGCCGCGGCCCGACGTTCAGCAAAACATTCCCGTCGCCGCCCGCGCAGCGAATAATCATTTCCAGGCACGCCGCCAGCGGCTTGACGCCATCCTGCGCGCCGCCCCAGGCCCATTGGCCGGACTTGGAGATCGTCATGCAGGATTCCCATGGGCGGTTCATCTGGAAGCCGCCGATGACTTGCTCCGGGGTGTCGTAGTCGCCGCCGTCGCCGGTGCGGTCGTTGACCAGGATGTCGGGCTGGAGCGAACGGGCGAGTTTGATGGTGTTTGCGCCGCGTCCTTTGAATTCTTGCGGCACATCGTTCCAGAGGGTGATGAGCGGGCCGTAAAAAGTGATGAGTTCAGTGATCTGCGCCAAAAGATAGCGGTTGTAGGAGTCAATGTCCGATTTCTCGCGTTTGGTATTGCCGCCGGGACTGGTGAGGGGAAAATCGGGATGATGCCAGTCGCACACCGAATAGTACGTGCCAAAGGCGATGCCCTGTTTCTTGCAGGCGGCGGCAAGCTCCTTGACCACGTCCCGATGAAAGGGCGAGTTCATGATGTTGTAGCCGGTCTGCTGGGTGTGCCAGAGACAGAAACCGTCATGGTGTTTGGTGGTGAGCACGATGTATTTCATGCCGGCGGCTTTGGCCACGGCAACCCATTGTCGGGCGTTGAAATTCGTCGGATTGAATTGCTGGTAGAGATTGTCGTACACGTCAACCGGAGTTTCCTGGCCGCGCGACCAACTGATCTCGCGCGCCGTCAAACTGACCGGCCCCCAGTGAATGAACATGCCGAAACGCAGGGCCTGCCAGCGCGCGACGGCGGCCGGGTCGGCCTTGGGCCAGGACGGCTCGGAGGCAGGGGAGGCGGAATCGGCTGATTGGGCGGAGAGGCGATTGATGGAAAGAGCCAGCGCGAAAATGACAAGGCTTTTGCGAAGTTTTGCTTTCATCTGTTGACGATAGTCCACCGATGTCGGCGCGCGCAATCTTGCAATTTCAATCGGCGAAGGATATTGAACATCCATGCCGACGCCGATCGCGCTCATTGACTGCGGGCGAGAACGCCTTTTCGAGATGGACTTGGGCGCGCCGCAGCACGTTCAAATTCATTGACCCATGCGTTTGCACATTCTGGCCGATCTGCACTTGGAATTCGGGCCGGTGAGAATTCCCGAGGCCGATGCGGATGTGGTCGTGCTGGCGGGTGACATTCATCTGGGCCGCCAAGGGCGCAACTGGGCGGGGAATCAATTTCCCGCCAAACCGGTCGTTTATGTATTGGGCAACCACGAGTTCTATCGCCACTCACTGCCGGAGCTGACGGAAATCTTGAAGCGCGAAACCGATGGCAGCCACATCCATTTGCTTGAGAACAGCGCCGTCGAAATCCATGGCTACACCTTCCTGGGATGCACCTTGTGGACGGATTTTCGATTGTCGCACAACCCGGAGACGGCGATGCAGACAGCCGAGGCCGTCATGAGCGACTATCGCCTCATTGATTTCAATTCAGAAAGTCGTCTGCTTCGCGCGCGCGACACCGCGCGGTTGCATGCGGAGTCGGTCGCGTGGCTGGGCGGCGCGCTGGCCAAGTGCGATCGCGCGCGCACCGTCGTTGTGACGCATCATGCGCCGAGCGTCCGTTCGGAAGCGCCGTCCCAGGCGAGAAGTCCGCTGAAACCGGCGTTTGCTTCCGACTTGGATGAGATGGTCGGGCAGAGCGGCGTTCCTTTGTGGATTCACGGGCACACGCACTACAACGTGGATTACAAGATGGGTTCAACCCGCGTTTTGACCAATCAGCGAGGCTACCCGGAGGAACTTTGCAAACGCTTTGATCCTTCGTTGGTGGTCGAAATCTGAAGCGTTGGCGTTCTATCGCGTATTGCTGACAAAGGCGATGCGCGCGCTGTCCGGCGACCAGGAAGGGACGTTCATGGTTCCTTGTCCGCCATAGACGTAGGCTATCACCTTGGGCTTGCCCCCTTGGATGGGCAGCAAGCGAAGGTAGATTTGTTTGTAATAGGGATGGTCCTCCGGCTTGACATCCTTGGCGTAGGAAAGAAAGGCGATCCATTTTCCATCGGGAGAGATATGCGGAAACCAGTTGTTGAATTCGTCGTTGGTCACCTGTTCCTGGTCCTGCCCGTCGGGCTTCATCCGCCACAGTTGCATGGTCCCGCCGCGGGAGGAATTGAAATAGATATGCCTGCCGTCAGGCGTGTATTCGGGGCCGTCGTTCAATCCCGGCGCGTCCGTCAGCCGCGCTTCAGTTGCCCCGCCATCCGCGGGCATTTTGTAAATGTCGAACTTTCCGTTCCGTCCGCCGGTATAGACGAGAAACCTTCCGTCGGGTGACCAGCCGTGAAGGTAGGACGGCGTCAAGGAGGTGATCATCCTGGGTTTTCCGCCTTGAACCGGGACGGTGAACACGCGCGAGTCGCCGCCGTGATCGGTGCTCTGATCGCTTATGCCCAGCATCGTGCCGTCGAAGGACAAGACATGATCGTTATTGTTCCGAAGGCAAGGCTCGGTGTTGAGAATTGACGGTGTCCTGGTGGCGAGATCCAAGCGGCACAATCGTCCCCAGTCCGCCGCCCGACCGCTGCTGTTATAGATGAGCGCCTGGCCGTCGTGGGTCCAATTGGGCGCCTCGAAGGGCTGGTCGGATTTGTATATTTGCTCCAGTTTGCCGCTCTGAACATCGAGGATTTCCATCACGCTCCCGATGTAGTCCTGATAGGGCACAAAGCCTTCCGGGGCGGGGCGGATAATGCGCACGTCGCGGAAAATGGCCTCCTCCACCGCGTCGGCCGTATGCGAGCAGATATAAAGCCCGGCGTACACTTCGTCGCCCAGATCGAAATTGGTGAGTTGCGCGCCGGAAAAAGGCTCGCCGTAACGCGCCGCTGAAAAGATATAGTTGTTTCCTTTGCGTTCAAATTGGATGACGTCGGCGTTGCTGACGGCCAGCGCCATTTCTTCGGTATTGCTTCCGACGGCACGGCGGAATTGCAAGCAGGCCAGGCCGTTGCCGTGCGCGGCGCAATCCGCATAGGGCGCGCCGGTTTCCAGGCTCGGGCGCACCATCCAGCCGACTTTTCTGTGGGGGATGGCGCCTTTGCCGGTGAATTCAACGCGCGCGCGAAGAATGAAATCCCCCTTCGTTTTCCTCCACAGGAAATGGAACTGGTCGGTGGTGAACCACATGTTGGTGCCCGCGCCCTTGAGGGTGTATTGCTGGCTGGCGGGGTCGTAGGCGGCCGAGCCGGCCAGCGAGGGCGAGCCAACGTCGCCATGCGATTCAAAGTCGCCCAGAGAAGCGTCCTGGCAGCGGGCGGGAGTAATTGCCGATGAGAGAAAAGCGCACATGGTCCACAAAATGTTTCGGACAGTTCCGGTTTTCATGGGCTGGAAAGGTAGGGAGCATAGGGACAAAAGGGAAGCCCTTTGCTCATTTTTCGCGCGATTGGCATTGGTGCTTGCGGTTGGCTTGACAATTGGCGGTTGGCGGGTTGAATTGTCTTTCAAAACACGATTTGAAGCGACCATGAGTCCATTCCGGCCAACGAAGAGGAGCATCGGACTGTGGCTTTGCTTTGCCGCGTTGGTGCTGATCGCCGGCTGCCGGGTTCCTCTCAGTGGACGCGAGGCCAATCCCGCCGTGGCCGTCAGCATCGCGGAAGATTACAACCGGCTCTTCACCCGCGAAGATGGCTGGACGGGCGGCGACATCGCGACCTCGATCCCGCTGCGGGACGGACGCATCCTGTGGCTTTTTGGCGACAGTTGGATCGGCCCGGTCCGCAACGGCCGCCATACCAATGCCGGCATGGTCCACAACACCGTGGCCCTTCAACAAGGATTGGACCCCGCCTCGGCCCGGCTGGAATTCTTTTGGGGCGAAAAAGAGGGCAAGCCCGACGATTTCATCAAACCGGCCAACGGAACGGGCGAATTTTGGCTCACGCACGGAGGAATAGAGACCGAGCGGGCGCTGTATCTTTTTATGAGCCACATCATCCATCGGCCGGGCGACACCTCCATCTGGAACTTTCAGGGCGATGGCATTGTCATGGCGAAAATCACCAATGCATCGGAGGCCGCCAGCCGCTGGCACGTCGAGCAGATTAAAGTCCCCTGGGCGGACATCCGTCCCCAGAACGAAAGAGGCTTTGGAATGCCGCTCTTGCGCGAAGGCAAGACGGTGTATCTTTACGGCCTGGAATTGGATAAGGCATCCGAAGATCGCTATCTTTTGGCGGGCCGCGCCAATGTTGATTCTCTGGAAGACTTTTCCACGTGGGAATTTTACGCTGACGGCGCCTGGCAGCGCGACTTTCGCAAGGCCTCCCGCCTCTGCAATCACCTCGGCGCCGAACTTTCCGTGTCGTACCTGCCGGCCTTCCGGCGATACGTTCTGGTCTATACGGAGAACGGACTTTCCGACAAGATAATGATGCGCTTTGCCGGCTCGCCCGTCGGCCCGTGGAGCAGCGAGAAGATTGTCTATAAAACGCCGGAAATGGCTTGGGACAGCAGCTATTTCTGCTATGCGGCCAAAGGGCACGCCGAGTTGTCGCGTCAAGAAGATGAATTGATCGTCTCTTATGTTTGCAACGCGAACGACTTTTGGAAAATGGCGGCCGACGCGCGCATCTACCGCCCTGAATTTCTCCGCCTGAAATTCAAATAAAGACGCTGACGCGGCAAGCGAATATGAACCTAAATCCGGCAGTTGGATTTCATGAGAAAAACGGAAGCCACAGATGGACACAGATGAACACAGATTCTCTGAAAAGCGTCTTTGAGCCGTTGGGTGACTCCTGCTTTTTTCGCAACTCCTTCTGATCTGTGTCAATCTGTGTTCATCTGTGGCTTTAACTGCTTTTTTAAAGTCGAAGAGAAAAGAACTGCGGCAGAACTTTGTCTTATGACCACACTCCGGCGATCTTCGTCCCGCAGAAGCGGCATTTGCCCCCGGTGACGTCCATGCGGGTGACGGCGAAGATGTCGCGTTCGACGATGGCTTTTCTGCAATTGGGGCACCAGGTGGTCTCCGCGCCTTCCAGGCCGGGCACGTTGCCGATATAGACGTAGTGCAGGCCCTCGGCGCGGGCGGCGTCGCGGGCTTTGAGCAGCGTTTCGACGGGCGTGGGCGTCAGTTGGGCGAGTTTGTGCTCCGGGTGGAAACGGGAAAAGTGCAACGGCCGCTCCGGTCCCAGCTCTTTGACAATCCAGCCGCACATGCGGCGGATCGTGTCAAGGTTGTCGGTGTAAGTGGGCACGACCAGGTTGATGATCTCAAACCAGAGGCCCAGGCTGTTGAGGGTTTTGAGCGTGGCCAGGATGGCGGAGAGTTTGCCCGAATTAAGCTTTTTATAGGTCTCTTCGTCGAACCCCTTGAGGTCCACATGCGCGGCGTCGGCGAATTGATAGAGATCGCGGGCGGGCCGTTCCTCGATGGAGCCGCAAGTGACAACAATATTTTTCAGCTTGCGCTCGCGCGCCGCCTTGCAGGTGTCCTGGGTGTATTCGTAAAAGGCCGTCGGTTCGGAGTAGGTGTAGGAAATGGACGGGCACCCCAGCGCCTGGGTCACGGCCACGACGTCCTCGGGGAACAAGCTCAGGCAGGACATTTGCCGGGACGTGAGGCTGGGTGGCAAGGGCGGCCTGAAGCGAAGCTCCTCTCCATGCGGGTCTTTGGTTTCCTCGGGTTTTTTCTGCGAAATCTCCCAGTTCTGGCAATTGAGGCAGCGATAGACGCAGCCGGAGGTGGCGATGGAAAAGCTCAACGTGCCAGGCAAGAAATGGAAGAGGGGCTTTTTCTCCACCGGATCAACGTGGAAGGTGCAAGGGTTGCCATAGACCAGAGTGTAAAGGACGCCGTCGCGGTTGACCTTGTTGCGGCAATGGCTGCGGTCGCCCGGCTCCAGGATGCAATTGTTGGGGCAGACCTTGCATTGGACGTTGCGGCCCAGCTTGAGGTAATGGCGGGCTTCCTTGACCCAGCCGCGTTTTTGCCACAGTTCCCAAAGCTCGCCCGTTGGCGCGTCGCCTTTGAAGATTTCGGCCGGGGCCTCCGAATCGCGCCATTTAGTGAAGACATCAAAAAGCGAAAGCGCGCCCGCCAGACCGGCCCCGCCAGCCAAGCCAAGACCGATGGCAGTGCGCCGGGAGATTCCGCCTCCAAAACGGGAACATGAACCTGCGACCGGATGCAGTTTGCAATGATCCACACCGGACGCCGGATCGGGGGCCGGCGCGGGGTGAGCCGCCGGATCAGGGCGCGATGTATCGCAGGTGTTCACGAATCTTGGCGATGTTTGATCCAGCCCCATCGCTGGAAAGCAAGATACATCGCCGGCGCGACGTGCGCAAGGGTCAGGACAATCAGCGGCAGGTGAAACATGCGGTGGAGGGTCAGCGCGGATTTCTCGTCGAGCAGTTTGCTCAAGCCGTAGCGGCCATCCATGATGTAACCGGTCAGCAGAAAGGCCATCAGCAGCGGCAGCAACAGCCAGCCGCTCCAGCGGACCATCTTGATGCAAACAAAGTTGATTTTGCTCATATCACAGCCTTTCGCTGAGACAACGTACTCACTCTGCACAAACCCCCGTCGCACTCGTTGCCAAGCCGAGGATGCCACGAAGCAGGACGAGGTGAAACATTGTTTTGCGGCGTGCTTGGGCGCATCCCGGTTTTTGGCAGGGTCGTCGCCCTACGCCGGCCTGGACGCCAAAGTGGCAGCGGCGTCCCGCCGCTGTCTGGAGTTTGGACATTTTGGGAGAGCCGATCTGCCTGAAACGGCCCAAATTAGATCAGCCGACGGCGGCTCCCACCGTGGTTTGGCAGACCAGGACAATCCTGAAAGGATTGCCATCATTCAGCCCAGGGTTGCGAGTCAGCGAGCTACCCTGGGTCATCCGCCACAATTCCAAAGAACCCTGCAAGGGTTCCATCTATGCGGTCATTGATTTCCGTCATAATCCCAAACCTTCGCATCCGCGGGCAGTTGCCGGATCGAATCCAACCCAAGCTCTTTGTCGCTCATGCAATCAGAGTGCATCAATGAAGCTTAAAGTGCAAGACCGTCATTGCGGTCATTTTGAGTGAACGCAACATTGCATTCCCTGTGGAATGCGCTAAAGTTACCAGCATGACAACGCTGATTTGCAGCATACCCGAAAAACTCGACGCGCGCCTGGAAAGACTGGCGCAACAGGCCAAAGTGCCCAAAGGCAAGTTTGTTCGCAAAGCGTTGGAACTGGCGGCGCGCAAGCCCTGCGCCAACGGCACCGCTTTTAACCTTGTAAGCAACCTGTGCGGTTCACTCAGCGGACCGTCGGACCTCGCCACCAATCCAAAGTATTTGGAGGGTTTGGGTGCCTGAGGACCGGGTTATCATTGACGCCGGCCCGCTCGTCGCGTTTCTGGTGAAGGAAGAAACACACCACCAATGGGTGATGGAACAATTCCAACGCCTGGCCGCGCCGTTTCTGACCTGTGAGGCCGTTCTGACCGAAGCGTTTTTTCTCGTGCGTAAACTGCCGCGCGGAACGGCAAAGTTTTTTACGCTTATCAACAGTGGGTTGCTTGAGATAGATTTCTCAATCATTGCCGAAGGGCCTGCCTTGGAAAAGCTCGTTCAGCGATACGCAAACATACCAATGTCGCTCGCCGACGCCTGTCTGGTCCGGTTGGCAAAATTACATCCTCAGGCGGTGGTATTCACCTTGGACCAAGACTTTCAGATTTACCGCCGTGACGGACGCCAGCCGATTCCACTTCTCATGCCGTAATCTGCAAAAGGAAAGCCTGCTATCAGATTTGGCCCAAACACAAGGCCTTCCTTGCTCCGCGTCCCCGTGTTGCCTGTCCCGCCGAAGTCTTGACGAAGGCGGACCTGTCCCGCCGTCTTGTCCGCCATAGTTTTAACGAAGGCGGAAGTCTTGACGAAGGCGGATGCGTTCCCGTGTTGCCTCACAGGGATCCTCGGAATCACGTATTTCCCTCCGTAGGACGAAAGTGGCATCCACCATGTCAAAACCATTTACTCGATGCCAAGGACCCCTTGGACGGGAACCTGATCGGTGACTGAACGGAGCGCCTCACAAGAAGCAGAACAGAATCACGCGAGCGAAATGAACAAATCGAATGCGGCCTGTAAAGAAGACTTTGGCGGCCCCAAAAAACTTAATAAAGAAAATTGAGAAAAGCAGCGTTTTATCTGTTGACACCACGCCCTAATGGGCGACCCCTTCTCGGGACCGCAAGCTGGAAGCGGCGCGCCAGCAGCGGCAGGCCAAGCGCCAAGCAGCCCGCTCGGTGCTGTTGGGCGGCGGAGGAAAAATCGACCTTGACAGATCAGGTTCCCTTTGAGAGAGTCGGGCCGTCCCGCGAAACAGAAGCGGGCTCTGCTGAAGAGCAACCCGCCGAGGGATAACGGGACGAGGCGACGAAATAAAAATGTCTCCACTTTTTGGGTAGGCCAAAAACCTCCCCGAAAACTTCTCGGAGACCGTTATTTTAGAGCCTCCACATGCCTCAAATAACTTGGGCTTGGGGGCTGGCACCTCCAGGCTGTTGGTGGCTTGAACGTGAACTGGAAAAGTCCATTTCACGCTGAACCAAGAAAAACCTATGGCGACGGCGATACAATCTGTAATGGTCGTGCGAGTTTGGCGTGGTTTTCTCAAGGAGCAAGTGTAAGCTTACAAGCATGCCAAACATCGTACATCCCTTTCGATTGAATTCAACTCAATCAGCGGAATTGGCTGGGATCTTGCTTTATGGGGACGGGTTCCGGGTCATTGGTCCGTCCGGATTTCCTTCATTTATACCGGCAAGTCTGGCAGCCAAATTCGATTCCGCTACCCTCATCATCTCCGGAAGCGGAGGCAACAACCCAGTAATTCTCTATAACTTTCGCCGCATCGACGGTGCGGAGGTGGACGAACAGCCCTTCGGAGCGATTCTCATTAGTGGCTCAGTTGCGATCTCGAGCTCATTTCTCGACCATGGCGATTGGCCAAACACGAGTCGAACAACACCAATTACCACGGAACATGCTGCGTACATCACAGCTTCTGGCATTGGCGGATATTTTCTCCAGCACCCGCCTGCGGGGCGGTTGTCTGGGTCCCTAGGCGAACTGCCTGCCAGCGATTCGGATGCATTCAATGAATTTCTCAGATTGGCCCTATAACGCGGCAACTTTGACTGTGTTCATTCGCTTTAACCTAAGAGATGAAGACACTTCGTTACCTTCTTTATATTGACGTCCTTGGCTTCGCCGACTTGATTAAAGAGTCGCCCGAGAAAATCGCGCCACTCTATCACGAGATTTCCATGATGAACTGTCATCACCATTGTGACTTCGAGACAATCGTTTTTTCTGATACAGTCCTCATTTCCAATATTGGCATGCCTCGTAACGGGTTTGACCACACCGTCCTGGTCATGTTTCTGTGTGAATTTGCGCGGAATCTGATGCTCCGCCTTCGAGGGAGCGACATTCATTTCCGCGGCTTCCTTACATGCGGTGAATTTTGAGCGCTATCGTCTTGGCGCTACCGAGTGCTTTTATGGACCAGCGTTAATCAATGCCTACAAAATAGAAAAGGGAATAAAGTCAATCGGTCTTTTCCTCGACCCCAACTGTGCCCGATTTAATCGAACATTCGATACGGCTGTTTACCAGGATGGAATCCGGTTTGTATTTTTGACTCAAAGTATTTCAGGCCTAATAAAGAATGCATCCGGGGTATTCCCAGTCGTACCGGTGCTTGTCGAAGACTGCGACGCTGGAATTCTGATTGAAGAGATTTTGGTCCTTAAGGAGATCTATCACAAAATGACGCATCATCCGAAAAAAGAGGCGCGAGATAAATGTGTCGCAGCGTGGAGCTTCTTTGCCCAGAAATATGGGGTGTTTATTCAGAAACTTGTCGAGAACAACTTTTTGCCACGCTTCATTTGCCCTGAGTATGATTGGGAGCAGTATTCTGCTAAAAACGAAAACTTCTTGTTCCCGAGCCGAATTGATCCGGAGCAGAGCGGATACGTAATCACTTTCTCCCTTGAAGACGGGCACCGGAGTGCCTTTAAGGCACCCTTGGCGACGAGTATTCTGAGCGCACTCAAACGGCGGCGATTTACCGGCCTTTGCGAGTTTTATGAAGACATCTCAAACTTTGGCGACGAAAACAGTGGGGCTAAAGAATTCCTGTATCGTATCGGTCTTGCACTGGGACAAGGCTCGGCGAGCGGAGAACTTGAATTCGATTGGTGGAGTGGCTTCGAAAAGGACGTCTGCAATGGATTGGATTTGACATCACTTGGTCTCAGTCCGACTGCATTGTCCGAGGCCGGCCGCGTCGAAGGCCTTCGAGAAATGAGCTTTTGCGGCGCTGTCGAATTTGAAGACGGAGAGCCGCGAGTCGTCGTCGCGCATCAGGACGCGGTGATCGAAAGCGATTTTCTCAGAGCAGTAAAACGAAAAATCTACTGGTGGAGCTTGTAAGATAGATGTCTAGGAACAACGAGAGCGATATACGGATTGCATTTTCGGCATTTTCGACGTTTTGGGATTCACGAGCTTTTGTGAGAACTGTGAGCCGAGTGAGGCGCGGCAGCCATTGGGGTCAACTTCATCATGCAGTGCTCGGAATAGCGTAAAATGCATTGACACGCCGACTGGCTGTTACGTGAAACCGGGCACCCATTAAAAACTGGTATTTGCGGCGTTATGCCGCCGCGCGGGAAAAAGCCGCCGGAAAAGTCGCGGCCCGGCATGAAAACTGCTTTCGCGCGGGACAATATTTAACAGTTATTATTTGAAGTCCCATCAAAACGTGGTAACGTGGAATCCGTATGGCGCCCATGCGCCTGCTCTTTGACATTTTGCAGCGGGAAAGGGCCGTCGGAAAGAATGGCCAGGGGTTGGTGTTTAGCGGTCAGTGGCAGGGGAAGGCAGGTCCGGGGAAGAATGGCCAAGCCGCAGCCATGCAGACGGGAAGCAGGCCTCGCAGAAATGGAGACAGGATCAACAGGATGGGCTGCCGACTAAAAACAGCCATCACCAAACGGTGAAGATTCATTTCCCTCGCAAAGCCGCTCTTCCATCCTGCCAATCCTGTTGATCCTGTCGAATTCCAGTGTTTTAACCACGTGGTTACGGCTGAAGGCTAAACCGTCGAAAAGCAGGCTCCAAAGCAGGCGGGCAGTGGCAGGAAAACGCAGCTAATCGCAGCTAATCGCAGCTAATAGCAAGTTGGCGTTTTTTACGGAAAAGGCCTCCAATCGGCCGTCCAGCGTGGCCATTCACGGGCCGTGTCAGGCGCCGACTTACGGTCAGTTACGGTCAGTTACGGTGGGGGACACACCCCGAGCCGGCATATCACGCACCCTAAAGGCTGAAAGGGCGCCAAGCCATCGCGCCGCCCGCAAGATTCAGGGCCGCCGTCAGCAGGCAAACGCCCGTCACGCCGATCAAGGGAATCAAGAGCGTGCTGGCCAGCAAGGCGCCCAGGAAGGCGCCGATAAAATCGGCGGTGTAAAGGCGCGAGGCGCCCGCCACGGTGCCGTCGAATTCCAGGCGGTTGGCCAGCGGGAATTGCATGCCCACCAGCGCGGCCAGAATCAAAGCCAGCAGCGCGATGGCCGCCTTGATGAACAGCAGCGAGGCTGCCGTGCCGCCCAGGCCGTTGAACAGCGGCAATAAGAAGGCGAGCAGGATGGCGTAAGCGGCGATGGCCAAGGCGAGAAGAGCAAGGTGTTTTGCGGTCGGAGCGGCGGAATTGGCGATCATCGCCCCACACGCCAGGCCGGCCATAAAGACAGTGACGATGATGCCCAGTTGATGATAGACCGAGCCGCAGAGAACCTGGAAGGCCAGCAGCAGCACAATCTCCAGGGTCGTCGCCGCGAAGCCCGACGCGAAGAGGACAAAAGCACTGCCGCGCAAACGGGCCAGATAGAAGCCAAGCAAGACGAGCAGCAGGACCTGCAACGGGCCAAAGCCGGTTTTGAACTGACTCATCCAGTGGCGGAGATGATAAAAGTAAAGCACCGGGTTGAAGTCCTTGTTCAACGCCGCCGGGTGCGCGACGGCCTGTCGCATGTCCATCATGCGGTCGGTCCTGAGCATGGCGTCCAGGTAATGGCGGTTCATCAGTTTGGTTTTGATTCCTTGCTGTTCGATTCGCCGGGCGATGTCCTCAAAAAGCGGACCGTCGGAGGCAAGAAAGAAGACCCGCCCGCCGGGAATGACCAGGGCGTTGGGGAACGTTTGTTTGACTGAGCGCCAGACCGAGGCGAGCATTCGGGCCAAGTCCGGACTGACATAATTTTCGTAATGGCCGAGGGAAAAGGAGAGCACGCCGTTGGAAGAGAGCACGCGTTTGACTTGAGCCAGGAACTCGACAGTAAAGAACCGGTTGAGTTGCGCCGTTGAAGGATCGGGCACGTCCACAATGACGACATCGTACTTTTCAGCCGTTTGCCTGACAAACAAGCGGCCGTCGGTGTTGATGATTTTGATGCGGTTGCCAGCCAGACTTTCGGGGAGATATTTGCGGCCGAATTCCAGGATCAACGGGTCCAGTTCCACATAGTCAACGCGGCTGACATTGTATTTGAGCAGTTCCCTGGCCGTGCCCGAAATGCCGCCGCCCACCAGGAGCACCTTGCGGGCGTCAGGCCGCTGCGCCATCGCGTAATGCACGGCCTCCTCCACATGCTGGTCGTCACGGGTGGAAGTGAGCGGAAGGCCGTTTTGAATAAAATCAAACTGGCCGTCGGATTCGGTGACAAGGAGTTTGCCGTAAGGCGAATTTGCCCGCGCAATGACGTGCTGCGGCCGATACTGCAAGGCGGTGGAAAGACCATCGAGGTCAACCCAAAGCGCAGCCGCCGTCACAACGACAGCCAGCCCGGCTGCAATGGCCGCAAGCGATTTGTGTCCGGCGTGAAAGCCCATCGCTGCGGCCGGCAGCAGGTTCAAAGCGGCCGGATAGACCAGAATGCCGGCATGGTCGAGGAACCGGACCAGAACGAAGCTGAAGAGAACGCCGCCGGCGATGCTGCCGAGGCAGTCGGCGACGTACACATGGCCGATGCCCGCAGCGCCTTCCCGCCGCGCCAACAACGAGCAGGCCAGTGTCAGCGCATAGCCGGCGGTGAGGCAATAGGGCAGCAGCAGGAGCAGAGAGCTGATGACCGTTTCGTTGACACCGACGGCCGCGCCGCGGACAAAAACGACGTTTCGCAAGGCGCGCAGGAGGAACACCTGCAAGAGCGGCAGAAGGGCGACCAGGATTTGCGCCACGACCAGGACGGCCAGCGGATGTCGCAGATTGTCGGAGGAGCGGGCAAGCCAGGCGCCCAGACCCATCAGGAGCAGCCAATTGCCCAGCACCAAGCCCAGCACCAGTTCGTTTCCGCCAAAGGCAGCGAGCAGTTCGCGCATCAGGGCCAGTTGGGTCATGACGCAGGAAAGACCCAGCGCGCCGACGGCCAAGAGAACCAGCCGCCCTCCGCTTCCGAGCGGCAGCAATTGCGGCTTCGGGCCGGACATGGACAATTACTCCGGCGCCTCGAAGGCCTCGACGTGGTAGATGGAGACGCTGACATTGCTGCCGCGCCAATCTTCGGGCGCGCAGCCGGCTTTTTGCGCCAGATGGTTGAGGAAATCCACCTTGTCGGGCAGTTGCTCCCAGACCTGCGGAAGAAAAGTCGCGCCGTAGGGGCCGATTCGCAGCATCACACCGTCCTGGCCTGGCTCCAACTTGCTGAGGAGATCCTCCGGCGAGCTGAAAGTCAGCGGCTGCGGATCGGTCAGGACGCTGATTTCGATTTTGATTTTGCTCAACTCATCGGGCCGGACGGGCAGAAAACGCGGGTCGCGGGTGGCGGCGTTGCGCGTGTTGTCCACGACGGCCTTGTAAAGGGCGTCGTGGGGCACGATGTTGCCGATGCAGCCGCGCAAGACGCCGTTTTCGGTCAACGTCACGAAGCAGCCTTTGGGCTGCGATAATTTCGGCGAAAGGTCCGCAGGGTTGACCGCGGGACCCGAGGAGTCGGGATTGGTCGCCACGCAACTGAGGGTCTGGCGGGCGAGGTCGAGCAGGAATTTGCGCTCTTTGGCCTCGATGTTCTGCGGCGCCGGCTCGTAAAAGGCGATGGCGGAATAGCCGACGACCGCGCTTTTGTCCCCGGCGGTATCACCGCTGTTGCGGTAATCGAGCAATTGGGGCTTCCAGCCTTTTTTGCGCGCCAGGTGCATGAGCGTCAAGATGGGCAATTTGCCGCACGCTTCCTGGCTTTTCATTTCTTCAATGTTCATGTCGCAAACCGCCTTGACACAGCGGTTGTCCAATGCTTTGGCCTCATCATAAGGGTGGTAATGGCTCAGATCGGAGCTGGCCACCACGATGGTGCTGGCATCAATCATCCCGGCCAAGACCCCGGCGGCCTTTTCGGGGTCAACATTGCCAAGGACGACAGGCAGGATGGTAAAGTTCTTTAAAACTTTTTGCAAGAACGGAATCTGCACCTCGATGGAATGTTCCCAGGTGTCGGGCGTGTCCTCGCCGGCGGCCGGGGCGGGCTTGGATGATTGGGTCCACCACGAGGGCCGCTGGACCAGGCATCGGGGTTCCAGGACAAAGGGACTGATCCCGGCCAATTGCCGCGCCTTGGCCGAGATGGGGACGATGCCCAATGGGGTCTGGTAAGCGTCGGTGTTCGCAACCGACGCACCCTCAAAAAGGGCATAGTGACTGGGGCCGAGGATGACGACGGTTTGAACATCGAGACCGGCCAGGGTCTTGTAGGCAATGGCGGCGGTCGGTCCCGAATAAGGGTAGCCGGCATGAGGGCAAACCAAGCCCTTGAGGCGCGGGATGTGATGGGCGGGCGCGCCTTCCAGCAATGCGTCAAGGGTTTTTGAAAGAACCGGGCCTTCGGCGGGATAAAACAGCCCCGCAACGGCGGGGGCGCGGACGCGCAGATGGCTGTTGGTCTGTTGGGCCGGTTGAGCGGGCTGGTTGGTGCGCGGCGTTTCCGATCGTGAATCACACCCGAAGAAAGGCAACAGGAACGCGACGAGGGTAAACCCAATGACTGCTCTTGGTCTGTTTCCCGCAGGCATGGTGTTTTCCATAGCACCCCGGGTAAAAAAAGTCAACACCTCCGCCTCCGTTAAGAGCGTGTTTTAAAAACAGGATTTTTCACTTGAATTTACCACAGACGGCGGCGGAATACGCAGAACTCGAACGGAGGAGAATTTCCCCCAATCTTCTTTCCGCGTATTCGAGTATTCTGCGGTTCCCACCCCTCCGGGTTGCGCCCTTGCGGCGGGCCAAAAAAGGCGGGAAAAGGGCAGGGGAATGGGGAAGAGAGTTTGCGGTCTTATTCCCTTGCCGAACATTCCTTTGCCTTTTAACTCGCCTTGCCGCCCACAATTAACCCATGGGAGCAGGTACTCTGCGGATGCGTTTTATCACTAATTGGCGCCGTTGTTGATTCTACGTTTCCGCGCGCGCTTTCTTCCCCTCATGTTCTCTTTGCGGCTTTGGGCTGTCCTTAGAACAGCGAGAGCAGGACAGGCACCAACGCATACAGGGCCAAGCTCCCGAATACTCCGACCATGAGCAGCCACAAGGCTCTCTCCAGGCGTCCAGCGGTGCTGCTCTCAAGTTTTGCGGCCCGGCAGAACGAATAAAATGGGCATCGCTGTGCCGGCGCGCACTCGCATCCCGGCACTTGGGGTTGTTGTTTTGCTGCTGGACAGAAGCGAAGAAAGAACCTCCCCAACAATAATTTTTGCCATCTCATAGTGATCCTTCTGATTGACATTATTATGTTGTCTGCTTCCCTTTTGTTGACGCTGCCCCCTGTGCCTCTGTCACCGCGGCCAATCCGTCGAACCATTCGGCGACTGGCCGGCATCCATCCGCGACGTATTCCCCAATCTCAAAAGGGCCGTTCATGCAATAAATTAACAATTCTGTAACGATTGTCAACATGCCAGCAGCAAATCGTAATCCGCCCAAAAAACCGCATCCGGTTTTACGGCGCTTTACGACGGCTTTGGCGTCGTCATGCTGGCAAGATTTAAAAAATATGTTGCAGTCCCACAAAAACGTGGTAATATGGTCCCCGCAGGGCGCTCGCGCGCCTGTTCTTTGAAATCGGGCAGGAAGCCTTGGCGAAGGCGGAAGCTCGCCCAAGGGTGTCTCTGCGCTCCGCACGGGACTGGGTGCATAAAGGGTGCATAAAGACGCCAAGACTGCCGGGGTTTACCCCCCCCAAAAAAAAATATGCAGGTACATGCAGGTACATGCAACTTGGCGTTTAACGGCCGAAGACGCTCGATCGCGGCGGGGGATGCCGCCAGGAAAGGCACTTGCCGGCTCCTTCACAGGCCAGATCGGGCGGCATTTTACGGTAGTTTACGCCAGTTTACGGTAATTCACGGTGGGGACACCCCTGCTCATGCGCCCCTGATGGGAAGCCACGCCGGCTCGGAAAACCCGGAATTGAATGCGGCCACCTGCAATTCAGCCCAAGCCAATTGCGGTTAGTACAAGCCAGTACAAGTCAGTAAAAGTGAATATAACCAACGAAAACCATTAACCACCCATGAAAAAAAACATTGACGAGTCTTACAGGAAACCCCTATATGTAGCGTGTCGAGCCCAATGGGGCACAACCTGTGGGCAGCGCCCTCTTGGCTCGCCTTGCATGATGATTGACGCGCCGCATGACCAGTTGCAGATGCCGGGGATTGACCCCTTGCAGGGTCGGCGATTTCTGGTCCGCAAACGCGATGGCCGCATTGAGGAATTCAACGAGGCCCGCATCCTTCTGGCCATCGAAAGCGCCTTCAAGGCTTTTCACGACCTGGGCCTTGACGCATCGCTCCCCCTTGCCGTCCAGGCGGCCGTCAAACAGTGCGCCGACAACGTCGTTGAACGGGTCCTGGGCCGCGCTGTGCGGGGCGAGGAATTGGAGGTCGAGCGCATCCAGGACACCGTCGAGGAGCAGCTTATGCGGGCGGGGCACGTGGATGTGGCGCGGCGTTACATTTTATACCGCGAACAGCGCCGCCTGGCGCGCGCGGAACGCGAGGGGCGCGCCAAGCCTCTTGCCGATTCTCCCGCCGGCGCTGATGCCCCGGCATCCCCGGAATTGCGGAACATCTACAGCCAGGCCCTGCCAAAACCGCGCGAGGGCGAAGACTTCGACGCCCTTTATCGCCGTCATTTCGACGGTTGCCTCAATGAAGGAGATTACTGGCGCTTGCTGGCGCCGGAATTGTTGGAATTTGACTCCGACCGGCTGGCCCGCGGCCTGCGACCCGAACGGGACCATGCCTTCAGCGCCGGGGGACTGGAGACGCTGCGGCAAAGCGGGTTGCTGCGCCAGAACGGCCGTTGTCTCGAATCCCCGCAGTATTTCTGGATGCGGATTGCCATGGGGCTGGCTTTGAATGAGGACGGCGGGCGGGAGGGGCGCGCCCTGGAATTCTATGAGGCGCTGTCCAACTTCCGGTTCATCGCCTCGGACCTGATTTTACGCCATGCCGGCACGCCGCAACCTTATTTGAGCAGCGGCCAGGGGCGGGATTGGACCGAGCCTTGGCGACGGGACATTTTGGATTCTCTCGATCTGTGCCAGAGCCTCTGGATTCCGGACCTTTTCATGAAGCGTGTGCGGGAAGAGGGTTCCTGGACGCTGCTCGATCCGGCCGAGGCGGCCGATCTGCGCGAGTGCCACGGCGGCGCATTTGAACGGCGCTATTTGCAATACGAAAAAATGGCCCGGCGCGGCGAGTTGCGCTTCGCCAAACCTTTGGACGCCGGCCATCTCTGGCTCGCCATTGTCGCTTCCCTGGCGCGAATGGACAAGCCCTCCGTTGGTTTCAAGGACGCGATTCTGCTGCGTTCGCAGCAGCCGGATTTCGACGCCACCGTGTTTCCGGTGGGTGCGATCAACTTGGCCGCCCACGTCTCCGAAACGGGCCGCGAACTGGATGTTCCCTTGTTGCGCGCCACGGTCGCCGCGGCCGTCCGCATGTTGGATAACGCGGTGGATTTGAGTTTGTATCCGACGGACTCGGCGCGCACCGCCGGCTTGGAGCATCGGGCCATCGGTTTGGGCATCGCCGGCTTTTCCGACGCGCTGTCCCGCTTTCACCTCAAGGAGCGGAGCGCGGCCGCGGCCGATTTTGCCGGGTGGAGCATGGAGTTGGTGTCCTGCTGCGCCATCCAGGCCTCTGCCGAACTGGCTCGTGAACGCGGCCTTTATCCCGGCTATGCCGAATCCAATTGGAGTCATGGAATCCTGCCCATGGACACATTCCGGCAGCTTGCCCAACAACGCGGGCTGCCGGTGGACGCCCTGGCGGCCGTGTCCCAGGATTGGACTTCCGCGCGCGAGATGATCCGCCGGCACGGACTGCGAAACGGCGCGCTCACGGCCATCTGTTCTCTTGACACTTCCGCCGGGATCGCCGGGCTTTCCCCCGGCTTCCGAGGCGCGCAGGCCGGCGCCGAATGGGGGATTGAATGCGCGGCGCGGCGGCAAAAATGGATTGACATGGGCCAGACGCTTGTTCTTCCCGCGCAGGAAGGGGACATTGCCAAGATCGCCGCCCTTTGCATGCAAGCGTGGGAGAAGGGGCTCAAGACAGCCCCCCAATTCCGCCCGGCAGCGCCGGTCCAGCCGCTCGAAGAACCCGCCGCCGGACAGCCGGCGGAGGCGGGCGTCATGGCCTGATTCTTGACAACGCCTCTTCCCGTTCCAAAAGCGTCGGATGAGAATAATAGAAACGGCTGTAGAGCGGGTGCGGCGTCAGGTTGCTGAGGTTCTTTTCATGCAGTTTGCGCAACGCCGACACCAGCGGCCCGCTTTCGCCCATCAGCCCGGCTGCGTAGCGGTCCGCCTCGTACTCGTGCCGCCGGGAAAACACGCGCAGCAGTGGAGAAAGCCAAAACACGGCCAGGCCGGCGAGAAGGGCGCAGAGCAAAAGAGCCGGCGCCGGCTCCCCGGCCTCGAAGCCAAAGGCGCGGCAAAACCAGGGCCGTTCCAGCAGGACCGATACGGCGTAAAAACCGGCCAGCCCTCCGCCGGAGGACAACGCCAGCGCCTTGGGAATGTGCCGCAATTTGAAATGCCCGATCTCGTGGGCGAGCACCGACGCCAGTTCCGGCGCGCCCAACTGCCCGATCAGCGTGTCAAACAGAACAATCTTGCGAAACTTTCCCAAGCCCGTGAAAAACGCGTTCGAGTGCCGCGACCGTTTGCTGCCGTCCATGACCTGGATGTCCCCGGCCCGGAAGTCCGCCCGCCGGCTCAACGCCAGCAGCCCCTCGCGCAACGGGCCTTCGGGCAGCGGCGTCAGCTTGTTGAACAGAGGCAGGATCAATGGCGGCGCCAGCAGCAGGACCGCCAGTTGAAACAGGACCACGCAACCCCACGCCCACACCCACCACCACGCCCCCAGTTTCGCGAACAGCGTCAAGATCAGCGCCAGCAGCGGATAGCCCAGGCCCAAGGCCAGCAGCGCCCCTTTGGCCCGGTCGCTCCACCACAGGCGGGGCGTCGTCGTGTTGAAGCCGAATCGCTCTTCCAGGTCGAATTGCGCCCGCCAGTCCAGCGGCAACTCCGTCAGCGCCAGCGCCAGTCCCACGGCGCAGATGAAGCCCGCGCCCGCCCAAACCGACCGCCCCAAAGCGCCGGTGAAAACCCCGTAAAACCACGGCAGCACGCCGCTGAAAAGGACCGCCGCCAGGACAACGGCTTCCCAGGACAGCTCCACGACATGGAAGCGGCTTTTGGCCAGGGAATAGTTGACAGACCGGGCATAGGTCTCCGGCGAAATCGTGTCGCGAAAGGGCAGGGGAACCTCGGCGCCATGAGCCAGCACGTGTCGTTGGTTGGTAAGCGGTAAAGGAGGAACCTCCTGTTGCGGGTCAACGATGCGTGATACCTTGGCGGATTGGCTGGATGCCGATGGAAAATCAGGCGGCCAACTTGACTTGATGCTGGCGGGCTTTCTTCCAGTTG